>ERZ1026874.360-NODE-360-length-29567-cov-26.209034_pt1 | contig 29567 bp, 25 predicted proteins | sample MGYA00380167_ERZ1026874 | MGnify/ENA primary metagenome ERZ1026874 (study PRJEB33269, sample SAMEA4719803) | human gut metagenome | biome: human-associated habitat; feature: organic feature; material: feces | place: Cameroon | collected 2013-10 ...
ATGTTTAGTTACCTTTTGCGGAGATATTCATTTTTGTTTTATAGAGGAAAGTTAGCAATTTATTTTTGTTTAAAGCATAACAGGAGCATTATTTGATGTATCTTTGCAACGTCGGCTTCAGGTCCTCATGCTTGGAATAGTCAAACATCAGACAACGGTTGGCGTCCTTGAATGGTACGACCGCATGATATTCGCCAGCGGCAAAACAATCAATCTGATAAGGATGATACGTCAGAACGATACCCTCCGGCAACACAGCAAAGTGAGTCAAAGGGAAATCTCGTTCTGTGAAAGCCTCCTCGTTATAGCCTTTCCATCCTGCCCATTCATCACAAGAATAATTATGTACAAGTAATGACCGCATTACATCATCCATACCGCCAGTATCAATCATAGGACAATGGAAAGAGAAAATGTTATTCGTAAAACTCTCCCACGAGCTTTCATGTTCGTAGCAGAAATCATATTCCTTCTTCAGACTCTCCAGGACAAGATGACGGAAACGTTGCATCATGGCAGGTTTCACGGAATTGTTGACATCGAGCAATACTCCTCTTCGCTTGTCGTATGTGATGTAATACTCACGAGGAAGGTCATGAATTCCGCCATTGTAAAGGCTTGCCCAATAATAATATGTGGTGTAGTCATCACAATCAGCCACCTTCCTCACTTTTATGTCACAGGTCTTTCTGACCATCAATGTGTCTTCATATTGATATTCAGCCCGACAGAGTTTCTCCCACAACACGCCATATTCATCCAAGGAATGCTGCATTTCTTTCAGCGACGTACACTTTCCGACCGGGATTTCCCTATTGTATTTCAACTGATAGAAAGCATCGTCCGTGATGGCAGCCATCATCCATTCACGGATGGCTTTATCAGACTCTGCATTACCTTTCGGAACATCCAGATCCACGCTAAATCCTGCATACACCCTTTCGTACTTGTTTCTTGGTTCGATGTAGTAGTTCTTCGTAAAACGTCCTATAGAAGCATCCGCTTTACAGCTTGTCTTCTTTGCATTATACAGCTCAGCGAAAGAGACTTCCTTTGCCTGTGCACCGGCAATAAGTGTCAGCATTCCGTTTTTCTTCGACTTGCGACAATATACCTTATCCTGTAGTCCGACACATTTCCCATCAGAGAAGCAAAGCGTATCTGAACTTCCGAAAAGGCACAGGTCCTTCCATGTGCCAATATAATAAAGCCAGGAAGCGTCGCATGGTGGCGAGAACAATATCTTTTTAGCCTTAATGTCATAGACGTTATTGTCGTCAATGCCCACATAGTTGACAGTATTACGAATGGGAGCGATGCTATTGGCTTCGATTAGCGGATAATAAAAGCCATTACGCTCATACTTCAGGAGATAGCATGGAGCATCCTCTTCTGGATGTTCATTGTTCAGAATCACAAACAGACTGTCACTTATCCACTTTCGTATCTTGAACGTATCACCATCCAAAACGATGACGTCTCCAACAAGCTCACCTCTCACTCCAACTCCCAAGCGCAATCCATTACAGCCGGTAAGGGCAGCAAGTGTAAGGATTATAAACAGCAGTTTCTTCATAACGATTCCCCTAATTCGTGTCGGGCACAACTTCCGAGTTTGTTATCTTATTCTGGGCATTCTTCCCGATATGCCATCCGTCGCACCATGCACATTTGTATACAGAGAAATGCACACCATGCTTCTTACCCATAGCCTCAGCAGCTCTTAATGCCACCTTCTTATTCGGATAAGGAATCTTGGGTTTTCCGCTACGACGAGAAATATGGCTGTATTTGCTGAATATCCCAAAAGCATTGTGCGTGACAAAAACATTTCGCCACGCACCCTTCCTTGTCAACTGATTCCAAATTGCAAGAATACAGTTCCTAAAACTTATTCTAAGTTCATCCATTATTTAAACTTTGTTGTCCTGCCTCTCAAGCCCTATGAAAGAAGTTGAGAGCTTGCCTTGCTCGTTAATGACTTGTTTCCTTCGCTTGAACTCCTCAATGGGCATCGGCTCCTTGCCATCTCTCTCCGTGAGCTTGTCATAGAAGGCATTAAGCACTCGCAATATCTTAGATGTGTCGTGTCCGCTTTCCCTAAGGTAGCCACGCAGAGTCGGCGGCTCTATTCCTTTGTCCGCACCATAAAACACCCAATAGGTGCTAAGGGCAATGTCGGTACGATGAAGCCCCATAGCACAGGCGATATAGAAACCGCCTCGATCGATGCGCTCACAAAACTCAGGAAACAACGCCACCATACTCTCAACAACATCGGCACGGTTGTCCACAGGGTAATAGAAATACTCCATGCCGTACTCTTTGCAAAGATTCTGCATGCGAAGGTTAATGCCATCATTGCGAAGGTCAATGATGGTATGCACGCCTGCTTCCTTGATGACAGGCCAAGCATATACCTGACTGCGCGACGACATCGTCTTCCCTCTCACCCCACCGTATGCAGGGTGGATGTCAGGAATGTTGAGCTTCAGAATTCTGTTGATGTCCATAATGCAATCATTGCACATGTTTAGTCAGCCATTCCACAAGATCATTCACGATGCCATCGGCTAAATCTTTCGAATCATGAGTCGGCTCATTCGGTCTGTTGATGAATACCGCCAAGGCATAGCGAGGCTTCTTGGCTGGGAACAGTCCTACAAAAGACATTTCTGCCAATTTATGCTCACCATTGTCAATATCCTTGCCTTGGTAATTACCATAAATACCAGCCAATTCAACTTTCTTTGGAGCATAAGAAGCCTGGATGCCATCACCTTTATTAAGACCGATCAAGACTTCTTGCAGATATTTACGTCCCAAAGGCTTAATGCGGTCGATTGTTGCCTCAGTAACAGAATCGGCTTGCAAAGTTGGGAATGTGATAATATCCCTCTGATAGAGGCTATTAAAGACTGCCGCCAATTCCATAGCATTTGTTTGCTTTTCGTCACTTGTAATATTCTTCCATATACCAAAAGCATCATCACCACGGTGTACCAGAAGAATCTTGAACATAGCCACATTAGATTTATGCGTCAATGCTTGGCGGCAAGTCATCACGCCATATCCGCCTGACCGCCAGTTATGGTCACAAATACTGATGCTGTCACCTATATTATATACGCCACCGCACAAATCCATCTTGTCTTTGAGCGAACCATTGATGTCTGCCAACCTCGGAGTTATTCCGACAAGTGTCAATACGCGGGGACTACATGCTTGTTTCAGCAGCTTGCCCTCTACATAATCTTCTCCATCTTTCTCCAATGCTATCCATGCCTTCAACCTGCCCGTTTGCGCGTCTAAGACTGCCACCTGTCCGTACGTTCCGTCCAACGACTTCAAGCCTTCAGACAAAACATCATGGCATTTTTGAGCCATTGCACTGTCTATTGTCGTGCATTCATCAAGTTTGGCTACATATTCGGGATTGTCCATCCATACGCTAACAGTATGGTTGTTTTCTCCAACCACTCCAATGGTACCACGTTCAATGCCTCTCTCCACATAAAAATAGAACACCTCTACGCCTTCTTCCGAAACATAACGACGGAAGAGGTCTGCAACGTCAAAATCTATCTCCGTCACATTCTCATGCTTATCCAAGTCATAGATTCCCTGCTTGCCATCTTTCGTAACTATGGCAAACTTTGCTATGCTGCAAGTATCTATATGCTCACATTGTTCCAGAGGCACTTGAGGGACCTGCTTCTTTCCAAAAGCCTCTTCTGCATCAATGGAGTCTGCCACTACAGCTTTCTGGGCAAAAGACAATTGTGCTAATAAGGACAAAACAATTGTGAGTAATGTTGTCCTAATATACTTCTTTGTATTCATATCTTATATTATTACTTTAATTATTATTCTTATGTTATAGAGTGAGAAGGAATCAGTATTGAGGATTTTTATGGTCATTTATTTGTTGGCCTTGTCATTCACGTCCATATCTACTCTACATATAGTTCAACGTCCTCAAGTCATATTTCCCTTTATAGAACTTGTCAAGAACCTCCTGGAAAACATCATTGGGGGAAACAGCGTCAAACAGGGTCATGCAAGAACGGACCTTCATTGCGTCAAGTCCGCCAAATATCTCAACAATATCCTTATCCGTATGTACCAGCAGAGCCTTTGTGATTGCTCTCAGCCGTTCGTTCAGAACTGGATGATTCAGATATGCCTCAGCCTCATCGTACCCGCTGATACCATAATACTTTGCATTATAGCTGTGTCCGAGGATGGCCAGTTGCGGGAATATATACCATATCCAATGCGAACGCTTTCGTCCGTCTTTCACTTCCTGCAATGCCAGTTGATAACAGTGTGACTGTGCGTCCAAAAAACGTTGAAGGTTGAAGCTCCCATTGTCTTCAAGAGATTCTATATGATTGGGAGTAAGTCTATCTTTCATAACTCTTTCCTTGTTATTTATACGACATATTATAGCCGTTACAAAATGTTATACTTTTATGATATAGAGTGAGAAGAAGTAACCATTCTATCAGGAAATATTTATTGAACCAATGGGTTATAAATTACAATGTTGATTCCTCATGAACTTTTTGTATTTAGCACAGAAACAGTCCGATTAATCTTAATACATTGTCATCTTCCTCTTCGTCGTCAAACATCGGACAGGCCTCGATTCTCCCCCATCCTATGTACGGTCGCACATATCCGGTGCGCTCTTCCCAAAGACATCCGTCTTTTCCAAATTGCGGATGATGGCATTCCATTCTGCCAAAGTCGGTACACTCCATCGTATATGCTTGTTGTTATATTGCCGATTAAAATCCTCTGCAATTTCTATAACTTCTTGCAAGCTATGATAGCGTTTATGACTACATTCCACATCAGAGAAAGGCAAGAAAAGAAGTTCCTTCTCAGTGCCGCCGAAGACAACACCCAAGACTTGCTCCGACATAGTGTCGGTGACAACCCCATTCTTAGTTATGTATTTTCCTATGTATAACTAACGTAGGGTCTTATCGTTGATGAATCTTATAAAGGATGCGTAATCCCCCTTGAACAGATTAATGTCTATTCTGCCTCCATCATAGCCCTCAAGAACACCCTTGTCGGTTTTCTGCCATAAGTGCCAGTCGAAATTAGCAGGACCTTTCTCCGAATACTTGGCTATCCAGAAGTCGTACTTCTTCAGACGATCATCATTCAGGTATTCGTTACGGATATTCTCCCTTGTATATATTATCGGACGAACATGCATTGTAGACTCTATCTTCCTTAGCCACTGAAGAGTCTTCTCCACCAGAAACTCCTTGCCATATTCCTTTATCTCTGACACCACTTCAATGTCAAGAGCAGGAGGCATATCACCTGGTGTCCAGTTTGCCGTTTCCACAAAGTTCTTTATCTGCTCACCTATCGGACTACCCAGATGCAGGAAATGATACGCCCCTTTCAGTACGCCATGGCGTTCAGCCTCAATTGTACGAACACTATAAGTTTCGTCTTTTATAGTGGCACCTTCCGTAGCTTTCAGATAAACGAAAAACACAGGTTGCATATACTTCCTGTCCTTCGGTTTACCACTGTATACATTGCCGTCCTTATCACAATACAGAGCCAGATTGTTCCAATCAACATCCTTCTGATAATGAGAAAAGTCAACGCCATAGACACTTCCGCCTACACGATAGTTGACATCTGGTACGGCTTGAAACACACCTTTATCATACCTACCAAAGTCCATACTACCATCCACCTTGACCGACCGTCCCAATCCTTGCTTGTTATTGTTGTGCCAATTGCCTATGTACGTCTGTACAATATCGCACTCTGCCATCCCTTGCTTTCTCTTACCATCAATAAAGGCTTCAAAATACTCTATTATTCCGAAACCTTCATTGTTAAGTTCCTTGTCAAAGCGTCCCCGGTATACAGAAGACGACGTAGTACGTTGTCCATACGGCAACTCATCATTACGCCAATTGCCTTCATACACAGTACTGTCAGCAGTGGTCAACCGTCCATACCCCTGCCTCGTTTTGGTGCCTTTAATGACCGAACCGTCATAACGACTACCGTCCGCAAACACCAACCCCGCAACTTCCACAAGCTGCTGCTCTTCCTCATCAACTGCCTCCTTACTCAGCCTGTCGAACAACGGCGAAGGCACCAGCAAGCCAATAATAAACGAAACGATTGGAAGACTATACATAAGTATCTTCTTCCAATCAAAATCCGAACGAATCAGACCTCTAAACTTATCTATTAACATGCACTAAACATTAGATGATAGCATTCATGCTTCTAAGAAAAACATTCAAACAGAAAGAGACTATATATCATTATACGCATCTTCATTCATTTGATCTATAATTCTTCTACTATGATATATTAGATTAGCGAAATTATCCTCTTTTATATTATAACCAATACTCAATATTATAACGCCATCATCAAAATAACATTGTTTACTATTTGGATCATCACGACTCATTTTGCCTTCAATCTTATCATACTTTGTTCTTGCATTTTCAATGTTTTGATTGTATACATCAATAACCTCTTCCTTGTCGGACTGAAGACCAAAGCCAACATAAGACAATGTATCTTTATAAAAATGAAATTGACATGAATCCCACTGTTTACCTACAAATGTTACATTTTCAATGTAATAACATTTATTCTCCTTATCATACAGACATTTATGTCCTAACTGCTTGAGATTATCCAATAACTGTTTCTTTGTTGTCACTCCAAGCTTGCATCCATAGAACGAATCTCTAATTTGTGCATTAGCACCTAAAAACAAAGAGAAAGCAATTAACAACAAAACTAATCGTTTCATTCTTTTTACCCTTTATTCGTGTCGGGCACAACTTCTATCATTATCAATACGATGCTTCGCTGAGCTGTCGCTCAAGTTCAGCAATCCTCTGTTTCTGTTCACTTATCATACGGTCATACTGAGGACGGAGAGTCACGCTGGTACACATTTCTCTGTCATATTCCATACCCTCCAAAGTCTCATAAGCCTTCTTTAGCTCATATTGAAGATCTGAGACACTCTTTCCTCCGCCACCTCCGTAAGATGACCTTCCGCCACCCATCATAGCGTCAACCTGTCTCTTCGCCTCCATTATCTGCTGAGCGGTTTCAGCTGTAACTATTCCATTTCCGCCACATCCTGTACAAGTTTGTTTTGGAGCCATCACATCACCAGGCATAATCTCAAACACGCCAGTTCCTCCACACATCGGGCACTGCACCTGCTGTCCACTCTCTGAATCGTCAGAATATTCAGCTGATTCCTCTGTATAGCCCTGACTCGGCATATAACGACGACTTTGTGAAGAATCATTACAGGATATACAACCAATAATTCCCAACAATACAATAATATACTTCTTCATTGTCTCATACGCTATACGTGTCGCGCACACCATCTAAAGTTTTTATCATTAATGTGAAGGCTGGTGTAAAAGTAACCAGTTGAAATTAGTAATAAACAAAAGCAACTGTCAGTCTGTTAAAGAAAGACAGTTGCGCACTTACGTTAAATCCAGTCCAGCAAAGCACTGATAATTATCAATACTCCTATAACTTTAAGTATTGTGGCAACAATCCCACGAATATTCAGCCATACTGGAACTCTCTCTATAAGTAGCCATCCTATGAGAATGCGGACAGCAGTATGAATTAATGCGTTAATCATTTTTGTAATATTTAACGAACTATTGATTTAATATTCTACCATAAATATCTATAACAACAAAACTGTGTTTCTTTGAGTTGTACAATTTCAGTCTTCCATGATTTTTTTTCATAATACGCCTAAATGTAGTCGTTGCCAAATATCCCTTTTCATTAACACAATCAACAATGCCATTACTTTTTTTTATAAACATGACATCTTCAATCATATTTGTATCATAAGCATCTAAGGCCCCAGGCATATTAAGCTTCTCTCTCGAAGATCGTTTGATATAATGATATAATCCATTTTTCTCAACCCATATATAATTACATTTTGAATTAATTGAAACATTGTCATAGCATGGACTTATTAACAAGCAATTATCGTCAAGATTTATAAGCCCATGTTTACCACCCTTTATAATTTCAATTGTTCCATAATATTCATTAATATAATAAGAGTCACAAAGTGGTTCTATTAACCATTGAGCTAAATGAACATCATAAAAACCGTATTTCTTATCTATGCATACACACGCTAATGTAGAATCAACAAGTTTAATATCATCATAAATTGTAGGCAGGATAACTTCATTATTTTTAGAACTCAATCCTAAAAAATCTTTTCGTTTTTCAATATTCAGGTTATTCTGGCATTTCACAATTTCTGACTGCATAAAAAAATGTGAGTCAAGCCATTTTTCACGTTCTTCAATACACGTCATAGGATTTTATCTATTTATGGAATTTAACATCATTCTAAAAACAAATGTTGACAGACCATTATCATTGAAGAGATTCATAATTTTCATGAACCTTTCCCAAGTAATACGCACATTTGCAAATTCAACCAATACGTTATATGCATGCCAAAGGTTATCTGCAACATTATTACGCCATAAATCGCGCATAAAATGCCAGTCTGCATAACTATGGTAGTCCAATGGCTTTAATAACCAAGCTTGCGAAACTATTACATTTCCAACAGATGAAATATAAACAGTTTCGCCTTTTCCCATATTGTCATTAGCATATATCTGCATAAATCGCTGTTCTTTCAACAACTTTAAGTCTGTTTGCAAAATGAGAAATTCTGATTCAGTCATCTTCATCAAATCTGCAAAATAGCCCCTTCCATTATAATTGAATTTTATGCGTATTGATTCACCATTGACAAACAAAGAAATCGGTAATGAATACAGAATTTCATCACAATAAAATGCATCTTTTTGTATCCACTGTAAAAGAGAATTAACCGACTCAATTGTGAGTTTCTTTCCTATATCAGATGCTTTATCAGCCATATTATTAAACATTTGTTCGGTAATATGGCTGACTTTAAGCTGAAATCTGTTAATGTCCGAATCATATTCAAATCCATTACAAGTGGTTGTGAATATAATATCGGCAAGATATTTGTCCAGAGTTTTATCGACCACCATAATTAAACTCTAGACCGTCAAGAATCTCTCTGATTTGCAGAATATCAATTCCGAAATTCAATCCTTGAGCATCCTTTACGCCTTGTTCATGTACAGCAACTATCTGACCATACTTATCACATACAGGTCCTCCACTGTTACCTCCATTTGTAGACATCTCATATTGCATCATCATAACTTTTCGAGTAGTACGTTCTTGCTCTCTAAACGCACTTATATGTCCAGCAGAATATGAAGCTGTATACCCCAAAGGATTGCCAAAGGTTGCACAATCTATGCCTACAGCAGCACGTTGTTTAGCAATATCAAAATAAGGAACGGACTCGCCTTGTTCAAGCTCTACGGAAAAAATTGAAATATCCATACCATTAGTATCTTCTGACCATAATACATTTTTTATACGCCGCTTCTTGTCTGTATAAATTTTACTATCATCAGGATTTTCCTTATACAAATATGCAGTGGAATATTTCTCTGCTCCAGCAGGCAATACATGCCAGTTTGTTATTGCAAGTCCTTTATCGTTGATAAAGAATCCTGTACCAATACTAGCCCCTTCTTCTGTTCTGACTTCTATTAGGAAAGTTCGTTGCTTCATATACAATGCAAGGTCAGGTTTAGGAGTAGGTCCAGGCATGTCCTTTATCCATCCTAAACTGTCAGAAAGTTCCATAGCACGATAAGTCTGAGGATATTGTATCACAACAAGATGATTGAGACACTCATGAGTATCATTCAATATTACATATGCACCAACCGTACCATTTGGATCTGTTATTTCTTGATCGCCTTTTGAGTCAGGGATTAGTGTTACACTTTTACCAAGGAATCCATTCTTAATGAACATTTCCACATCAGTACGGTTAGGTTCTACACCTATAAGTCTGACATGCAATCCTGATACGAGTTCCACTACATTTCCGGAAGCACTTTTGATGCTGCCTTGATAATCCTTTATTGAAGTACCGCCTCCATCAGGACTGATTAACATATACAATATAGCCCCGACGATAGCAGCGAATATTAAGAATTTCTTCATCTGAATTCGATTTCCAACGGTTTAACAACACGCCAAGACTTTCCGTTCTTAACGACTTCTCCTACAGTTCTTGTAACAATCGAGCAGGTAGCACTTATTGTACCAACGGTTTTTACAACTCCAGAAGATAGTAAAGTTGATTTATTGTCAAGCAACATTTGAAGCTTCTCACCGACAATGTCATCTGTCATTTCAAAAGTTCCAGTTCCATCATCATAGACAGTCAACACAAAATATCGGTTAATGTCACCTTCTTCAATACGGTCCTTGGTTCTTTTGAAAAGATATTCATTACCATCATCTTCAGCCATAGTCGCATAGCGTTTTCCTATCATACTCTTAGATGTAAAGACAGGCTGTATAGGTTGGTCTGCAACATGAACGGACTGCTGACTGTGAGTTTCTAACCCTGAAGTTAGTTGCTGATTGTTAGCAGTACAAATAGAATCATTTGACAATGAAGAATTTTTATAGCCACATGAATTTATAAGGGCCATCATATTCGCAAGCACCTCGTCATGTCTCTCTTTTTCAGTAAAAACACTTGCACCTGAAAGGCGCAAAACTTTTAAGACAGCAGCATATAATTCCATTAATGCTTGCTGGTATTCTGTATTATTTGTATCCATAGTGATATAGTTATTTAAATTCAACTACTAATTTTTCTATTACAACCCATTGTTTCCCGACCTTATTAAGACGCCCTTCTTTCTTTACCAAAATATCCGTAGGATTTCCTGTTATGCTGAATTTCTCCACATAATTTTGGAACGTCTGAATGTCAGACAATATTTCCGCTTTACATTTGGGATTAATAGTATATGTAGCAACATTAGAACCAAGTTCATAATCTATTGCAAAAAGTTTGTCACTACTGTCATCGGATATGGTACGTTCAAGTGTAGATATCCTACCATTGTCAATCATAAAATTGGCAAATCGATGCAGTTTGGTTTTTCTTCTTTCTTGTTTTTTATTTCCTGTCTGATGTCGATTCGTTACCGGCTCATCTTTCCCATATGTAGTCACAACAACATTGCGTGAATTGTCATCGTCACTATATGTTGTAGGTGAAGACAAACTGCTATTAGTTTTATTATGCCTTATAGTTGAACTGCTATTAATATTGGACGTTAGGTCAACCTTTGTCGACGTATGGTCATTCTGTTGAGACGTTTTATCCTGTTTTGTCTTATTTCCTTTTTTGATTTTGGAAATAACAAAGCAAAGGACACCTATTGTATTTATAAAGGTAAGTAACAATAACCAGAATGGTACGCCCTGTGAATATAATTCTTCTATATTCTTGTTATGTTGCAGTAATGTCGAATCAGTTGTATTCAAGCGAGCTCGTAGAGCTTGCACAGACATACTACTATCTATTTTGGCATTTAAAATAGGATCTGTGAGAATTTGTGTTTTAGGAGCTGATTTCCCATTAGCAACACATTCTGACACCTGGAATAATCCAAGTGTCAGAAATGTTATAAAAGCTATAATTTTCTTCATTGCTGTCCTTGTGCTTTGTTGTTTAAAGCTTCTTGAGCACATTCTTTCGTCATCTGATATAGTGTTTCCTTCAGAGGCCAGAAGAACATTGGATCACCAATTGCAAACTGGGCTTTCTGTTCGTCACTGTTTTCATTGAGCACAATATCAAAACTACTTTCTGCATAACTCTTCATTGTATTTACAAAATCAGTGCTAATATCAAGTCCTAATTGTGACAACGCCTGCACTATACTATCCTCAGCAAACAGATCACAGAATTTGTAGAAAGAATCAAGAACACTCTTCTTCTTCAATGCCATCTGTCCATAGGTGACCGTAGTGCCATACTCCTCATCTTCATATCCATGACATAAGCAATTGTCAGGAATCAAGTGGTCTTTTAGAGGACGACTATCCATTATCAGTCCTCCTTGAGCTGTAACTAACTTCGGCTCTTTAGAGAATTGAATTTGAATATTTGCTCCAATCAAATCGTCATTATTGATAATTTTTCCATAATATGTAAAAATACGGCTCACAATCAGACTTAAAGTAGCTTCATCATCGGTAATAAGCTTGATATACTTGCTACCCATACCTGTAAAAGTAATCTTCTTAGGTATTTTCAATTCTGCAAGGTCAAGTATTATTGCTGTATAATAAATCAAACTTGCAAAATGCGCTATTATTACACGCATCATTTCTGAAGAAGAAGTAATAGCCTGAGAAAAATTCAACGGATTCTTAGAATCCTTATCATGTGTGAACAAATAGCTGATAAAATCAGATGAAGATAATCCAGCTTTATCCAAAACGGCATTCAGCTCAAGTTTCTTATTATCTGGCAAAATCTTATATGCATCAGACTGCATATAAAAACTAATAAATCCGTTTTCCAACTCATTATTGGCATTATTAACACCATCTCCCCAAATATCATTTGCGGCAAATAAGGCAGAGAACACCGCTGACGCATCTTTTCCACCTGGTTTAGGATTCACATGCAGAATGTCAGTAGTTCCACCACCGATGTCAAGATTCATATATGGCTGACCGAATTTCAAGTCTACAAGGAACGAATAATAAGGAGCAACACTTTCAAGTTCAAACTTTATATTTCCCTCATTTATGTTCAACCAACGGGCAGCATCCTTCCATGCATTCTTAAAAGCCTGTACTTCAGGCACGCTCATAGATAACGGATAGGTTGCAACTACCTTAAAGTCACCGCCTCCACCATTGAGTGCAGACTTGCCTTTCATCATCCAAAGAAGTTCTTTGAAGTATTCCTTCAGACGAGATTGTGCAAGCGGATCGTTCTTTGCCCATTTGATGTTTGTACGATACATTCCTTGAGAGTTTCCTTCTTTTATAAGCTCATTATCGTAATTGAAACCGATATTTACAGAGCTAAAGCAATTCAAGCTTCCAGCTTGCTGTATTTTCTCCCAACTGGTTGTACGCATAGGATAATGTATGCCTTTTTCCTTATCAATCTCATACGGAACAAATTCGCGTTGTAAGAATGTAGGGAATTTCACAAAATAGCCAGCACCTCGATCATCATTTAGTATCATAATCTGACTATCATCATTACCGGCTATCTCAGAACGCATAAAACCAAATTTCTCAATTTGTTTTAAAGTTACTGCACCAGTAGTCCCCAACATTCTACTTACATAAGCTACATGTGTGTTCGTTGTTCCAAAATCAACACAGAAAGCATAGTTTAAAGTAGTGTTCGGACATTGCTTAAATTTAGGAACAACAAGAGCACTACAGGTTTTATCTTCGTCAGGAACAGTTAGTTCAATGAAATCGAAATCACCATCAACATGAAGATGACGAGTCTGGAATCCATTGTCCGAAGTACGGATATCGTCATCAACGCCTTCAATAGGATATCCTTGTCCCAACTCTGACTGACGGTAGAATTTCAATTTCAAGTTGTCAAGCTTATTTGTTCCAAGCATGATATTGTATGCATTGTTTTGCGGCAAACGATAGGATGGAAATATTGCCATATCGAACATCTCCTTGTCAAAGCATCTTACTTTGTCACATCCTTTACCGTCTTCATCACCGTCACAATAACGCTTGCAGAATGTAATCTTCTTTCCACCCTCCAATGGAATATCTATAGTCACGGTTACATCTAATGTGTCTTTGTCAACACTCACATTCACCATATTTTCGATGTCGCCAACATTGAAAAACTTGAAGAATTCCTTCTTCAAAGGCAAAATGTACTTTATATTTTGACCTGAGCCCGTATAGAATTTATCCTTTCGTACATTGTATGATACCTCAATGATTTTAGACTCAAGAAAATCATCTACAGTTATGTACGGATATTTAAATGTAGTTCCAGGAAGAATACGCTCAGTCAACGATTTCTCCATCATTGACGGTATTATATCTGTAGCCCTGTTCCATTTACGATCTGGACCAGTATAGTTATATCCATCAACACCATTTGGAGTTAATGCAAGTGGAGTTTGTACAGTACGCTCTTCACCATTTACATCCTCATTTTGCCATATGGTTGCCGTAGGCTGGATAACATAGTCGCAGCATGACAAATCTGGTATATTGTGTGAACAATAAAGATATACACCAGAAGTTGTTATTGAACCAATATTCTGAATTGAAAGAGGCTCTACCTTCTTCAACTCAGGATTTCTTCTATTAATAATAACTTGTCTATCGAACTGCACATTACAATTATTTATATAACTATATATTTGCGTTGTAGTAAGGCTTGTTACTTTCTTCAAATCAGTGAGCCAATATGTATATAGAAATTCTCTGAATTCCTTTGAGCGTTTATACAACGGAGTGTGACGGCTATTATCAAAAAGACGGTTACCAGCTCCTCCATTAAATGCTAAACCAGCTTCTTTAAGACGCCTTCTAACATTGGGGCTTGTATATACAAGAGTTATTGGAGAAGTACCTCCAAGAATAATCTCCTCACCATTACTTGTTTTCCATTTAAAGAGATAAATCTTTGAAAATTGATTAAGGAAAGTTGTGTTATGAGCATCAAGCAATGCTGCGCCAAGTTCTTGTTGGTCTGCATTACCTTGGTTCTTCAGCAGATCACATTCTGCTTCTACATCCCATTCCTCAACATCAAATTCTTTCATATCACCATACTTGAATATAAACTCAAGCATGTCAAGACATTCGCTCACCAGAAAATGATAGGCAGTTGGCACGGTGTCACCTTCATTATTAATTACCCCTTCATACGATACCTGTTTCAAGGAATCGTCTTGACTGTTAAAATAGCTGTTAAGCTGCTTAAAAGCAGAATCAAACAAGTAAAGACGTGCATATGGTGTAGGGATAGAGGTTCCCATCTTGTTGATAGAATCACCATATTCCATAAGTCTATCTGCTATCTTAGAACCGTCAACGTAGTCTTTTTTTACGAAGCCATAATGCCCCGTATTATTAAGATTGTCTCCAATACTGAAAAAATGTAAATCAGGCATAATGATATTTTTATTTGTTATTTACTATTTCTATGCAAGAAGCACGCAATAAATCCATGAATACAAATTCGCTTTCTTTGGTATTCATCTTTTTGCCTGTTTCATCAAGATGTTTGCGATCTTTGAGATTGGAACTCATTAAAGGAGTAATGTTCACATTAGACGAATTGCCGCCAATTATTTTACTTAATTTGTTCCAGTTGAGCTTGCTTTCATTTGCTTTTTCCTGTGGCTTCTCAACAATGTCAGATATATCTTTATCAAAATCAAAGAATGCCAATCTATGACTGTTAGGTTGAATATGCTTATTATCATCACCTTCATAGTCAAGTTCTGACAACCATTTTGTAAATTCATCAACATAACTATTCAAGTATACAAGCAGGTCCTGTAGCTTATTATTTCCATTATCAGAAAATTTGTTACGCTTTACATCGTCCTTTATGCTTTCAAATTCAAGAACAGCAAGGAAGGCTGTCTCTCTATTGAGTTTGCCTCCAACGATATCCGCACGAAGGTATTTCATTGCATACGCAAATGCTGTGAGATATTTAAGCACATCATCCTTGGTTTCTTGGTCAAAATCGTTTGCAAACAAACGACAACTGTCTTGTTTACCTGTCTTATCGACTTTACTTACTATGTCACGCGATAAGCCATACATATATTCATTGCCAAATATTCCATTGGGGACTCTTTCCCCACAATAATGGGCAATAGCAAGAGCACTGATAAATTCTACAGGATTAGCATTGTTTTGCTGACCAGCACCACCCTCGCAATATGGAATGATTGTAGGATAAGGATCACCGATATGATAGACAGCCCTCATGCTATTCTTTATGCCAGAACGTTCATAAAAATTCAAAGCAGCCTTAGTCTTGGAATCGAAAAGATGAGCATTTATAGCACCACCTTTCACAATCTCTGGTGCAAAATATGGCTGTATCATCAACGCTGCCATATCTACATTTGCAATATCTTTCTTTATTTGCTGCGCAAGTACAGGTATGCCAGAAGCTCCAGTTCCACCAAATAAAGATCCAATAATAACTACTTTGTCTCCTTGATCAACATTATATGTACTTTTAAATGCATCATACTCATTATAATCACCCAGCTTGTGGAAAATAACACTACCAATATTCGGATTTCCTTTGAATCCAACAGTAAGGTCAAGGTTCAACTCTGTTGTTGGGTCATCAGAAGTATCGTAGAGAGATTCAATTAGCGAACGTGTTGTCAGAAGATCACCAGCCATCTGGTCAAAACCGATCTTATCACGGAATTTAAGATTGGCATTTCCAGGATTAAAATCCAACACAAAATCATTAAGGCCGTTCATCTCCTTCATTGCACAGCCAAAAAATTGCCCCATATTCTTGTCGCCTTGCGGCATTGATGACAACGAATGATTGGAATAAGCAATTCTATTGATTTTTTGATAATGCTTTAAAATATCTCTTGCACGATTCTTATCTTTGTTGGCTGCATCATAGTCTATGATTATAGGGTATATATCATATCCATTAAATGCGGGTACACCAGCTGCAAGAAGCATGGTTGTTGAACGTAGGACACGTTCACCAGTACCGCCGATAGCAAATAAAAATAATTTCTTCATGTTTATTCTTTTATATGTTCTTGCTTCTATTTTGATTTATGAGGCCATGGATGAGGTATAGCAATTCCTAAATATGTAAATCCCTTGAGAAGAATGCTGAAAAAGTAAAAGAACAACAAAGCATAAATTGTGCATCCTATACTATAGGAATAGCGTACATCCTTGCCGTTATTCAAATCATTCTCTATCTTCTGTCGTGCTGTAGTATATTCATCAACCTGTTGCTGATTTTGGTTGTCGCGAGTCTTTTCTATAACAAACTCTGTATTCGTTTTATAAAAAGAGTGTTTATAGAACAAAGACTGTGAATCTGCCACATTCGACTTACCTATAAAAACAAAGTTAGCTGTCAAAAAAACGAACAAGCCCGTTACAAGGAGAAAGCAAGCCCAAACTCCTGTTTTTGCCATAGAGTCATCATTGCGTTTATTGCAGCAGCCGAAATAAAAGACCACAGCAAGAATCAAAGCTACAATAATTGCAGTTAAAAGCCCATACATAAATGCGCTGTGAGTTAAAAAGAAATTCTCATGGAATTCACGTGTGTCTTTCCATGCTTGTGAGTTCGTCACAAAGAAAAAAAGTTTGTCCATAAATTTAATGTTTTTAGATTATTTATATTCGAATGTTGTCTTTATCAATGGGTTGTTTCCGTCAAACGCGTCCTTGATGCCCTTTAGCAGATATTCCAATCCAAAAGTTTTGTTACGATATAGCAACACATTGGGGTTGGAGTCGTCATTTACAGACAGAGCTAACCAAGAAGAAGGAATGTTGTTTTCAATCAAATAGGTGAGCGTTCCGATCCCTATACCAGTAGAAGCAGGACTTTTAACAGTTATAGCAATATTAATTCCGTTCTCTGTTTTTTGGCTGATTGTTGAATATTGTATGGTGTCCCTTAGCACTTTTCCTCCTAATGTTAGTTTGGCAGCCGAATGATTAAAATACTCTTTGTCGGCATCATACAAATAGCTAACAGTTTTGGGTAAGGTCATTCTTAGCAATATATCTTTAGCAGGATCTACCGCTGTTCCTTTTTTAGGCGAATATTGCTCGCCTTTTAATAGTGTGCTATCCTTGTCTATTCCATAATACAATTGCAATTCTGGTTTTAAGTCTGCTGCGTTCTGCAAGGCAAGGATATCTTCAGGTACACCTACTGCAATTATGTAGAATGGACGTTCTGGAGAATCCAACTTTTTGGGCGTATCATACATGTCATAATAACAAGCACCTCCCTTACCTACCTGCGTGCTTGTAAATTTTGCAGTGTATTTGAAAATCACAATAGCCTTTTCTTTAGTCTTGCCCTTTAAAGATATAGCGAGAAGGTTCTGAAACTGTTCAAGAGCAGTAGAGGCATTCTTGTTAATGAACACAATACCATCAGTAACTAAAACTGCCAATTTTCCCTTGCTCGATTTATCACACATAAGTGGTATTAATTTCTCAAAATGAGTGCTACCACCATCAAACAAACTCAAATTCTTTTGAAGATCAGTCGAGTAACCTGAGTAAGAATAAACGCTATCATTTTTGCGAATAAGAAACATCTTGGATTTATCTCCTATCTTCTCAAATCTACTAACAACGTTTGACATTTGACCATCGCCACTTGCAAAATATCCTTTCATACTTGTAGATGCATCGAAGTATATATTCACAAAGTTTATTGAAGTTGACGGTTGTTTCAATAATCCCAAATGAGCATCAAGAGTGTTGACAGTTTTAGTGTCACCACATCCACTCACAAAATACAGAAGAACTGCAAAAATAACGCTAATAGCGCCTATCAATATTTTTTTATTCATAATACTTGTCTTTAGGCTACAATTACCATTGCCTTTTGTTTAACCTCATAGTTTTTCTTATAACCAACCCTTACAAGATCTGTGATATAATGTTGTTTGTCAGAATTGCTGATTTCAAGCACAAAATTGGCTACACCAGGACACATATTCTCCAAGTCACCATACTTTTCGCCCGTACAATCCTTGTAATCTCCATCTGTAATACGGTCGGCAAAGAGATTTGGAACAATGAGTTGCAATCCAAATCTATTAGTAAAATGATTAAGTGCGTTATATGCAAACATCATAGACTCATGGTCTATACGCATTCCATATTCACGTGCCAGATCTGTCATAAACGGTAAGCAACTATAAGCATAATATCTTGCAAGAACATTTATTAGACCATACTCATTAACAATGTCTTCTTCAATTATTTTTTGTACCTCGTGATATAACTCGTCATAACAGCTTATAGTTTTTGTGTCTTGCAGTCTTTTTTCAAACTTCTTAAAAGCGTCACGCAGCAATGATTGGTTGTCATCAGACTGTGACTTTAGATTCATGTCGCACGGACGAATAAAAGTTCTATGTATAGACTCTTGTATGCTAATAATGTCTTGATTCAACACTTCTAACATTTCAGAACGCATGTTATTAAAGGTTGCATTATTGGTTTCAATGATATCTTTCTGTTCTTCCTTTTCTTTTTCAAGAGTTACTATTTGCTCCTTTGCCGTATTGGCCTTTTGACCTACAGCTTTTCTATAAGCATTAAACATTGCATTAAGATCGCTGTCGTCAAAGGGTTCTATATTACCCTCATTAGCACATACCTCCTTTAGATTGATTGCAAAAATGTTTCGTTCATCTTCAAGTTTTTGTTTCCTTAAACCTACTTCGGTGTATGCTTCAGATAACTCTTTGACAATACCTTCCGTAGTATGACAATTAGCAATTATATCTTTAGTGTCAACCTTAGACACCAAAAGGCCTTTTACGCTTTTGTATATGTGTTCCTTTATTGCGTTATATAGTTCCTTCCCATTATCAGCTTCATATTGTCTGCATATATCGTCAAGTTCTTTTCTCTTGGCAATTGCTTCTTCTATTTGTTTTATGGCATCTTCTTGAGTTTCGTTAGGTTGGATACCAATTTTCTTTAAGAAGTCATTAATAGCCTTTTCTTCTATTTTCTCAGAGGAAGAAGATTTGTCTGTCTTTTCTACATCATTTTTTTGCTTAACTAAATTCTGAATAGCTTTTACCAAGTCATCTAAACTACTTATACTATCTGAGATGTCTGGTAGTTGACTGTGCAACTCTTTAACAATACTTTCAATACCATATGAAATCTTAGGCTCTATGTCGTTGGTATTTACAGTATTGCTTCCCGTTTCTAACGATTGGCTCTTCTCTATTTCTGCCTTAATTTTTTCAATTCCAGATTTTAATGTTGTATTAGAGACGAAGAAATTGTCTAACCCATTTTGGATTAATTGTTCAATAACATATTTATTTGCCTCGTTTCTACCATCTGTAGTCTTCGTGTAAATGGAATCTTGAATCCTTTGGCATAACTTCTTTAAAAGTTGTTTAAATCTAATTTCAAAATCCCCAGTAGTATCACCATAGAAGGTCTTCGATATTTCATTTGCCTTTATAAGGACCTCAAGTTTTGAAACTGAAATCTCTTTATAATCAGTCTTCGAACCTTCATTTTTTTCATACTTGGTTAGTTTAGATTTTATACTTCTAATTTCACTCAATATGTTTTCCGTTTCGGCATTCTCATCTTTGAAGAGAGTTTCAGATATTTTCTTTTTGCCTTCTAACAGATTATAATATTTCGATAATATTTCTTGTAAACGTTTAACTTTTGAATTATAATCATTACAGTCTTTAAAGAAGTCGTCTTCGTATTCTTTGATTATTGTTGCTATTTGTTCATCAAGGGCATTCTTTATATCAATACTAATGGTTGTTCCACTTGGTTCCTCGTTTGAGTCCTCGCTATTACTACAATCTCCTTCAACTGCATTATCCGATTCCTCATCAGATAGGGCATCATTACCTTCAGCTTTTTCTTTATCCGATCCATTATTATCAGAGTTTTTATTCTGAGGATCACATTCATTTTGTAGCTCCAGGTTGCCTTTTTTATTTCTCTTAAAAAGTCTGCACAAACGGTGTATATTTCCACCAACAAGGAATCCAATAAAGAATACAACAAGTCCTCCAACTATATACATAAAATTGTTAGAACAGTCCTGCGTTTCTGTGGATTTTTTTTCAGTTGTGGTATTCTCTGTTTGGAGAAGTGCCTTTTCCTTCATTTTGAAAGTCCAATTACTTTGTCCCCATGTTATAGTAAGTTTTTCCTTTGGAGAGATTTTTATTTTTTGGAGAATGAAATTCTTTATATCCTCCTTTTTCACAATTACACTATCGCTAATCTTAATTACTAAAGATTTTGACTCTTTTCCATCTTTTGCAAAGACTATTTTATTGATAGTAATACTATCATTAGCATTAGTATTAATAGTGAAGTTTTGTCCCTCTTTTTTTATTCCCGTCTCATTCAAGGTCGGTTTTTCTACATTGGTTAGATCGAGTGTATTTTGGGCAATTATAGTCAGGCCACTCGTTACTACCAACAGCATAAGTAATAATAATCTTTTTATCATATCTGTTTTGTATTTAAGTTTTGTCTTATATAGTAACAGGCCAAATACTCTTTTTGGTGATGTCGCTTGTCAAATCCACACCCTTAGGAGTACTTGCTACCGATTTCAAGCCATTCACATAAAGCGAAACATTATTGTTTCGGTCAAGTCTTAGCCTTACATTAAGTTCATCCGCATTGTTGAAGTTAGCCATATCAAATTCTTCCATATCGGATATAAATTCCGTATTTCCAATGTTATAATTGGCTTCTGTTTCTTCGGGAGACATATAAGTCTGTACAAGGCGAATATAAGCAGATGATGACGTTCCGATAATATTTATATTATTGCCATCGAATATCCCTGTTGTCTCAGTGTAAGGAATGTCGTTGTGATTTAGCAATTCAACATAACGAAGATGTCCACCAAGTTCTTGGAACACAAGACCATATGAAGCATAAAGACGGCGTGATTTTATCTTGACCTTTGATGTAGGTATGTCAAACTTGCTAACTTGCGCGATAGCACCTTCCGCTACCAATGTCTTTTCCTCATCTTTCTCAGAGTCAAATTCTACTACCCTAACAGTTTTTGTACTTAACTCATTCATAGACTCTTCTATGGCATTTCGTAATACTTGCAGTCTACAACTTCTACCAGAAAGTATAACAGTCGTAATGTCAAAATCGCCACCGATATACATACCAATCTGCTTGAATATTGTTGTGGTAACATCGTACAAATATCTTTGGAATTTAGGATGGTTTATAATATTGTCAGCCTCAACAGAGAATGAATTACGTCCGAGGTTAAACGAGATTAATTCGCCAGGGACAAGGCGTGGTTTAATCTCTGTTTTGATTACATTTTTCAAGTTCAACATAGCCACTCGAACAGGAGTGTTTGAGACAAAATCTGTAGATATTAACTGAATCGGTATAAATCCCAATTCTTGTAATATGCATGCTATTGTATAGTCAAGATAGTTGCCAGCTTTGCCGGTACCTATTTTTCCTCTTACTTCAACTTCAATTTTTCTTGAATTAGCAGCACATTTGTCCAATACAGTAATGTCAAGAGTGCCAGCTCCCATATCGTATACAAGAACAGTCTCTTTTTCTTTTATATTGCCACCCTTGTTAAATTTAGACCAATTTGCAAGATAATATGCAGCAACAGCATCTGACTCACTTACAAATTTTAGATATCCGTCACGCAGATAAGGGAACGTCTTATTGGCAATGTCTCTTAATATACCAAGATGTGTTGGGGTATATGTGTTTGGGTAAGTCAACACAACCTTGTTCAGTTTTCTCTTGTCACCAGTGACTGGTGAAACAAAATATTTGAAAAGTTCGTTGTATGCCTCTTCAAAAATATTTGTAATATTAGCCAAGCTGTTTTTTTCATTTTCATCTTTTGCTTTCTTGACTTTTACAATTCCCGTTTTGCCTGTCTTTTCATCAATTCGTACATACGGGTACTGATCATAGAATGCGTTAGTAGGCAAATTTTCATTTCCAACAAGGATTTTAAGACAAGGCAATTGTCTTTGAACATCCCGGACCATCAAACTCGATGTAGGTGACAGACAGATTGCAAGAGTATTATATGGCTCGGTATTGGTTTGTTCTACACAAAGCGATGTGTTTGTCTGATTAGGATTAAGTGTTTGGAACAGTATGTCAGATGAAAGAAATTTTGTTCCACTCTCAAAAGTGTCTTCAGTGAATTTTTCATATCCGTTACGTTCATCAGAATACACAAAGTCTTTTTGCTTTTTCAAGTCAATGACTTTATTGTCGTATTTGCATACTATTGCAGAGGAACCATAGTCTACACATAACCACTCTGGATAAGGTTCAAGCTGCAAATTCCAATGAATTGTCATGCTATAATTTTTGAAGTCACTATCTGAGAATGGTTGTCCTTTCTTGTTCTCATAATAGTCAAAGGAGACAACTGTCTCAACAACAAAAACGCAGTCACTATCAGTACCCACTACTTCCGCAATCTGTGCCGGATTGAAAGTAAGGTCCAAACTTGTGATACTGTCTTTTCCATTTTTTAATAACAATCCACTATTGCTGTTGAGCAGTTCCCAGTCATCACCATCAATAGTAGTGAACATGGACATTATTTTGCCCTTATCATCCAGAACCTTGACATCATTGCAAACGCTGTCACTTATACTGAAATTACGTATAATTACTCCAGCCTGCTTCAGGCTGCCATCTGTAGCTGCATTAACAAGCGCAATTGTCAACTGTCGTTGCATCTTGCTTTTTGGAGTAAACGAGAACTCTGACACATTGATATTCTTTCCATTATCCATATAATTCAATGTATCATCCACATCATCACCGATCATTACTTTCAGTTCAGCACTCTGTCCATCACGCTTAATTATAAGCTGTTCTGTCAATTCTGCTAAAGGTTGTATAATTTCCGGACTATACTCTACAGAGAATTTAGATTTGTTTTCGATAGTCAGACATTTTTCCTCTTCAATAGGATTACTGATTCTCGACAAATCAATATACATTTCAAAGCGTCGTAACTCCTTTCTTGAAGGTTTGAGCAAACCTTTCCACTCTTGTACCCTTCTTCCTCCTTCTTTGAAGAACAAAACGTCTCCCATGTCACTTGTTCCATCGAACAATCCAATTCTTGTATTAATATTCAGCTTTGGAGTATATAGATATGACTCATCAATCCATGTTACAATCTCGCCTATCTTCAATTCTGAGAGTTGTGAGTTATACTTTATTGATTCTTTTTCCAAATTAATAGCAAAGCGAGGTTTCACATCAAGGGGAGCAAATGTAATATTTATACTCTCTTTATGTGAGTCGATTTTGTTGTTGGATTCATCTAACACAACAACATCAAAGCTGATTGTATATTTCTTCGGAACCCGTTGCTGCGATTCGCTACAATCAATTATAGCTTGTTGGTTAAAGTACAATTGAAAAGGCGTATCCTTTTGTATAAGGTTGATTTGTACAGGGAAAGATTTCTTCTTAAACTCTTGCTGGTCGCTTACTATAGAGAATAGGCAATCCTTGTCATATCTAATTTCCTTGGGTACGAATATATTTTGTATGTCTACATATACACGTCTTTCAATATTTTGATTGTTTCGAACCCAAGGCAGTCGATCCCATATATTGCCTTTGCGCTCCGCAACAGATATTTTCCAAGACATCTCAACATTTACCTTGGAACGTTTTTCATTTTTTAAGTCAATTATTATATCCATATATATATAATGTGTATTCTATTTTACTTACGTATTATATTTTAACAAATTACATGTGGCTAATCTTTATAGAATCATTATTAGGAATATAGGCTGTGACTGTTTTAAAACCTTTGTATGCAAATATGCATATTATAATTATAAACAGAAGGATGAACACGACATCCCAAAATATCACAATAGCCTGTACATCATCTGCCCAAAACCACCAAAGGAAGTCGGGCATCTCGATTTTACCGAATATTTTGGCATCGTCTTTGAAAACAACCGACTGCGTTATGGTTAGTCCTTTTTGGTAATCCTCGTCATAAGGATTCATAACAAGTCCATTATATATGCCGTCCTTGTAGTTCAGCCAGACTTTAAAGGTCACTGTATCACCTTCTGAAAGAAGTTGTTTGTCTATAGTTTGTGTTTGTTTACAACCTTTAATTGAATACTTTTTATTTTTGTCATTTAACGTTAATTCCGTCTTAATTACAGAGTACATAGGATCAATAGCACTCAAATCAAGGTCGAAAGCATAGCCACCACGTACTTTCTTAAATGGAAGTTGCGCTGGTATATTAGCTATAGATTGTATAGATGGAATTATGGTAGGGCGTACTTTATATACGGCAAGTACAAACGGTTCTTTAGAAATATGGGCAAATTCATGTTTGTATTGTCCGTAAAATTTAGTCGGTTCGAAAAGAAATCGTTTATTAATATTTTTTAATTTAGAGAACACTTCCTCTCTATATGGTGCAATACGTGAACCTTTCGACGTTGAAATGTTATTCCATTCTAACTGATAGTTATCATCAATACCATTTACTTTTTCGTCGCTTAACAATATTATATATGTTTCATTGGTTCCAATATTCGAGTTTTGTTGGACAGCTTTTAGTATATACTGTTTTGCTGCAGATTGAAATGAAGCTTTGTTTATTCCGACTAAACGATTATGCTGAATAGCTACCATACTTGCCCAATCTCCCAATGCTGAAAAATCCACCTTGCTCTGCTGTATCCATGCAGCTCGGTTTCCATTGGAAAGTTGTGGCACAAAAGCAAATCTGTTGAAATCAGGATTTGACAGGTCGATTTGATATGTCACCAATGAAAGATAATCTTTCTTGTTATAATCAAAATATTTATTTAATAGATTCTCAACATAATCCTTAGTAGATATTTTGAGTAATTCATTGGTGTATTTAGGCATTGCGCCATCTATAGCAACAATAAAATGTCTATTTAAATGAACATTCCTTTGTTGTACAAACTTTTCCTTATCATGTTGATATTGCATTAAGAGCATACCAGCCTTAATATTGTTACAACATAAAAGTAAAAATCCAAAGATAAAAAATAATGTTCTTTTCATATTTGATTACATGTTACATTTTCTCTAAAAACGCACTCGGCACATACGCCGTCACTACTGTTACCAGTTCTTCCACTACTACTGCCACTCTTTGCTGGCCTTGCCACCTTGCCACTCTTCCTATCACTCCCTTGAATGCGCCGTCAGTGACTTTCACCAGCTGTCCTTTCTTGAACTTTGGAACTTCTGCTAATGTTATTATGGTGTTGTCGGTTTCGGCGGCGCAAATGATTCTCAGGCTTTCCATTTGGGAAGCCGGGACTACCATTGGGGTTTTGTCTATTCTGCTGCCGACATGGGTGTGACGATAATAAAAACGGAGGAAAGGGAGGTTTACGTTGTCGTAAACGAAGGATTTGATTTGGTTTAAGGTGCCGTAGGCGAAGAAAATGTTTGGTAATAGAGATTCGGTTACTTCTTTGCGTTTACCATCTATAAGTTTCACTTTTGTCTGGGTAGGATAAAAAGCGGTGACGCCTTTTCCTATCATATAATCGTACGCTTTTTTCTCTCTGCCGTATGTGGTCCGGAGGGCGTACCATTGAGGAATATTTTCCTCTCTTCGTTTCTTGTATATTACGGGAAGAACATGTTTACTTATATTTGTTCCCGAAAGTGCACAATTGGTGGACACCCCAGTTCGTGAACTCTCTGCCTTGTCATTGCTTTGAGCTTCGGGGAGGACGTCGGAGGCAAGTCCAACGTATGGGGGGGGGGAATTTTTTCACCACCTCCAGAGTTTTGTTCTTTTTCTGATATACAGCCATTGACTTCCATATCGGTGTCAAATTAGTTCTAGACAGAACGCTGTAAGTTTTAGATAACAGAGTGTCTCTTTATACATTAATGTAAGAACTCGTCTTCCATCAATATTTTCATTGAGCCACTATAGTTCACGTACAAAGGTATAAATTTTTCCCAAAAGATAACAAACAAATATCACAAAATCTTCATACTATTTGTTTATTATTTTTGTATTCTGCAAAAATTATTTACATTTGCACCGCAGCTGTTACAAACGGCTTTTACTATAAAAATTCTAATAATTAAAAATTCTGTGTTATTTATGAATCATTCAAGACTCTATTCTTTTGCGCTTACGGTGGCTCTTATGGCTTCAGCCACAACGGTAAGGGCTTATTCGTTTCTGGTTAAGCAACCCAGTGTGAAGCGTTTCGTGAAGATCACTTCTGACAATGTAAATCTCCGCCGACTGCCTAATACCAACAGCGGCAAGCTGATGAGCTGGAATTCGGATGGCGGATCGTTCGAGACCTATAGCAAGATTTTCTTCTCCGACACGGAGGGTTCTAAGTATCGCGCAAATAACATGACGGGTGCCTACGTGGACACGTATCATCCTTACAACGGCAATATATATATGGTGAACAGCAAGCAGCAGGAAGCTCAGAACGGCTGGTACCAGATATTTGTGACGGCTGAGAGTTATGCTGAGAGCGCAGAGGAGCCCAACTCCAAAATGGCGTGGGTGAAGGGAGATTTCTGCAAGGTTGTCGACTTGAACGAGGACAACAACAGCATCACGGGAATGATGATTCCGGCGGCTGTGTATTATGATATGGAGACGGGGGACAACGTCACAGCCAAGGGCGTCAGCCTTTCTGAGACCCAGGCAAGAAAGCAGGGAGAATACGCCAATGTACGTTTCTGCACATACATGTTGCCCGACGGTGAGAACATGCAGGTGAGCCTGTTCCAGAAGGTCAATGCTTTCGTGTATGTTTCGCGCTGCAACATCGAGCTGAATTACGGCGTGCGCCAGAATGCGGCATGCTCACTGAAAGTGGTGCAGGAGGAGAGCGACATGGAGGATGCCGGTGACATGATGGTGCTTAGGGCTTCGCTGAAGGCTCCGAAGGGAAAGGCTGCCGTTGACGCTCTGAACAATTATCTCCTGTCTTGCGGCGATGCCGAGTTCGGAAAGCTCGTGGATGTACTATGTCCCGACCACAAACTCCCAACTAATGACGTATATTTCTGCGGCACAGACGGCAAGGTGTATACGTTCAGCTACGATTCGTCTACCGTGAAGGATTATGGCGGATTAGACTATAACGTCAACGTATCGAAGTAAATATATTCTTTTTACGGGAACATGAAAATAGAGAAATTCCTCAACAATCGTCTGTATTGCCGAGGGATTTCTCTATTTTCGTTTCAAGTTCCTACCCTTACAATATGGCGATGGTCAGTCCTGCCATTACTATGCTTACCATTGACATCAGCTTGATTAGGATGTTGAGGGAGGGGCCGGAGGTGTCCTTGAAGGGATCGCCTACGGTGTCGCCTACGATGGTGGCTTTGTGGTTGTCGCTGCCCTTGCCTTCGAAGTGGCCTTCTTCTATCATCTTCTTGGCGTTGTCCCATGCTCCACCGGAGTTGGACATGAAGACGGCGAGGGTGAAGCCGGCGGCTAAGCCACCAGTGAGCAGACCGAGGACGCCGGCTACGCCGAGCACCAAGCCTACGACAATGGGGATGACGATGGCGAGGAGCGACGGGATGATCATCTCGCGCTGGGCGCTGCGGGTGCTTATCTCCACACAACGACCATAGTCGGGCGTTGCCTTGCCTTCAAGGATGCCCTTTATCTCGCGGAACTGACGGCGCACTTCCTGCACCATCGATTCGGCTGCACGTCCTACGGCACCCATTGTCAATCCGCAGAAGAGGAAGGCTGCCATCGCTCCGAGGAAGGCACCGACGAGCACCTTGGGATTGATGAGGTTCACCTGGAAGAAGTTGATGAAGTCAATGGTGGTGGCATTGGTCGGGTCGAAGAGGTTGCCGGCAGCGTCAACGTATTGCTTGCCGTTCTCCATAGCCCGAATCATGGCTATCTTTATCTCCTCGATGTAGGAAGCGAGGAGGGCGAGAGCCGTGAGGGCAGCCGAACCGATGGCAAAGCCCTTGCCCGTGGCCGCGGTGGTGTTGCCGAGAGCGTCGAGGGCGTCTGTGCGCTCACGCACTTCCTCACCCAGTCCGCTCATCTCAGCATTGCCTCCTGCGTTGTCGGCGATGGGTCCGTAAGCGTCGGTGGCAAGTGTGATGCCGAGTGTGGAGAGCATGCCGACGGCTGCGATGCCGATGCCGTAAAGTCCGGTGCTGATCGACTTTGCCGAGAGCGACATGTCGAATCCGTTGGCGCAGAGATAACTGAGCATGATGGCTACGGAAATGGTCACCACCGGTATCATCGTGGAAATCATACCCGTACCGATACCCTTGATGATGACCGTGGCAGGTCCGGTCTGCGAAGCCTCGGCAATTTTCTGCGTAGGCTTATAGCTGTGTGAGGTGTAGTATTCGGTGGCTTGACCGATTACTACACCCGCAACGAGTCCGCTGATTACGGAAAACGAGAGTCCTAACCAGTTTTCGATGCCGAGCAGATATAATATAATAAATGTGGCTACGGCTATAAGACCTGCGCTGACGTTGGTGCCGAGACCGAGCGAGCTGAGGAGTTCCTTCATCGTGGCTCCTTCCTTGGTGCGCACGAGGAAGATGCCGATGAGCGAAAGGAAGATGCCGATGGCGGCTATCACCATCGGAGCGATGACGGCTCGAAGCTGCATGTCGCCGTTCATGGCAAAGGCAGTGGCACCGAGAGCAGCCGTTGAGAGGATTGATCCGCAATAGCTCTCATAGAGGTCGGCTCCCATACCAGCCACGTCGCCTACGTTGTCGCCCAC
>ERZ1026874.361-NODE-361-length-29565-cov-45.976008_pt1 | contig 29565 bp, 38 predicted proteins | sample MGYA00380167_ERZ1026874 | MGnify/ENA primary metagenome ERZ1026874 (study PRJEB33269, sample SAMEA4719803) | human gut metagenome | biome: human-associated habitat; feature: organic feature; material: feces | place: Cameroon | collected 2013-10 ...
TGTTATATACTCTATAAAGAGTGGAGATTAAATAATATGAGTAACTTTGCAAATAGAATCTTGATTTAAAAACTATGGAATTGTATACATTAGAAAATATCAAAGATAAGTACATCGGTAAGAAAGGCTCTCCGAAACGTGATAAATACGAAACAGATTTAAACGCATTTCTTATGGGTGAAGCAAGGAAGCACGATTAAAGAAACAATTAACCCAACAACAACTCAGCAAACGCTCTGGAATTGGTCGTACTGCAATCTCACGTGTAGAAAATGGCAAAGATTGCTCACTTAGCACTATCTCGCGTATATGCCGTGCTATTGGCATAAAAACAGAAATAGGGCTTAGTGGTATTGGACGATTCGCTTTATAATATGGAATACATGGCATTTGGTTTCATTCTATCTGCAATCATTGCAATAGGATTTTACTTGTGGCTCTTTACAAAGAGTGGCAAGAAATGGTTAAGCGATTTATAATCAACATCAATCAATAACAAACAACATTATGAGAAAGTTTTTTTTATTATCTGCAATGCTTTTGCTTGCCTTGTGTTCGTTCGCACAGAACAAAGTGAACTATTACAACATAGGCAAGAAAGCAAGTTTATCGGCATGGTGCTTTGATGGCAACAAATTTCTTATCCTTTCATTCTCTGACAATGACGAGAAAAGACTTGTAGAAAGCCCAATAATCAAGATTCAACTCTTCGATGGTTCTATTCTAAGGCTATCAGGTGTTGATTGCTCTTACAAAAGAATAATGCAAGGTGGTAAATATGGTAGTAAAGAAGCTGGCACGCACTACATAATGCTTCCAGTTAGCGATGAGCAAATAAAGAATCTTGACACTGGTGTCATGAAGATTGTAATCAATACGATACCTGAATTGTTTTACAAATCCTATTCTTCTGATAAGTTCGGTGCAAAACTGCATGAAGACTTTATGAATTGGAAAGATGAAATGGACTAAGTAGTTCAGGTGAAATTGTATCACAATGCGAAGAACCGATAGGCTTAACTGCCTATCGGTTCTTCGTTATCTAAGATGTAATGCGTCTTGAAGGTATTCGCCTAAAGCTTTCTTTTCTGCCTTTGCACTTGCTTTGATTTTGTCTACTGCTGCTTGTGGCATCTTGACATATAATACGCCATCTCCCACCTTTTTGCGACCAGCACCATCACGCGCACCGCCATGATTGTTGTTTGCCATATTTATTATATAATTAGTAAATTCTTTGAATACCAGTCGGGCATAATTCAGTATTGTATTGCTCATCAATACTCTTTAGATACCTCTCAATCTTCTTGTGCAATTCGCTGAGTTCATCATATATTCGCGAGTATTCCTCAGAGTACCACTCTTTATACTCATCGCTATCATTATCTTCGGGGACATCCTCTCCGTAGTAATCTTCAAGACCTTCAATCTCATCAATATCCTCAAGCTTGCCAGAGATAAACAATTCGGGTAAATTTTCTTTTTCTGCCTCGGCTTCCCATGACCTAAATTTTCTCAAAAATTCGCCCTTAGATTCAATATATTCAGCTATCTTCTCCATGTTGCAATGGAAGTCATGTCGTAGACCACACAGCTGTGTAATAAGGTCGGCTTGTTCCTCAGTCATCCCGTTAGCAATGGCTTTCTTCGCATTACGTGCATTGCGAAGTGCAGCGTTATTGCTTCTGTGTTCATATTGTTTCTTGCTTAGGTATGCCATATTTAATCGCTTATCCGTGCTGCGATAGGGCTGATGTTGTTTGTTTTAGAATGTTTTTGTACTTTTTTCTTAAATACATTGCAAATGTAAAAAGAAAAATTTGAAAAAGCAAGTTTTTTCAAAAAAAATAGTTTTACAGAAAAAACTTCAAACAAGGTAAAGTTCGCCACAATTAAATAACTTTGTTAGGACAAGTATTTAAATTAAATGATAGCAAGAATGAAGCGAGAGAACAAATACAGAAATACCACGATAAAAAACAATTTCGGGCGATTTGACAGCATTAAAGAGTGGAAGCGGTACATTTACTTACTTGACCTACAAAAACGCGGTAAAATAAAGAATTTAAAGCGACAAGTTAGCTTTGAACTCATCCCATCACAACGAAACGAAAAAGGAAAGGTCGTAGAACGGGCTTGCAATTATGTTGCTGACTTTACATATATTCAAGATGGAAAGCAAGTTGTTGAGGATGTGAAATCTGCGATAACCCTTTCAAATGCTACTTATATCATTAAACGCAAATTATTGCTTTTTGTACACGGAATTGCAATAAAAGAAGTATAAAACGAGAAATTAGAGCTGAGTACATTAAAGTACTTAGCTCTTTTGCGTAATATCGCAATATGAATAATGAATTATCGTACATACCAGACGCGTTATTTCCGACTGATAACGACTTCGAAGTGCCGAGCCTAAAACTTGACATGCAAGCAACGTGCTGTGAGATTCCTTTTGTCTGTTTTGGCGAACAAAAGCGCACATTCAAAATGAACGGAGGTGGTACTCTACATTTCTATACGGATGATTATCGATTCAGCAGCATATATGAACACCCTGAAAAGATACTGCAACACAATCCAGCACAGATAGTAGAACCCAACTTCTCGCTATTTAACGAAACGCCTATTGCGTTCGGTCTGCAAGCAGTATACAAAAAACGAATAGTTGCAAGACAAATGCAGGAGCAGGGCATTCGTGTATTCGTTGACCTGAATGTCGCTAACAAGTTCTACGCATTCAATTTGCTTGGAGTGCCGAAAGGTTGGAGCGCATTCTGTACACGTGGGTATGAGGATAGAGTGAATGGTCTAAACTTTGAATACGAAATTGCTAAGCGCATTGCAGATGGCAATAATCTTACATTCGTTGTGTATGGCGGTGGTGAAGTTGTCAAACAATGGTGCAAAGAGCATGGCGCGGTATACGTTACACCTATCATCATTATAAAGAACAAATACAAATCTATTCAGAGAATGGCACAGAATACTGCCTTGTTCAAGAAAGAATGGGACATGGGCAAAGCTATTCCTACGCTGCAAGATTTGCTTGACAAACAAGTTATTGACAACAGGAAACAAATTGAATATGAAGAATAGCGGAGGAACGAGAGGTAAAATGAGAGGTGGTGGAAAATTGAGCAAAGAAATAATAAGAAGAACTGATGTTCATATTGAAACCGCTCTTAATTCTATCAAAGTAGAGAACGATGTTAACTATGATATGCGAAATAGAATAAATAATATGCTCAATCGCCTATCAAAACTAAAGGATAACGAAGTCAATGAAGAAAATTGGAGGAAAATATACGATAATGAAGCAAAACAAAAGGTTATAGAGCTTAATAAAAAAGGCGAACTCTCAAAAGATGAGAATGAAGCGATAATGTATCTTACTGCAAACCATGCAGCAAGGGATGTTTTTTATTATGTGAAAGAAACAATAAAAAAGAATAAAAAATAACAGTATGGCAAAAGGTAGCAGGAATATTGACATACCGTAAAATTACAAACAATTATAATACAAAACAAATATGCAAGCAAAAACAATCAAACTTTCTGATTTGCACCTCAATACTGGGCAAATCAAAGACGTGCCAAAGAACCCTCGCTTCATCAAAGACGAGCGTTATGAAGCACTAAAAAAGAGCATTGAGGACGACCCCGAGATGCTTCAACTTCGCGAACTCGTTGCTTACGACAACAACGGAGAACTTGTCGTTATACTCGGCAATATGCGTTATCGTGCCATGAAAGAACTTGGCTACAAAGATGCGCCAGTAAAGGTGTTGCCACCTAAAACTGATGCAAAGAAACTTCGCGCTTACATTCAGAAAGACAACATCGCATTCGGTCAAAACGATTGGGATTTGCTCGGCAATGAGTGGGACATTGAAGAATTGCAAGACTTTGGGTTGGAATGCGATTTTCTTGAAAAAGAAGATGATATTTATTTAGATGAGATGTTCGATAAAGAAGAAGATAAAGCACCTGAAAAGGATGATTCAAATAACGAAAATGAAGATGTAAATCGTATTGAAGTTATCGTTCCTTTTGAACTTTCAGAAAAGCTTGAAGAAATAAAATCTTCTATCGCAACAGCTTTAGAAAATTATAATGGTATTGAAGTAAAATGAAAAGATATGTTTTAACTCATAATGAGATAGAGGGATTTCATTGTTATCCTGACGCACCAAGCGAGTGTAACTTCTTAGCGAATAAGCACCGACATGTGTTTGTTATTGATTGTAGTTTTGAAGTATTACACAACGAACGAGAAATTGAAATCATAACTCAGCAACAAGAGATAGAACGAGCGGTAAATAATCAATTCGGCAAACCTTGTGAATTTGGTAATATGTCGTGCGAGAGCATTGCGGAATGGATTATACTAAAGTTTAATGCGTATTCAGTAACGGTAAAGGAGGATGGTTATGGAGGAGCTACACTTACCAGATAACATCAAAGTACACTTCGCAGGTTGCGAGGTGCAAAATCAATTTTTACCCGTATATGAATTAGGGGTATCCTACGGATTGTACACTGCATTTCCTTTTGTCGAAAGAATGGTTTTCAAAAAGGGTAAGTCCCCAATAATGCCAATGAAATGGATGACAAATCCATCTATTGATATTCCCGTTTTCTGTGCGAAAAAAATGAAACATTGTATACAAGATAGCGGTTTATTCACCTTAATGTTTGGCTCGTGTAAGGGTAAGCATGATGATAATCTTATTTATAAATGGTATGATAAACTCGTTGAATTTACATTGGAACATAACAATGGTGCTACTTGTGTAGAAGTTGATTGTCAAAAGGTTTTGGGAGTAAAAGCAGCTTGGGATTTAAGAAAGAGAATGAGAGACGATTTACCCAATAATAGGATAATAAATGTTTTTCATTTGGAAGATGGGCAAAGAGGATTAGATGAACTGATTGATTTTTCTGAATATATTGCCATTTCGGTTCCTGAGTTAAGATTCGCAGGTAAGAAAAATTGGGGAACATCTATTGCGAGGTACATAAAAAAAAGGAAACCTACAATAGATATTCACCTTCTTGGATGTACTGAATTGCAATTATTAAAAAAGAATAGGTTTTGTACTTCTTGTGATTCGACTTCGTATGTAGCTGGAAAACGCTTTGGGTTCATAAAAGGTAGACATATATCACGAATAAAAACTGATAGAATAAGGGAAATGATTACAGACCCTAAATACCAACTAATTAGAACAATGAATAATGAACAAAATTCAAACTTCATGGCACTAAGTATTGAACTTTTGAAGAAAGAATATGAAAATTCAGCAGGTAATCAAGACTACTATTATTATAACTTAAAATAAACTATGTACTACGTATCAAAAAGAATGGAGATTGCAGGCTGTCATCACCTCAATCTTTCTTATGAGAGCAAATGTGAGAATTTGCACGGACACAACTGGATTGTGACGGTTTTCTGCAAGGCGGAAAAGCTCAATGCTGATGGCATGGTTATTGATTTCAAGCATGTCAAGAATAAAATTCATGGTTATCTTGACCATGGTAATTTCAACGATTTATTGCCTTTTAATCCGACCGCTGAAAATATTGCACGATGGATTGTAGAACAGATTCCAACGTGCTATAAAGCTACAGTGCAAGAGAGTGAAGGTAATATTGCAACTTACGAAAAGTAAAAGCTATGCGTATAAACGAAATTTTCTATTCAATTCAAGGCGAAGGTGCTTATACTGGAACACCTTGCGTTTTCGTGCGTTTCGCTGGATGTAATTTAAAATGCGCATTTTGCGATACAAATCACGAACCTTATAAAGATTACACCAATAAAGAGATAATGCGAGAAATCGCAAAATATCCATCAAATCGCGTTGTTTTGACGGGTGGAGAACCTTCTTTACAGATAACAGAAGAATTTATGCTGATGTTGCTTGATAACGGAAAGTTTATTCACGTTGAAACAAATGGTACACGTGCCAATGAAGCTCTATCTCTTGCTCATTGGGTCACATGTTCTCCTAAGTTTGAATATTGCAACCATGCCAAAGTTGTATTAGACCATATAGACGAATTGAAGGTTGTTTATGATGCCAATAAGACTTCAATGGAAAAGTATGAAGATATTGATGCTACACGATATTATTTGCAGCCTTGCGACATGAAGGATATGGAAAAGACCGCTGCAAATGTAAAAGGTGCTATAGATTATTGTCTTGCTCATCCTAAATGGGCAATATCTCTTCAAACTCAAAAAATACTCAATGTAAGATGAATAAGAAAAAGCAAATTGAAGGACATGTAAAGGCATTGTTATCCTTGATTGGCGATAATCCAGAACGTGCAGGGCTTCAAGGTACTCCAGACCGAATAGCACGTATGTTTGCTGAGATATTCAGAGGATATGATGCAGAACAAAAGCCACGAATAACAACCTTTGAAAACGGTAAAGATGGTATCGTGTATGATAACATGGTTATTGATGAAGGCGACTTTTATTCAATGTGTGAACATCACATGATGCCGTTCTTCGGTCGATATTGGTTCGCGTATATACCCAATCCTAACGGACGTATTCTTGGTATCTCTAAAATCGGTCGTGTCGTTGATTATTGTGCAGCACGTTTACAAATACAAGAAAGACTTGTTCATGATGTTGTAACCATGCTTGCAGAATCATTGGGTACAGAAAATCCACCTCTTGGTATTGCTCTTATCATGGAAGGTGAGCATTTATGCAAATCTATGAGAGGTGCTAAGAAAAAAGGTAAAATGAAATCTTCATTTCTTACTGGAATCTTTAAAACAGATGCTCAGCTAAGAAACGAATTTCTTAATCTCGTAAATAAATAATAGACGTGGAATGGCAAATGAACAAAATTTAGTCCCAATGAATAAGCAACCTCCCGAAGTGCGCAAAGAACTCGGAAGTAAGGGTGGAAAAAATTCGGGCAAAATAAGACGTGAAAAACGTGCTATGTATGAGATTCTTAATGCTATGATAAATCAACCTATCGCAGCAAATCAAAAAAAAGCACGTGAAGCTTTAAAAAAGTTAGGCATAAACTCGGCAGACGCGACAAATGGCGCACTGATAAACCTACAACTTATCAATCTTGCGCTCAGTGGGCAAGTTGATGCAAAGGTTAAGTTGCGTGCGATTGAACTTATACACCGCTTTGTCGATGGGCAAAAACTTGACGTTACTACCAATGGAAAAGATATTGCTCGAGAGCCTTTAATGGTTGAAATCATTGATAGTAGAGAACAAGTTGATACGGACGATAATGACGAAGAAGAGGAAGAATAAAATACAGACAACAAGAATCTTTTCAGAGATTAACAAAGCCTACATTCGCGGTTATACGACAGTTAGCGAGCAAGGGAGTAGTCGTTCTTCTAAAACATATAACACCGTTATATGGCTTTGTGTGTATTGTTTGCAGAATGCCAATACTGGTGTGTCTATAGTTCGTGCTACTCTACCATCGCTCAAAGGTTCAGTTCTCCGTGACTTTATAAAAGTGATGCAAGATATGAACATTTGGGGAGAATGCAAGTTCAATAAATCAGAATTGATTTGCACCTTTCCAAATGGTTCATGGGTGGAGTTTTTCTCATGCGATAACGAGCAAAAGTTGCGCGGTCGTAAGCGTCAAATCTTGTACGTTAATGAAGGCAACGAGCTAAAGTTCATTGAATGGCAGCAGCTACAAATGCGTACCACGAAATTCTCTATCATTGACTACAACCCCTCATTTACGGATGACCACTGGCTATGTACGCTAAATAAAGAGCCTAAGACTTATCATTTTATCACTACTTACAAAGATAATCCATTCTTGGAGCAAAAGGTTATTGATGAAATCGAAAGCCTTAAACACAAGAACCCTTCGCTGTGGCGCATTTATGGTCTTGGGCTGCAAGCAATGGTAGAAGGCTTGATATTTGAGAATGTAGAGGAAATTGACGAGATACCACGTTGGCACAAGAAACACCACTACAGAGGTATGGACTTCGGTTATACCAACGACCCAACAGCTATCGTGGATGTGTACATCAATGATGGTACGCTGTGGATTGACGAAGTATGCTATCAAACGCACATGCTTGCTGCTGACATTATACACGTGCTGAAAAAAGCTAATAAAGAATGCGGTGAGAATGTTGAGATAATATCCGAGAGTGCAGACCCTCGCCTAATTGATGAGATAGCCAACGCTGGACTTGATATACACCCCGTGCGGAAATTCTCAGGTTCAATCATGGCAGGTATTCAGAAGATGCAGGAAATGAAGATATGTGTAACGAGGAGAAGTACAAACGTGCTGAAAGAGTTCCGTAATTACACATACAGACAAAACAAAGAAGGCAAGTGGTTAAATGAGCCTATCGATGCCTATAATCACTGCTTGGACGGCATACGCTATGTTGTTCTTGACAAGTTATTAGGTCAGAACAGCAACGGACTTAACGCTGACGAATTTATCGATTTAATGTAACAAACAATGAAAGCTATAACAGAAATAATGGCATTGGGCGACCCGATGCAGATATACACCTTGCTAACATCGCGTAAGCAGGGTTTTAAGAAATCAATAGAAGAAACTGAAGCCGAATACAACCCAATGCTTCATGCTGTAATGGATGAAACCAAGCGCAAGAAGAAGGCTATAAAGGTTAAGACCGATAAAAAGGATGAGAATGGGAATGCAGTTTACAAGAAGAAGTTTATTGACAGATGTCGCATTGCTATTCCTGCTCAACGATTGATTTGTGAGCGTGATGTCGGTTTTCTTTTGTCCGAAGAAGTGAAGTATAACATCAAAGGTGTTGTTGATGCAAGTTTGCAAGAATTGTACGATGAAACAATATCAGTATTTCAAGCAAACAAGATAAACTACTTTGACAAGCGTCTTGCCCGTAATTTGTTCCGTTGTCGTGAATGCGCTGAGTTGTGGTATATGGTGCCAAAAGACGATGACAGCGGATATGATATTCGTGTGATGATGTTATCTCCATTGCGTGGCGATATTCTGTACCCTCACTTCGATGATTATCATCGTATGGATGGCTTTGCACGAAAATACAATGTTCTTGACGAGTTAGGAAATACAACTGTGCATTTCGATGTTTACACTTCTTCAATGCTATACAGATACGTAAATGATGGCGAGAACCTTGTTTTGCTTGATGCAAAGACACATGGCTTTGGGAAAATCCCAGTTGTGTATTACAGACAAGACGAAACGGAATGGGAATCAGTTCAACCCGTAATTGAGCGACTTGAAGAATTGCTCTCAAATTGGGGAGATGTAAACGATTATTTCGGTGCGCCTACATACTTCTTCAAAGGCAAGATGAAAGGCTTTGCCGAGAAAGGCGAGGTTGGCAGAATATATCAAGGCGAAGGAGATGGCGCAGACATGAAGGTTGTTTCATGGAACTCTGCACCCGAAAGCATGCGCCAAGAGGTAGCTAATCTTACGAACATCATATTCTCGTACACACAGACACCTGACGTTTCGTTTGAGAACATGAAAACCCTTGGCAACAATACAAGTGGTGCAGCCATTCGACTAATGTTTACTGACCCACATTTGAAGGCAGAAACAAAGGTTGAGCTATTTGGCGAGATGTTTACAAGACGCTTTAACATTGTAAAGAATGGCATTGCGAATTTCATAAAAGCAACACCTCAGCGCATTGTGGATTCGTTGCATGTTGAGCCAGTTTTCACTCCGTACATTCCTAAGAATGAGATGGAAACGCTGCAACTGATTAACCTTTCAACACAAGGCAAGGCTACAATGTCGCAAGAAGATGGTGTTAAGATAAACCCCCTTGTGAACAATCCAGAGCAAACGATTAAGCAGTTGCAGGCAGAAAGTGCAGCACAAGCCAAGTTAGACCTATTCGCTTCCGCTACCAATGGTGAGCAAAATGGAGAAGAATAATGTATGTCAATTCAAAAGAATATCATCAAATTACTTCTGCACGTTTCGTCTGATTTCAATAAGTTGTACAACCATGTTATAGATGAGTTAACGAAGGCAACTATCGTTTCAACGGAACGAGTTACACCAGAAGAACTTTATAAGATTTCAAATGCTTGCACCCCAACCGAAAAGGAAAGGGTGCAAGCTCTACTTGATTCTTACAAGCAAGCGTTACAAGCCCTTATTCAGCAAGGCATAACACGTGCAGTTATGCTTTCAACAACAACTCAGCAAAAGGCTTTTGAAGCATATACACGTATGCAGGGCGAAGCCGTTGATGAGTGGAGGGATAAGACCGCTAATGCGTTTATACGTAGCAGAAGGGATAGAACAGACGGACTGAACTTGTCTGATAGGGTTTGGAATTACACACAGCAAACTAAGGCTGAGTTTGAGCTTGCAATGTCTAATGCTATAGAGAATGGCATTAAAAAGGGAGAATCAGCAGAAAGCCTTGGTCGCAAGATACGTCAGCACTTGAATAACCCTGATATGATGTACAGACGCTATCACATTAAGAAGGCTATGTCAGATGGCACGAAGAAAGATGTGATAGAATGGCGTAGGCGAGTTGTGGACGAAGATGGGAATGTGCATTTCGTAAAGGAGGACTTGGCAAATGTTGGTACTGGAGTTTATCGCTCAGCGCGTCAAAATGCCTTGCGCCTAACCATTACCGAAACAAACATGGCTTACAACTTCGCTAATTGTGAAAGGTGGAGTAGTGAGCCGTTTGTACTTGGTATACGTATTCGCTTATCGGGCAATCATCCAGAGGAGGATATATGCGATGAGCTTGCTGGTGACTACCCGAAAGACTTCATGTGGCGCGGATGGCATCCACGTTGCATGTGTTCTGCTTCGTCAATTCTAATTGATAGAGATAGCGAAGAATGGAAATACTTGCGCTCTCTGCCCGAAAAAGAATACAAGGCTTACAAATCCCCCAACCTTGTACAAAACGTGCCTGAGAAGTTCTCTAAATGGTGCGAGCGCAATGCTAAGAAATTGGACTTGGCGCGTGAAAAAGGGAAACTGCCTTACTTCGTGAAGGATAACGAACGTGTCGTAGGAAATTTGCTCGGATGGAATAAAGAAACAAGCGATAATATTCATGTTTTATCTGAAACATCAAAAACAGAAAAAGCAATTAGGAAAGCTATTAAATCACTAAATAGGCAGAGAAATGAACAGATGCAGATAATAAACCCAAAGGGGCAAGTGATATTCTCTTCAACTGGAACACCGAGTAATGTATACTTTGATGAAAGAGTCGCGAAATTGTTGAAGGGAAACATACTTGTCCATAATCACCCAGACGGACTTAACTATCCTAAGAATGATTTCAGAAGAACGGGGCACTCGCTAAGTTCAGACGATATGTATGAAGCGGTAATGTGTGATGTGAAGGAAATTGTGGCTTCATCACCACTGTATAGATACTCGGCAAGGAGAAATGAGAAAGAAATTTGGGGGTGTGATGCCAATGTTATAAAAAGAGAATACGATAAAATATATCTTGAAATAAGAATGAATTATGCAAAACAATTAAATGAACAAAGATTGTTCATTCTTCAACATCTAACAATGAAAGAATTAAGCAAAAGGTTTGGGTTCGTTTATTCTAAAAGTAGGCTTTGACCAGTAATCATTTTCTTTTGCTTTACTGTAAAAATATTCAACCCGTTCTTTTCCTTCATTGAAGGATATATCCTCTAAATTCTTAAACAATAAATACCGATAATCTGATAACTCATTAAATAATTCTTTCATTTGATGATTACCAAAAATAATGCTGTAATGTTCAAGATAATGCTCTAAGTAAAAATATTCTTCTATTGTCATAATAAATAAGTTTTGCTGCAAAGTTATTAAAAATAAGCATTCCTTGCAAATACAATAAGCATTGCAAGGAGTGCTTTTTACATCTCAATTTCCCAAAAGTAAAGCATCGTCTCAAAATACTTCTCTATTACATCAGGTTGCTGCGGTAACGCCTTCTTGTCTTTGCTGACGAAATAAAGACCAGATTTAAATTTACCTTTCAGGATTTTTATGCTGGGTTTGTGCTGCTCCGCATACGTTGCAAGATTGCAACCTAAAAGAATATCTGTTGAAGAGATAGTTCTATTTATTGTGTGTAAGAGGAATTGGTATGCTTTCATAACTCACTTTGTTATTCAATTTTCCAAAGATACTGTTTCTCGTTCGTGCATAGGGTAAGTATTACATCAGGCTCATCAAGATATGATAATAACTTGAATGAGGTGTAATACAGAGCACGGGGTGAAAGTTTTCCCTTCAAGATTGTAAGACGCTTGCCTTTCTTTTCCTCGCGCAAATATGCGTTTCCGTTGAAGATTGAGCATCTATTTAACGCTAATAAAATATCTTTTGCCCTCATATCGTCTTAGTCTATAAAGTCATTGAAAGTTGTAACCTCTGTGCCCTCAGAATAAGGCTTCCTTTTGCAGACATAACCCTTCCATGTTCCGTAAGTATAAACTCGGAATATGTGGTATCCTGCTTCCCTGAGAGCTTTAAACGCTGCTTGCATTTCGCAGCCGTTGAACTTTATCGTTGAATCTTTGTCGTCTTTATCATAGCTATCAAATCCCCAACCAGTAATTTTTTCGCGCTTTGATACTCGGACGTATAATGTCGCGTTTCTGTATCGTGTTGATGTTGGGTCTTTATATGGGTGGAAGCAATTCCAATGGCTATTTGAAAGGAACGCTTCACAAATGTATTGAACCACTTCTTGGCGCACTTCTGAAGGTTGTACATAATCGTTCAGAGGAATGTTTACTGTTATTTCCATTGCTGTTTTAGATTAAATTCGTATGATTGTTTTTGCTACATCTTCACCCCACAAATCGACTATTGTGTTATACGCGTCTTTATCGCCATCCCAAGCAAACATGCTCTCATAGTTGTTGTACTCAAAGAAGTAAGCTTCTTGTGGGTCGCATTTAGTTGGTATTTCCTTGTCCCTATTGTCGTAAAAATCATGGAAAGCTTTAATAGATTCGGGTGTTCCGAAGACACCACTCTTGCTCTTGGAGATTTTGTCGCCATTTGAAATAAAACCGAGTTCGACAAGATGGCTGTACCCTTCATCGAATTGTTCTTGATTGAAAGCAAAGAATACACCATATTCATCAACGTCAGGATGTGTGTCGTATCTCAATTCGTGATACAATGATGCTGTCTTTGGATTGAGCATTACCACGCTGCCATCGGTGCAAATCCAGTCAACGAAATAAATGAGCGTGCCCTGAGTTGTTTTTACGCGTTTTATAGCATCTGGATTCTCGCGCTTAGTGATTGCATAACTCTTGGCGAAACGCACGTCTAAACCGCATTTAATTGCGTATTGATAATCTTTGTTGTTGTACATTGTTGCTTTGTTTTTAGCAAGGAGAGTTTTTGTGCTCCCCTTGCATTGTTGTTTTAGATATTGTATTGTTCAGCCAAGAATTTAACCATCGCTCTGTTTTGAGGTAGCAAAGAAGGGATTTCCATGCTATCAGCCTTATAGAGTTCCGTTGCTGCGTTATACACGCTCCATACGGTAGTTTTACCCGTTTCATGATAGTTTAACAGCAGAAGCTCGGTAAAGCGTGAAATTTGCGCTTGATTAAGCGGATAAACACAAGGTGCTTTGATAGCCTTGTTACTTGTATCGCATTTAACGCGGATAGTAGTAAGCATGCCTATCAGCTGAAAGACTTGTTCTGCCGAAAGTTCAATAGCTTTCATTCGTTCCATGCGTTCGCGGTCACTCACAATGAGGTGTCGAGCGTCAACGAGCCATGACTTGATAACATCAAGAACATCTTGAATGGTAACTTTATCTCCACGACCAGTACCCTTCTCAGCATACGTAGAAATATAGCTCTCAGCATTGAGCATACATTGGTTGTGGCATATCTTTACCATATTGCCGAACCCTGCTTGAATACCTTTTTGGTGAAAAGCGACAGCAATGTTGGTTGTATTATTGTCATCGTCAAAATCCGTGATACGAATATTCGCGAACACTCTACGCAAGATGTGTGCTTCTACAGCCTTATCTCCGTACTGGGCTTCCACTTGTGGGAGGAGCACAACTCCAGGCTGGGCGCGGTCTTTATTTTGTGCAGCAAAGAGGTCGTAAACTTCCACGTTGAAATGTTGCTCGTTGCACATATCGATAACTTTGTTGAGTAAATCGAAGTGGTAGATACCTTTCAAAGGTTGATTGTACACATCATTTTCTTTGTGTGTGCGTGCAAGTTGTTCAAGTGTGATTGTCTGCACCTTTGCTTTGTCGAAGTCGAAAAATTTATTATCCATTGTAGTGTGGTTTTATATTGTTGTTATGTTGTTTGTAGTCAAAAAAAATGCGCTTTAGGTTATCGCCCAACCCTTGAAGAACTCATGTGCGGTATACGTTACACATTCCTATCGGCTTTTCAGTTGTTTTGCTCAACCCAATCACGATATGGGGCGGTTACGTTGTCTCGGATTTTGCGTTGTCTCGCACCACGTCGGTGTGGTCTACCCTGTTTGCTTCCTGTCCATTTTTTTGCGGTTGGAATGTCGCGAAGAAACCTGAAAAGAATATCCCGTAACCAGTCCATGTACATGCTTGTGAGTAAGGTGGAATCGAACCACCCGAGCCACCAAGGTTACCCTCTTATGGTTAAAGTACATATATTCTTTCGTACTTATTTAAATTTCCGTCAACGAAGTCGATTATTTTTTGGCAATCTTCTTCAGTAAAAAGATGTGATTGTCCGTCATCTAAAAAACATTCTAAATCAAATTTCGCGAAATCTAATGGTGTTTGTCCGTAAGCTGCTGCTGCGAATAACACCTGATTACTCTTTTCTGATATAGAAATTTTTAAACTTCTATTATTATGCGTAAGGAAATAAACTTCCTTGAATGTAGCTTTCGTTTCCATTGTTGTTTTGTTTTTAAATTGTTTCTTATTTTATTTCTTAATTGCGTTGTAAAGATAATAAGAAAAGATATTATATGCAAGAAAAATTATTAGAAAATTTTGTTTTTAATAATAATTAAAATTATCACATCTCACAATTTCTCTGTATTTTTGCTTGAAAACCAACGAGTTAGGGATGTTTCCTCAAAAACGAAGAAAAATCACGATTTCTCAGAAATAACGAAAATTCTATGGCAAACTACAGAAATGAACTACTTAACAAATCGACATCGGCAGAAAAATCCGTGTGTAGAATACTAAGCGCATTGAATGTGCAATTTATAAGGCAGTACCCAGTTAGAACGGCACGAAAGTGCTTTTATATAGATATATACATACCAACGCTCAAACTTGCTATTGAGGTAGATGGTAAATACCATTTCACGGATAATCAAAAGCGACTTGATAGCAACAGAAGTGCATGCTTGCGTAGGTTAGGAATGCACATTTATAGGATAAACAATTCAAATGCCTATTCCGTGAACAAGGTCAAAAAACTGCTAAAAGCGTTTCAAAACAAGGAAAATGCAAGAAAAATAGCGAAAATCTAAATTCAACACCAAAAGCAACAAACATAACTATCTACATTTGTGATTATCATTTAATAAAAAATCTAATGAAGAAGAAACTGATTAACGCGTTGAAAACCTTGTATCATGACAAGGGTTTTAACCAAACGGAACTTGAGGAGTTGGCAGACATTGTTGGTCAAAATCTCACAGAAGATTCTACAGAGGACGATATTAACAACGCTGCAAGCGGTGCATCGGTTTATGTAGGCTTTATGCAGAAGTTCGGTAATCGTTGTGCATCTGCCGTTGAAAATAAGTACAAAGGCTATATTAAGCCAGAGCCGAACAAGCCCGAAGGAACATTGACAAAGGAACAAGTTGAAGAAATGCTTAAAACGGGTATTGCTGACGCATTAAAGCCCTACAAGGAAGCAGAGCAGAATAAGCGACTTGCAGGTATCTTGTCTGCACATAGCAAACTAAAGAACATACCCAGCAAATTCGTTGGACGCTACAAACTTGAAAAAGAGGAAGATGCAGACAATCTTGCTTCTCAGATTGAACAAGACTACGCGGAAGAGCGTAAAGAAATTCTGTCATCATTGGGAATTTCCGATGTACCACCTCTTGGTAATGGTAGCGCAGATTCGGATGATGATTTTCTGAAGAAAATGCAAGATGCACAGAAGGCTCTTGCCCCTAAGTCTTAGTAAGTAACTAACAAATAAACGAACAAAAGATGATTTACAAAGAAACAATCCCTTCTAATATCCCTGAAGGTGTTTGGGATGAAAAGTCTTGCGTGCGTAGACAGAGCGGTTTTACTATTGACCAATCTAAGTTGCCTGCAACATTGAAATGGTTGTCTAAGGGTGCTCCCCTTGCGCTTAATTCAAACGGAAAGGTCGTATTGTGCAAGACTGCAAAGGTGTACGAGAACGCTACTAAATCGGCTACGGAAATCAAGGTTGACAAGAACCATAACTTTATGGTTGGCGACACTATCGCAGGTTCTGCCATTAGTGCTATTGACTCAAGCAATGAAAACTTTGACAAATTCACAATCGCTGCACTTGCGGAGAAAGCCGATAAGGGAGCAGTCCTTGATGATGGTAATGCAAGCAATGTCGTAGGTCTTAATTACGCAACAGTCGAATTGGACGGCATGCAGAGTTGCACACCGACCCTACAAGCATACGAAATTGAGGAGGATACATTGCCTTACTACATCAATGATGCAATCAAAACTGCACTCACTTCGCGTCATGCGTTTAAGCTTTAAGTACTAACACAAAAACATTAACAAATATGGATTCTTTAATCAAAGAGCTTGAAAAACCGAAGCGTTTTGACGCCTTTATTCAAGAGCAGATGAAGAACTCAACCTATGTTGCCGAGTGGAAGAGCGAGATGCCTTCGCCCGAATATTGCGCATCTAAGGTTTATAATACTTATGTTGCAGAATATGCAGCAGCAATGGTTGGTTCTGTTATTGATAAGAATGGCGAGAAGCCCACTCACCAGATGCCAACTGCAAAGCAGTTGATTGGTTCACTGAGCCGTATTGCCGATGAGTGGCAAATGGATAACGATAGACTTGACCAATACTATATCCTCGAAAGACGATACCGAGATAAGCAGTATTCGTTCTCGCAGGAGCAGCGTAACGTAGAGTATGCTAAGTTGGTTAAGTTCTTGTTTGACCCGTTTGAGAAGGCTGTAATCGCTCCTCATAAGCGTATTGATATGCTCTACTTCGAGGGCTTATTCAACGGCACACAGACCGTAAACGACAGCAATAACACAAAATCAGGCGTAACTTACACCTACAAAATTGGTGTTAAGAAGTTTTATGCAAAAGTTGCTGCATGGGGTAACGAAAATTCTACTCCTCTTGACGATATTCAAGAGATTGTGGACTATCTTGGCTCACAAGGTAAGACTGTCATGAAGATGCGTATGAGTGTGCGTACATTCCGCAAGATGTGCAAATCAAAGCAGTTGCGTGATGTATTCAAACTGAAACTTGGCAAGGTTGATGTATCAGCTGCACGTGTATCTTACAACGAAGTAAATCAGTATCTCGAATCGATTCTGTTGCCGACAATCACAATCGAGAAGGAGCGTTACTGCCTCCTTGCTGATGGCAAATCAACGAACATGACAAAGGATGACCGCGTTGTGTTCCAGTGCGCTAATACAGTTGCGGTGTTGAAAGTTGCTGACACTCTTGAATCGGTTGACCCGTTGCCAAACAAGACTTACTCTACATACGACAACAACCAAGTTGGTATGTGGCGCAACGATAAGGGACGTTTCATTGATTATGAGATGTGGGCGCACCCCGTGTTTACTGGCAAGGAGAACTACTTCATTCTTGAAACCGATAAGACGGAAGCAGAAGTAGTTAAAGAGCAAAAAGCAAGTAAAGTATAAACTACATAGAATGATTTTTGTTGAGTGAGTTATGAATAACAGAGAAGCAGTTGCAGCCACTATTGAACCTTATAGTGTTTCTGATGATAGCTTAGATAAAGCATTGATAGATGCAGGAGAACGCTTCGGAGAATGTAACCCCGAAGATACTTATTCTTTAAAGGGTAAGAAGTGTGTTGCACTTGCTTCGATGTTATGCTTATCGAAATTGCGAGTTCTTGAAAGCGAAAACATCGGAGGTATTTCGCAATCGTATGCTATTACCAAGATTGACAAAGCTATTCAAGCTATAGCCAATGACGCAGGAATATCAGCAGACCTCGTTCTTGCTGATGATGGCGAAAACACAATTAAAGTAATAAGTATATGAAACTCGATGATTCTATCCAACTACAAAAAAGAATAGAGGGTACAGACGAACAACTCAACCCTACAGAAACAACTGAATGGCTTGAGCTTGGTAAATGCAAGATTATCCCCAACAACTCTGCAGCTAAGATAAGCGGACACGATGGGCATGATTACTCCTATTCTTACACGATTTTCCTACGAAAACCAAAGAGCAATGACAATATCCCTCGCGAAAATGACTTGGTGCACATCACAAAGAAAGATGGTACTATTGATAAGGACATTCGCGTGATTGGATTTGTCACATTACGAAATTGGCTAAAGTTATGGCTAAAGTAGAAAGCTTTGGCTTCGATGAGGTGCTGAGGAAACTTGGTTCACAGAGAAGCCAGAAACCACAATTTGACACTCGCATTCTAAGGGAATTGACAGTTATTGCCGAAGAAACTTGCAATGCTGCTCGCAATACCTACCCTTCACGTGATAGCGGAGGGTACGACGACCACACACGCAATCTTCGTGGAAGCATGGGCTTTAAAATTTTCTTTGAAAGCAAGGAGGTTACAAGTGGTGGTTTTGATGGCAGGGGTAGTGCTGATGGCGAGAGTGCTGCTCGAACTGCATTAAGCAAATTTGAAGCGAAAGGCTCTTTGTGGGAAGTCGTGGTTGTAGCTGGAATGGAATACGCACGATACGTTGAAGCGAAAGGCTGCAATGTAATTTCATTCTTGCAAAGTTCTCTCGATGAGAAAATCAAAAAACTAATACAAGACATTAAGGATAACAAGATATGAACGGAATGCAAGCAGTAACAGACCTTGCGCTATATTTGAGCAAGAAAATAAAAGATGTGGCGGTGTTCAAAATTGAGAAACCCGTGAATTACGCATTACCTTACATCTGCTTGAATTACCTTTCAATCTCATACGGCTCGTGGGTTAATACAAGTTGCATTGTGAATGTCAATATTCACGTACCAGACTTGAATAACGGAATGCCTGACACGCTAAAACTGCAACAAATAAGTCAAAGCGTGATGGAGTTAATTCCACCAAAGAACACCACGACCGAAGATGACGAGCGTGAGCTTATTATCAATGGTAGTTGGTATCACTTAGAAGCTGATAGTAACTGCATTAAAGACGTTGATAATACTCACTTTGTCAATCTTAGAGTTCAAGTAACATTTACAAACTAAGCATTTAACGGCAATGGCAAATAAAACTGGTGCATACGGTATTGAGCATATTAAGTTTGCTCCACTTGTTGACAAACCTAACGTAAAGGGTGGTAACCTTGGCGGTGATACGCTAACGGCTACCCCTGCATTTCCCTCTAAGTGGGAGGAATTTAGACTAAAAGCAATCGTTAAGGATTCTCTTAGCTTTAACGACCAAGCACCTTCGACAAACAATATCGAGATTGAGGATAGTGATACCTATTACGCTACGTTGCAGAGTGACGCAGGTACAGAGGGCTTTACTGTTCAGGTTTACGATATGAGTAAGGAAGCTGCAATGTTCTTCTTCGGCTACAAGGAGGGTACAGACGGCTATATTGAGGAAGACCCTAAATTTAAGTTGCAGAATCATGCCGTCCAGATTCAAACAAAGAGCACAGATGAGTTCCCCTCAAAGATTTTCGAGTGGGCAAATATGAAACTCGTTGTAACTAAGGCAGGTACTATCGGTAAGAGTGGTTTCCCTAACATCAATATCGAATGTACAAAGCAAGCGGTATTTGATGTTCTTACGGGTGATGAAATGCCTTCTACTCGATGGAAACCCGATGCAGGTGTTACATCAAGCAATACGGGACATGACCATTCTAAAGCAGCGAAATAGTAAACGTATTGTGTGAGTGTTCATTCATGTTTTTTTGGCGGCACAACGGGTCATACCGCTGTGTCGCTTTTTAATTAAAATCGAAAAATAAATGACGAAGATAAGCACAGAAGAAACATTTAGTGAAAAGGGTACTTGGATTAGGTTTGGCTTGTTACCCGTACACATTAAACCTCTCACGCTCGCCCAAATTTGGGAGATTGGCGAACTTGTAAACACTTGTGAGCAACTGGATATTCAGGGCACATTTAATGGCATCGAAAAGATGTTATCTATGCACAAGGATATTAGAGTACTGCAAAAGGTTGTCATAAAAGCCATTTTCCGCAGCTCTATTGCAAGATTTTTATTCGGGTGGTACATTGCTAAGAAAACCACAATGACGCGCTATAACGAAGTTATTACGTTTTGCGCACAAAGTTTCAATGCACCCTTTTTTTTTCAATCTATGACTTTCCTAAGAGGAGCAAAACAGACGACGACGAATACTCGCGCAGCACAAGTCCATGGGGATTCATCGGAGGAGTAATGAAGTATTTCCGCATGAGCTACGATGAGGTAGTCTTTAAACGCAGCTATCTCAATTTGCTCTTGCTGAATGCAGCAATCCCTTCAATCAAGCCTTTAGATGAAGATAATGAAGATGAACCACCAAGCAATAATAACACAAATCAAGTAAAACCAAAGCGCAAGAGCTACGCTAAGAATGACAATGGTAATAGCTTTTTTGCGTCACTAATGTAAATAAACGATATGGAAGATATTGATGGCGCAATAGGCATCAGAGCCACGATTGATGCAAGTGATATTCAGAAGAGTGCGCAAGAATGGGTTGACACCATAATGAATATGCAGTCTAAAACGAACGAAGTTGTGCAAGGGATGAATGAAAGTTTATCTTCAATGCAAAAGCAAGTTGACGAGTTCGGTAGGGCTGTGAATGGTATGTCCGTTTCGGAAATAGGCAACAAACTCAATGAAGCAAAGGCAAATTTCGTTGAACTTGGGCAGACCATAGAGCAACAAAAGGTCGTTATAGCAGATATAACGTCTGCAGTACAAGATTATGCTCGTGCTTACAAAGAAGCTAAAGAAAGCGGTAATACGAACGAAATAAAGGCTGCAAAAGAAGCCCTTGACGAAGCAAAAGATAGCCTTACACTCGCAAAGAATGAACAGCATGGTTTCACAGAGGAACAAAAGAAAGCAAAAGCCCAAATTACAGAATTAACACAAGCGTACAAAGAAGCTCAATCTTCACAACCTACATTTGACAATGTTGTAAGCGGTGCTACAACTGCAACGGAAAAAATAGAAGCATTGCGCCAATCCTTTAATACCTTTCAACAAAACTTACAGTCACAACAAAGTGCTATTGATTCATTATCTGCTGATAGTGCAAACGCATCGTCTGCTGGTGAAAATGGTGTAAGGAATCTTGTACAAACAGTAGAAACGAGGTATATTGTTGAAGGAGCAGATGAGGTGCGAGCTAAGAATGAAGCTGTATCTTCTACTATTAAGAACGTACAAGCATCATACGCTGCTGCTGCTGCAACGGCACAAACTGCATATAATGAACAGAAGAATGTTGTACAAGCACTCGAAGGTCAAATAAAAAACCTTCAAACAATAATGCAAGACGCGGTAAAGGCAGGAGATATGTCCTCTGCAACCGAGATTGCATCGCAAATACAACAACTTGAAACGAGTTTAATCAATGCAAAGAACCGACTTGTAGAACTTCAAAATCAATCTAAGCAAGCAAATCAAAACTTACTTGACTTTGGGCGAGTTAGTGCTGATGTGTCACAAAGGGCTGAGCAACAAACTTCTGCATGGGGTAGGTTAAAGGAAAAAATCTCACAACTTGGTGATGGTGTTTCTAATTTTGCAAACAACCAACTCCAGAGTGCTAAGGGTGTAATTTCGTCTTTTACTTCTCAGATTGACGGAATGGGGATTCCACTTAGTAATAGCATTGCAGGAATGAAGCAATTAACGCTTGCTTCATTGCGTTTTATTGCAACTCCAGTTGGTGCTGTTTTAGGAGCTATTGTCTTATACCTAAAAGCAGTTCATACGTGGTTAAACAAGAGTGCTGAAGGTCAAAAGAAAATGGCTCAAATATCTGCTTTCTTTGGCAGTATTATGGCATCTGTTACTGATATTGTAGTCGCATTCGGTGGTTATCTGTTTAAAACTCTCACGGGTTCTAATAAAGCTGTGAGTGTATTTATAAAAAACTTTGTTACAACCTTTAAGAATGGCTTCTATGCGGTTAAAGATTTAGTTGTTGGTTTTGGTGCTATCTTTAAAGGTGTTTGGGGTGTTATAAATGGTGATATAGAAAAAGGTTGGGAAGCTATTAAGCAAGGTGCATCCCAAATGGGCACTGGCTTTAAAGAAGCATTGCAAGCTGTTATAAGTCATAACAAAACATGGGTTTCAGCTATTGGTGCAGCCTATTCAACTGTTAAAGGTTTGTTTACGGATAAGGAATTGAGTAATTCTTTGACAAAAGCATTCACTAATCTTATTCCAAATGCAAAGAAATCAGCACAATTAGCTCTTGAAAATCTAAACTTAGCAAAAGAAGAAGGTGAAACGAAACTACGTAATGCAAAACTGCAAGATAGAATTGATGAGCAGCAAAACAAGATTTATTCGCTACAAGGAAAAGAAAAAGACGCAGCGATAGAAAAGCTTAAAGCAATGAAATTGCAGCTATATTATGGTAGACAATTAGCTGATGGTACGCATGAAAGTGGTTTGTTGGATATAGCGAAGAAGAGATTGGCTATTACTAAAGCACAAAATGACATGCACGTCAAGAATCTTAGCCAATTATCCGAAGAAAGAAATCTTCAAACGGAAATATATCTTACAGAATCTAAAGCACATGCTTCTGTACGAATGCTAAACCGTATGCAAGCAGCTAATATACGAAGTATGAACTCTAAAGCAAATAGTGCTTCAAAACGAGAATTAAATCAGCATAATGCGATAACGTCAGCATCAGGTAAATTGGCGGAAGTCGTTAATCAAAATGCTATTGAAGAAGCTGCTGCTAATGTATCACTTGAAGAAAATGTGGCAAATGCTCGTATTAAAGCGATGAAAGATGGATACGCACGTACAAGGGCAGAAAAAGCACAGCAAAATAAAGAAGAATTGCTTGCAATCGAACAGCAACGTATAAAAGCAGTTGAAGCAGAGAAAAAAAGACAGAAAGCTGAATTTGATGCTACGCAAGCATTGATTAAAGCACGTGGCGGTAGAGTGTCTAAGTGGAATGAAGATAAAGATTTGGACAAAGGTAAGATTGATAAAATAAATGAACAATTTAATCAATTAAAAGACTTTAAGCAAGACGCTCAAAATAGAAGTACTATCGATGAACTTGCTAAAGAATATGACAAGCAAGAAGTCGAAAAACAAAATAAGCTAAACAAGCTAAGAGCAGACATAACCGAACTTGAAGAGCAGTTAGCGAAGGCAACCTCGAAAGCTGAGAAGAACGAGCTAAACAAGTTGCGTCAGAACGCGAAAGCGCAATTAGATTGGGTATCTCAGTCCAAAGACGCATGGAACGAGTACTACCAGAAGTACGGAACATTCCTTGAAAAGCGTGCAGCACTTGAAGAAAAGTTCTTGCATGATACGCAGGGACTTGATAAGAACTCTCCAGAATACAAAGCTAAGTATGAAGAATATAAACAAAACAAATCTTCCCTTAGTACAAGTGAACTAAAGTCAAATATTGATTGGAGTAGCGTATTCTCTGATATTGGAATGATGAGTAGCAAGATGGCAAAAATACAACTCGCTAATCTTCAAGCCTATACTCAGACAGACGAATACAAAGAGTTAGGAGCTAACGATAAACAAGCTATATCGGAAGCAATCGATAAACTCGAGAAAGAAGCTGGTCCACAAATCATTGGTTCATTCAAGAAATTCGGTAAGGCTGTAGATGCTTATAGAAAACAATTAGTAACGCTTTCAGTATTACAAGATAACGAGATAAAGGCGCAAAACGCTCTTATTGAAGCTAAGAATGTTGAAGCGCAAAAAACTCAAGAACTTGCTGATGCACAAGAGAAACTAAAACAAGCAACGAAATCTGGAAAAGACGCAGATATACAAGCAGCACAGAAAAATCTTGAAGCAGCACAAAAGAATCTAAAAAGCGCACAAGAAAACTATGCAACAGCAAAGAAAAACGCAGACGATTCAAGTAATGCTGTTAGAACTCAAACAGATATAACCAAGCAGTCGAGGGATGATGTAAAGAAACATGGTAAGAATCTGACTTCTTCATTCGATACAATAACAAGTGTATTCCAAAATCTGAAATCAGGTTCTCTTAGCGGTACGTTCAATAGTATCGTATCTCTTGTTGATGCTTTTAAACATGTTAAGGAAGCTTCAAATAAAACTGCAAAACAACAAGAAAAGGATGCTCAATCTAATTCAGTATCCGCAGGACAAACAGAGCAAGCTCAAAAAGAAACAAGCAAGGCTATCGCAGCTACTGGTCAAGCTTTGCAAGTAATTCCGAATGCATGGACACAAGCTATTGGTGCTGTTCTTTCTGTGTTAGATATTTTGGGCGATGACCTTGAAGGCGGTATTGGTAATTTAGTAGGAACATTGCTTGAAAAGGTTGGCAATATAATAGAAACATTGCTTAGCCAAATAGGAAGCGGTAAGTTCTTCGCTGACCTTGGAAAAGGTGTATGGAATCTTGTTTCTGGTATCGGTAGAGGTTTTGGAGATGCTTTCGGTATGCGTGATAATTGGAACTCTTACAGAAAGGCTTCTGAACAGTACGAAAAGCTTGATAAGGTGTGGACTTCTCTAATTTCAAAGAAGAAAGAGTACCTTTCCTTATCGTATGGCGATGAAGCAAAAAAAGTCGGAGAAGAATACATTGAACTCGCAAAAACCGATTTAAAAGCAACGAAATTGATTGCAAAACAATTTCTTGGTGCTTGGAAGAAAGGTTCGCACTCAGCAGGGTATAAGTTTAACGAAAAAATGAAAGGAAGTGTTGAAGGTGTTACTTGGTCTGATGTATCAAGAACAGTTGGCACTTCAATTACTGATGTTTCTCAGTTGGCAGACCTTTCCAAACAGCAACTTGAAAGTTTAAAGGAAAACTATACTGAATGGTGGGTCAAACTTCCTGAAAAGTATCAAGAATATCTTGATAGCATTATAGATAAACAAGACACTTTGGATGATGCAACACAAGACGTTCTTGAAAAACTTACTGGCGTGAAGTTCGATGACATGTACTCAAACTTCATGAGCGCACTAACAGACATGAGTAAGAGTGCCGACGATTGGGTCTCTGATTTTAAGGAAAAAATCCGAAGCGCGATTATTGAGAATATGATGGGCGAAAAGGTTAAGTCATGGATGAAGGATTACACCGAAAGGTATCAAGCAGCAATGAAAGCAGGAAACGGCACAATTTCTGAAGCGCAGAAACAGCAGTTCATTGACGAAGCGAAAGAAATGAGCAATCAGTTCTACGAAGAACGGAAACAAATAACCGAAAATGTAGGGCTTGGTAAATCATCAACAGAAAGTAGTAAGTCAGGTGGCTATGCAACTGCTTCAGAAGAGAGTATCGAAGAACTCAGCGGTCGTGCGCTTGCTACCAACGAAGCTCTGTATTCAATACGTAACCAACAACTCATTGACGCTGCTACATTGGTAAGCATTAACGATGGCTTGCAAGTAATTGTAACAATCGAGAATAAGCGTAATGCGTACTACGATGAGAGTATTGAGATTCAGCGCACATCGGTTAGCCATTTAGCAGCAATCGAAAAGAACACAAATGAGTTGTATACAATGAATGCAAAATTGACTAAAATCGAAAGAAATACAAGAAACATGTAAGCGATATGATAGGACAAGCAAAAATCAATGGCAAGGATATATGGAACGAGTATAGGGCTAACCTCGTTAAAGGTGCATACCAAACGCTCACGGGAGCTCTCGCCTTTAAGGACTATGTTTCTAACACAAGTCGCTTAGAGGATGGCGATAGAGTCGTTCCGAGCCAATATCCAAATGTAAAATCTCGCGAGTTCACAATTCAGATTGCCGTAGAAGGAAGTGACTACGAAAGTCTGATATACAATTTTAACGCGTTATCTGAGGATGCAGCTGGATATATTGATTTCAGTGTGCCGAAATTAAAATGTGGCTTCAAACTTATATTGCGCGAAGTGACTGATGCAACAGATTATAAACTGCACGATGGTAGAATTTTAAGAATTGCTAAGTTCAAGTTCTATGAGCCAAATCCGATAAACAGATTTACAGTATGAAAATATATGACCCATCAGGAAACACATCAGAAGAAAATGTGCTTTACGAAATGCCCAGCATTTATGAAGGGTGTATCGAGAAGTTTACTCTTATGAAAGAAGATTACATAGAACTGCATTTCAATAGTGTAGACCCAATCTATTTCCCGATTGGGTCATACACTACGTGGAATGATAAGAAGTACTATATAATCGAAGCACAACAGCCATCATACGATGAAAGTACGGGTGGCTATAACTATGAGCTTAAATTTGAAGCATACTACCGAGCATGGCAGCTGAAAATCTACAAGTACTCGCCAGATACTGATAATGGTGTAAAGGAAGCAGAATTTAGCCTAACTGCAAACCTTGAATACCAAGTCGACACCTTAGTTAGATGCCTTAACAAGGAGGGCTTCCGTTATAATAAGGAGGATTTCGACAAAGATGTGTCTACAGAAACTTATTTCAATGAAGTTAAAACCATGACCTATTCATCGGTAAACTTCATTGAAGCATTAAACCAAATTGCAGACGAATGGGATGCAGAATGGTGGGTTGAAGGTAATGTTATCAAATTCGGTAAGTGCCAAGATGCAGGTGAAGCGATTGAATTTAAGTTAGGCGAAAATGTTGTTTCAATGAGCGGTTCAAGGTCTGAAACAGATTATGCTACACGAGTTTACGCATTCGGTTCGGACAAGAACTTGCCCAAGAACTACGGCAAGGGTGACGCTGTGTTTATCTTGGATGATAATCCGCAAATCAAAGATAATTATAGTTATTTTAAAACTGACAAACCTCTGTATTCGAATTTCTTCAATAAAAGCGATAGACTTGATAACTCAGACCCTATATTCAATCTGAAAACGGGTACTTTAGGCACATTAAAACCTTCAGGAACAAGTGGTATTTATTGTAGAACAGAGATTGTTGAATCATCTTCAATCGTGTTAGGTTCAGGTGAATATAAAGACACAACATTCTACTTAAACAAAAATGTTAAATCAACAAAATTTGGTATCTGTTTAGATTATTCATTTGCAGAAATTATTGGTACGGGGTCTATCTCGTATAGTGTAATTGCTTTTGTAATCCTTTGTGGTGATAAGGATGGTTCTAAGCAGACTTTTAATGTCGGAGTAGATGTACCAGTTGAAAATGCAATCACGTCAGTTATAAAGTCTACAACCCAAATATCTGTAAGTAGTAATAACAAGTCAGGTTCTAAATATCTTGGTGATATTACGTTTCCAACATTCACTTTAACCAAAGAGCAAAATATTAGCATTAAGATATTAGTTGGGATACAATATTCAAACTCGTCTGCTAATGGTGCTATAAATTTTGGAATTGGTTATCCTTCGGGGGTATTTGCTGATACCTTGTCTTATTACAGAAATTCAAAAGAGGTTCTTACGAGAATTGCCGTTCAATATCAAGTAGAAGGAGGATTAAACACTGTGGAAGCGGTCTTAATAACATCCGCAGAACTATTTCCTGATTACGGCACGAACTATATCAAATTTAAGGGAATACGTAATTATGAAGGTAGAAAAGTCACGATTGACAACATCATTGAAAGCAAGTTGCCATCGTGGTACTTCGACAGCGAAAAGGATATTCAGAACTCCAAAAGCATTAAAGCAATAGCGGAAAGACGTTTATCTCTTCCAGCACCCTATTATGTCGAAGCGAGCAATGTTCCTTTCAACAGCCTTGTCGAGAAAGTATTGGTCTTTGACGATGTATATCCGAGCATAAAAAGCATTATCACGGATGTAAAACAAAAGAAGCAGTATGTCTACGAAAATGACGAAAAGACCGATATTCCGTATTATGAATACTACATACATACAGACGACTTTACGTTTGATGACGACTACAAACTCGACACAGCAGATAAGTTGGAAATCAAATTCCAAACGGGTGCTTTATCAGGGCTAACATTTGAAGCAATATTCAACCCAGAAGGACTACCGCAACAATACTTCCAGATTGTGCGTCAGCAATTCGATGGGGGTCTCTACTTGCCAAGTGATGCGATGCACCCAGAATTAGGCGATGAGTTTATCTTGATTGGGTGGGACGCTTCAAGAATAGAAGACCTTAAGCTCATAGAAAAAGCGGAAGGAAAATTGGCAGAAAGGACAAGATTCGAGATTGACAAGATGAATATTGACCCTACTACATACGAATGCACAATGTTCTCAGATTACACATACGGAACTGCAAAAGAAACGCTTGTGACTGATGATAAAGGTGTTGTGCTGACTGATGAAAGAGGGATTGCTATACGTACAGATGATAGTGCTTCAGGTCTTGACGGAAGCCACAAAAACATCTTTAAAATTGGTCAGCGCGTTAAGCTGGTGAATGCTGCATTCTTCGAAAATGGCTATCGTGACAGCCGAATTATAGGCTACGAACGAAAGATGGATATACCTTACGACAGCCCAGTTTACATGGTTGGCGAAAAGGCTATTTATTCTAAGTTTTCAAGCATTGAGAAATCAATTAAACAAATTAAAAACAAGTAACGATGGAAACAATCAAATTGAGTGAGGTTCTCTCACGATATAACAAAACAGAAGGTCTTGCTACTGATGGAATTATTGTCTCGCGCAATGGCGAAACATTCAGAACGCAGGCAAAGGATTTATCTCAAGCAACCACCTCGCAAGCAGGTATAATGGGAGTGGCAGATAAGACCTATCTTGAAACGCTTAAACCTTGGTTAAGGGGTTCGTTGGGCAGCTTTGATTCGAGCGAGGCTTTTAATAATTACTTGGACGGATTGAGTTATGACACCTTGAAAAGTGGGCGGTATGTAGCTTATTTAGGGGGTGTACCTTTCTTTGTGACCTTCTCTGTGCTCTATGCCAAAGAGCAAATTTCGGCAATATGGGTAGAGGGTAGCTTGATGGTGAGTGAAAACGTAATTTCATCGAACACAGGTAAGGGCGTGACCATTTGCTATCGCTATTACAAGAATGGGGCTTGGGGCACTTGGAAGACTATTTATGATGAGTTGAATGGTGCGGTAGCTTCGCAAGGTTCGCGTATTAGCACTTTGGAGGGTAAGATGCCCTCGGTGCAGACTTC
>ERZ1026874.364-NODE-364-length-29383-cov-19.098848_pt1 | contig 29383 bp, 23 predicted proteins | sample MGYA00380167_ERZ1026874 | MGnify/ENA primary metagenome ERZ1026874 (study PRJEB33269, sample SAMEA4719803) | human gut metagenome | biome: human-associated habitat; feature: organic feature; material: feces | place: Cameroon | collected 2013-10 ...
TTAAAGCAAAATGGAATTGATCCACAAACAGACCTCAACATCAACCAGGGAATTGATTTTGGTTCCACTGCTGCCGCATTTTCAGAGGGAAGCGGAGACTTTACTGTTGAATTCGAGCCAAGTGCAACCGCTTTGGAAACGGAAGGAAAAGGATATGTTGTTGCTTCGCTTGGTACTGACAGTGGCTATGTTCCTTACACTGCCTACAGTGCAAAGAAAAGCTATCTTGATAAACATCCTGAGATCATCCAATCCTTTACAAATGCGCTTCAAAAGGGTATGGACTTTGTTCAGATTCACACGCCAGAGGAGATTGCTTCCGTGATTGCACCACAATTTCCTGAAACGGATCTTAAAACCATCACAGCGATTGTAAACCGTTATTATACACAGGACACCTGGAAAGCAGATCTTATATTTGAAAAAGAGAGTTTCGAGCTGCTTCAGGATATTCTGGAAAGTGCCGGAGAACTGGATTCACGCGCTCCTTATGAAAAACTTGTCACAACTGAATTTGCCAAAAAAGCTTTGGAATAAATCATTTCTTGCAGAAGAAGGCGCATTCCACTATAATAAAAAATGAAGCCAGACCATTGGCTTCATTTTTCCAAAAACACAATAATAGAACAAATTGCTTTTTTTCGAAAGGACATTGTATCACTATGATCGATAAAAAACTGATCCCTTACGGGGGACTTAAGAAAGAACCATTTTCAGGTACACATCACGGAATGCGCTATTTCTTCCGCGGAGATGACGGAAAAAGCAGCACAACTTTCACTGTATTTATTTATCCCGAGCCGTGGTGCTTTGAAGACACACCGGAAGAAGAGAAAGAACAAAAGACCTTTCCACTCTCCGATGAAGGAATGGACGAAGCCATCGCCTGGCTCTTTGAACGCTTTGAGGCTGAAAAGTCAAAGTGGATGAATGCAGACCGTGATGCGATGCACATTGTAAATAATCAGACTTTCTAACAATCAAGTAGGAGGCTGTGACTAACCGCCGTCCTCTCACACAGCACAAAAACAGGGACTGTTGCATAAAAAACTCTTTATTGAGTAATAAATCATGTGCTACAGTCCCTGTTTATTTTCCAATATTGATCTTTTACAATTATAATGTTCCGTTAAGAAGATTTTCTAACTGTTCATCTGTTAAATCTACATGATAGAAAAGATCAAAGAATTCATGTACCTCTTCATTGATATCGCATTTAATATATTCCGGATAAATCAATGCTGAGAACCAACGCATACCAATCAGACGATTCGGTCCAGGTGGACGATCCACCCAGCTAAACGGTGCGTTCGGTGTACCGTAAACCTTAAGTTCCTGTACTGCTTTCAATGAAGCATAATCCGGATTATTCAAAATATCTTCTGCCGCAGATCCACCACTTTTGTTGGACTTTGGCTCACCGTTTACAACAATCACATCCGGATTCCATGCAAGGAGCTGCTCCGGAGAAATCTGAACACGAGATCCATCTCCAAGTTCAAGATCAGCAACACTGATCGCGTTGATCGCATCAAGAATCTGTGCATGCTGTGAACCATTCGGTGCAGTTTCCAGTGAATCCTCACCATTTCCGTAATATACACGGACTTTCTTATCTTCCGGAATGTCTGAAAGTGAAGCAATATCACTAAATGTATGCTCTGCATACTTCGCAAGTTCTTCTGCATGATCTTCTACGCCAAGAAGTTCACCCATAAAGCGAAATGCTTCTGCAGAATTTTCAAGTTCATTATCTACTGCGACAACCGGAATCCCCAGACTTTCCGATAATGCATCACAGTCTGAAATCATTGCATCATTGATCTTTCCACAGTTTACCGCAATTGTAGGATTGGCTGCTATAACAGCCTCATAATTAATTGCATCCCCCATTCCAAAATTCGGAAGATCGTGATACTTTTCCAAAATGATAGATTTCTCAATATCATTCAATTCATAGTTCCACCCCAATAATTTATCCGGTGCAACCATGTACAAGAAAATTGCAGATACAGGATTTGAAGAAAATACAGATTCGATCTTTTCTGCCGCCGGTACAGTTACTTTTCTGCCGGCCATATCTGTGATTTCGCGCGTCTCTGCAACTTCTTTGTTTTCTGTCTGCTCAGTACTTTGTTTTGGCTCCTGTGCGTTCTCTTTCTTGTTACCGCATCCGGTAATAAGACTGATCGACATCACAAGACAAAGCAGCAAAGCAAGAAGTTGTTTGTGCTTTTTCATAAATCGTCTCCTCTCTCGTTACTATCCATAGCACCTGTGCTTTACAACGTTTTTTATTACTGATCATGCACTGGCACTAAACAACGCTTTTCTCCGTTTTTCTCTCATAATTGGCGTTTATTTGATTGACTATACGGAGGTTACACGTTATAATTTTATAAACGATTATTTTTAAAAAACAATTCGCTTTTGTCAGAGTATAACACTCTGAAATTAATTCGTCAAGTATAAAGGTAAATGATTATGAATCCAACAGACAACACAAAAGAACAAAACGATGCACAACGCAGACGATACCGTCTGTTACTCGCAGTCATGCTTGTTGTTTTATTTCTCATTGTGATACTTTCCTTTGGTGTGGGATATTATCCACTCACTCCATTACAGGTAATAAAAGCATTTTTATCAAAATTGGGTTTCAAAGGGGATATTTTACCTCAGGCAACAACGATCTTCTGGAGTATTCGTCTGCCACGTATTTTATCCGCTTTATTTATCGGAGCTTCCCTCTCCGTGGCAGGCTCGACTTATCAGGGCATGTTCCGCAACCCGCTCGTATCTCCGGATATTCTCGGAGTGTCATCCGGGGCAAGCCTTGGTGCAGCTTTTGCCATTTTAAACGGAGCTTCCAACTGGATTGTCCAGCTTTCTGCTTTTGCCGGTGGCGTGATCGCCGTAGCGGCTTCTTATCTGATCAGCCGAAAGTCTGCGCACTCCCACACACTCAGTCTTGTACTGACCGGAACTATGATCATGTCGCTTTGCAATGCCGGTGTGACAATGATCAAATACGTTGCGGATCCGAACGATGTCCTTCAGCAGATCACATTCTGGCTCATGGGAAGTTTAACTAAAACAACCATGAACGCATTTGCATGGAGTGTGATTCCAATGCTGATCGGACTGATTCTGATTTTCATTTTCCGGTGGCAGATCAATTTGCTGACTTTGGATGAAGAAGAGGCAAAAAGTTTAGGGATCAATATCCGTAAATATCGCCTGATCTTTATAATCGCCTCAACATTGCTTAGTGCCGCTGCTGTCTGCCTCGGCGGACTAATTGGATGGGTTGGGTTAATGATCCCCCATCTGGCGCGCGCAATTGTTGGTGTCGATTACAGCAGACTGATTCCGGCAAGTGCAATGCTTGGCGGTGGATACTTAATATTGGTTGATGATATTGCACGTTCCATTTTATCCATGGAACTTCCGCTTGGTGTAGTCACAAGTATTATGGGCGCACCGTTCTTTATCTATCTCATCATCAAACGAAAGGAGCGTGTCTGATTCTATGCTTCTGGAAATTGAAAATGTTTACGGTGGTTACGGTAACGGTGACATTTTAAAAGGTGTCAGCTGCGCTGCTGATTCTGGTGATGTACTTTGCCTGCTTGGACCGAATGGCTGCGGAAAGACAACCCTCTTCCGCATGATACTCAGATCTCTTCCTGTTGCAAAAGGAGATATCCGAGTTGCCGGAAAGAATATCAAGAACTATTCGACAAAAGAACTTGCAAATATGATCGCATATATTCCACAATATCACTCTCCGGTATTTGCGTACACGGTTCTTGATGTTGTGATCATGGGACGGGCATCCCATTTTTCGACCTTTGAAACACCAAAAGGTCCTGATCGCGAAGCTGCCTTTGCAGCATTGGAAAAGGTAAATGCACTACATCTTGCAAATAAAAAATATACTTCACTGAGCGGCGGTCAGAGACAGCTTGTTTTAATTGCCCGTGCGATCTGCCAGTCCGCTAAAATCTTTATTATGGATGAACCTGCTGCTAATCTGGACTATGCTAATCATCAGCTGCTCATGGAAGTGATAACCGGACTTGCCCGACAAGGATACTGCATCATCATGTCAACCCATAGTCCGGAGCATCCTTTTTCCGTTGGAAATAAAGTGCTTCTCATGAAATCCGGAAAAGTTCTCGGATTCGGTTCTCCTAAAGAGACAATCACATCCGAGGCTTTACATACAGTATATGACATTGAGATGGATGTCATAACAACTCATGACCGTTATGGTCATGAACGAACCATCTGTTTACCGGTAAGCCATTCCTATCAAAATATTTAAGGGGGAATATTTAAAATGAATTCTATCTTGGATTATTTTATTTCACTACAAGAATCTCAGCCGGCTGATCTGCCTGATCATTCTGTAAAAATGTGGAATAAGCGTGCAGACTTTTGGGAAAATGCACGAAAGAAAAATCAGAAAGGAGACGAACGTGTAGACAGCGCGATCCGCTATCTTGACTCAAAAGGCCTGCTTGATAAGAACTTTGACATTGTCGATATCGGATGCGGTCCCGGTCGGTTTGCAGCTGCATTTGCCAAACATGTACATAAAGTCGTAGGGCTAGATATCTCTGATAAAATGGTCGAACACGGAATGAACCATATCCATAATGAAGGCTTAGATAATGCCTCTCTTTATGCCTGTGATTTCCAGACTCTAGATATTAAAAAAGAAGGATATCAACATGCATTTGACTTAGTATTCAGTTCTATGACACCTGCGATCCATGGTATGAACGGACTTATGAAATCTATGGAAATGAGCAGGGCGTGGTGCTGCAACATCACACATCTTGACGGACGGAATTTACTCCGGGAACAGATCATGCAGGAAGTATTTGGGAAACGATTGGAACCACAGTGGAATGGCCGATGGTTCTTCTCACTTTTTAATGTATTATTTTTACTTGGATATGAGCCAGAAACAAGCTATGAAAAACACAGTCGTGAAACATGGGTCACTCCGGACGAACTATACATCGACTTCCTCATGGAACATATGCTTCCATCTGAAGAACACACCCAAGAAAATGCAGCCAAAATTTCAAACTGGGTCAACGCTCACTTAAACGAAGATGGAGAGATCAAAGAAGTAACACATACCGCCTATGCAACCATTCTCTGGGATATCCGTGAAAAAACTATACGGCCTGATTACGGAACAATGATGAAAGGAATCTGATTATGCAACAATTACCTACAAGAAAACTTATCGTTGAAACTTTATTAGAAAAATGGAATCCCAAAAAACAAACGGAAACAATCTCAATCGACAACGCTTTAAATCGAGTTCTTGCGAGAAATTATGAAGCACTCTACTCCATTCCTGTTGTACGCGCCTCCGCAATGGATGGGGTCGCAGTGATCTCAGAGCGTTTTGAAAATGGTATCCCTGATACATCAGGCTGGAAGCCAGGTGAAGATTTCTCCAGAGCCGACACCGGTGATGATTTTGACGACCGATACGATGCTGTGATCCCCATCGAAGATGTGTCTATTTCTGATGACGGCAAAATCAGCATCAATGATAACGTTTCAGTAAAATCCAATATGAACATAAGACCTGCCGGAAGCACAATTCAAAAGGGCGAAACTGTCGGTCGTGAAAATCGCAGACTTCAGTCTTTTGACCTCGCCTGTCTTGCAATGGGTGGAATTACAAAAATCGAAGTCTATAAAAAGCCACGCGTTGCATTCTTGCCAACAGGAAGTGAACTTGTACCTTTAGGTCAGGATGTTACACGTGGGAAAAATATTGACAGCAACAGTATCCTCGTGAAAAATATGCTGATTGAGATGGGTGCCGAACCGATTCTATATCCGATCACAAAAGATTCAAAAGATGAATTGAATCATGTTTTAGACAACGCATTACATGATGCCGATATCATCATCATAAGCGGCGGCTCATCAAAAGGAGAAGAAGACTTTAATGCAAGGATTCTCGAAGAACGAGGTGCCGCACTCTTCCACTGGGTTGCCGCTGCACCGGGAAAACCAATGTGTGTTGCCATAATCGATAATAAACCTGTCATCAACATTCCCGGACCTCCGGTTGCAATGTTTTACGGCATGGACTGGTGTGTCCGCGAACTTGTCAATAAAATGCTGCATTTACCAATGCCAAAACGTTGTAAGATCAAAGGCGAATTAACAGCTGAGATTGCAGCTCCTCCTAGTATGGAAATCTTATGTCTGATGGATATCGAACAGACTGACGAAGGATATAAAGTAAAACAGAAGAAATGGCGCGGCGGAAGCATGGTTGACACTTTAAGCGCCGGTGCCACCTATATCACTGAACTTGGAACTGCTGTAAAGCATCCTGGTGAGATTATCGAAGTGACTCTGCTACGAGATGAAAGGGAATTCTGATATGGCTCAACATCTATTTTTAACCGGTGAAAAACACATCGGGAAATCTACATTAATCAAAAAAGTATTAGCTGATTATAAAGGAACTGTAGATGGTTTTTTAACGATCCGAACAAAAGAATATCTTGGTAATCATTATTCTGTTCACATGTGTCATCTAAAAGAAAATGAGACTCCAAACGAACAAAATCTTTTATTCTTATGCGGAAAAGCTGATAAAAACGCTACTGATATTTTCAATCGTCTTGGATGCAATGTTCTTTCCAAATGCACCGACTGCTCTCTGATCATTATGGATGAGCTTGGTCCGCACGAGGCAGATGCTGTATTATTCCGCGAGATGGTTTTACAGCTTCTGGATGGCCCAACTCCTATTTTAGGGATATTGCAGGAACCGGCTGAATCTTCCTGGCCTGAAATTGTAAATCATCCAAAGGTAGAAGTTATACCTCTGTCCAAAGATAATAGAGAGGATACTTCTTTGATAGAACATATTTTGCAAAAAATCACGCAGGAATAAGTAACATTATCTCCTTTGTTATAAAAGAACAGGGACAAAAGTGAAATCGCACTGAAACTATTTCACTTTCGTCCCTGTTCTTTTCTATATGTTCTTCATCACTTTTGATTATAATCCCCGAACAACTTTTTCATATGTACATTCATAATGTAATAATACATCGCGATCAGAAGTGCTCCTGCCAGCACCCATGCAGCCGGGCTGGCCAGGCAGACACCAAGATAACTTCTCTCTCTTGCTGCGATCCGTGCTACCACACCTCTTCCGATCAGTTCAGCAACACCGGCCATCATCGGCAGCAGTCCGTAACCGAGTCCCTGGATTCCATTTCTGTAGATATTCACAATTGCAAGCGGAATAAAGAAAAATCCGATGCATTTCAGATAAATATCTACAGAACTCATAATAATATCCACATCTTCAGATACAAACAGGTAAGTCATATATTTTCCTACTGTCATGATAAATGTTGCTGCTATCAAAGAGTAACCGATACCAAGAATCGTACAAGCCTTAAATCCCTGACGGATTCTTGGTACATTTCCGGCTCCGATATTCTGAGCTCCGTAAGTTGCCATCGTCGTTCCCATCGCTACATATGCCTGTGTAACAACCTGCTCGATCTTACTTGCCGCAGTAAATGCCGCCACAAGTGTAGAGCCTAAAATATTCAGGGCAGACTGAACCATCATTGTTCCGATTGCTGTGATGGAATACTGCAGAGCCATCGGAAGTCCAATCTTCAGCTGGATCGCATAAATCTGTCCGCCAACATGCCAGTCTTCCTTCTTCAGATGAAGAAGCGGAATCTTCCACATAATATAAATGAGACAGAGTACACCGGATACTCCCTGCGCCACTACTGTCGCGATTGCCGCTCCCGGTGCGCCCATCTGAAATACAATGATCAACACCAGGTCAAGCACGATATTCAGCAATGCGCTTATGATCAGAAAATACAACGGAATCTTACTGTTTCCAAGTGCTCTTAGAATACTGGATAACAAGTTATAAAGCATCTGCGCCAGGATTCCTCCGCTGACGATCATAATATACTTATATGCATCTGAAAAAATATCTGACGGAGTATTCATCAGATGCAAAAGTGGTTTCATAAATAACATAAAGGTAACCGTAAGAAACAGTCCGATCAAGAATGAGAGGATTCCTGCCCCTGCAACGGTGCGCCGCATCCCCTGCATGTCTCCTGCGCCAAACTTCTGCGCTGTGAGAACAGTAAATCCGGCTGTCATTCCAACTACAAATCCATAGATCAGAAACATGATTGTTCCTGTGCTTCCAACCGCGGCAAGCGCTTTCGTTCCAACGAACTTACCTACGATCACAGCATCTGCCATATTATAAAACTGCTGGAAGACATTTCCAAGAAAGATGGGAAATGTAAAACTTAAGATCATCTTCATTGGGCTTCCAACAGTCATATCATTCTGTACTGATTTCATTTTGCTCCTCCTTTTCCGTATTTATCAGTGACTACATACATAACACATCCCGTCCGTTGATTACTGTTCACAAGAATTGTTTCGTAACCAACGGACGGGATGTGTTTTTGAAAAACGTGCTTATTATATACTAGTTTTTCCCTGATGTAAATATCCTGAAAAGGAGTTTTTACATTTCTTTCAAAACGTAACGGTTCACTCAAAAATCATCTATATGGGAAGATGCTATTCCAGGAACAGCACTTCTTCCTCCACCAGCTCCAGCGCACCCGGCAGTCCTTTTTCCCGGATCTTCTCCTGATTCTCTCTCTGTACAAACCAGGAGATCACAGGCGGATCTGCCTCTTCATTTGCAGGTTTCAGATAATAATTATCTTCGAAAGGGAGTGCTGCCTTACTCTCTAATAGAAATGGAATCTGATTCTTTCCACATCCTCCCCAGACCGGAACAAAATCATGCGCACGATAACCGATATAGTTGATATTTTCCGGGATATTTCTTTGCTCTGTACGCAACGTAATCCCCCAGTCTGTCAGTTCTGCGGTATGATCATCCACATAAACTGCTCTTGTGAAATTCTTGCATCCGGTCAGACGCGCCGCTTCTTTTCTCTGCGGATTCTGGAACAATTCTTTCGTCTTCCCTGCTGCCACAATCTGCCCCTGGTCGATGATCAGCAGTTCTTTACTGAACCGGTACACTTCATCTCTGCTGTGAGACACCATGATCACAGTACCCTCATAATCTTCAAGAAGTTCTAATAATTCCTGCTGCAGACGGTCCTTCAGATACATATCAAGTGCTGAAAACGGTTCGTCTAAAAGGATCACATCCGGTTTATAAGCCATAATTCTTGCTAGTGCGACTCTCTGCTGCTGACCTCCGGAAAGTTCCGACGGGAATCGTTTTTCCAGTCCTGTCAGCTGAAATTTCTCAATCATCTCACGTACACGATTTGCATTCTCCTGTTTTTTCCCTTTTAATCCGGCGGCAATGTTTTTTTCCACCGTCATTGTCGGGAAAAGTGCATAATTCTGAAATAGATAGCCGATGTTACGCTTCTGCGGTTTTAAATTCACTTTATTTTCGCTATCATAAACTGTTTTTCCTTCAATCTTGATCACCCCATTCTCCGGCGGCTCAATCCCTGCAATACTCTTTAATGTCATGCTCTTTCCACAACCGGATGCACCGAGGATTCCGATTCGTTTAGAATCGCTTTTAAAGTCTATGTTCAGCTCAAATGTACTCAGTTTTCTCTGAATCTTTACTTCTATCGCCATCTCTTACCACCTCTTGACATTCTTCATTTTCTTGCCTGAGATCAGATTCATCAGGAAAATAACCAGAAATGCGATCACCATGACAATCGCAACCCACACACCCGCTGTCATATAGTCTCCGTCCTGAATGACCATTGCGATCTTCTGCGAGATTGTTCCTGTCTTTCCCGGAATATTTCCTGCAAGCATAGATGTCGCTCCATATTCTCCGAGTGCTCTGGCAAATGTAAGAATTGTTCCGGATGCGATTCCCGGACCGGCTGTCGGGATCACCACCTTCCAGAAGATTTCTGTATCTGACATACCAAGTGTTCTTCCTGCGTAAATCAGATTCACATCAATCTGTTCCATTGCAGCACGGGCATTTCTGTACATCAACGGAAATGAGATCACTGTCGCAGCAATGATACAGCCAAGCCAGGTCTGTACAACTTTGATTCCAAACTGTTCAAACAAAAAGATTCCAAACGGTCTTCTCCTGCTAAAGATCAGTAGCAGAAAGAAGCCTGCCACTGTCGGAGGAAGAACCATTGGCAAGGTCAATATTCCATCTATGATTGCCTTTTTCCCCGGAGTTGTCTTCACAACCTTACGTGCCGCATAGATTCCAAGGAAAAAAGAAAAAATCGTAGCCACGATTCCTGTCTTGATTGAGATAAAGAGTGGGCTCCAATCCAGATTTTTTAAGATCTCTAGCATTTCATCCATTATATTTTCACACTCCTTTTGGTAAAAGGAGGCTGTCCGAAACTTTCATTTCTGGCAGCCTCTGCTTCTATAGTAACACATGCATTACTATGAACAAAATCTTTTATTCTACATTTGTATCAAAATAATAAGACTCAAATACTTTCTTTGCATTGTCTGACAGAACAAACTTGATGAAATCATCTGCTGCTGCGTTCTGTGCGTCATCTGCTTCGTCATTTACTACACGTGCGATCGGATAGATTACATTTCCTGTCAGATCATAACCTACTGTCTGAAGGATATCAAGCTGATCTTCGAATCCGTATATATCAGAGTAATAAGTTGTTCCGACTTCACAAGATCCTTCTACTACTGCTGAAAGGACTTTGCTTACGTTGTCCTGCTCACTGATCTCAAGTCCGCCAAGTGCTTCTGATACTTCTTCTGTTGTGATTGCTGAAGGATCATCCACCTTCGGAAGAACTCCCATATTCATAAGTGCGGTTCTTGTATACTTACCTACCGGTACGCTTCCACCGGCAAGTGCAAAGCTTTCTGCTTCGCTTAAGTTATCAAGTCCTGTTACCTTTGTTCCGCTGTCTTTTCTTGTCACAACTACTACCTGGTTGTTTACAACATTCGCTCTTGTTCCGTCTACTACAAGACCATCGGACTCAAGCTGGTCCATCTGCTTCTGTGCTGCTGAGAAGAAGATATCACACTCATATCCTTCTTCAATCTGTGTCAGAAGTGTACCTGAACTGTCTGCATTGTATGTAATCTTTACATTCGGATGTTCTTCGTTATACTGTGTTGCGAGCTCATCCATTACATTCTTTAAGCTAGCTGCAATAAATACCTGGATCTCTGTTTCTTCTTCATCACTGCCTTTGTTGTCAGTTGCTTCTGTTTTTGCTGTGTCGTCTGTCTTTTCGTCGGCTTTGGATCCACATCCAGCCATAGAAAACACCATTACGGCTGCCATCATTGCTGCTAAAATTCTCTTTTTCATCCTATCTCCTCCTGACAGGCATCTCATTCATAAAAATGTTGTAATTATTCCTGTCTTTTCTTTCTAAATGATGGTCTTATTATAATCGATTTGTTTTATTTTAACAATCGCTTTTCTAAAAAAGTTGCGATTTACGCAACTTTTTTCATCAACTAAATTATAATAATGTCATATGGCTGTTTTTTATAAACTGACTATTCTTCAAAGATATCTTTATATCTCTTCTCTGCATATTTCGTCACATCTTTTTCCAGCAGTTCATATTTTCTGAGTATATCTTTCCCTGCTTCGCTTACACTGGCTGCACCGCCATGTTTTCCACCCGGACTACGCTCTACAACAGTATATCCGAGTTCTTTCTCTGCACTTCTGATCAGGCTCCAGCCCTTGCTGTAAGACATTCCTGTCTTTGCACAGGCGTCTCTTACCGAACCAAGTGTATCGATCTGACGCAGAAGGAATACAATTCCCGGACCGAAGAAGTTCTCATTCTTCTCCAACTGAAGCTTCACTCTCGGACGGATTCTTCTCTCCTTTTCCTTCTCTTTGAAAATCTCACGGAAAGGTTCTCCCTGTCCAGAGTAAATCGCTACACCATTGTCTTCCACCGGAACGAAAATGCGTTCTACATTCAGCACATCCATGGCGCCTTTAAGTCCACCTTCACCTTCATAAGAAGCAAACTGATCGATCATACTGCGATCCATCAGGATCGGATGTCCTTTTCGTTCTTCCCAGACAGGTACATAGACTTTCTCATGATCGTTTTCATTTTCTTTCGCTTTTTGCATCAACACACGTACGGTATCTTCTGTGAAAAGAGAAACTCCTGCCGGACAGAAAAAGAATTTCTCACAGCGCGGTTTCAGGTAGTTCATTCCTCGAACTGCTGACGTAATCATCTCTTCCTTCTCATAATCTTCACTGCGAAGGAATACCGCACCAAGCTTCGCCAGTTTCTTCTCCACCTGCTCCGCCTGGTATCCTGTGATCAGCACGATCTCATCCACGCCTGCTCTCTTGAAATTTAAAATCATCTGACGCAGAACCTGGATTCCATCCACCGACTTCATCTTATCATAACTCTTATATCCACCAGATTTTCCTGCTGCCGCAATCACTGCTCCTACCCGCATTCTCATTCTCCTTTCAGCTCACCGCTGCTATTTTATTACTGTTCTCACTATATGCAACCAGCAACTCTATCATTATGCCGTTCCGAGATCTTCTTTGCGATCAATATCCTGAAGTTCTCCCGCCTGTACCGGCACAATTTTCAGCGAATCTAAGTTTTCTTTCAATATCTTCTTTCCACCGATATCTCCATCTAACTCCAAAAGTTTATCAAAGAATCTCTTATCCCACAAGACCGGATTGCCATTTCTTGTTCCTTCGCCTGCACAGACGATCTTTCCCGGATTATGAAATGCTGTATTTATGATTCTCTGAATCGTGGATTTTTTTAATCTTGGCTGATCGCAGACACTGAACAGAACTCCTCGAAGCTGTGTTCCTTCTTCTTTCGCATCCTCGATTGCTTTTGTAAGACCGAGCTTTACAGAAAGAGAGATTCCCCTCTCCGGTTCTTTATTGCATACGACTGTGCATCCGGCCTTCTCGGCAACCTGTGTGATCTCTTCTTTTCCGGTCACCACATAAGACTTAAATCCCTGAAATGCTTCAAATCGGCTGATTGCACTTTCATACATTGCTTCGCCTTCTACAACAGCTTTCAGTTTATCTGAACCGAATCGTACACTCTGACCTGCTGCCAATAAAATCAATGCATACTTTCCTCTGCTCTTTTCATAACTGCAGACTGCATCGAGCACACCTCCGCCAATCGCCCTTGCTTTGTCTGAGATTGTCCGGCAATGCTCCTGCTTTGCACGAGCATCAATATCTCCGATCTTCAGTCCCTTCGTCACCTGAACACCTGGCTGAAGCATTCCGCGAACAATACCGTCCATCAGCGCATAAACCGGCTCTCCGCCTGTAATTGCAACGATCTGTCCTTTTCGTACCAGATCGCCGATTACAGCCTTCGGTTCGATCACCCCATCTGCGGATGCTTTGATCAGACGCTCAATAGAATATCCCCCAACATTTCCCGGAACTCCGGTATTCGGGATCGCACTTCCGTCCCAGATCACATTGCCCAGTGTATGCCCTCTCTTTGTCTCAACCACACAATTACAATCTTCTCCTGCAGTAAATCCAGGTCCGACTCCGATCACAAACGGTGCATCTGTGATCTTCGTTCCGAGATTTCTCTTTGCAAGGATGGCATCTACGATCACATCCGGCTGAAACCACTCTACACATTCTGCCTTCGGATCAACGAGCACAGGAATATCTCCCTCTTCCATGATTTTCTCTGCTTCTTGCTGATTCTTTGCCAGGCATGCTGTCATATCTTCTACAACTGCCTCACCTTCATAAACTGCTCTGGAAAATGCAACCAGTCTGCGGACTGTCAATGGCACAGCAATATCTGTCATCATGATCTGGTATCCTGCGCTATACAATCTGGATGCGATTCCTGTTGCCAGATCTCCCGCACCTTTAATTAATATCTTCATCTCAATACTTCCCATCTATTTTCCTGAGAATCTTCTATAATTCTCCGTTATTTTCTAATTTATTTACAGTCAAGATTGATCTCTGCACTCTTTCTGCGATATTTATTGCAGCATATAAGAGGTCACAAATATATTCTTGATTCCATTCTCATACAAGCACTTTGCAATCTTACATGCTCTGTCTCGCCGTTCCTTTGTGTCTGCCTTGTTCAGTACAACCATATACTCTGCCTGCTTCGGACAGCCTTTTCGCCCGCCCTGTTCATGACATGCAAGCTTTATCAGGTCCTCTTCTGTCACCCGATCTTCCTGCTGTTTTCCAAGAAGTTCTGCTGCCTTTTCGCTTCGAAAACAAATCTCTTCGAGCTTTTGATCTAAAGCATCCATTCCATAAACAGAGAATACATATGTTGTCTGCGGCAGGATCACAGGTTCTTGTTCTCCCGGTACTTTTAACGGCAGCATTCGCGCACCGTCCGCTTCAACAAGCAATGGCACATTCCATCTTTCTATCTCTGCCAGAATCAGCTCCGGAACGCAGCTCATTTTCCCTTTTTTCGCTCTTGCCCCAATCCAGGCCTGTCCATATTGTTCAAGGCATTCCTTCACTCGTTCAAGCAGCGCTTTCCCTTTACAGATCCACTCTTCCTCTTCAGCCACACAGCTCCATGGAGTCGTCTCTTCTTTCATATGAGTTGTTGTAAGAACAATTGCTTTTTTCCCAAACAGCGCATACTCTTCTGCAAGCCTTCTCAATGTAGAGGTCTTTCCTCCTGCACCGACAGCAGCTATCATCGGACATTCTGTATAGTCAAGCTTTACTACCGATAAGAAAGATTCTGCTTCATAAAGTCTGCCATCTCTGAAATAACTTATCACTTCTACAGACCTTCTTTCTATATTCTGCATCTTTTGAAAAGAAGATAGCCCACAGGCAGATGCCTGTGAGCTATCTTTCTCACGTATGATCACTCTGGTCTCACTCTATTTCCACCGGAGCAATCTCACATAAACCTTCTGCTATTATCTTAACAGATATGTGTAGTCCTTGCAAACAGTCTCCATTACTTTCTGAAGTGCTTCCGGAATCTTTGTCTCTTCTCCAAGTGTCCAATCGAGGATTTCTCCACAAAAACGAACCTTGCAGTGTACTGCATCTTTATCCAGTACCGTGAATCCCTGATTCTTGCTGTCTGCCATATCGTTCTCGTCCATGAATAATGTGAATTTATCCAGGTACGGAGCACTGTCGTATGGACAGAAGCTCTTACAGTTACCACATTCATTACACATGTAATCCACGTGGATGATCTGATGTCTATCCATTCCCGGAACCTTGATTGCTACATTTGCTCTGTTCGGGCAAACTTCCTTACAATTCTCACAGATTCCTGCACAGTTGAGACATCTCTTAGCCTCTGTGCTGTCTTCGCGTACGTCTTCGAGGTTACCCTTTCTCTCATATACAACAGCTTCGTCTGTCTCTGCATCGAAGTCTCTTACAAGAGTCTCTCCGATCACTGCCTGAGCAGCTTTAAGACCATCACGGATACCTTCTACTACTGTAGCCGGTCCGCCAAGTCCATCACCAACAACGTAAACGTTCTCTACGTTTGTCTCTAATGTCTCTTCATTTACAAGAGCACGTCCTCTGTCATTTACATTGATTCCGTTTGCTTCGTAAAGAGCAGTCGGAACTTTTTCACCAACAGCTGCGATCACTGTGTCAGCCGGGATCTCTTTAAGTTCTCCAGTCTTCACAACGCCTCTTCTTCCGGAAGCATCCATATCGCCAAGAACCATTACTTCGCAGATCAGTTTTCCGTTCTCAAGTTTTACAGGAGAAAGGAGTTCCATGAACTCTACGCCGTCTTCTACTGCCATTACCAACTCTTCTTCGTCTGCCGGCATATAGCGTTTTGTTCTTCTGTATACAAGATATACATGCTCAACACCTGTTGTGCGTTTTGCTGCTCTTGCTGTATCCATTGCTGTGTTACCACCACCGATAACTACAACGTTCTTACCGATATCAAGTTTTCCATCATTTGCCTTGAAGTCAGCCAGGAACTCGAGTGCATTCTTAGCTTCGCCCTGCTCAAGTCTTAATACTCCAGGCTCAGAAGCTCCTACTGCAAGGATCACTGTTGTAAATCCTTCTGCTTTCAGTGCTGCTGTATCTTTTACTTCTGTGTTCAGACGAACTTCAACGCCCATCTTCTCAAGAAGCGCTGCATCCTTGTCGATAGATGTTCCCGGAATTCTGAACTCTGGGATCACGTGGCGAACAACTCCGCCGAGAGCGTCGTTCTTCTCAAAAACTGTAACTGCCATTCCGGCTCTGCGCAGGAAGTAAGCAGCTGCCATACCAGCCGGACCTCCACCGATCACTGCTGCCTTACCTTCTTTTGTGATTGCAGGTGCTGTCAGCTTGTTCATCAGTGCTTCGTATCCGTTCTGAGCTGCCTCAAGCTTCATCTCACGGATATGTACCGGTGACTCATAGAAGTTACGTGTACATTTGCCCATACAAGCATGTGCACAGATTGTTCCTGTAATGAATGGAAGCGGGTTCTTCTCTGTGATAACATCCATAGCTTCTTCATATTTACCAGCTTCTACAAGCTGCAGATATGTTGTGATATCCTGGTGGATCGGGCATCCTTCTTTACAAGGAGCGATGAAGCAGTCGATTAACGGAACCTGTTTGTTGATCTTTCTAGACGGAAGCGGTTTTACAGCCTTTACATGATATGGGCTTGTCTTTGCTTCTTCAACCAGTTTCTCTGTCTTGGCAGCGTCGATACCTGTGAATACAACGCCTTCTTTCTCAAGAAGTCCTGCAATCTGGCAAAGTCTGTCATATCCGCCTGGTTTCAGGATTGTTGTAGCCATTGTTACCGGCCAGATTCCTGCATCGATGATTCCTTCGATGTTATGGAAATCAGCACCGCCTGAATAGGAGATTCTCAGTTTTCCACCGAAATCTCTTGCCAGCATATTTGCTACGGAGATGGAAAGTGGATACAGAGATTTTCCTGACATATACATCTCTTCACTTGGAAGTTCGTTCTGTTTTACATCAACCGGGAATGTGTTAGTGATCTTCACACCAAACTCCAGGTTTCTTTCCTGACAGACAGCGATCAGTCTGTTCAGCATCGGAACAGCATCCTCGTACTGCAGGTCGTCTTTGAAGTGGAAGTCACCGAATGCGATATAATCGTATCCCATGTCATCCATTGTCTTTCTTGCATACTCATATCCAAGAAGTGTCGGGTTACATTTGATAAATGTATGGAATCCCTTTTCTGTGATCAGATACATTGCGATCTTCTCAATTTCTTCCGGAGGGCATCCGTGAAGTGTAGAGATTGTAACAGAATTACAGATATCACCGGAAATGCTTTCGATATCTTCTGCTGTCACTTTCTCGAACAGGTCAACATGCTCAAGAAGATAAGCCTTGCAGTGCTTGAAAATCTCTGAATCCTGTGCATGCTGCATTGTGTTCAGGAATGTGTCAACCTTCTCTGATTTGATTCCGGCAAGATCATATCCAACACTGATGTTGAACTGGAATCCGTCCATGCTTCCAAGTCCGAATTCTTTTGAGATCACTTTCAGAAGGAACCATGCTTTGATGTACTCCTCCATTGCCTGTGGAACAAACAGCTCTGTAGACCACTCACAGTTGTAGCACTCGTCATCAGCCTTGATACATGGTCTGTTGATGCATGCTGCAAGCTCGTCTCCGTCCATTACCTGAACTGTCTTCAGCTCGAAAAAACGGCTTCCTGTGTAGTAAGCTGCGATAATATTCTGTGTCAGCTGAGTGTTTGGACCTGCTGCCGGTCCGATTGGTGTCTCAAGATCGCGCCCGAAGATTGTGCGGTTGAACTTGCTGTCCGCATGATATGGATGACGCTCTCCAAATACTGTTCCATTCTCTTTGTACTCTGTCAATGTCCAGTTTAAAAGCTGTTCAAATGACATAGGTCTCATAATTTCACTCATACTTTTTACCTCTCTTTTTTTCTTTTATCACGGAAAACCTGCCATCGGCAGGTTCTTCCGTAATGATTAAATCTTTGAAATCTCTGACAGATCATTCCCCAAGAACCTGTCTTTTCTCAAAGATCTGTTTCCTTTTATTTTGCCTCCGGCTTTGGATCTTTCGGAAGAACCAGATTCAAAATAACTGCAAAAATTGTTGCCAGTACAACCGGTGATGATGCAAACGTGTTATTGATGATGGACTGGAAGTTCTCAAGTCCCATTGTCATTCCTAATCCATCGTAAATTGTTGATGTCATCTGATTTAAGCATCCGTTACTTAAGGATACACCCATACCGATTGCAATAGATAATCCTGCAACTGTTGTATTTCTTGTAGACATACCTTCACTTACAAGAAGCTTGATACCTGTCATTGCGATACCTGCGAATACAGATGCTACTGCTCCACCAAGTACACACTGAGGAATTGTTCTCAGAAGTGCTGAGAATTTCGGAATCAATCCTGCAATCAGAAGGATAAATGCTGAAAGTGAAAATACCTTTCTTGCTACAACTTTTGTAGAACCAACAATACCTACGTTCTGGCTGTAAGTTGCTGTCGGAGGACATCCGAAACATGCACTTACGATATTACTGATACCATAACCAATGATACCACCGTTGAGTTCCTGGTCAGTAGGAAGACGATCCATACCTCCGCTTGTTGTAGCAGAGAGATCTCCCATTGCCTGAATGGAGTTGACAAGGAACAAAATTGCCAGCGGGATAATCGCTGAGATATCGAATTTCACACCGAAAGCGAACGGTTGTGGAAGCTGGAACCAACCTGCGCTTGAAAGTGCTGAGAAATCAACCATTCCAAAGCACAATGCAAGTACATATCCACAGACCAGACCGATCAGGATAGATGCGAGTTTGAAAAGTCCTTTTCCGTAATGGTTCAGCCCGATTACGATTGCCAGTGTTACAAGGGATACAAGCCAGTTCTGCCAGGAACCATAAACAAGTGCTGCTGTCTGACCTCTCTGCTCTACGATCACTTCATATGTATTCGCGGAATTTCCTGCCATGTAGTTAATAGCTGTCTTATAAAGAGACAGACCGATTGCAAAGATAACTGTTCCGATTACCAGCGGTGGGAACACCTTTCTGATCTGCTTAATAGTAAGTCCAACGACAATTGCTACGATACCACCTATGATCATCGCGCCAAAAATCGTGTTAACGTCCTTTGCCTGTGCTGCGATTGCTGTCATCGTCGGAACATAAGCAAAACTTACTCCGATAATGACCGGAAGTCCGGATCCAAGATGGATCTTATTTCCATACAGCTGAAGGAATGTTGATAATGCTGCAAATACAAGTGACATCTGGATCAAGAGACCCATGTTTACATTTCCGCCTGCATTGTTCGCTGCATTCGCAACCAGAATCGCCGGTGTAACACATCCTACAACTGCTGCAAGTACATGCTGGGCAGCAAGCGGAAGTATCTGACCGAATGTCGGGTTACCATCCCACTTAAACAGTTCTTCATTTCCTCTGCGAGGTGCTTCTGATTTCTTTTCTTTCATTATTCTATTGTCCTTTCCGGTTAGTTTTGACAAAATGTGCGATCAAAGATACTGTCCACATCTGTTATATATGTTAACATTAATGAACAGTATCCGTCAATCTAAGCCTAACGACTGTTAATACGTTTTCCAAGTTCGGCTGCTGCCTGTCTGCAGTCTGCCATAACTTTCGCTTCGTCAATCTCTGTCAGTCTTCTGTCTTTCATCAATACTTTACCGTTTGCAACAGTTGTCACAACATCGTGTCCAGTTACTCCGAATACAAGGTGACCATTGATGTTATTCTCATTCATTGGTGTCAGCGGATTGTAATTAACAATGATCACATCTGCTGCTGCGCCTTCTTCAAGAACCCCGAGCTTCTGATCGAAATAACGTCCTGCAATCTTTGCATTGTTCTCAAACAGCATTGTCGGAACTTCTCCCCATGCTGCGTTTGGATCGCAAAGATGATGTTTATGAAGAATATTTGCCACTTTGAAGGATTCCATCATATCATGTGTATATCCATCTGTTCCAAGTCCTGTAAGGATTCCTCTGTGTACAAGTTCCATTGTCGGAGGGCATCCGCAGGCATTTCCCATATTGGATTCCGGATTATGAACGACCATTGTGTTTGTATCTTTGATCAGATCCATCTCATGTGGGTTGATGTAGATACAATGTCCAAGCAGTGTCTTCTCTCCAAGAATATTGAAGTCCATCAGACGGTCAACAATTCTCTTTCCATAATGTTTCAGGCAGTGATGCAGATCTTCAATTCCTTCTGCAACATGAATATGATAACCAACTTCATCCGGTTTGTTTGCTGCTGCAAGTTCCATTGTCTCATCTGAGATTGTGAACTGTGCATGCATACCCATCATTCCGGCGATCATTCCGCTGTCATCCTTCAGTGCATGACGAATAAATTCTGCATTCTCCATTACAGACTCTCTGGCCTTGTCTTTTCCATCTCTGTCGGAAACTTCATAACAGAGACAGGAACGAATTCCTGTTTCCTTCGCTGCTCTCTCAATTTCAAATAAGGAACCTTTGATAGCTCCAAAGCTTGCATGATGGTCAAATACTGTTGTTACACCGTTCTTGATAGAATCAATATAAGTAGCCATAGCACTTAAATAAGTATCATTCAGTGTCAGGTTTCTATCCAGTGTCCACCACATTCCTTCAAGAATGCTGAGCAATCCTGTTGGATTGTATCCATTAATAGCAAGTCCTCTTGCAAAAGAACTATAGATATGTTCATGAGTATTAATGAATGCCGGCATAATCACTCCGCCTTTTGCATCAATAAACTCTGCATCTGGATAAGCCTTCTTCAACTCATCTGTTGGTCCAACCTTACAGATTACTTTACCATCAATTGCTACTGCGCCCTCTTCCATATAAGGACATTCAGGGTTTCTTGTCACAACTCTACCATTACCTAAGATCAACATAATTGTAACCTCTCCTTTTTATGAATTTCTACACTTTGATGTTAAAATGCCATCTGCCTGTTATGTGCATTTCGTACATCAACGTCTCTGTTACACATAGAATAACATCTAAATTGTCTAAATGCAACAAGAAATCTAAAAAAGTTTTTTGTTACCTAAAAATTTTTTAGGAAAGGTATTGACTATCGTGATTTTTATGATATTATGGGATTATGAAGACAGAAAGCATGTAGAAAGGCAGGTGGACATATGCGTCATACCTTAGATTTTCTTAAGCAGCTTGCACACGGACTTGCAATACAATTTGGAAGTTCCTGTGAGATTGCAATTCATGATTTGAAGACAAAAGATCTGGAGAGATCGATCGTGTACATCGAGAACGGACATGTATCGAACCGACAGACCGGAGATGGTCCTTCAGGAATTGTTCTTGAGACACTTCAGTCGGATCCGTCAACGATTCATGATAAGCTTTCCTATCTTACTAAAACAGAAGATGGACGGATCTTGAAATCGAGTACCTTCTATATAAGAGACGATGACGGATCGGTCTCATACATCTTCTCATTAAACTATGACATCACAGCTTTTACAGCTGCGAGTACAGCAATTCAGTCTTTGATCGCTACGAAAGACAATCTTCCGGATCTTACAGGTGATTCGCCACGGCGGATCACACATAATGTAAATGAACTTCTGGATCTGTTGATCGAGCAGGCCGTTGCAAAAGTCGGAAAGCCTGTTGCATTGATGAACAAAGATGACAAAGTTGCTGTTGTCCAGTATCTGGATCATGCCGGTGCTTTCCTTATTACAAAGTCCGGCGATAAAGTTTCTTCGTATTTGGGGATATCGAAATTCACACTTTACAGTTACATGGGCAAATGACACGTATTAATTTAAGGAGGTCACTACAATGGAAACTATCAAATGGGCAGTAAACGAAATGCCAAAAACAGATGACTCTCAGCTTCAGGTAATGTCACTTGAGAATGTAGCGAAAGCTCGCGCATTTCATGAGAGCTTCCCGCAGTACAGTGTTACACCACTTGCAAAACTGGATCACATGGCTGCATACCTTGGACTGAAAGAGGTCTATGTAAAAGATGAGTCTTATCGTTTCGGACTGAACGCATTTAAAGTACTCGGCGGATCTTTCGCAATGGCTCGCTACATTGCAAAGCAGACAGGAAAGGATGTTTCAGAACTTCCTTACAACGTTCTTACATCTGACGAACTGCGTAATGAATTCGGACAGGCTACTTTCTTCACTGCAACAGATGGTAACCACGGACGTGGTGTTGCATGGGCAGCGAACAAGCTTGGACAGAAATCTGTAGTACTTATGCCGAAGGGATCCACTCAGACAAGACTGAACAACATCCTGAAAGAAGGAGCGAAAGCTACGATCGAAGAGGAAAACTACGACGAATGTGTTCGTATGGCTAACGCTATGGCAGAGAAGACAGAGAACGGCGTAATGGTTCAGGATACAGCCTGGGACGGATATGAAGAGATTCCGGCATGGATCATGCAGGGATACGGAACAATGGCTAACGAGGCTGATGATCAGCTTCATGAAGCTGGATGTGAGCGTCCGACACATGTATTTATTCAGGCTGGTGTTGGTTCACTCGCCGGAGCAGTTCAGGGATTCTTCGCTAACCGCTATCCGGAAAATCCACCGAAAGTTGTTGTTGTTGAAGCTGAGCCTGCTGCATGTCTTTACAAAGGAGCATGTGCTAAGGACGGAGCTATCCGCATCGTAGACGGAGACATGGTTACAATCATGGCTGGTCTTGCCTGTGGGGAGCCGAACACAATTTCATGGGATATCTTGAAAAACCACGTTGATACATTTATCGCAACACCTGACTGGGTTGCTGCCAAAGGTATGCGTATGCTTGCTGCACCTTTCAAAGGTGATCAGCCTGTTACTTCCGGAGAATCCGGAGCCGCACCGTTTGGAACACTTGCGTGCATCATGACAATGGATGAGTACAAACCGCTCAGAGAGCACCTTGGACTGGATGAGAACTCAAAAGTACTTCTCTTCTCTACTGAGGGAGACACTGATCCGGATAGATACAAATCAATTGTCTGGGACGGAAATGAGAGATAATCATTTCTCGCAATACAATTAAGAAGAAACTGTAACACCAAAACAAGATTTTATTTCAAAAGGAGAAGAACAATGGATCTTAACAAAATCAAAGAGTATGCAAAAGGCTATGAGAAAGACATGACTGCTTTCCTTCGTGCTATCGTAAAAAATCCAGGAGAAAGCTGTGATGAGAAAGCTCACGTAGAGACAATCGCTGCTGAGATGAAGAAAGTTGGATTTGACGAAGTTGTCATCGACCCACAGGGAAATGTTATGGGATTCATGGGAACTGGCGACAAAATCATCGCATTTGACGCACATATTGATACAGTAGGTATCGGTAACATCGATAACTGGAAATTCGATCCATACGATGGATACGAGACAGAGACAGAGATCGGTGGACGTGGAGTATCTGACCAGTGTGGCGGTATCGTATCTGGTGTATACGGAGCAAAGATCATGAAAGATCTCGGACTCATTCCAGAAGGATACAAAGTAATGGTTGTTGGTACAGTTCAGGAAGAAGACTGTGACGGACTTTGCTGGCAGTACATCATCAACGAAGACAAGATTCGTCCGGAGTTCGTAGTTTCTACAGAGCCTACAGACGGTGGTATCTACCGTGGACAGAGAGGACGTATGGAAATCCGTATCGATGTTAAGGGAGTTTCCTGTCACGGTTCTGCTCCGGAGCGTGGAGACAACGCGATCTACAAGATGGCTGACATTCTTCAGGATGTTCGTGCTCTTAACGAGAACGATGACGCTGACGAGACAGAGATCAAAGGTCTTGTTAAAATGCTTAACCCGAAATTCAACCCTGACTACGAAGAGGCTCGTTTCCTTGGACGTGGAACAGTTACAACATCTCAGATCTTCTACACATCACCAAGCCGTTGTGCAGTAGCAGATTCCTGTGCTGTATCTCTTGACCGTCGTATGACATTCGGAGAGACATGGGAGAGCTGCTTAGATGAGATCCGTAACCTGCCAAGCGTTAAGAAATACGGTGATGACGTTGTTGTTTCTATGTACAACTATGATCGTCCGTCCTACACAGGATGTGTATACGAGATCGAGTGCTACTTCCCAACATGGGCTATTCCGAAGGATCACAAAGTAACTAAGGCTCTTGAGAAAGCTTACACAGGACTTTACGGAGATCAGAGAATCGGTGCTGCTGACACACTTGAGATGCGTCAGGCTCGTCCTCTGACAGATAAGTGGACATTCTCTACAAACGGTGTTTCTATCATGGGTAGAAACGGAATCCCATGTATCGGATTCGGACCTGGAGCTGAGGCTCAGGCTCACGCACCAAACGAGATGACATGGAAACAGGATCTCGTAACATGTGCTGCAGTATACGCTGCACTTCCACTGTCTTACGCTGAGTAATTCAGTATTTGCTTAAGCTTTTGCGTGTGATCACGCAACGTTTTCATTGAACCTATGGCGTTCTGACCGGATAATTTCCGGCCGGAACTGCCTTGGCTAATAAACCTAAAAACAAATAATTCATTTTAATCAGGAGGATTTTAAAGATGGACGCAAAATTACAGGGATATATTGACAAACTGAACGCACTCAACTTCAAAGAGATGTACAATGGTGACTTCTTCCTTACATGGGAGAAAACAGACGACGAGATCGAGGCTGTATTTACAGTAGCTGACGCTCTTCGTTACATGAGAGAGAACAACATTTCCACAAAGGTATTCGAGAGCGGACTTGGAATTTCTCTGTTCCGTGACAATTCCACACGTACACGTTTCTCTTTCGCTTCTGCTTGTAACCTTCTTGGTCTTGAGGTTCAGGATCTTGATGAAGGAAAATCTCAGGTTGCTCACGGTGAGACAGTTCGTGAGACAGCTAACATGATCTCCTTCATGGCTGACGTTATCGGTATCCGTGATGATATGTACATCGGAAAAGGTAACAAATATATGCACGAAGTTGTTGACGCTGTAACACAGGGAAACAAAGATGGAATTCTTGAGCAGAAACCTACTCTTGTAAACCTGCAGTGCGACATTGACCACCCAACACAGGCTATGGCTGATATGCTTCACATTATCCACGAGTTCGGCGGAGTTGAGAACCTGAAAGGCAAAAAACTTGCTATGACATGGGCTTACTCACCATCTTATGGAAAACCACTTTCTGTTCCACAGGGAATCATCGGTCTGATGACTCGTTTCGGAATGGACGTTGTACTTGCTCATCCAGAAGGATACGAAGTATTCCCAGAGGTTGAGGCTGTTGCTGCTGAGAACGCTAAGAAATCCGGCGGATCTTTCACAAAGACAAACGACATGGCTGAGGCATTCAAAGATGCTGATATCGTATATCCAAAGAGCTGGGCTCCATTTGCAGCTATGGAAAAACGTACAGAGCTTTACGGAAACGGAGATACAGAAGGTATCAAAGCTCTTGAGAAAGAACTTCTTGCTCAGAACGCAGAGCACAAAGACTGGGCTTGTACAGAAGAGCTCATGGCTACAACAAAAGACGGAAAAGCTCTTTACATGCACTGTCTGCCAGCTGACATCACAGGCGTAAGCTGTGAAGAAGGTGAAGTTGACGCTTCCGTATTCGATCGTTACAGAGATCCACTTTACAAAGAAGCAAGCTTCAAACCATACATCATCGCAGCTATGATCTTCCTTGCTAAATTCGAGAACCCACAGGAAATCCTGAAGAAACTCGAAGAAAGAGGAATGTCCAGAATTTTTGAGTAAGTTTAAATTTCTCAGACAAAAATAGTTTCACAGTTACCTTAATTAGTAACTTATTGTACAGGCCTGAATCTTTCAGACCTGTACAATACCTTTACAGTAAATACGGAGGATCCTAAAATGGAAAAGAAAAAACGTATTGTCATTGCCCTCGGCGGAAATGCCCTTGGCAATACTCTTCCTGAGCAGATGGCTGCTGTTAAGATTACAGCACGCGCGATCGTAGACCTGATTCAGGAAGGCTGCGAAGTAGTCGTAGCACACGGCAATGGTCCTCAGGTTGGTATGATCAACAACGCTATGATCGCATTGACACATGAGGATGAGAAACAGCCAAACACACCACTTTCTGTATGTGTTGCAATGAGCCAGGCTTACATCGGATATGACCTGCAGAATGCTCTGAGAGAAGAATTGTTCAACAGAGGAATTCATGATATCCCAGTTGCTACAATGATCACTCAGGTTCGCGTGGATGCTGATGATCCGGCTTTCGAGACACCATCCAAGCCAATCGGTAAATTCCTTTCTAAGGAAGAAGCTGATGTTATGGCTGAGAAATATGATTATATCATGAAAGAAGATGCAGGACGCGGATACCGTCGTGTTGTAGCTTCTCCAAAACCGCAGGAGATCGTTGAGATCGGTACAATCCGTACAATGGTTGACTCCGGTGACCTTGTAATTGCCTGTGGCGGCGGTGGAATCCCGGTTATGCGCCAGGGTAACCACCTGAAAGGTGCAAGTGCAGTTATTGATAAAGACTTTGCCAGTGCTCTCCTTGCCAAAGAGCTCGACGCAGACTTCCTTATCATCTTAACTGCTGTAGAGAAAGTTGCACTGAACTACGGAAAGCCGGATGAGAAATGGCTTGACGATGTGACAGTTGATGAAGCAAAACAGTATGTAGAAGAAGGACATTTTGCTCCTGGTTCTATGCTTCCTAAGGTACAGGCAGCTCTTGACTTTGCTGAATCCAAACCTGGAAGACAGTCACTGATCACACTGCTTGAGAAAGCAAAAGACGGAATTCTTGGTGAGACTGGAACAAGAATCCACCTTTAATATTGAAAAATCGATTGAATAAGTCAATTACTTAAAACTCCTAAAATAGAAAATGAGAAAACCTCAGAGAACGGTGCTGCAACACTCGAACCTGAGGTTTTTTCATGTGTTTTATATAATTTTATTTCCTCTGACGTATTTTGCTTTCACTTCTCTCTCATCAGCAAGATAAATCATTCTTTCCAAACGATCTTTCACACTCATCTGACGGGAGGATTCAAGTCTGCTGTCATCTAATACAACAGCATCGAATTCATATCCTTCTTCAAAACTTCCGACTTTTCCGAAGAAGGATCCACCACCCTTAGTTGCCATATAGAATGCTTCTTCTGACTTCAATGCCGGATATTTCTGATCGACAAGTCTCCAGCGCATCTTTGACATCTGAATTGCATGTGCCATTGCCCGGAAAAGATTCTCTGTCGATCCTCCTGCGACATCACTTCCAAGTCCTACAGAAAGTCCTTCTTCCAGATAACGTTTTACCGGTGCAATTCCGGAAGAAAGATTCTCATTTGATTCCGGACAATGTGCTACATACACACCGTTCTCTTTCATTCTCTGGATTTCTTCTTCCGTACTGTATACGCAATGCGCCATAACCGTCGGTGCATCTGCTCCAAACAGACCAAAATGATCATATGCATCTCCATAAAACTCTGCATACGGACAAAGTTCTTTTACCCATTCGATCTCTGATAAATTCTCTGATAAATGTGACTGCACCGGAATCTGGTAACGCATCTGAACCATCTTCAGCATATCCAGAAGCTCATCCGTACAGCTCGGAATAAAACGAGGTGTCAGGATCGGCAGCGTATTCTTATACTTTTTATGCTGCACATCCTTCATCCATTCCACTGTTTCTTCCGCAGACTCTTGTGTACCTTCACGAAGTTCATCCGGTGAATTTCTATCCATATTCACTTTTCCGACCATCGTGACCAGACCGCTTCTTTCCAGATGATCCATCAGAACAAGTGTCGGTCTTCTATGAATTGTCCCAAAGACACATGCTCTTGTTGTTGAACTATGTTTCAAGTTCTTGGCAAACTTCGCATACGCCTCATTCGCATATAATACATCCTTGTATTTTGCTTCCTCCGGAAATGTATTCGTCTCCAGCCACTCCAGAAGTTCCAGATCCATCCCTGTACCGCGGAATGTATACTGCGGTGCATGTATATGCAGATCTGTCATCCCCGGAATGATCAGACAATCTCCATGATCCTCAATTGGTTCCCCTCCAAGTCGGAATGGAAGTGTCTGATAGATTCCTTCTACTTTTCCATCTTTACACACAAGATAACCGTGTTCGCATATCTCAAATTCATCTTTCGTCTTTGTATAGATAATATTTCCTTTTAAAATTTTGATATCATCCATCTTTCTTATTCTCCACTCTCAATTACTACTATCATTTTAACTTTTTTCAGAGCGCTTATTTTACCCTTTCGAGCATAACTTCAACAACGCCGCCACAGACCATACCTTCATCCTCTGCTGCCTCTGCTGTCATATCTACCTTGCATACCTGGAATCCTTCCTGCTCCGTACGAATCATGAGGAGTGCTTTCTGAATAATCTCACTTTCCACACATCCTCCACCAATTGTATCGATGATCCTTCCATCTCCGCATACAAGCATCTTTGTTCCTACGCCACGTGGTGCAGAACCTTTTCTGGAAATAATTGTCGCAAGCACTTTTCCATACTCATCTTCTTTCAGAAGTTCTTCAAGAAGTTCACTGGAATATCCACCGCTCTTTGCACGACTGTTTTTAATCTGAATGATTTCTGCCATAATAGATACCGCGATCTCTTCCGGCGTCTCAGCAGCGATCTTCAACCCAATCGGCGTATGGACTGCTTCAAGCACCTCACGCTCGAAGCCTTCTGCCTCCAACTGATCTTTCACGATTGCAGTTCTGCGCTTGCTTCCCATCATTCCGACATAGGCTCTCGGCTTAGCAAGGATTGTTCTAAGACAGTCTGTATCGTATCTGTGTCCTCTTGTAACAATCACAAACCATGTATCTGTATCTCCTATGATCTTTGCAAGACCATCTTCAAATGGTTCGCAATAGACCTGATCAGCCTGTTCTCTTCTCGCATCATCCGCAAATTTCGGACGGTCTTCCACAACTGTCACATGGAATCCAAGCATTTTTCCCATACGGATAATCGGCATCGATACATGCCCGGCGCCACAAATCACCAGCTTCGCCGGACGGCTGATACGCTCCTGGAAAATACGCTCACCATTTTCATCTACGAATACACTATCGGTATCCTTCGGTTCACCTTTTAACAGAATTTTCTTTCCTGCTTCAGCACCATCAATCTGAGTCCGTGCCCAGAGTTCTTCTTTCGCATCTGCAAGTTCTGCCTGCAACTGAATGTAAAATGAATTCATTCCCCACTTCTCCTTCATCTTATTATTTTCCAAATCCACAA
>ERZ1026874.369-NODE-369-length-29004-cov-6.922830_pt1 | contig 29004 bp, 28 predicted proteins | sample MGYA00380167_ERZ1026874 | MGnify/ENA primary metagenome ERZ1026874 (study PRJEB33269, sample SAMEA4719803) | human gut metagenome | biome: human-associated habitat; feature: organic feature; material: feces | place: Cameroon | collected 2013-10 ...
GCTGGCGAAAGCCCCAAAAGGGATTGATGGAGTAACCGAGGGCGCTGGAAATTTAGCAGAAGATGTGGGGAAAGCCGGAAAAGGGCTCGAAGGTGCAGTTAAGGGAGCTGAGAGTGCAGCGGAAGATGCTGGGAAAGTTGTTGAGAGTGGTAGTTCTTCTAATAAATTTAGTAATTGGGATCATATGAAGGATGCTTATAAAGGAAAAGTCACAAAATTTTTGAAAGAAAATAAACCAAAAGGTTCTCCAATACCTAAAAACTGGTTTGAAAAAGGTGGAACATTAGAGATAGAAACATTAGATGATGGTTCTCAAATTTGGAAATATACATCAGCAAAAGGTGATACTGTTCCATATATTAACCAGCAAGTTAAATTTCCGAAACAATATATGTTTCCAGATGAGGATATTGCAGAGTTCAGTATTGGCAAATTTACAGGTTATAGAGAGCTGGATAAAAAAGCAGCATTGGAATTCCTTAGAAGTGAAGGATATGATGAAATTCCAGACGGTTACGTTTTACATCATGATTATGAAAATGGTAAAATGCAATTGATAGAAGAAATTCATAGAATTTTCACACATTATGGTGGAAATTATTACAATAAGTAGGAGACGAAATTATGTTAATATCAAAATATGTTGAAGATAGTACATTTGAAAAAATAAGTGAATTGGAAAAAAAATATGATATTGTATTGTGTCATGATTACAAAGACTTTTTGATGAAATATAATGGTGGAGAAACACCAAAGACAAATCTTAGCAGAGGTAAAGTGAAAACAGATATAAGAAGATTTTACGGGTTTACAGAAGAAAATCAATATTCAGATTTGAGGTTTGTTTTAGATGGAGGATTAGGAGAAGAATTAATATCAAAATTCAGACTTCCGATAGCAACTAATTCATTTGGAGATTATTTTGTAATAAGAGTATCAGAAGAGAAAAATGGAGAAATTAGCTTCATTTATCATGATAATCCTCAAAATGAAATTATAATAGCACCAAATTTCAAGGAATTTGTCTCTATATGTAAAAGTGAAAAAATTGGACATATACGTTCAATAGAAGAACGTAAAAAATGTTTAATTGAAGCAGGAAAAGGTGATAAGATAACACAAATAAAAATAGACAATTGGCAAAAAGAAATAGACAAGTATGCAGGAATGCATCAAGAAGAAGTAATAATTGATTAAATTATGTCATCGCATAATGACACGTTAACACAATTCTTCATGAGGCAGTTGTCAGTCGATGGAACAATAAAGTAAACAATGGAGATACAGTATACATCCTCGGTGACATGAGTATGCGCGGCAAGAAAGAAGGCCTCATATCGCTTGTTGCTACATTAAAAGGTAAAAAAATCCTTGTTAAAGGCAACCATGATGATGTGTCTGATTACAGATATAAGCAGCTTTTTTATGATATATGCGATTACAGAGAGATACATGACTCATACGGTGGTAAGAATTATGACCTTGTGCTGTGTCACTATCCTATATTTTCATGGAAAGGCATGAATAAAGGCACGATCCTGTTATACGGTCACACCCACAACAGTGCAGAGGATGTATATTTTCAAAAGTGTCTGACTGGTATGGAAGCGAATAATTGCAGGCATGTAGGTGATAAGCCAATACAGGCATACAATGTAGGCTGCATGAAGCCATGGATTGACTATGAGCCAAGAAGTTTGAAAGAAATTATCGAAAAGTATCATAATATAAAATGATAGTTTACGGATATATTAAAATACACTACTCTTCCATCATTGTTTTATATGGAAGACCAAAGCCTAAATATGGCATTATAATTAGTAAAATGGAGATAATGTGATGAATGAACAATGGTTTTTATTGGGTGATATACATGGCAGTGCACAGCCGGTTCACTATTTTTATCAAAAAAATAAGGAAAGATTGAGTTTGGATTCATCAGAAAACTTTATGATTCTGCTTGGTGATGTTGGTGCAAATTTTGCTCTCACTGGTCAGAGAGAGCATAAATTCAAATCAGAGCTTTCAAAATTGCCATTTACTTTTATATGTCTAAGAGGAAATCATGAAGCCAGAGTAAAAACGGTTATGGACAAAAATCCTGCTGGATGGGAAACAATATCAAAATATGATGGTTCCATATTTGTTGAGAAAGAATTCCCTCACATTGAGTATTTAGCAGACGGACCGGCAGTATATAATTTTAAGTCTTATAAAACTCTATCTCTGCCCGGTGCTTACAGTGTGGACAAGTACTATCGTCAAGCCAGACATTTGACGTGGTATAAGGATGAGCAATTAAACGAAAAAGAAATGGAGCTCGGAAGAAAATTGTGCAGAAATGAGGCACCGTTTGATTTAGTACTTTCGCATACATGCCCATATCTATATGAACCAACCGATTTGTTTCTTGCAGGACTTGATCAGAGCACGGTTGATTCAACCATGGAAAGATATCTCGGAGAGATAGAATTTAATTTGGATTATAAGAGATGGGCCTTTGGACATTTTCATGACGACCGGCTGTATCCATGGGCTGATGGCAGACAGATGCTGATGTTATTCAACGAAAATGTTGTAAATCTGGATAAATTTATGAATATGACCGAAAAACAGTCATTTAAAGATATTATTGCATAAAAGGGCAAATTTGACACAAAAGCCTAAACCGCATCAATTCTTTGCAGGAGCTTTATTCGTAAACACCACCATTCTTCCAGCATTGTTTTATATGGAAGCTCCAAAATTTGCTATTGTCATAAAGTAAATATTGATTGAGAAATTAGTGTAAAGAGTTTATAATTAAATCAAGAAATGATAATTTTTGTAAGGTAATGAGGAAAGGCGGTGCATCACATGACTATGTTACAGGAGCAGGCTGTTCGGATGATTCAGAATATGTCCGATGAAAAAATGCAGGCGTTTAAAGAACTGGTAGCGACAAGATATGAGGCAAAAAAATATTTGCCGGATGACTTTGATCCGGATGCAGAGTTGGAAGCCGCAAGAAAGGAAAGATATGGTAGTATTGTGTATTAAGTTAATTGTGCACAAAAGAAGAACTGTTATGAGCCAAGGAGTCTGAAAGAAATTATTGACATGGTTTAATATATCAAATAAATAATATAATTGAGGCACGGAGTATTAATTCCGTGCCTCAATTGTTTTATCCGGATTACCTTTCTGTTGTAAAATAAAGGGCGTTATTTCAGTGCAGATATAATTTTGAAATATGGCTTGAAAAGGCTGTAATATTTCAGACCATCTGTCTCACCGTAGCTCTTTGTGATGGCAGATCTTATGCCATTGAGATTCTTTGTTTTATTCTTGTTTTTTTCAAGAAAATCCACAAAATTTCCAGGATCATCAATGTCGCTGTGAGCGAAAATTATACCTGTAAAACGCTCTACCTTCTTTTTACGCGTGAGCTTCTCAGGCGTAAAAGAGTAGGATTTGTCTTTTATGGTTTTATAAATTACCTGACCCTGTTTCATACCATAAACATGAACCAGTGTCTCATGAAGCTTGAGCAGATTGTCTTTTCCCATACAGTTTAAGAAAGAATCTACTTCAAAATGGTTGAAGTCTTCAGATGCTGCTGATACTTCAGAAATATCTGATGTATCAATGCTGTCCATTGAAGCCTTAGCCTCAGCTGCTTCGTTTTTATTTGAGTTGTTATTAGGTGTCTGTTTGTCAGTGAATGGTAAGTCATCATTAGTCATAAGCTTATCACTTGACGGTAAGTCATCGTTAGTTGCAAGCTCATCACTTAACGGTTCACTGTCTGTATAGCTGCTATGATTGCCTTCGAAAAGTTCATTCAGATTATAAGACTTTGAAGTGATAGCATCAGTATCAGTATCAGTATTGGTATTGATATTGGCAGTATCTTCCTTGGATGGAATATCTGCTACTACCTGATACTTGATGTTTTTCCTTCTCTGGACAGCCTGTTTGCAGAAATTTACATTGAATCTGCGTACAGCGTATCCCTTATCTTTCCAGAACCTTACAGCAGGGTCATAGCCTGTGTCGTTGCTCATTATGATGTACTCATCAGCACCGGTCTCGGCTGACGCAGCATCACATTCGTTTTCACTGCAGGCACCGCCGCATCCCATCAGATACCCCATATAGGATACGAGCTGAAAATCAAGGGCGTTTGTGCCCTCATAGCATTCCTCAAATCGTATATTTATTTTATTGTTTTCAATAAGTCTGATGACTGACATGTATGACATGTGAGGTGATTTTTTTGTGTAAAAAACTACGATTTCATCGTCCTCATCTGCCATATCAAACAGCATCAGCCAGTTGTCGTTGACATTTTCACTGTCTACTAAAAAGTGTCTGATAATAATCACCATTAATCCGGACAAAGGTATTGTAGCATGAGTATGAGAAAATGGCAAATAATTCGGATTTTAAGTAAATGTTAACAATACAAAGAGTGCAACATATGATATAATTTTAATATATCTTGAAAATGAAGGGGGAATAGAGTTGGCAGATATTGAAATAAATAAATCATATATTGATGAAGTTAATGATGTGATACAAGAAACAGATGAAGAAGCATATGCGTTGGATTCTGAATTTACAGAGGAAAAGGAATATAAAACAGTACAGAAATATGAGCTTGTGACGATTCTGTCGTATCTTATAGGTGTCAGAAATGAGATACTTGATCATATGTGCAGTGATGAGTATGTGGAGCTTTTAAACAGCTTAAGAGAAAATAAAAATGCGAGGATACTCAGATATCTGTGTAAGGCGCGTACAGGTCTGCTGCGCAACTATAAAAAAACAGACAATGAAATAAAATATAATCTGGGTAATATAAACAGGATGGAGTGGTTTGATGCAGAGGATATAAATAAGCTTGAGAGCTGGGAAGTGCATATTATATTGTATAATTCATCGGCGGACAAGTATTGCGTACATATTAACAAGCTGATAAATGAGCACGTGGATGCATGTAAAAAGCTTTTCCCGGACTGGGTAAAATGGGAGTATATCAGGGATTTGTTTGTTATAGCGGATTATGAAAAGCCAAAGAAGCTAAAGGCAGAGTATACTGTCTATAAAGAGCACAGAAAAGAGTATCCGTACGGGATGTACATTCACTGGCGCCCGGATGGCAGGGGAAATCTGCTCAATTCTGACGGACGTATATTAAAGACAATATACAGACAGCATGGTGATTATTTCAATGACGGTTCAAAATACAGGGATGCAGTGGAAGATACAAAGGAAAATATATATGAGTTTATCCGTGAAAGTATGCGTGTTGTGATAGTTGTGGATTGTGAAAATTCTGATGTATATAAGCTGTATGGAGTATTAAAAAACTTAAATTCTGAGCAAATGTCCAAAATAGAAAAAATTATACTTTATGATGATTATCATACATCCTGTGGATGGGACTGGCTGGAAAAATTCATACATATCCCTGTATTCCACGAGGAGGTGGAGCGTGTGACAGACCGAAAGTCGCTTGTTGATATAAAGATGACTGCGGGAGTGTGTGAGGCGTATTATAAGGACAACATAGACTCGTTTATTTTGTGCTCAAGTGATTCGGATTACTGGGGACTTATTTCATCGGTAAAGGATGCTCATTTCCTCGTGATGTACGAATATAGCAAGTGCGGACAGTCAATCAAGGATGCACTTACAAAAAGATGTATATTTCATTGTTCAATAGACGATTTCTATACAGGAAATGCAAGTGATTTAAAGAAAAAAGTCATGATAAGTGAATTGAAAAATCTGACAAATGATATTGTCGGAAAAAATGGCTGGGAGATGACAAGACAGATATACGAGAGGACTAAAATTACATCGACAGAGCGAGAAATGAAGGATTTTTACAATAAATATGTTAAGTCATTGCGGTTAAAAATTAATGAGGACGGAGTATTCGAGATTGTGGTCAATGAATATTGATTATCGTAAAACTGTTTTATGTAATTATTGTCGGTCACACATGTATTGTGTGAAGGTTAAGCCTTATTTTAGCGGAAAGAGTGGGAAAGTATGATGAAACCGATGCTTGAAATCTGCTGTGGCAGCTTTTCGGATGTGAAAACAGCATATGAAAATGGTGCAGACAGGGTTGAACTGAACAGTGCCCTATATATGGGAGGGCTGACACCTACACTCGCCAATTTAATATATGCAAAGGAGAACTGCAATATACCGGTAGTGGCAATGGTTCGTCCGAGGGGCGGCGGATTTTGCTATTCGGATGAAGAATACGAAACTATGCTTATGGATGCCAAAATTCTTTTAGAGCATGGAGCAGACGGTATTGCGTTTGGATTTCTGACAGAGGAAAAAATGCTTGACAAAAAGCGCACGAAGGAAATGATAGAGCTCATTCATGAGTGTGGCAGGGAAGCTGTGTTTCACCGCGCCTTTGACTGCATAGATAATCAGGACAGTGCAGCGGAGATGCTTATTATGCTTGGCGCAGATCGTATCCTCACAAGCGGTGGAGCAGTAAATGTATGGGATGGCAGAAAACAGCTTAAGCATCTTCAAAATCAATATGGAAAAGATATTACGATTCTGGCTGGAAGCGGCGTGAATGATACCAATGTGAGAGCACTTATCGAATACACAGGTATTACGCAGGTGCACAGCTCGTGTGGCTCATGGAAGTGTGATGCGACAGCAGCGGGCAATGCAGTAGATTTTTCGTATGATGAAGCGATGAAAAACTGCTATCAATGTGCAGATGCAGGGAAGGTTAGGAAGCTTGCGGAAGAGGTAAGTGGAGAGGACAGAATCTGCTCGGCTTTGCACTTATGATTGTGAGAGATGAAATATAAAAATAATAAACTGTTTGATTGTACGATAATACAAGATTTATGTTACACTCTATCCAATTACAAACAAATAGTACAGATATATAAGGAAACAGAGACATGATTAAAGGACTTAATATTAGCAAAAAGTATAAAAAATTTGAATTACATCCTACATCAATTGAGATTGACAAAGGTGAAATTGTTGCATTGATTGGAGAAAATGGAGCAGGTAAATCAACATTAATCAAGTGCATGTGTGGAGTAATTGATGCAGATGAGGGACAACTTGAAGTAGATGGTCAGGTGGTAAAAAAATTAGATGATGTTTTGGTTCTTGGATTTATGAATCAGGATCAAAATGTTTACAATGAAATCAAAATTCGAGATTTGACGAATTTTGTAAAAGATGTGATGAAGAAAAATTTTGATCAGGAAGTATATTATTACTATTTTAAAGATGTATTTCAGTTGGATGATGATTATAAGATGAAAGAACTTTCAACAGGAATGAAGGTTAAATATTTTTTGAGTTTGGAACTCGCAAAAAATCCAGATTTATTGGTACTTGATGAACCAACCTCAGGATTAGATCCAATTGTTCGTGATGAAGTCTTAGATATTCTAAGATGTGTTGCAAAAGAAAAAAATACTTCCGTGTTATTCTCGTCCCATATTACAGAAGATATCGAAAAAATAGCAGATAGAGTTATTTTCATAAATAATGGACGTATTGTATTACAAGGTGATAAAAAAGAAATAAAGAAAAAATATGTCAAGTTAAATCAGCAACAGTATGTTATTCTTGTGAATGCAGGGATGGCAAAAGAATGTGTTTCAATCCATGATTACTATATTGTGGATCGTGATTTGGCAATGACTTGCAATGTAGAAGTAAAGGAAGCTTTATTAAGCGATATACTTTCATATATGAGAAAGAGGAGTGAGGACTAATATGTTTGCATTAATTAAAAAAGATATTATATTTACAAAAAAATGGATTCTATTATCTGTAGTTTATGCAGTGGTGGTCACCTGGCTTATAATGCATGAAGGTGCTACAAATATTTTGTTCACATTTTTTTTAGTGCCTTTTTTTGTAACATCACTTCCATTTACTAAAATCATGAGTATTGAGGATAACAGTGATACACGTGATTTTATTCGAAGATTACCGGTATCAAAATATTTAGTTGTATTCTCGAGAGCAGTGTTTATTCTTTTTATGTTATTAATTTCTTCAATAAGCTTATTTGTTATACAAACAATTGGCTTTAATGTAGAATATAATACAGATATGCTAATAAAAATAGCTTCTATAATTTTGATTTTTTTGTTGTATTTTATGCTTCAATTAGGTGTTTTTTATAAATATTCCTATCATGCAGCACAATCAATCCTGGTAATTATTTCTTTTGTTGCAATAGTGCTTGGGTTTATAACAGAAAATATAGATTTAGTGAAATATTTTAAGAATTTTGATTGGTCGATATTGTTATTTATTATGGCTATAATAAATGTGGTAGTTTATTTTATTGATACCAAATTGTATGCAGGAAAATAATTATAAGTATGGCTCGATTACTTTACTGAGCATCAGAATATAGGAATAAAATAATATCAGAAGATTTGGACTTGAATAATACATATACAATTAAATACCGGATTGTGTTATAATATGTCTGTCGGCGGATTCGTCGGCAGACTTTTTTTAAGGAGAGTAAAATGAGAGTATTAACAGATTTAGAGCCAAAGAACGTTTTTTCGTTTTTCGAGGATATATGCAGTATTCCTCATCCATCATACAAGGAAGAGAAAATCAGTAATTATCTGGTGGAGTTTGCAAAGGCAAGAGGCCTTGAGCATTACCAGGATGAGCTTCACAATGTGATAATCATAAAGGAAGCATCAGAAGGATATGAGGATGTGGAGCCAATCATACTGCAGGGGCATATGGATATGGTTTGCGAGAAGACACCTGACTGTGATAAGGATATGGACGAGGAAGGCCTGGACCTTTTGATAGATGGTGATTTTATCTCGGCAAAGGGCACTACACTCGGTGGAGATGACGGTATCGCGGTGGCATATGCGCTTGCTATTTTGGACGATGACAGTCTGTCACATCCACGCCTTGAGTTTGTATGCACTGTATGCGAGGAGGTCGGCATGGAGGGTGCTACAGGCATCGATGTGTCTATGCTTAAGGGAAAGAAGCTTCTTAATATGGACAGCGAGGAGGAGGGCGTGATGCTCGCAAGCTGCGCCGGTGGATGCAGAGCCGATGTGAAGCTGCCTGTAGAGAGAGAGACTGTGAGCGGAACAAAGCTTACTGTGAGCTTATCAGGTCTCACCGGCGGACACTCAGGCTCAGAGATTGATAAGGGAAGGGGCAATGCCAATATTCTTATGTCCAGACTGCTTCGCGACGCATCGGCACCTGTAGCTATAGCTTCTATAGATGGCGGCAGAAAGGATAATGCCATTCCAAGAGAGTGTACTGCACAGATTATTGTAGCACCTGATGAGGCTGCGGCAGTGAAGGCTTCGATAGAACAGGCAGCAGCTGAGATTGCGGAGGAGTTTAAGGCATCTGATCCTGATCTTAAGCTTACTGTGTCAGAGGAGACTGACTGTAGTGAGTCAGCTATAAGTGCAAAGGACAGCGCAAGGGTTATCGCACTTATCGAGGCACTGCCAAACGGCATCATCAGAATGAGCCGGGAAATCGATAAGCTTGTTGAGACTTCACTTAATCTGGGAGTTTTAAAATCAGACGATGCTGCTGTCACTTTAAGATACGCAGTCAGAAGCTCTGTCGGTGTGGCTAAAAAAAGCCTTAAGAACCAGCTTGTCTGCATAGCAGGCGCTTTTGCGGCAGAGGTTACATTTGAGGGAGATTATCCTGCATGGGAGTACAAGAAGGATTCAAAGCTCCGCGAGGATATGGTACGGATTTTTGAGGAGATGTATGGCAAAAAGCCTACAGTTGAGGCTATTCATGCCGGTGTCGAGTGCGGACTTTTAAGCGGCAAGATTGAAGGACTCGACTGCATATCAATGGGACCGGACATGTATGATATCCATACGACTGAGGAGAGGCTTTCCATATCCTCTGCAAAGAGGTCATATGAGTATATACTCAGAGTGATTGCGTGCAAATAAATAGTTATTCAAGGCTTTTGATAAAGGAAAGAGGTGTCATATGATACCTCTTTTTAAATGCCCTGTGAAAATAGCTCAGATTGTGAAATCCGACAGACAGTGAGACATCTAAAATTGAGGTGTTGCCGCGCTCGAACTGTTCCACGGATTTTTCAAGACGCACATTGTTGATATACTGCACGCAGGTCATGTTCATGTGTTTTTTGAAGAAACGCATGAAGTGGTATTCACTGAAATAGCAAAGCCCGGCAAGCTCTGAAACCTGGATGCTTTCGGCATAGTGCACCTCGATGTAATCGAGCACATTTTTGAGCTTATCGGAGGATGTGTTGACACCAAAATCAGCATTTTTTTCACTGTATTGCAGCAATAGAAATATTGCCTGAAGCAGAAATGCCTTTAGGGCCAGCTCATAGCCGAATTCCTGACCGGAGTATAGATTTGTTATGCGCATGAAGCATTTGCAAAGGGATGAATATGCCGGATGCTTCGGTGCAATCAGGTAAGGCATGGCAAACTCATGGTTGATTAGCGGGGTCAGATATCTTGAAGAGCATATATCGGTATTGTTTCCACCTAAAAAATTGATATGGAATACATACGTTTCCGAGTAAAATTCGTCGCAGTCCCTTATTGAAATGGAATGTAGCAGCAGTGGCGGGATAAAGATGATATCGCCTTCCTTTGCTTCATATTCGAGCAAATCAATCTGATAGGTGCATGAGCCCTTTGTAATCAGTGTGAGCTCTGCCTCATCGTGCCAGTGTGTAGTGATGACAGGGTAATCTGCTGCAAGTCTTGTTATATATTTTTGAACGGGGAAAAATACTTCTCCGTGCTTTGCGTTTTCTTTCTGCCCGAGGGCAGGCGGATTATTGTTTTTCATATTGTTGTTTCTCCATAGCTTTTAAAACTATACCCTTTAAAATTATAAGAGCAGTATTGTGTTATAAAATGAAAAAATATTGCAAGAATTTATACTAACCACTTTCTATAATAGCAGTATAATACATCAAGACAAAGTGCTCAAGATGTAAATGAGAGCAAAATTTATGATTAGATAAGAGGTACACATTATGGAGAGAAAATGGTGGCATGACAAGGTGGCATATCAGATTTATCCAAAGAGCTTTCTGGATACAAACGGTGACGGAATAGGAGATTTAAGAGGTATCATTTCAAAGCTGGATTATTTAAAATCGCTTGGAATTGACATCATATGGCTGTCTCCGATATATAAATCGCCATTTGTGGATCAGGGCTATGACATATCTGATTACTATGCGATAGCTGAAGAATTCGGCACTATGGAGGAGTTTGATGAGCTCCTTGCCGAGGCAAAGAAGCGTGATATGCACATCATCATGGATCTGGTAATAAATCACTGCTCGGATAAGCACGAATGGTTTCAAAAGGCACTTAAGGATCCGGATGGAGAGTATGCTGATTACTTTTATTTCAGAAAAGGTAAAAACGGCAATCCGCCGAGCAATTACCGCTCTTATTTTGGCGGAAGCTGCTGGGAGAAGGTGCCGGGCACGGACAAGTATTATCTGCACATGTTTGCGAAGGAGCAGCCGGATTTAAACTGGGAGAATGAAAAGCTAAGACAAAAGCTTTATGAGATGATTAACTGGTGGCTTGATAAGGGCTTGTCAGGATTTAGAATAGATGCGATAATCAATATAAAGAAAAATCTCGATTTCCCTGATTTTGAGCCGGATGCAGAGGACGGACTGGCTGCCTGCTACAAGATGGTTGAAAGTGCAGAAGGTGTCGGAGAGCTCTTAGAGGAATTAAAGAACAATACATTTAAGAAGTATGATGCATTTACGGTTGGCGAGGTATTCAATATGAAGCCTGAGGAGCTGCCGGAGTTTATCGGTGAGAATGGGCATTTTTCAACGATATTTGATTTTTGTGCACAGTGCTTAAGTGATGGAGAGCATGGCTGGTATGATGCACCGGAAATAGATTTTGACACATGGAGAAAGACCATTCTTGGTTCACAGCTTGAGACAGAAAAGTACGGCTTCAAGGCCAATATTATAGAAAATCATGATGAGCCGAGAGGTGCCTCAAGATTTTTACCAAAGCATGCTCAAAATCCTGCCGGAATAAAGATGTTAGGAACTGTCAGCGTACTGCTTCGAGGCATTCCGTTTATATATCAGGGACAGGAAATCGGTATGCAAAATGCAAAATGGAACAGTATAGATGAGTATGACGATATCAGCACAAAGGATCAGTACAAGGCAGCACTTGCAGCAGGCTTATCAAAGGAGCAGGCACTTGCAGCCTGTGGAAGGATGAGCAGGGATAATGCAAGGACACCTATGCAGTGGAGTGATGAGGCAAATGCCGGTTTTACCACAGCAAAGCCATGGCTTAAGGTCAATGAAAACTATAAGGCTATCAATGTTGCGGCGCAGGAAAAGGATCCTTCATCTGTTTTGAACTATTACAGAAGGCTTGTGGCACTCAGAAAGTCAGATGAATTTAAGGAGCTGTTCACCTACGGCAGATGTGTTCCGGCATATGAGGATACAGATGGCATCATGGCTTATTACAGAGAGGATGAAAATAAGCGCGTGCTGGTTGTGGCAAATTTTGGCAGTAAAGAGGCACAAATCAGGCTGGATGGCAGTGTGAAAAAGGTACTTTTGTCCAACACAAATGATGCTGAAAAGAGCACTGTTTCAGTGGGAGCATCCGAGCTTAAGCTTGAAAGCTGTGAGGTTTTGGTGGTGCTTGTAAAATAGCATAATTTGATACAGCATTAAAGAAACCAGGCTGAATTTTTACAAAAAGAGACAGCTAAAAGAGATAACTAAAAGAGATAATGAAGAGACAAGGAGGGCATAATGAGCAGAAACAATAACGAAAAATGGTGGAAAAAGGCGGTAGTTTACCAGATTTATCCAAAGAGTTTTCAGGATTCTAACGGAGACGGCTTTGGTGATTTACAGGGTATCATCAAAAGACTTGATTATCTTGAGACGCTTGGAATCAATGCAATATGGCTTTCGCCGGTATTCAAATCACCGCAGGCGGACAACGGTTATGACATTTCGGATTACAGGGATATTGATCCGACGTTTGGCAGTCTCGATGATATGGAGGAACTCATAAACGAGGCAAAGAAGCACAATATAAGGATTATGATGGATCTTGTCTTAAATCATTCTTCAAACGAGCACAGGTGGTTCAAGGAGGCTAAAAAGAGCAAGGACAATCCATACCATGACTACTATATCTGGAGAGACGGAGATGAAGGCGTGCCGCCAAGTGATATGAAGGCTTGTTTCGGTGGAAGCGCATGGGAATATGTGCCGGAAATCGGACAGTATTATTTCCATCAGTTTTTACCGGAGCAGCCGGATTTAAACTGGGAGAATCCAAAGGTCAGAAGAGCAATCTACGATATGATTCTCTGGTGGATGGACAAGGGAGTCGGCGGCTTCAGACTTGATGTAATCGACCAGATAGCAAAAGAGCCGGACAAGAGAATTACCATAAACGGACCAAGGCTTCAGGAATATTTTAAGGAACTGAGCAGGGAGACATTCCAGAAGGGCGACCTGATTACCGTGGGTGAGGCATGGGGCGCAGACACAGAGCGCGCAAAGCTTTACAGCAATCCGGATGGCAGCGAGTTTTCTATGGTGTTCCAGTTTGAGCACATAGGGCTTGACCAGAAGGAGGGCGGCGAGAAATGGGACCTTGCACCGCTTCCGTTTAAAAAGCTCAAAAAGATAATGGCTCACTGGCAGAATGAGCTCTACAATTGTGGCTGGAACAGTCTGTTCTGGGACAATCATGACCTGCCGCGTATCGTGTCAAGATGGGGCAATGACAGGGAGTACAGAGTGGAATCTGCAAAGATGCTTGCTATCTTGCTGCACGGCATGCAGGGTACACCATACATCTATCAGGGCGAGGAGCTGGGCATGACAAATGTACAGTATGATATCGAGGATTATAAGGACTGTGAAATCATAAACATGTACCATGAGCGCCTTGAAAAAGGATACTCAAAGGATGAAATCATGAAGTCCATTTACGCAAAGGGCCGTGACAATGCAAGGACACCTATGCAGTGGGATGACTCGGCAAATGCCGGCTTCACCACAGGAACACCTTGGATAAAGGTAAATGACAATTACGACAAAATAAATGCCAAATCACAGGTGGATGACCCTGATTCAATCTTTAGCTGCTACAAGAAGCTTGTTCAGCTGAGAAAGGATTATCCGGTATTTGTTGATGGTAAATTTACACTTTTACTTGAGGATGATGAGAATATTTTTGCATACAGCAGAAAGAATGAAGAAAAAACCATGATTGTTGTGTGCAATTTCTTTGACAAGGAGATACCAATGCCGCTTGCAAAGGAGTGTGAGGGCATGGAGGTGCTGATTTCAAATTATAAGGATACCTCTGATATGTCAGTGCTCAGACCTTATGAGGCCAGAATGTATATACGATAGATAAAATTGATACCGCTTGTTTTTATAAAGGTGTTTTATAAAAGCAGGCGGTATTATTGTATTTTTTAAGGATAATGTATATAATAAGTTACCGAAAAAATTCAATGGACGATGAAAGGAACCAATTCCATGTTTGATATAATAATAATAGGCAGTGGTCCGGCAGGACTGTCTGCAGCAATATATGCAAAGAGAGCCAATCTGAATGTGGCAGTAGCAGAAAAAGAATACGAGGGGACAGGCCAGATAGCCGAGAGCGGAAATGTGAACAACTATCTGGGGCTTCCCAATATAAACGGATACGACCTTGGAGAAAAATTCAGGGAGCATGCAGTGTCTCTTGATGTAGAATTTATCGAAAAAGAAGCAGTGCAGATAGAAGCAGTGCAAAATGGTGAGAAAGAAGAACCAGTGATATACAGAGTGAAATTCGATGATGACACGATAGCAGAGGCAAGAGCGCTCATCTATACCGCAGGAGCATATCCGAGAAAGGCAGGAGTGCCGGGAGAGGATGAGTATACCGGAAAGGGAGTATCTTACTGCGCAATCTGTGACGGAGCATTCTATAAAGGAAAGACAGCCGCAGTGCTGGGCGGCGGAGATACCGCTTTGGATGATGCATTATATCTGTCCGATATATGTGAGAAGGTCTATCTGGTTCACAGAAGAGACAGCTTCCGCGGTGCGCAGAGCACAGTTGAGCTCTTAAAGCAGAAAGAAAATGTAGAGCTTGTCCTAAACGAAACAGTGACAGAAATATATGGAGAAAAAAAGCCGACAGGCATAAAACTTAAAAGTGGCAGGACACTGGCTGTAGACGGAGTATTCGTGGCATATGGCTCAGTACCGCAGTCAGAGCTTATAAAGAATCTGGTGCAGCTCGATGAGAGAGGATATGTAGTGGCAGGTGAGGACGGCATCACATATGCTGCAACAAAAAATGGTGACCATGATAGAAGCGTCCAGCCGGGACTGTATGTGGCGGGAGATGTCCGTACCAAGACACTGCGTCAGGTGGTAACCGCAGTATCTGACGGCGCAAATGCCGCAACGACAGCCGCAGAGTATTTAAGGGACATCAATGGCTATAAACAAAATATATAACCACGGACAAATAATTTGTATAACTGATAGCATTGACTTTCAATACACACGTTTGTATAATAATCTCATCAATTCCTAGTAACACAATAGACTATGTAAGAATTAACGAGAAGAAGAAAACAATGAGATTTAATACAAGCTTACTTCATGCCGGCGTGACAAAAGAGACAAATGGCTCTACACTGCCACCGGTATATCAGACAAGTGCCTTCGAGCAGGAGAACGCGGCAGATCTGGAAAAAATATTTGAAAACAAGGCTCCGGGCTACTGTTACACAAGAGTTGCCAATCCTACGATTACAGCTTTTGAGAACAGAATAACAAAGCTCGAGGGAGGAATAGCATCGGTGGCATGCGCATCAGGCATGGCGGCACTGATGAATACCTTCTTAAATATACTAAGCAGTGGAGATGAGCTCATCTCAAGCGCCAGCCTCTACGGTGGCACAATAGATTTGTTCCATGATCTTGAGGCCTTCGGCATCACAACCAGATATGTCGAGAACAACAACTGGCAGCAGATAGAGGACAGCATCAATGAGCATACCAGACTGATTTTTGCAGAGACTATCGGTAATCCCTGTCTGGATGTCACAGATATTGAGATGCTTGCAGAGATAGCACACGCACATGATATACCGCTTGTAGTTGACAATACCACATCGACAGCTTACCTGATACAGGTTTTAAAGCATGGAGCTGATATCGTGGTCAATTCATCTTCCAAATATATCAATGGAAGCAGCAATGCAATCAGTGGTATTCTGACAGACTCAGGTAAGTTCAAATGGGACAGGAACAGATATCCGGGTTTTGCAGATTATGTGAAGTATGGACCTATGGCATTTGTCGCAAAGCTGAGAAACAGTCTTTTCAGAAATATGGGTGCCTGTTTAGCTCCGGTGAATGCATACTTAAATATTATAGGACTTGAGACACTCGGTCTTAGAATGGAAAGAGAATGCTCTAATGCACTCGAGCTTGCGTCATGGATAGAAAACAATTATCCTGACATAAAGGTTAATTATCCGGGGCTTTGTAGCAGCAAATGGCATGAAATAGCAAAAAAACAGTTCACAAACGGCTATGGAGCAATCCTTACAATCAGGGTTGGCAGCAAGGAAAAGGCATTTAAATTTATAGACAGCCTGACGATTCCATACACACTCAGCAATATCGGAGATACAAAGACACTTGTCATTCATCCGGGCTCCACAATCAGTCTTCACAGCACAGATAAGCAGAAGGAGGATGCAGGAGTATTTGAGGATCTTATAAGAGTCAGTGTGGGTATCGAGGATATAGATGACCTCAAGGAGGATTTTGCACAGGCTTTTGCAAATATAGCTGATTAAGCCATCATAATAAGGTATCAATGTGTATGCAAATGAGAGCGTGCATATGCATTTACATATAAAACAAAACATTAACATATTTACACAGTAAGGAGATTAAAAATGGCGGAGAAAGTTGATTACGCGGCCCTAAAAAAGGGCGGTTTCATGAGACAGAAGCAAAAGGGCTGTTTCTCGCTTAGAATTGCGGTTGTAGGAGGAAATCTTACAGCAGAAAATATCAAAACAGTAGCAGAGGTTGCTGAGAAATACGGACACGGATATGTTCATATGACATCGCGTCAGGGTATTGAGATTCCTTTTATCAAGGTTGAGGATATCAATGTGGTAAAAGAGGAACTGGCAAAGGGCGGTGTAGGAACAGGTGTCTGCGGACCGAGAGTACGTACTATCACAGCGTGTCAGGGCTCAGAAATCTGTCCTAGCGGATGTATCGATACATACACTCTGGCTAAGGAACTTGATGAAAGATACTTCGGAAGAGAGCTTCCTCACAAGTTCAAGTTTGGTGTCACAGGCTGTCAGAACAACTGCTTAAAGGCTGAGGAAAACGATGTCGGAATCAAGGGCGGCATGACAGTAGAGTGCAGCCATGACGATTGTATCCAGTGTGGTGTATGTGTGAAGGCATGCCGCGAGGGTGCACTTAGCATGGAGGATGGCAGGATTGTCATTGACAGAGACAAATGTAACAACTGTGCGCGCTGCGTAAAGAGCTGTCCGACAGATGCATGGAAGGGAACTCCGGGATATATCGTATCGTTTGGAGGACTTTTCGGAAACCACATCTATAAAGGAGAGCAGCTTGTTCCGATTATCCGCGACAAGGAAACTCTTTTCAGAGTGACAGATGCAGCAATTAGTTTCTTCGAGAAGCATGCAAATGGTGGTGAGCGTTTCAGACTTACTCTTCAGAGAGTGGGCGAGGAAGAGTTCAAAAAAGAGATTCAGGCGGCATACGAGGGTAAATAATTCCCATGTATAGCATGAAATATCCGGCATGCATAAACAACAACGGTTACGGCAAAAATATAATAAATATGAGTATAGGAAGGGAGATGCAAAATGGCAGATATAGCATTCGACGATCAGGTAGATATAACTGACAAGGTTTGCCCTCTTACATTTGTAAAGGCAAAGGTAGCAATAGAGGAATTAGATGACGGTGAGGTGCTTGCAATCCGTATGAATGATGGAGAGCCGGTACAGAATGTTCCAAGAAGCATGAAGGAAGAGGGACACAAGATACTTAAGCTCGAGGACAACGAGGATGGAACATACACTCTTTACGTCAGAAAGGTTGAGGACTAATCATGGCAGCAAGAATTTCAAAGGCGGATTTTGATGAAAAAGTATTAAAAAGCAAGCTTCCGGTAATTGTTGATTTTTACTCGGATTCATGTGTGGCCTGCAAGAAGCTGGCACCGGTTCTCGGAGATATCGAGGATGATTATGAGGATAAGCTTCACGTATACAAGGTCAACACAAACTTTGACGGAGAGCTCGCTGATGAGTATGAGGTGACTGCGAATCCGACACTGCTTTTCGTAAAAGACGCAGAGGTCTTAGACAGAAAGGTCGGCGCACAAAAGCCTGCCGATTTGAAAGCATGGGTTGAAGAATTATTATAGTCTTTAGATTATTATATAAAGCAGTCTGATACAGGATAATAACACATACAGATACCACAATCTGTGACACAGGAGGAAATAAAATGACTATCACAGTAGCAGGAGAGAAGAAAGAATATAAGGATGGACTTACATTACCGGAGCTTATCGAGCTTGAGAATGTAGATATGCCTGAGTATGTAACAGTTTCAATAAATGAGGAATTTGTTGCCACAGAGGATAAGCCAAAGACAGTGCTTAAGGATGGCGACAATGTAGAGTTCCTTTACTTCATGGGAGGTGGATGCTAATGGCAATGACTGATGAGCAGATCGAGCGCTATTCACGCCACATTATCCTTAATGAGGTGGGCGTTAAAGGTCAGAAGAAATTATTAAAGGGCAAGGTGCTTATTATCGGTGCCGGCGGACTTGGAGCTCCGGCAGCCATGTATCTTGCAGCAGCAGGAGTTGGCACAATCGGTATTGTGGATGCGGATGAGGTAGATTTATCCAACCTGCAGAGACAGATTATCCACGGAACAGCCGATGTGGGAAAAGCCAAGGTAAAGTCAGCAAAAGAGACAATGAACGCCATGAACCCGGATGTTCAGGTCAATACATACCGTATGTTTGTAGATGCGTCAAACATCAGAGAGCTTATCAGGGATTATGATTTCATCATAGATGGAACTGACAATTTCCCGGCAAAGTTCTTAATCAACGATGCATGTGTGCTTGAGAAAAAGCCGTTTTCACATGCAGGAATCATCCGTTTCAAGGGTCAGCTCATGACATATGTGCCGGGAGAGGGACCTTGCTACAGATGTGTATTCAAGAATCCGCCACCAAAGGATGCAGTGCCTACATGTAAGCAGGCAGGCGTTATCGGAGCTATGGGCGGAGTAATCGGTTCACTTCAGGCTATGGAGGCTATCAAGTATTTAATCGGTGTTGGAGAGCTGCTCACAGGATATCTGCTTACATATGATGCACTCACCATGGAGTTCCACAAGATTAAGCTTCCAAAGGATACACACAACTGTGCAGTCTGTGGCGACCATCCGACCATTCTCGAGCCAATCGACTACGAGCAGGAGGTCTGCGAGGAGACAGCGGGCAGATTTGATGCACCTCGTACACAGGAATAAAAAGACAGTAAGGAAAGGAACGATATGAGTATCATAAGAATGAAATATCCGTTTCTGGATGAAATAGCAAAATATGCTAAAGAGCATCTGCCGGAGGAGGCGTGCGGTCTGATAGCAGGCAGTGAGGACGAAAACGGTCGTCTCATCACAAAGGTATATTACCTGACAAATACAGACCATGCCGAGGACCATTTCACAATGGATCCAAAGGAGCAGCTGGCAGCCATAAAGGACATGAGAGCAAACGGCCTTAAGCCGCTTGGCAACTGGCATTCACACCCGTCTAGCCCTTCAAGGCCATCGGATGAGGACATAAAGCTTGCATATGATCCAAATGCGAGCTACATGATAATGTCGCTTATGGCAGAAAATCCTGTAATCAACTCGTTTCATATCGAGGGTGGACAGGTCACGAAAGAGGATTTACGAATATATTCTGATGAATATTACTTCTAAATCATATGTTAATGTTTTGAGTCGCAGCGAAAGCTGCAAAGAAAAGTCAGCTTCATCGAAGATGGCTTTTCTTTTTTAGAGAAAGATGTTATTATAGCATGTATATTTAATAAAACGAAAGAGCGTTCGAAAATGAAATTAAAAACGAAGGAACTTACAACATGTGCACTTTTTGCGGCACTTATAGCAGTTGGAGCATTTATCAAGATTGATATTCCGCTTCCTATGTACACCATGCATTTTACATTACAGTGGTTCTTTGTGCTGATGGCGGGATTTCTGCTCGGGGCAAAGCTGGCATCGCTTAGCGTGATAGTATATTTGTGCATCGGACTGGTGGGAGTGCCTGTATTTGCGGCAGGCGGTGGTCCTACATACATTTTAAGACCGGGCTTTGGATTCCTATTAGGCTTTGTGCTTGCAGCATTTTTAATCGGAGCTATCACAGAAAAGCTTAAAAAGACCAATGCGTTTACACTCATTCTTCCAGCAACGGTCGGACTGGTGGCATATTATACAGTTGGAGCAATATACTTTTACTGCATGAAGAATTTCTATGCGGCAACACCTGTCAGCTGGGGCATCGTAATAGTAGATTACTGTCTGATAACGGTTGCACCGGACTTTATATTATGCGTATCGGCAGCAGTGTTTTCTGCTAAGCTTCGTCCTGTTTTTGCAGGAATATTAAACGGTTACAGTGTGAAGCATAAGGCAAAAAATAAAGCATAAAGCGTATAATAAAGTATAAAATAAGGCATGAAATAATATATGAAATAAAGTATGGATATGGTATTACAGGGAGATAAAAATGGCGTATTTTCCGATGTTTGTGGATATGACGGAAAGAGAGTGTCTGATCGTCGGCGGTGGAAATGTGGCATACCGCAAGGTGATCGTAATGCTGGATTTTGGTGCGAAGGTCACGGTTGTGGCAGAGGATATATGTGATGAGCTGAGAAAGCTTACAATTGATGATATAGCAAGAGAGGATAAAAAGGGCTCATATACGGCAAATATAGAAAACAATCAGACGGACTCGAATGCAGCAGATAGAATTACGTTCATAAAGAGAAGGTTTGAACGAAAAGACTGTGACGGCATGGAAATGGTTATCGCTGCCACTGATGACAATGCTTTAAATCATGAGATTGCAGAGTATTGCAAAGCTAAGGACATCATGGTAAATGCGGTCGATCAGAAGGCTGATTGCAGCTTTATTTTTCCGTCATACATAAAGGAAAAGAATCTTGTTGCGGCATTTTCGAGCGGAGGAAACAGCCCTGTGCTGACTCAGTATCTGAAAGGCAAAGAGCAGGAGATTCTTACTCCGTTTCTTGGTGAGCTGAACGAATACATGGGACAGATCCGCGAAAAAGTAATAGCGCAATATGACACTCAAGCCGGGAGAAAGCGTGTATTTAAAGAAATATTGTGTGCAGCTATTGATAATGGAAGAATTCCGGAAATATAGTTTAAAGTATGATATTACAGATTTTAAGTTGTTGTTCATTTATAAATTATAAATGGAAAATGGCATGATCCGTAGGAGAGTAAAATGAGGTATTTAATAGGAACGAGAGGCTCAAAGCTTGCTCTTGTTCAGACTGATTACGTGATAGATAAGTTAAAAAGAGCATATCCGGATGATGATTTTAAGGCTGTTATCATAAAGACAACAGGCGATTTAGAGCAGAAAAAGTCGCTCGATAAGATTGGCTCAAAGGGTATCTTCGTAAAGGAGATAGAGGACGAGCTTTTATCGGGAAAGATTCATATGGCAGTCCATTCCATGAAGGATATGCCTGATGAACCGGCAGCAGGGCTTACATTTGCCAAGGCATGGAAGCGTGAAGATCCAAGGGATGTTTTGGTGCTAAAAAATGCCGCTTCACTGGATGAGCTTCCTCATGGTGCCGTGATAGGAACCGGAAGCAAGCGCAGAAAGTATCAGCTTTTAAAGCTGCGTCCTGACCTTAAGGTGGTTGGCATACGCGGAAATATCGATACGAGGCTTCGTAAGCTATATGATGGTGAAATTATATATGAAGAGGTTGCCGATAATACTGTAAATAACAATGAGATAGCTAACGAAAAACAGAATAAGTATAACGAATACAGTCTGGATGGAATCGTACTTGCAGCGGCGGGAATAAAGCGTATCGGAAGAGATTCTGAGATAACACAGTACTTTTCAGAGGATGATATGATTCCAGCTCCGGCACAGGGCACACTGGCGCTTGAGCTACGTGCTGACAATGCAGAATTGATGGCAAAGCTTGATGCTTTGTCAGATGAGAAAACCAATCTGTGCGCAGGCATTGAGAGAGAATTTTTAAAGCGAATCGGTGGAAACTGTCATCTGCCTGTGGCTGCATACTGTGATATTGTAAGTGAAAAAGACCGCGGTAATGACAGCAACAAAAATAACAGGCTAAAGCTTCTTGCGATGTTTGGCTCAGAGGATGGAAAACAGCTTGCAAGGACAGAGCAGATATGGGATATGACATCAGACAGAAACAATATTGTGGAGCGTGCGGTGCACGATATTCGGTATAAATTAGAAATCGACTAAAAAAATATCAAGTCATAATTTTTAATCATAATAATTCAGTAGAAAAATAATTAGGAAAATCATGAGAGAAAACACAGGAAAAGTAGTATTAGTTGGAGCAGGACCGGGAGATACGGGCCTGCTTACTTTAAAAGGAGAAAAATATATAAAACAGGCGGATTGTCTGGTGTATGACAGGCTGTCATCACCAGAGTTTCTTTCAATGGCAAAGGCAGGCTGTGAGCTTATTTATGTGGGCAAGGAAAATCACAAGCATGTCATGAAGCAGGATGCCATAAACGAGCTTTTGTACGAGAAATCAAAATATCATGAGCTTGTAGTCCGTTTAAAGGGCGGAGATCCGTATGTATTTGGAAGAGGCGGAGAGGAAGCTCTCTACCTGGTAGATAGAAATGTGGAGGTAGAAGTGGTACCGGGAGTCAGTTCGTCGGTTGCAGCGCTTGCGGCTGCAGGAATACCTATCACACACAGAGGCATAGCAAAAGGCTTTCAGGTCATCACTGCGCACAGCAGAAAGGATGAGGAGGCAGATATAGACTATTCCCTTCTTACAGATGAGACAATCACCTGCGTATTTTTGATGGGACTTGCGCATGTAAAAAGCATTGCAGCAGGACTTATGAAAGCAGGACGAAGAGCGGATACTCCGGCAGCAGTGATATCGAACGGTACACTTGCCGCGCAACGCAAATGCATAGGAACGCTTGCGGATATCGGAGAAAAGATTGAGGAAGCAAAGCTGACATCACCGGCTATAATCGTTGTGGGGGATGTGGTTTCACTGAATGACAGGCTTGATTTCTTTGAAAAAAGACCGCTGTTTGGAAGAAAAATCACAGTACCGTATATCAAAACAAACGAATTGATAGCAAAATTACAGCAGCTTGGAGCAGATGTCACACCGGTTAAGACAGGCATAATAAACCCGATAATAATTCCTGATTTTGCCAATAAGGTAAGATCGGCTGACTGGATAGTTTTTACAAGCAAAAACGGTGTAAGATCATTTTTCTATAATCTGGAGCTGGCAGGTGCAGACATCAGGCTTATAGCAAATGCAAGGTTTGCAGTAGTGGGAAAAGCTACAGAAAAAGAGCTTGCAAAGCATCACATAAATGCAGATATTATTCCGGCAGAACAGACCGGAAAAGAACTTGCAGGAGAATTGAGTTCATATATGGGCGATAATGATGAAATCAAAGTCTGCATTTTCTCGGCAAAGGAGGCTTCACCTGACCTTGAGGCAGGGCTTAAAGAAATATGTCAATTAGAAAAAATTGATGCATATGTAAATGAGCAGGCATATGAGGGTATTCCTGAAAGCATTGGAAACATGGTAAGTGAAGCTGTTTTTACAAGCGCATCAAATGTGGAAAGATTTTTTCATATGCTGCCGGAGAATGCATACGTGGAAACAGCATACTCGATAGGTGAAAAAACAACAGCAGCATTAGAGCAGCACAATGTCAGAGAGATACTGCAAGCTGATGACAGCAGCTATGAAGCACTGGTAGATAAAATATCTTATAAAGATGCTTTTAAAGATTAAGAATTTATGGTGACAAAAGTTATATAAAGTTATATAATAAATGCAAAGTTATATAAGACTATATAAACTTATATACGAAACAAAAAGTTATATAAAGTTATATAAGAGGAAAATCAAAATGCAAAATCCATTTACATTATCATTCGGGAAAAAACCACTGCAATATATATCAAGAATCTCACAGACCAATCAGATAGTAGAGACATTTAGGTCAGAAAATCCTGCAAACCAGCTTTTTATGATAACCGGGGTAAGGGGATCGGGCAAAACGGTTATGATGACCAATATAGTATCAGAGATAAAGAAGGATGAGGAATGGCTGACAGTTGAGCTTAACCCTACGAGAGATATGCTTCAGAGCCTTGCAGCTAAGATTTACAGTATGCCTCAGATGAATAAAATATTTGTCAATGCAAAACTGGATTTTTCAGCGTTTGGACTGGGCGTTTCCATAGAAAATGCAGCACCGGTTACGGATATAGAAAATGTGCTGGAATTGATGCTTGAAAATATAAAGAAACATAATAAGCGGTTACTCATTTCAGTTGATGAGGTTACGAACTGTGAATTTGTAAAAGTATTTGTCAGTTCATTTCAGATATTTCTGAGACAGGATTATCCTATTTTTCTGCTTATGACGGGGCTGTTTGAAAATATATATGATCTGCAGAACGACAAGGCACTTACATTTTTGTACAGGGCGCCTAAGATAATGCTTGAACCACTTAGCTTTACAGCAGTCAGGAAACACTATATGGATATTTTTGAACTGGATCAAAGAGAGGCAGACAAAATGGCAGCTCTTACAAAGGGATATCCTTTTGCATTCCAGGTATTGGGATATCTTTACTGGGAAAACAGGGATGATCACACGATAGAAGATATTTTACCGGAATATGATCAGTGCCTTGATGAGTATGTGTACAGTAAAATCTGGTCGGAGCTGTCAGAGCTTGATAAAAAAATATTGTTGGAAATATCAGTAAGTGGTGAAGAAAAGGTAAAAGAAATCAGAGAAAAACTGGATATGAATTCAGGATTATTCTCGGTATATAGAGACCGGCTCAAAAGAAAGGGGGTTATAGATACCTCTGAGTACGGTAAAATTACTCTCACACTTCCACGATTTGAAGAATTTGTCAAAACGCGCCAAATGTAATATACTATATCTAACTGAAACATTAACATAATAAAGGAGAAGCACAATGAAAGAATACAGTATAGGTACAAAGTGTGTACAGGCAGGCTATGCAGCCGGAAACGGAGAGCCGAGACAGATTCCGATTATTCAGTCAACTACATTCAAATATGACACAAGCGAGGACATGGGAAAGCTTTTTGACCTTGAGGCAGAGGGCTATTTCTACAGCAGACTGCAGAATCCAACCTGTGACACGGTAGCAAGAAAAATCGCAGCTATGGAGGGTGGCACGGCTGCCATGCTCACATCATCAGGACAGGCAGCCAATTTCTATGCCATGTTCAACATATGTGAGTGCGGAGACCATATCGTGGCATCATCATCCATCTATGGAGGCACCTTCAACCTCATCGCGGTAACTATGGCAAAGATGGGTATTACAGCTACATTCGTATCTCCTGATGCTACAGAGGAGGAGCTGAATGCAGCATTCAGACCAAACACAAAGCTTATGTTTGGTGAGACTATTGCCAATCCTGCGCTTACGGTGCTTGATATAGAGCTTTTTGCAAAAGTGGCACACGAGCACGGAGTACCGCTTATAGTGGACAATACCTTCCCGACACCTGTAAACTGCAGACCAATTGAGTGGGGCGCAGATATTGTCACACACTCTACCACAAAGTACATGGACGGACACGGAGCCACACTCGGCGGAGCAATCGTAGACAGCGGCAAATTCGACTGGATGGCACATGCAGATAAATATCCGGGACTGTGCACACCTGACGACAGCTATCATGGCATCACATATGCAGAGAAATTCGGCAAGGAAGGTGCGTTCATTACCAAATGTACAGCACAGCTTATGCGCGATTTTGGTTCTATGCAGTCACCACAGAATGCATTTATGCTGAATCTTGGCCTTGAATCACTTCATGTGCGTATGCCAAAGCATGTGGAAAATGGACAGGCAGTGGCTGAATTTTTGGAAAATCATCCAAAGGTTGCCTATGTAAACTACTCAGGGCTTCCTTCAAACAAATACTATGAGAGAGCACAGAAGTATCTTCCAAACGGAGGCTGCGGAGTCGTATCATTTGGCTTAAAGGGCGGCAGAGAGGCAGCGTCTGCATTTATGAAGGCATTAAGGCTTGGTGCAATCGAGACACATGTGGCAGATGCGAGAACCTGCTGCTTAAATCCGGCAACAAGCACGCATCGTCAGATGAATGATGAGCAGCTTAAGGAAGCAGGAGTGCCGGCAGAGCTTATCAGAATAAGCTTAGGTCTTGAGGACAAGGTGGATTTGATTGCAGATATCTCAAACGCACTCGACGCTATAAAATAAAACATATATTCATAAAATACACAAAAAGAACAAAATTAGTAAAAACAAAACTTTACGAAATGACTTACTAATGATATAGTAGTGATAGGTATGAAAGAGTTTTAATAATTATTTTATTTTTGTGGGAATTATTATGAGTAATAGATTTGATGATGAAAACAATATAGAGATGGATATAAAGACCGCATTCGCATCCTGGGGAAAGTATGTTTTTAAGTGCTTTCCGCAGGAATGCCGTTTGAGGTCTTTTTTATCAGAGGATTCATTAGATGACTCAGAAGAGAAAAATGTGGATATTATAAACAATCCGTTTATAGACAGCATGGTTGACAGGAATAATCTGCTGAAGGCTGTTAAACAGATTGCAGAGGGAGAAAAATTTGCTACTGTAGTACTGCATGCCAAGGAAGGAACAGATACCTACAGGATATCATTCAAGTCGATTTGCTTTGATGATGATGGCAGAACAGTTGAGGCAATAGGGCTTGCTGAGCAGCTTGATGAGCGTCTTAACGAGAGTGAGATGGTGAATGCTTTAGGAAGCAACTTCAACAGTATCTACTATGTAGATGTAGACAACAATAAGATGTATCCGTACAGGATGAATCCTTCTGTCCGTGCTATGTTTGGAGAAGTGCTTGAGTCAAAACCGGGCTATAATGAGATGATGGAACAGTATGTAAATGCTATCGTCTTAGAAGAGGATAAGCTTCACATGCTTTTAGAGACATCAATTAATAATCTGCGCAGGCAGTTTTTGATAAAGGATACCTATCAGCATGATTACCGCATCGTGAGGGATGGACAGGTACAGTATTGCAGAGCAAAGTTTGTCAATGTGTCTGGCGTGGGAGAGCTGCACAAGATGATAGCGGGCTTTTCGGATATAAGCCCGGAGAAGCAAAGAGAGCTTGAGCGTATAGCGTATGTGGATGCAGTGACCGGAGGCAACAATTACGAGAGTTTTAAAAAGAAGCTGCGTGACAGAAACGTATCAGGATATCTGATTTCCATGGATATTCACTCCTTCAAGATAGTGAACTCCATCTGTGGTGTGGCAAAGGGCGATGAGGCGCTTAGATGGATTTCTGAAAATATACGCGGTGTTGTAGGATATAATGACATATCAGGTCATATAAATGCAGACAGATTTGTTATTTTCTTTGCGGATGACAAGATAAATAAGGTTATCAGAAAGATAGAGACCATCAATTTACAGCTTATTAAGGTTTCAGAATCCTTAAAGATTCCAAAGATTCAGCCATACTTTGGTGTGACAAAATGGGAGCCGGGCAAAAAGGTTGAGGAAGCATACGGCGAGGCCAACTTTGCCAAGAATCGGATCAAGGAGCGGAAGGACGTGCTCTATCAGATATACAGTCAGGCCGATACAGAAAGGATTGTCGAAGAAAAGCAGATGGAGGATAACTTCTACAGGGATTTAAATGACAATCATTTTGAGATATGGTATCAGCCCAAGTATGCTCCAAAGACCAACAAGCTGGTCGGTGCAGAGGGACTTGTCAGGTGGAGAAGAGAAAATAATGAGATTATTCCGCCATCCAAATTTATACCGCTTTTTGAAAGAAACGGCATGATTAAGGCGCTTGATGAGTATGTATTCCGCGAGGTGTGTACACATCAGAGAAGATGGCTTGATGAAGGGAAAAAAATAGTTCCTATCTCAATCAACCTGTCCAGAGCGAGCCTGTACTTTGAGTCTGTGGTCAAAAGATATCATGATATAGCAAGAAGAATCGGCATATACACACATCTTGTGCCTATAGAGATTACAGAGAGTGCAGCGGTCGATAATGATGAAATCAAGAGTATTGCGGATAAATTCCATGGCAATGGATTTCCACTTTTGGTGGATGATTTTGGCTCAGGCTATTCATCACTTGTTACCCTCAATATGAAGTGCTTTGATACACTCAAAATCGACAAGAGCCTGATTGACTATATAGGAGATTCAAATGGTGAGAGGCTGCTTGTGCACACGATAGCACTGGCCAAGGAGCTGGGAATCTGCGTGACCGCCGAGGGCGTTGAGAGTCAGGAGCAGGTAGAGTTTTTGAAGAATATAGACTGCGACAGTATACAGGGCTTTTATTATTCAAAGCCACTGCCGTTAACAGAGTATGAGATGCTTTTGGATTGATAAATATAAAAAATATAAGCAGTATAAAAGAGCCGGTCATGTGACCGGCTCTTTTGAGGGGAGTATAAATAATTAATAA
>ERZ1026874.370-NODE-370-length-28998-cov-12.346647_pt1 | contig 28998 bp, 23 predicted proteins | sample MGYA00380167_ERZ1026874 | MGnify/ENA primary metagenome ERZ1026874 (study PRJEB33269, sample SAMEA4719803) | human gut metagenome | biome: human-associated habitat; feature: organic feature; material: feces | place: Cameroon | collected 2013-10 ...
TGGATCCTTCGCTCTATCTGACAGAGGAGGAAAGTGCAGTCATAGGTAAGTGGGCTTCTGAAAGCGTGGAAGAACTTTTAGGAGACGGACCGCAGACTTCTATGGAAGGAGTAGACAATATCAACGATGCACTGCGTCTTGATTTCAAAAATGACCGTAATGTAACAGTTATTTATAAAGGAGAAGAGATAGGGACATTCCCATGGTCGGTTGCACTGGGGTATTGTGCGATTGAATCAGATAACCCATCTCTCTCAGTGGCGATAAATGACGATGGCACGTTGAAAGTAGATTACAGTAATGACGAAGACTACTACACATTTCATTGTGTGAAAAGTGACGGTAAATAGCTGAAACGGATATGGAAAGCGTGAAGGGAGGGAAGATACCATGAAAAAGAAATTGTGGTGTGTGCTGTGTATCATGTCATGCGTGATGATGATAGCGGCATGTGGACAAAAAAAGGCTCCGGAGAAGAAAAAAACAGAGCAGGCAGAAACAAAATTTAAAGACAGGGAAAATCTTAAATTAAATTTATTTACAGTGTATTATCCGAAAGCATGGAACTATGATAAAGAAAATATGAAGAAAGAGAAAGATTACGCTCGCGTTAGATTTTTTGATGGAGATACAGCAGATGAATCCGAGAATGTCATTAATATAGAGGCAACAAAGGAGGATTCCTATAAATATCGAAATAGTTTAGTTGACTTCGGCGTGGATTTAGAGACATATGCAAAAGGGAAAATGGACACTGTAACAATAGGAAATGCAGAATATACAGCAATGCCGGAAGGTAATTCCGTAGAGAAAACGTATATGTATCGCCATGAAAAGTCTGGTACATCCTATGATATCAGAGTAAAGGGACAGGAAATAGATGATTCTGACAAAGAACTGCTGGAAGGAATTGTGCTGAAATTAAAGGATGAAGGAAATAAAGATGCACCATGGCCATGGGAGGGAGAGCCTCTTGAACCTGTATTGGCAAAGCAGATGGTAGGTTCTTATACAATCGTTCCGGAATATATTCCGTTTAAAGAAGCACAGGGTGTCATGCAGATCATGGAACATCAGTTTGTAAAACAGGGCAACCAGGTATTCCATTTGCTGGAGAACAAACTGGATACTTATGAATATTCAGAAAGCGGACTCAAATTCGTTTCTTCGATGGAACTAGACGATGATTGTGAATATTTGTCCGGAGACAACAGTGGAATGTTATATCTTTCGCCGGGAATCGGAGATGTAATTGGCGTAAAAGATGGAAAAAAGGCAATGCAGACAACCGTAGATGGACATTTGAATATGCATCCATCCGGAGAATGGGGAATCAGTTTCTGGGTGAACAGTGATACTCAGAAGATTGCAAATCAAGATGGTAACCTGACGGCTGAGCCGTGGATACTGACCGGATTAAATAATGATGAAGAACGCAAGGGACCATTTTCGATGTTAGATGACGTACAGATCACAAATAGTCATATCATGGTTGCCGGCTCCATGGCTGCGGAAGATGAAGGTACAAAAATTATTGTCTATGATTATGAAGGCAATCAGCTTTTGAAACTAGGCGGAGATGACATCAGTTCTAAGGACAAGCTCGGTTCCATTACGGGCATGGCAGAAACAGAAAATGGTTTTGTGGCTATCGATGGAAATATGCGTGAAATACAATTTTGGGCAAAAGATGGAACACACATAGGTGCAATTTCTACAGATGACATATTCGGTGTCAACTATCCATGGCTGGAAGACATGCAGCTTTTAGATGACGGCTCTCTGTTAATTATGCTGACACAGGAACGAGACGACGGATCAGCAAATGAATTAATGTTTTTCAGATTGACAGGTTTTTAATTGAAAAAATAAAAATCGCTTGCCGGCAGAAATTTATCTGCCGGCAAGTAATTTTTTGCCAGAAAAGCCTTTTTTTGTTGCCTGCATTCCCAGACATACAGGACTTGTGGAAGAATTGGGTAAATTTGCATTTTGCATTTAAAAGATATAAAATGAATATCTACGGAAAGAGAATAAGCAAATTTACGGAGGAGTTAGTGAATGTCAAAAGATGAATATTTAATTACAGATGCGCCTCTTAAAGCGTTGACTGTTTTTGCAATGCCTATGATTTTAGGCAGCTTTTTTCAACAAGTATATAATATGGCTGATTCTATTATCGTTGGTCAGTTTGTTGGCTCATCTGCACTTGCGGCAGTCGGTGCCTGTGCTGCACTTACGAATGTCTTCATTTGTATAGCATTGGGTGCCGGCGTAGGTGCAGGTGTACTTGTGAGCCGTTATTTTGGAGCCAGAGATTATAGTAAAATGAAAACAATTGTGTCAACATCATTGACCAGTTTCCTGATTCTAAGCATACTGCTGGGTGTCTTTGGATTTTGTTTTTCCCATTCGATGATGAGTTTATTACAGACACCTGCGGATATACTGGGGAAAGCAGTACTGTATCTCCGTGTTTATTTTGTGGGATTTCCATTTCTGTTTATGTATAACATCCTTTCAACAATGTTCACTTCAATCGGTGAATCCAAGATTCCATTGGGACTTTTGATATTTTCTTCTGTTTTGAACATTTTTATGGATCTCTGGATGGTGGCTGGACTTGGTTTGGGAGTGTTTGGTGCAGCACTTGCAACGCTCATCGCACAGGGAATTTCAGCCGTGTTTTCACTTTTGATCTTCTTTAGCCGGATGCGCCGGTATAAAAGTCACTTTGACTGGTTTGACAGGCATGAATTGTATTCCATGCTGCGGATTGCTGTACCTTCGGTTCTGCAGCAGTCTACAGTGTCAATCGGTATGATGATCGTACAGGCAGTTGTAAATCCGTTCGGTACACAGGCACTTGCAGGTTATGCGGCAACGATGAGAGTAGAGAATGTCTTTTCATTGATATTTGTATCTATCGGAAATGCAGTCTCACCGTATGTTTCCCAGAATCTTGGCGCAAAGAAAATGGATCGTATCAAAAAGGGATATCACGCAGCACTGGTGTTAGATCTGTGTTTTGCAGTCCTTGCTTTTGTAGTCATTGAAACACTGCATACGCAGATTTCTTCATTATTCCTGGGGAAAGATGGATCCGCCTTAGCATATCAGGTGTCAGGGGATTACATGAGATGGCTCGGTTACTTTTTCATTTTTATGGGTATCAAGATGGCAACCGATGGAGTACTTCGTGGACTTGGAATCATGCGCCCGTTTCTCATCGCCAATATGGTAAACCTTGCGATCCGTTTGGCAGTTGCTTTGATTTTTGCACCCCGGTTTGGCATTGCATTTGTCTGGCTTGCTGTACCGGCTGGCTGGTTTGCAAATTTTCTGATTTCCTATGTGGCACTTAAGAAGAGTTGTATTTAAGATTTACGATGTAGAGGAAGGGCATACATGTGGCGAGCATGGATGCGGTATTTAAAACAGATCAGACAGCACATAGAGATAGAATAATAAGGGCAAAAAATTCACTTAAAGAATTTTTTGCCCTTATTTCGTCTTGCGGTATATGATTCTGATGAGCATAGAATAGAAGGTAATTTTATACCCCACCTGATGTTATAAACTATAGCTATAAAAGGGAAAACAGATCATTTATTTTCAAAGAAATGGAGGAACTGGCAATGAAAGGTTTTAACACAGGTGACGGTTATATGGGAATGGTAGATGGTGAATATATCCTATTTGCCAGCGAAGCGGATTATTATGATTATGTGAATGATTAGAGATGTGATTAATGGTGCTTAAAATGTGTAAAGAAAATTCCCATGTGTGCTATACTTTACTCATATCACGAAAAGGGGAATACTTATATGCCAAAAGGAACAAATCAAAAGCTAAAATTATACCGTCTCGCACAGATCATGCTGGAAAATACAGATGACGAACACTATATTACCATGCCGGAAATCATGGAAGAACTGGGGAAATACGAAGTGACCGCAGATCGCAAAACAATCTATGCAGATCTGCGTGATCTGTCTGTACTCGGGATCGAGGTAGAGGGCGAACCAATCGGCAACCGCTATCATTACCGCGTAGTCAACCGCCCATTCGAACTGCCGGAATTAAAGCTTCTGGTAGATTCCATCCAGTCTTCCAAATTCATTACAGAGAAGAAGACCAACACACTGATAAAAAAGCTGGAAAAGCTGGTCAGCAAATACGATGCACAGAGGCTGCAGCGACAGGTGTATGTATCAGGAAGAATTAAGACGATGAATGAAAGCATCTATTATACTGTCGATGCAATCCACAATGCGATTTCTGAAAATAAGAAGATCAAGTTCCAGTATTTCCAGTGGAATGTGAAGAAAGAGATGGAACTGCGTCACGGAGGAGCATGGTATCATATCAGCCCGTGGGGATTGTCCTGGGATGATGAGAATTATTATATGATTGGATATGATGCAGAGGCGCAGCTGATCAAGCATTACCGGGTGGACAAGATGCTGCATATCCGGATGTCGGATGAATCCCGCGAGGGAAAAGAACACTTCAAGAAGTTGGATATGGCGGATTATGCCAAGAAGAGTTTCGGAATGTTCAGGGGAAAGGAAACGTCTGTAAAGATGCTGGTAAATAATAGCCTTGCGGGCGTGATCATTGACCGGTTTGGGAAAGATGTGATGATGATTCCGGAAGATGAGGATCATTTCCGGGTGAATGTGGACGTGCATGTGAGCAAACAGTTCCTGGGATGGGTATTTTCGCTGGGGGAAGCAGTTAAGATTATTGGACCGGATGAGGTTGTGGAGCAGATGCGGGGAGAGGCCCGGAGGCTTATGGAGCAGTATGGGGAGTAGGAAATGGATTCTGAATTAGCAAAACAAGAACATGATTGTAAACTAGCTTGAAAAATAAGTTGACAATCAAAGCGAAATACGATAAATTGTTAACCATAAACTGAAAGGAAGGTTAACAATTTAATGAACACAAAAACAAAAAAATTATCCACCGTAAGTATGGTATTATGCGGAATGTTCGCGGCTCTGGTTGCCATAGGAGCATTTATCCAGATCCCGGTTCCATATATGGATTATTTCACACTTCAGTTCTTTTTCGTACTGCTTGCAGGATTGATTCTGGGGGCTGATAAGGGAGCAATATCTGTAGGATGTTATGTATTACTGGGACTTGTCGGAGTACCAATCTTTGCAGCAGGCGGAGGAATCGGATACATATTCCGGCCAAGCTTTGGTTATCTGGTCGGATTCATTGTAAGCGCATATGTAACCGGAAAAGTATGCGAAAAGCTGAAAGCAAGTTACAAGAACTATCTGCTTGCCTGTCTTGCAGGATTTGTTGTGACATATGCAATCGGAATCGTGTATAAATTCATAATCTTGAACTTTTATGCACATACACCGGCAACGCTGGGCGTGATCTTTTTGTCCTGCTTCCCATTAGATATGCCTGGAGATTTTGTATTATGTCTGCTGGCAGCCGGTGTGGGACTTAGAATGCGGAAAAGCGGATTTTATCTGAGTTAATAAAAAAAGGGGCATGAGATTATGGCAAAAGGAATATTTGTGACGGGCACAGGCACAGATGTAGGAAAGACGTATGTCACAGCATTAATCGTGAAAAAGCTGGCGGATGCAGGAATCCATGCAGGCTATTATAAGGCTGCATTATCAGGTGCAGAGTCCATAGAAGAAAGTGACGCAGGCTATGTAAAGAAGATTGCCGGTATCACACAGGAAGACAGCAGCTTACTGTCATATCTGTATCAAAATGCTGTGTCTCCGCATCTGGCTGCCAGAATAGAAGGGAATCCGGTTGATCCGGAAACGGTAAAAGCAGATTTTGACAGGGTAAAGAAAGAGTACGATTATGTCACGGTAGAAGGAAGTGGCGGCATTGTATGTCCGATCCGCTGGGATGAAAAACATGAAATCCTGCTGGAAGACATTGTGAAAATGCTACATCTGAATACTCTAGTGATCGCAGATGCCGGACTTGGCACGATCAATGCGGTTGTCCTGACGGTAGAATATATCCGGAATCATGGAATGGATGTAAAAGGAATCATTCTGAATCATTACTCGGGTGGAGCGATGCAGGAAGATAATGAGAAAATGATCGAGAGATTAACGGGAGTCCCGGTGATTGCCAGGGTAAGAGATGGTGCTAGGGAGCTTGAGGTTGATCTGGAAGTGTTGAAAAGGGTGTATGATTGATGATGAGAAGAGGAAATTGACTGTGGTTGATTTCCTTTTTTGATGTATGGAAATAAAAAATAAGGTGAGAATATTATACCCCATCAACTGAATTATACTATACATATCAAAGGGAATAAAACAGAATTCCGAGAGATAAAAGTAATTATAAGACAACAAATCAAATTCAGATGAACACGTTTTTTAAGCGCGAAAGGAGCACACACAATGGCAAAAATATTTATCACCCTGACAGGAACAAAACACTACTTCGGAAATGATTTTCTGGAAAAAGGTATGAAGATCAGATTAGAAAAAGAACCGGATAATGAATACGACAAGGAAGCAATCAAAGTGACATATGAAGGTCTCGGAAAGATTGGTTATGTGGCAAATAGTTCTTATACAGTCATCGGAGAGTCTATGAGTGCAGGTCGTCTGTATGACAAGATTGGAGACACGGCATACGCGAAGGTGGTATTAGTTACACCGGCAGGAACAATCTGCAAGATTTGTAAAAAGAGTCTGAAAAGCGAACAGGAGGAAACAGCATGGATTACCTTGTGATAGATTTAGAAATGAATTTTTGGAATTCGATGAATATAAAAAAGAAACGAGCACCCCGCTTGAGCAACAGCTGTACGGTAACAAACCCATTTCTTTGTATAGAATATTACTTTATTTGATGATAAATGTCAATTGTATTAGAAGAAGTCGTAGAAATATGACTTCTTCTTGTACGTCAATGGTTAGCGAAGTATAATGAATATAAGAGATTTTCAGTAAATACATCGAAGAGGAAAATTGAAATGACAGAAGAAACAATCAAAGAAATATTAAAATTTCGAGACGACAGAGACTGGAAACAATTCCACAACCCGAAAGATCTGGCAATCTCCATTTCACTGGAGGCAGCAGAACTTCTGGAAGTATTCCAGTGGAGTGGCGCAGATGTCTTAAATGAAGGAAAACAGGAGAAAATAAAAGAAGAACTGGCGGATGTTGTGAATTATTGTGTCTTGCTGGCAGATGCTTGCGGACTGGATCTGGATGAGATCGTGCGGGAGAAGATCAGGGTGAATGCAGAGAAGTATCCGGTGGAGAAGGCTAAGGGGAAGAGTGCGAAGTATGATAAACTGTGATGGAATAGGGGGGGCATAGAAAATAGTCATTGACAGACATTTATACATGAATTATTATTTTATTAACGCAATGCGTCTGGAAGGTGATCTAATGAGTCGAGGAAAAGAAGTAAAAGAATTACGGGAAAAAATGGGAATGAACAGGAGAGAGTTTAGTGATTATTATGGTATACCGTATCGTACTGTTCAAGATTGGGAAGCTGAGAAGAGAGAACTTCCGGAATATCTTTTACGTTTGATGAAATATCGGGCGGAAGTGGAAGATATGATGAAAAATAAGTCGTAAGACTTATTTTTTTGGATAAAGAATAACGCAATGCGTGTAGCGCGATGAAAGTTGGAGAGGTTAAAATGAAAAGAAAAGTAAATGTAATAGAAGATTTAGATAGAAAGAAAACGGTTTTTATTCATGATATTCTTTTCAAAGGGAAGCGGGCGGTGAAATGGGATGAGGTCGAAAAGTATTTAAGGCAATATGTTGGTGACATTTGTACTATTGATGATAGTAATGAAGTTATTTACATAGGAGCAGACTTGCCAGATGAATATGCACATTCCAACTACACACATATTTTAAAAGGAGCAAATGCCAAAGCAAAGGCCAATGCTGCGCAGGGATTGCCAGAGCTTATTAAAATAGCTGATGGAAAGAAATTTACTGAGAATTATAAAGTAAAACATAATGTAGATGCCATGTATGGTTGGTATCGTTATTCATCGAGATTTGCTTTACCTGTGTTTGGTGAAGATGGAGAAATTACACGATATAATGTGTTTAATGTAATTATGATCATCAGACATGCCAGAGATGGGAAAAAGTACCTTTATGATATAATAAATATAAAAAAAGAAACGAGCACCCTTTTCCAGTCCGAAGACATTACTCAGTAAAAAACCCATTTCTTATATATAATATTAACCTGTTTGTTAATGAAAGTCAACTACAAAAAATGAAAAGATGAAAGTTGTATAGGCAGGCACGGTACAGTATAATTAATATATCGCTTTAACTCAAAAACATAATGTAAGGAGCACCCCTATGTCCACACCCCATAAAGAAAAAATAATCCGCGTCCTTCAACTTTTCCAGACCACCGATGAGAAGACGCCGATGAATGCAGTGCAGATAAGCCAGAAACTGGAAGAAGAATACGGAATGGAAAATGTACACCGTACATCCATTTATGACGATGTGCGTTTGTTGCAAAGCTGCGGTTATCCGATTAAGCAGGCAGAAAATTCACATAAAGGATGGTATATGGAGAAACATTTGCTGGAAGACTGGGAAATTAAGCTGATGTTAGATTCGGTGCAACAGGCAAGGTGTGTGTCCGTTCATGAAGCGAATGAGATTCGAAATAAGCTGTTAAATCTGACGAGTCAGAGAGGACGAAGCAGATTTTCGCATATGATTATGCCGCTGCCCGGAAATGTCAGGGGTGTCGGTCAGACCGTTAGATAATGGAAAGTATAAAGCGGTATTTAAAAAGATGGACAGCGTGACATTGGTTGGCTGGTTTGTACAATATGCGAATCGATTTAAAGTCATATCACCGGAGAGTCTGAAAGGTAAAATTATAGAAAATTTAGAACAGGCACAAAGCATATATAGTGAGTAAGAAAAGTCCTACATATAATATGTGGGATTTTTTTGAAGTAAGATACATAAGTGTTGCGATATTACGACAGTAGATTTGCTAAAATGATAATAACTATGAATGATACGACGAGAAATAGATTTTATAAATGTAAATGCATGTGGAGTTTTTGAAGATGGGAGTAGATGAATGGAAGAAATAGTGACAATTTTATCAACAAGAGAATGGGCAATTGCCATATGGGGTACAGGATTCTTTGTATGGATGTTGACTCAAAGGGAAATCCGTAAAAGTTTATGGAACGTTATTAAAATCCTCTTAGGCAAAAAATTAAGACACTTTTTTCTGATAATTGCTTTATATGTGGCGGGAATAACCATGATATTTTATCAGTTACCATTCTGGAATAATATATATTTAAAAGATATTATATTATGGTTGATCTTTTCTGGAATATCATATTGTGTGAATTCTATTATAAAGGGTGATGCAGAGCATTTGAAAAGCACAGTGAAAGATAACTTTAGAGTAATAGTTATTTTCGAATATTTTATTGGAACATTTACATTTAAATTTTGGATTGAAATGTTGATTATTCCGGTAATAACAATATTAATACTTATGAATGTGGTAGCAGAATCTGAAGAAAAATACAGGAGAGTTCATAAGCTAATAGATATTGTGCTGGCATGTATTGGTTGGTATATGCTTTGGGGTGCCGCGAATGTTGGATTAAAAGAGTATAAAGAATTAAATGCAATCAATACACTGGTTAGTTTTATGATTCCAATAGTATATACAATTTTAATCTTGCCGTTGGAATTTGGACTGGAGATATATTCTGATTATGAACAAGTATTTGTCAGGATGAAATTTCGTGATAACCAAGATAAGAAGATTCAAAGGAAACATCGATGGAGAGTGATTCGAACTTGTAAATTATCACTTCGGAAAATATTGTTGTTCAGAAAAGAATATGTGAATAAAATGTATGGTTTAATGTCAGAAGAAACATTTGATAATATAATGAGAGAATTCAAAGAAGAGAGTGATAAGTAATAAAAGGTGAAAAAAGATAATGGTTATTAAGTTGCTGAATGCTTTGTGAAGGAGAGTATACTCTTTCTTGTATCCATCCACTCCCATGCAGTATAATAAATACAAGACAATATTGGAACAAGTATCACATCCTCAGGAGGCAACCGTGAACACAATAAACGAACCCACAAAATCAACCACAACACTAGACTACTACAACAAAAACGCAAAAAAATTCATCACCGGCACTATATCTGTAGACTTCGGAATCGTGCAGAATCGCTTCCTGGACAAACTGCATCCGGGAGCGGAAATCTTGGACTACGGCTGCGGTTCCGGCCGCGATACAAAATATTTCCTGGAGCAAGGCTGCAAAGTCACTGCCATAGACGGTTCACAGGAACTATGCAAACTCGCAAGCGAATATACAGGCATTTCGGTAAAGCACATGCTGTTCCGGGACCTGGATGAAAAAGAAGCCTACGACGGAATCTGGGCATGCTCGTCAATCCTTCATGTTCCGGCAAATGAACTGCGAGACATTATAAAGAAGATGGCAAACGCTCTTCGAGCCCACGGAATCATTTACACATCTTTCAAGTACGGAAGATTCGAAGGCGAACGAAACGGCAGATATTTTACGGATATGACAGAAGAGACATTTGCAAAATTGATTCAGGATATGGATGAATTAGAGATAGAAGAACAATGGATTACATCAGATGTACGTCCGGGGCGGGGAGAAGAGAAATGGCTCAATCTAATTTTGAGGAAAGAATAGATACATATGAGATCGAATCTACGAATGTAATGACCGGGGACAGAGACCGGAGCCGATATCTATATTATCAATTGAAAATGAGTATGGAAAAGGCGAAGCAGATTGATATCATCGTCTCATTTCTGATGGAGTCGGGTGTGCGGATGCTCTTAAATGATATGAAGCGGGCGCTGGACCGGGGCGTGAAGATCCGTATCCTGACGGGAAATTATCTGGGGATCACACAGCCGTCGGCTTTATATCTGATCAAGAGCGAGCTCGGTGACCGTGTGGATCTGCGCCTGTATAATGAAACATCACGCTCATTTCATCCAAAATCTTATATCTTTCATTATGAATCTTCGAATGAAATATACATCGGATCATCGAACATTTCCAAAAGTGCGTTAACTTCAGGAATCGAATGGAATTACAGATTCAGTGATACACTGGACAAAAAGAATTATGAGTTGTTCTATGCTACATTTGAAGATCTGTTTCTGAACCATTCGATCATTATAGATGATGAAGAATTAAAACGATATTCCAAGGCATGGAAGAAGCCGGCGGTGTCCAGGGATCTGGCGAAATATGACACAGCAGAAGATAATGAGGACAGGAATACTGAAAATGTCCGAATGTTATACCGCCCGCGGGGAGCACAGATAGAGGCGTTGTATGCATTACAGGAAAGCCGTATGGAAGGGGCGGCGAAAGGACTTGTATATGCAGCCACCGGAATCGGAAAGACATACCTTGCTGCATTTGATTCGGCAAAATATGAACGGGTGTTATTCGTTGCACACAGGGAAGAAATCCTGAAGCAGGCGGCGGTTTCTTTCAAAAATGTGCGGAACTCGGAGGATTATGGATTCTTTGACGGAAAAGAAAAAGATACGGATAAATCCGTCATCTTCGCATCGGTAGCGACACTCGGGAGACCGGAATATTTGAATGAGACATATTTTCCGGCAGATTATTTTGACTATGTGATCATCGATGAATTCCATCATGCGGTTACAGATCAATACCGGAGAATCGTAGACTATTTTCAGCCGCAATTCTTACTGGGATTAACAGCAACACCGGAAAGAATGGACGGGAAAAATATCTACGAAATCTGTGATTATAACGTGCCATATCAGATTTCATTAAAAGAAGCGATCAACAAAGGAATGCTTGTACCATTTCACTATTACGGCGTGTATGATGAGACGGATTATTCCGAACTGCGGATCGTGAAAGGGCGCTATGATGAGCAGGAGCTGAATCAGGCTTATATCGGAAATGAGAGAAGATATGACTTGATTTACAAATATTATCGAAAATATCGTTCTTTGCGTGCAATCGGATTCTGCTGTTCCAGACAGCATGCAGAAGACATGGCAAAAGAATTCTGTCAGAGAGGAATCGCTTCCGCAGCAGTATACAGCGGTGAAAATGGAACATATGCCGAGGAGCGTAACGAAGCTATCCGCAAATTGAAGAACGGAGAGATACGGGTGATCTTCTCTGTAGATATGTTCAATGAAGGTGTGGATATCGCTTCGCTGGACATGGTAATGTTCCTGCGCCCGACGGAATCCCCGGTCGTATTCCTGCAGCAGTTGGGACGAGGACTTCGTCTATATAAAGGAAAAGAATATCTGAACGTATTGGATTTCATCGGAAATTATGAGAAAGCGGGGAAGGCACCGCTATTGTTAAGCGGAGAGCAGTCATTTAGCAAGAAAGGATCCTGTGAGTATCAGGATCTGGAATATCCGGATGACTGTATCGTTGATTTTGACATGCGTCTGATCGATCTGTTCAAGGAAATGGATAAGAAGAAATTAACACTGAAAATGCAGATCCGGCAGGAGTATTATCGTGTAAAAGAGCTGCTGGACGGAAAGCGGCCGAGCAGAATGGATTTATTCACTTATATGGATGATGATATTTATCGGATTTGTGTCAGCGGCAGTCATGCGAAAGAAAATCCATTTCAGCATTATCTTGATTTCCTGTATGAACTTGGTGAATTGTCAGAGGATGAGCAGGAGTTATACGCAGGAATCGGACGAGAATTCATTCAGACCATCGAAACTACGGAGATGCAGAAAGTGTATAAGATGCCGATCCTTTACAGCTTTTATAATCACGGAAATATCCGGCTTGCGGTTAGGGATGAAGAGGTATTGGAGAGTTGGAAGGAATTCTTTGATACCGGGACGAACTGGAAGGATTTCCCGAATGTGAATGCTTATGAGGATTATAAGAAAGTGACGGATAAGCAGCATCTGAGTAAGGCGAAGCGGATGCCGATTCGGTTCTTGAAGGCGTCAGGGAAGGGATTCTTTGTGGAGAAGGATGGATATGTGTTGGCGTTGAGGAATGAGATTGGAGAAGTTGTTGGGAATATGGCGTTTAGTGAGCAGATGGGGGATGTGCTTGGGTATCGGAGTTTGGAGTATTATCGGCGGAGGTATGAAGGAAAAGTTAGATAATGGAAGTGTAAGTCGTATATTAAGTGATAACATTAAAGTGACTTGAAGATAGGGTTATATTTAGCGTATAATAATTAATAAAGATATTTATTATTAAAAATAAATGGGTTGTTAATGAAAGGTAATATAAACGTATATGGAATTGATAAATAATATAGAAAAAACTTTAAGAGATGACTTATCAATTGAAATTAAAGATGGAAGCAAGGTATCGATTGCGGCGGCGTGCTTTTCTATTTATGCCTTTCAAGAATTAAAAAAACAATTAGCAGGTATAGATGAACTTCGTTTTATCTTTACTTCTCCAACTTTCATTACAGAAAAAGCAAAGAAAGAAAAAAGAGAATTTTATATTCCACGACTGAATCGAGAGCGTAGTTTGTATGGTACGGAATTTGAAATAAAACTTAGAAACGAACTTACTCAGAAAGCAATAGCAAAGGAATGTGCAGAGTGGATTAAAAAGAAGGTTAGCTTCAAATCTAATATAAGTGATAAGACAATTCAGGGTGGCATTGTCGTAGATGATGTTGGCTATACCCCGATTAACAATTTTACAACAATTGAACTTGGCTGCGAAAAGGGTAATGTAATCAGTACAACCATTGTTAAGGACAATTCCTTGGCAAAGACCTTACTTGCAGATTTTAATGAGATTTGGAACGATAATAAGGTATTGCAAGAAGTTACCGATGAGGTAATTGACAGCATTACAGCAGCATATAATGAAAATTCTCCGGACTTTATCTATTTTGTGACATTGTACAATATTTTTAATGAATTTCTGGAAGATGTTTCAGAAGATGTGTTGCCTAATGAAGCAACAGGATTTAAAGATAGCAAGATTTGGAGTATGTTGTACAACTTCCAAAAAGACGCAGCTCTTGCTATCATCAATAAACTTGAAAAATACAACGGATGTATTCTTGCAGACAGTGTAGGTCTTGGTAAAACATTTACGGCACTTGCTGTTATTAAGTATTATGAAAACAGAAATAAATCTGTACTTGTACTTTGCCCTAAAAAGCTGACGAATAACTGGAATACATATAAAGATAATTATGTCAATAATCCGATTGCTTCTGACCGTTTGAGATACGATGTGCTTTATCATACCGACCTTAACAGAACACACGGAAAATCCAATGGTCTTGACCTCGACAGATTAAATTGGGGTAACTATGACCTTGTTGTTATTGATGAATCACATAATTTCCGCAACGGAGGAAAAATAGTCGAAAATCCAGATGAAAATGATAAAGAAAATAGATATGTAAAACTTCTAAAAAAAGTTATTCGTGCAGGCGTAAAGACAAAAGTGCTTATGCTTTCGGCTACACCAGTAAATAACCGTTTTAATGATTTGAAAAACCAGCTGGCACTTGCGTATGAAGGTCATACGGAGTACATAGATGATAAATTAAATACAACACGTTCCATTGACGATATATTTAAAAATGCACAAAGAGCATTTAATACTTGGAGTAAATGGGAGCCCTGCGATAGAACGACAGAGAACTTGCTTAAAATGCTTGATTTTGATTTTTTTGAAGTGTTGGACAGCGTTACGATTGCCCGTTCAAGAAAGCATATTCAGAAGTATTATGATACGTCTGATATAGGTACATTTCCGACAAGGTTAAAACCTATATCACTAAGACCGCATTTGACTGACCTTAAATCAGCAATTACATATAATCAGATATTTGAACAACTTATGTTGCTGACGTTAACTATATATACACCGACACATTTTATTCTTCCGAGTAAGATGGAAAAGTATGCTCAAATATATGAGGACAATAAAGTAAATGTCGGATTTACGCAGGCAAATCGTGAACAGGGTATTCGTAGACTTACTGCAATCAATTTAATGAAGCGTATGGAAAGCTCTGTTTATTCTTTTAATTTAACGCTTACTCGAATTAAGGAGTTGATTGAAAGCACCATTAAGACAATAGAGGAATTTGATAAATATTCTGATACAAGTCTTGAGCTTACTGATATTTCAGATATAAATGAGTTTGACGATGAAGACCAGAATACAGATGACTTATTCTCTTTTGGAAAAAAGGTAAAAATCAGTCTTGCGGATATGGATTATGTATCATGGCGAGATAGCCTGAAAAAAGACCAAGATACACTGGAGCTTCTTACTCTTATGGTTGGGGATATAACGCCGGAACATGATTTGAAACTGCAAGAATTGATGAAGATAATTGACAATAAGTTAAGTCATCCAATAAACGAGGGAAACAAAAAGGTCATTGTATTTACAGCTTTTGCTGATACAGCAAGATACCTTTACGACAATGTAAGTACTTATGTGAAAGAAAAATATGGATTGAATACAGCTATGGTATCCGGTTCAGTTGAGGGACGCACAACTTGTCCAAAATTAAAAAATGACCTGAATACGGTATTGACTTGCTTTTCGCCAATCTCAAAGGACAAAAAACTGTTAATGCCGGATGATAATACAGAAATTGATTTCCTTATTGCTACCGACTGTATTTCAGAAGGTCAGAACTTGCAGGATTGCGACTATCTGATAAATTATGATATACATTGGAATCCGGTTCGTATTATCCAGCGTTTCGGACGTATTGACCGTATCGGAAGTAAAAATAAGGTTATTCAGCTTGTGAACTTTTGGCCTGATGTAACTCTTGACGAGTACATCAATTTAAAAGCAAAAGTTGAAACACGTATGAAGATTGTAGATATGACGGCAACGGGCGACGACAATCTTTTGAGTGATGAAGAAAAGACAGACCTTGAATATAGAAAAGCACAGCTTAGACGATTGCAGGATGAGGTTGTAGATATTGAGGATATGACAACTGGAATATCAATAATGGATTTAGGACTTAATGAGTTCCGACTTGATTTGCTTGACTACATTAAGCATCATCCGGATATAGATAAATCTCCGTTTGGACTTCATGCAGTAGCTAAGTCAACTGATGATACACCGGAAGGGGTAATCTATGTATTGAAAAATCGCTCTAATAGCGTGAATATTGATAATCAGAACAGACTTCACCCATTCTATATGGTGTATATCAGTAATGATGGAGAAGTTATTTGTGACCATTTGTCTCCAAAGGAAATGCTTGATAAAATGCGTTATCTTTGTAAAGGAAAAACAGAAGCGGACACAGAACTTTGTAAACAATTCAATAAAGAAACTCGTGATGGAAGAAATATGTCGCAGTATTCTAATTTGCTTGGAGATGCTATTGCTTCCATTATCGAAGTGAAAGATGAGAGTGATATAGACAGCTTCTTAGGTGGCGGTCAGATTAGTTTCCTGAGTAGTGAGATAAAAGGATTGAATGATTTTGAACTAATATGTTTTTTAGTTGTGAAATAAGAGGAGGACGAAATGCTCGGATTGCCAAAAACAACGGAAATGAGTAAGCAGCTTCCGAAAAAAGCAATTTATACGAAATTTCAAATGAATACAGCAGCAAAAGAAAAAATTGATGCTGATATTTCAAGAATCACGATAGTAAATGAGATTGCTCCCAATAAGGTCAATATTCCTTCCGGAGAGGACGTAAAAAGCTTTTTTGTTTTGCTTGTTTCTCTTAAAAGGAAAGAATATGACGAAAAAACGATAGCAACACTTTCTAAGTTGATACCGCAAAATATTTTATTTGTTCTTGAATATGAGAATGAAAGCAGACTTGCTATTTACCATATAAAGGTAATGCAGACAGCGTGGATGCCGACAGAAGAACAAAAGGTTGAACTTAAAGGGTTAAATCTCAATACTGTCTGGGAGAATATCGTTATTGCTGTCGGCGGAGTGAATATAGAAAAAGGAAATTCGCTTGATGAACAAATAGAGATAAATGAAAAAAAGCAGAAGCTTGAAAAAGAGATTGCAAAACTAGAAAAGCAGGCAAGGGCAGAGAAGCAGCCTAAAAAGAAGTTTGAATTAGTATTAAAGGTCAGAAGTTTGCAACAGGAAATGGATTTGTTGTCTGCTATTAGATGAAAACAATTTAAAACTGGAGGGAATAACGATAGATAGTAATAAGAATGATAATATTCCAGAGGCTTTAAGAAAAAGCATCGAAATAAGTGAAAAAATTCAAGAAAAAGTCGCTCCAACATTAGAACAACAGGAAAAGATACAACAGCTTGTTGAAGGAGTTAATATTCCAAAATTTGAGGTATCATCACAAGCTTTAGATGCAATGAGAAACCTAGCTGACAATAGTGCGTTAAGGGCTGTTCAAGATAATGTGAATGTTATGAAGTTAGGAACATTACAAATGAGTCCGGAAATAAATGAAGCTATTGCAGCGGTAAATAATAATGCTCTTAAAAGTATTAGGGAGTTATCAATTAAATCGTCCCTACCCAATTATCAATTTGATATTCCGGCAATTAAGATATGGGATGATTTGGGGACGAAAGCAACAGCAAACCTAATTTCAGGTCTTAATACTTTTGTCAATAATTCTGCAATGAGGGAAATACAAGCCATTACTTCTAGATTAGGTAAGTGGTTACAAACGATAGATTTTTCTCCATTGACAAGTATACTTGAAAACATTCGGGCAGCAGGTTTTGACCATGATTACAGAGAAGTCAATGATGTGTTTTTAAAAGCAATGTTTGACGCTAAGTGGTTTCCTTATGCGGGATGGATTGCAAATTTTAGAATTGTTGATGAAATGATTGAAATATTGAATACCAGTAGAGCAAGTAAGAATCGTGTAAAGAGAATTGATAGACTGATTTTCTCTTATTATGATAAGGATGAGATTGACAACTTTAAACGTAGATGGAGAAAAATGGGATTACCATCTTATATGGTAAGGATTTTAGTTCAAACTGTTCAAGCATACCATCGTAGAGAATATGCTTTGACGGTAAGTGCTTTATCTACATTGTGGGAAGGAATTATTCAGGAAAAAGTGAATGATAATAGTTACCGAGTAAGCAAAAAAACTCGTGAAAATTTATCTAAGCTGATAGAAGAAAATGAATTTGATAAAATCTTCTCGTCTTTTTGTGAAGAATTTATCTTCTATGATTGCAGAAAAGTTGAAGAAGTTAAACCAGATGTTCCCGGACGTCACGGGATAGCTCACTGTTGGTACAATACATATCCAAACAGAAAAGTAGCATTAAATGCAATTCTGTTTACAGACTTTTTATTAGGATTAAAACCTTTAGACAAAACGGAGGAAAAAGAAAATGGATAAACTCAAGATGCAGACGGTGAATAAGGCTGATGAGAATTTTAAAAAGTTAGCGGCTATGTTCCCTAATGCGGTAACTGAAACGCTAGATGAAACAACGGGTGAGGTAGTTCGTGCAATAGACAAGGATGTGCTTATGCAGGAAATTTCCTGCAAGGTTGTTGACGGCAATGAGGAACGCTATCAGTTTACTTGGCCGGACAAGAAGAAGTCCGTTCTTCTTGCCAATGCCCCGATCAACAAGACCCTGCGTCCCTGCCGTGAGGAAAGCGTTGACTTTGACAATACTGCAAACCTCTATATTGAGGGCGATAATCTGGAAGTGTTGAAACTCATACAGGAGACCTATCTCGGAAAAATCAAGATGATTTATATTGACCCTCCGTATAATACTGGGAGTGACTTAGTGTATGATGATGATTTTTCTGCGGATAAAGTATCCTTCTTGGATGCAAGTGGACAGTATGACGATGTAGGAAATCGTCTTGTCGAAAACTTGGAAAGCAATGGGCGTTTTCATACGGATTGGCTGAATTTTATCTATCCAAGATTAAAAATTGCAAAGGATTTGCTGTCGGATGAAGGTGTAATCTTTATTTCTATTGATGATAATGAGGTTACAAACTTAAAGAAAATCTGCGACGAAATATTTGGCAGCTCTAATTATTGCGGAACATTTATCGTTAATTCAACACCAAACGCAAGAGATTATGGACATATAGGAAAGATGCACGAGTATTGCCTGTTCTATGCAAAGAATATGGAATATACGCAGACGAATATGTTGCCTGATACTGACAAGAAGTTCAAATACTCCGATGCGATTGGTGGATTTAATATTCATCCCCTGTATAACAGTAATGAAGCATTCCATAAACTCAATAGACCGAACCTTTATTATCCATTCTATCTTTACCTTGATGAAAAACAACTTATTAACGGAGATGAGTTTTTTAATATTGGATTGGAACCCAAGGAGAATAGCGTAGAGATTTATCCTCCAAAATCCGTAAAAAATGGCGTTCAGTTCGTTTGGCGATGGGGTAAGGAAAAAGCAATGACTTATATGAATCAAGAAATTATAGGCTATAAAGTTGGTTCAAATGAATACCGTATAGTTCAAAAAATGAGACATAGTGAGAAAATCATCAGAAGTATGCTTCTTGACACCAAGTATTCAAGTCGTCGTGGAACGGCAGAGGTCGAAGAAATACTTAACGGAAAAATCTTCTCGTTCCCGAAACCTGCGGCGTTGCTTTATGATTTTGTACGAGTTGGTCTTTCTGAAGATGACTACATCCTCGACTTCTTCTCTGGCTCTGCAACATCAGCACAAGCTGTTATGCAACTAAATGCAGAAGATGGTGGAAAACGCAAATTCATTATGGTTCAGCTTCCCGAAAAAACTGATGCCAAATCCGAGGCATATAAGGCTGGCTACAAAAACATCTGCGAAATCGGTAAAGAACGCATTCGCCGTGCGGCAAAGAAAATAAAAGAGGACAGCCCTTTGACTACGCAAGGCCTTGACACCGGCTTCCGTGTTCTCAAGTGCGACACTTCCAATATGAAAGATGTGTATTATAATCCAGCTGAGTATGAGCCTTCACTGTTTACAAATCTTGAGGACAATATCAAGGAGGATAGAACATCAGAAGATTTATTGTTCCAAGTTATGCTTGATTTAGGTGTGCTTCTTTCAAGCAAAATTGAAGAAACTAGTATCGCAGGAAAGAGAGTATTCAAGGTTGAGGATAATTATTTGATTGCTTGCTTTGATGATTATGCAACTGAAGAAGTGATTACGGAGATTGCAAAACAGAAGCCGTATTATTTTGTTATGCGTGACAGCTCTATGGCAAACGATAGTGTCGCTACAAACTTTGAGCAGATTTTCGCCGCATACAGTCCTGACACAGTAAGGAAGGTGTTGTAATGAAATTTAATTTTAAGATACAACAATATCAAACCGACGCTGTTGACGCAGTTATCAAAGTTTTTGCAGGTCAGGGATTTCACGATAAGACTAAATTTATTCGTGACCTCGGAAAAATGAAATCTGATAGCGGACAGATGATTTTTGGCTTCTCTGACGAAGAAATGGAACTATACGACCCGGCAAACGATATCGGATATAAAAATGAATTGGTTGAATTGACTGATGAGCAGCTTCTCCAAAACATTCAAACAATTCAAAAGCAGAATAACATAAAGACATCGGCTTCTCTGATAAAGGATTTAGGCAGATGTAGTCTTGATATTGAAATGGAGACCGGTACAGGTAAAACCTATGTATATATCAAGACAATGTTTGAGCTGAACAAGAAATATGGTTGGAGCAAATTTATTGTAGTTGTGCCGAGTATTGCTATTCGTGAGGGTGTAAGGAAATCCTTTGAAATTACCGCCGACCATTTTATGGAGCATTATGGTAAAAAGGCTCGCTTCTTTATCTACAACAGTTCCAATCTGAATCAGCTTGACAACTTTTCAAGCGGTTCAGGTATCAATGTAATGATAATCAATACACAGGCATTTGCAGCTTCCCTAAAGGAAGGCGGACGAAGCAAGGAGTCCCGTATCATTTATTCAAAGCGTGATGAGTTCGCTTCTCGTCGCCCGATTGATGTAATCAAGGCGAACAGACCGATTATCATTTTGGACGAGCCGCAGAAGATGGGTGGAGATGTAACGCAGAAAGCACTTAAAAACTTTAATCCGTTATTTACTCTGAACTATTCTGCAACACATAAGAAACAGCACAACCTTGTCTATGTGCTTGACGCACTTGACGCTTTTAACAAGAAGTTGGTTAAGAAGATTGAAGTTAAAGGATTTGAGGTTAAGAATTTTAGAGGTACTGACAGTTATCTGTATCTTGAACAGATTGTGCTTTCAAGCAAAAAGCCACCAATGGCTAAGATTGAGTTAGAGATTGGATATAACAAATCCATTAACCGTGAACCCCGTATTCTCGGTGTCGGAGATGATTTATATTATGTTTCTCAGGAAATGGAGCAGTACAAGGGTTACACCATATCAGAGATTGACCCGTTAAGAGGTACTGTAACCTTTACAAATGGAGAGGTTATCAAAGCCGGAGATGTGGTTGGCGATGTGTCCGAAAACGATATGCGTCGTATTCAGATTAGAGAAACAATCTTGTCCCACTTCGAGAAAGAAGAAAAACTCTTTAATATGGGGATTAAGTGCTTATCTTTATTTTTCATTGACGAGGTAGCAAAATATCGCCAGTATGATGAGAATGGCGATGAAGTGCTTGGCGAGTACGGTCAGATGTTTGAGCAGGAATACATCAATGTGCTGAATGACTATGTAACCTTGCTTGATACACCGTATCAGAGATACTTGAAATCTGCTTGCAGTGATGTGAGTGCGGTACATAAAGGCTATTTCAGTATTGATAAAAAGACCGGACACAGTATTGACAGTAAGCTCAAAAGAGGCAGTGAATTTTCAGACGATATTTCAGCCTATGACCTTATTTTGAAGAATAAGGAACGCTTGCTTTCTTTTGCTGAGCCTACAAGATTTATTTTCTCTCACTCTGCGCTTCGTGAAGGCTGGGACAACCCAAATGTATTTCAAATTTGTACGCTTAAACATTCCGATAGTAATACTGCAAAACGTCAAGAGGTTGGTCGTGGACTCCGTTTGTGTGTGAATCAGAATGGTAATCGAATGGATGTTGAAAGCTGCGGAGAAACAGTACACGATATTAATGTGTTGACAGTTGTTGCAAGTGAAAGTTACAAGACATTTGTTACAGATTTACAGTCTGATATTAAGACTGTACTTTATGACAGACCAACTGTTGCAACAAGTGAATACTTTAAGGGTAAGTATATTAAAGTGGATGATGTTCCTATACTTATAGATGACGAAACTGCAAATGCTATTGAATTCTATCTTATTCAGAATGGCTATGTAGATATGAAGCGTAAAGTAACAGATAAATATCGTCAGGAAATTAAGAGTGGAACTGTCGCAGAACTGCCGGATTGGCTTAAACCAATGGTAGAGGGTATCCATACGCTTATTCAATCTGTATATGATGATAGTATTCTTCAGGATATGTTTACAGATGGTCATGAAACAAAAGTTAAGGAAAATCCGCTTAATGATAATTTTGCCAAGAAAGAATTTCAGGCGTTATGGCGAGAAATTAACCACAAGTATGCCTATACAGTTGAGTTCGATAGTGACGAACTGATTAAGAAGGCAATCGCTCATATTGATGAAAAACTTTTTGTTTCTGAACTTCAGTATACAACAACCATTGGTCGTCAAAAAGCAGAAATGAATGAGTATGAGGTTGAGCGTGGTGCTTCATTTACAGGAGAAAAGACAAGGACACAAACGCTGAAACACGCAGAAACAAGTCAGATTAAGTATGACCTTATCGGTAAAGTGGCTGAGGGAACAACTCTTACCCGTAAAACCGTGTCAGCAATCCTGCAAGGAATCAGAGCTGATAAGCTATATATGTTTAAAAATAATCCGGAAGAATTTATCACAAAGGTTAACAGGCTTATCAACGAGCAGAAAGCAACAATGATTGTAGAACATATTTCTTATGATACGATTGAAGGAGAATACGATAGCACAATCTTCACAGCCGAAAAGAATACGCAGAGTTTTGATAAGGCATTTCTTGCAAAGAAAGCCATTCAGGATTATGTATTTACGGATGGTTCGGCAGAACAGAGTATTGAGAGAAGATTTGCTGAAGATTTGGATGCAGCAGAAGAAGTATGCGTATATGCAAAACTTCCAAGAACCTTCCAAATTCCTACTCCGGTAGGAAATTATTCTCCTGACTGGGCAATCGCATTTTATGAAGGGACAGTTAAGCACATATTCTTTGTTGCTGAAACAAAAGGAACAATGGAAACGCTTAATCTCAGACCGATAGAGCAAGCAAAGATTTCTTGTGCTAAAAAACTGTTTAATGAAATGTCTAACAGCAAAGTGGTTTATCACGATGTCGATAGCTACCAGAGTTTATTAAATATTATGAACTCAATTTAAGATTAATTATTAAACCTACAAGGAGTATATGATATGGCAAAGAAAGATTTTTTCAAAGCATTTATGGCGTATAAATATTTTACAAAGAAAAAAGAAACAGAGAATCAAGATATGTTTATAAATCAAACACAGAAAAAATCAGTCGAACTTGCTTCGAAGGAATTGGATCTTGAAAACAGAATAATAAATGCTAATAATTTATATCAAAAAATAACTGCAGAATGTGGATATAGAGAACAGCTAGGTGACAATACTCAAATGTTAAATGATTTATGGTTGCATGCTTTGGGAGAATTTGTAAAGGATGATGGATTGAGAGGCTGTGATGATAGAGAACAATTACTGGATGAGATGGTAGATAAATTTTTACAAGAGAGTGCAGTCAATGGAAATGAGCATTTACTAAATTTGGATATTAATACTGAATATGAAGAATATATTGAAGGTTGCTTTGAAGGAGAGGGAAGAAATCCGGGATTTTTCTGGATATTATTAGGCTCTATGAGTGGAAACGATGGTGAATATACAAAAGATACAATTCAATTCACAAAAGATTATTGTGAGTTTATTAATGCGTTGGCGGAGTATATGATATATAGATTCTCTGGATCAAATTTCAGAGGATTATGTGAGAAATTAATTAATGATATGTTGGATAAGAGTTGTGCGTTTTCGGGAGTAGATGATCCGTACGAGAATTATCAAATGCCGAATATAATTAATCCACTAGTATAAGATACAATGGAAGATAAGAATAATGTGCTGGGAGAAATGTAATATGTGGCATACAAAGGAAATTATTAATATAATAGAGATGGCAATGCAGGACTATGGGTACGAAGTACTTTATAATAAAAAGTCGTGCATTGATTTTTGCAATAATCTTCCAGCACAATATCAGAAAGAAAAAAATACTTTAAAGCTGCTTTTCTGCAATGATTTCGGAGAAGTATTAGTAAAAGTCCCATTTGAGTCCAAAAAGGAATTAGAAATGGGACTTTTGCGTATAGAAATATTTTTACAAAAGCAGAGAATTGAGAAAGAAGATAGAGAGGCAATAATAGAAATATTCCGGCCAATATTAGAAAAGCGAAAAGAAGCTGATATTTCTATGGATGTGAAAAACGTTATAACAAAATCATATAGCAATCTTCCTTTTCGCTTAACAATTCCGGAATTTTATGGATATGCTAACAGAGTTGAATTGATATCAAGGTTTATGTATAAAGATACTGGAGTAAATATAGATACAGTATTTGAAAAAGCCATTTTAATTGATAAAAGGAATAAAAATTTTGAATCAGAAAAGAATTATGCATTACTATTACATGGAAAAAGTAAAAATATCAATGTGACAATTCCATATTCGGAAGAACAAATATCTTTTGAAGAAGCGGAAGTTAAATTGATTTTTCTATGTAGCAATTACAAAAAAGTTACGGTTTCTTATCAAATTGGGAAAGAGAACAAGTTATATTTAAAACAAATAAAAGTTTGCAAAATGACTTTTAATGAGTATGAAAAAACGGTAAATATCATTAATACACTTTTAGAAAATGGAATAACAACTAGAGAAAAAGACAGAGATGAAAGACAGAAAGAAATTGAAAAAGAAGAGATTCCATCTTATTTGAATGCAAGTATACAGGATTATTCTAATGCACTTCATAAAGAAATACGCTATTTGAAGAGTGGTAGAGGAAAAAGATATAAGATTGTTGATGGAATAAAAATCAATAGAGATGAAAAGGGAATTTTTACATATACATTTGAATTAGAGACAGAGTTACACCTTCCAGAGGATGCGCCGGTAGTAGTAGATACAACAAATGGCATTCATTCAGCTGGAACAGTACTTGTGTGTGAAGATTTTCAAATTATGTTGTTACTAAATCAAGAATTAGGAGATAAAATCCGGATTGCATATTTGATGGTTGAACCATGGAAATTATTAGAAGCCTTAGATAATAAAATTACTTCTTTGAATCCACAGATGCATCGGTTAGCAATTAAACTTTTGGAAGAAGGTCCGAAAGTAGCAACAACAGAAAATATTTCAGCAGTTCCTAAAGGACAAGTAGAAGTTGTAAGAAAATTGAAAAAGGATAATATTGTAGCAGTATGGGGACCTCCGGGAACTGGGAAAACGTACACGATGGCACAGATCGCTAAAAATTATATAAAGCAGGATAAATCGGTATTAATTGTATCTCATAGTAATGTATCGGTAGATGGTGTTGTGAAAAAGGTTGTTGAAATAGTGAAAGATGATATGGAGGCATATTTAAAATCCGGAAAAATTTTACGGTTAGGATATGTTCGGGATGAAGAATTGTCAAGACATCCCTATGCAACATCATTTAATTATGCATTAAGTAAGAATAAAATTATATCGGTGGAATTGGATTCACTTATATTAAAAAGAGATGCGTTGAAGGCAAAAAAGAAAGAGAAGACAGAAGAGTACGATAATATAGAAAAGAAAATTAAACGCATTAGAAACGATATACGAAAGGAAGAACGAGTATATATAGAGCAGGCGCAGGTAATTGGAACGACTATATCCCGAGCAACGGTAGATCCAATGTTTGAAAAACGACAATTTGATTTAGTCATGTTTGATGAAGTTTCTATGGCGTATGTACCGCAAGTTATAGCGGCAGCAACATTGGCTAAAGAAAAATTTATGTGTGTGGGTGATTTTAGACAGTTGGCACCAATTTCACAGTGTGAAGCTGCAAAATTATTAAAGTTAGATATTTTTTCATATTTGAAAATTATAGATTATTCTGGACATATGTATTGGCATCTATGGCTCGTTCTATTAGACGAACAAAGAAGAATGCATCCAGATATTGCGGATTTTTCGAGTAAATATATTTATAAAAACTTATTGAGAAATTTTTCGACGCTTAAATCAACTAGAAAAAGTATCGTGGATTCTAAACCATTACCGGGAGATGCATTAAACTTGATTGATTTGTCCGGGACGTATTGTGCATCGGATAAAAATACAGATGGCTCTAGATTTAATATTTTAAGTGCAATTATTTCTTTTTCAACGGCTATATCTGTAGATAAAGAGAATGTCACTAATATCGGAATCATTGCGCCATATGCAGCACAGGTACGACTAATTCGGGCAATGATTAGAGATTATGGACAGGATAAGACAAGAATAAGTTGTGCAACTGTACATCAGTTTCAAGGTTCAGAAGCAGATGTAATAATATTTGATGCAATAGAAAGTTACCCCAAAGCTGCAGTAGGAATTCTGATGGGAAAAGAACCTGATAATATTATGAGGTTGATCAATGTGGCTATTACACGTGCAAAGGGAAAGCTGATTACAATCGCTAATGTTAGATTTTGGAATAATTTATTTAAAGGAACAAGTCACATTTATTACATGCTGTTAGGCTATATTAAGAAAAATCATACGGTAATATCTCAAAATACTAAAACATTGAAATCATATATAGAGGAAATAAATCCAGGGAAAATGCTACAGATTTATATGAATGAGGATGCGGCAATTTTTATGTTAGAAAATGATTTGGAAAAGGCCAAGGGACGTGTTTTGATTTCTCTTCCAAGCGGAAAATTAAGAAATATGCAGGAAAAAGTGATAAAGGCAATTTCTGCTGCAGATTTTAGAGGAATTGATATTTTTATGAAATCTAATGATTATGCGTCACTTCCAGATACTTGGAAAAAGTATTGTAAAGGGACAGAGAATGCAACATTTCCGTTAATCATTATTGATGATGAAGTTGCATGGTATGGAATGCCAGCAGCAGATTGGAGCTTTAAAGTAGATAAAACATCATCGATGATAACTGTTGTACATACTATGATTCGAATTAAAGGAAGAAATACGATAGAGATGATTAAGTCTCTAACGGATATGGAGAGCATACAAGTTGGACAAAATAGAAGAACTTTGTTGAAAAAGACTATTTTAAATGACGATCATAATAAAAACGATGCTGCATCTGGAAAATCTGAGATAGATCTTGGAGACGTTATAAAGAAAAAAGAATTTTGTCCAGAATGTAAAAATCATATGATTCTTACAAAAAATAGAGCAGGGACATCGTATTTAAAGTGCTCAAATAAAAACTGCAAAAAAGTGGCTTATTTAAAACCAGAGTTTATAGATTGGTACATAAGAAATTACAATGTAATGTGCCCTAGAAATGATGGCGGCGAGTTAAAAGGAATGGTGGGAAAGTATGGACCTTGTGTAAAATGTAGCGAGGGACATTATTTAAAACCAGAGGAGATATAAGGGAGATGAAAGAAGTAATAAAGTTTTTGATTGGAAAATTTGATTATATAAAGACAGAAGTTTTAATAGGAGTTTTATCAGCAACTTTGGTTGGAATTATTTCCAGAGGTGTAAATTGTATTCGAAATGTATGGAAACAAAATAAAAAAATAAAAATCTCTCAAGTGTTTTCTACATATGCAGAAGTAGAACAGCTACCTATTGTGACGGAAGTAAAAGAGAAAAATAATGTTGGAGACGGGACTGATAATACTTATTATAAGAAGAGTTTTTTGAAGGCAATTATAGAGAATACATCAACAAGAGATGTTCCGATAAAAAAGACATGGATAGTATTTGATGAAGCAAGAAAATCAGAAGTGAGAGATTTGGCTGTATTAGCTCATTTATATAAAGGAAAATTCGTTATCTATGTCGTAAATAATGGATTTACAAATATAACAAATGTAAAAATAAATTTAGAAGGGAACATTGATACAGATAAAGGGAAAAAGATATTGAGTTCTGAACAACTAGCAAAACTATTTTGTTGTAAAGTTGATGAATTATATTTTGAAATAACGCAAGTGGCTGTAGGAGAAATGCGACGTATTGCAATGTTTGATATAAATAGTGTGGCATTGCATGAACAATCAGAAAGGCGTGATTGGATTTATATTTGTAAAAAGGTACTTTATGATGAAAAACTTCAAGAAGAAAAATCTTTTTTAGCATCTGTTGTTTTGAATGAGAATCAGATCGATGTGATTTATTGTCAAGGCGGGGGAATGGATGTTGAAAAATACAAATTAAAAGTAGATGTAAAGAAATGTTTTCCGCAAAAAATAGAATTACCAATAGAATATGCAATTCTGCCAGGAAAATATATGCAGATACAGGTTGAAACGTATGTCAACCAATCAAGCATATTGAAATATCATTTTGAAATTGAGCCGGTTAATGGGAAAAAAGTTATTTCGACAAGTGATAACGTGAATATAGCAGTTCCGATATATGAAACAGATGGCGGATTTTATCACAAATTAAGGGAATGGGTGGATCGAAATGATATTGTTGAATATAAATATAATGATAAACCGCTGTTGCAAAGAGAAATAGAATATAGATGGTGAGAGTTATAATAATTTGAGAACTACTATATATAAATTGCAAAGAGAAAAATGAAAATATAAAGGCGTTAAAAATGATGTATTTGAGGGAAATCCACCGCTCAATATAGAACTAAAGCTTATA
>ERZ1026874.371-NODE-371-length-28981-cov-32.592685_pt1 | contig 28981 bp, 23 predicted proteins | sample MGYA00380167_ERZ1026874 | MGnify/ENA primary metagenome ERZ1026874 (study PRJEB33269, sample SAMEA4719803) | human gut metagenome | biome: human-associated habitat; feature: organic feature; material: feces | place: Cameroon | collected 2013-10 ...
CACTTGCCATGATGGCAATAACCCTTGCTTCGGCAACGGTCAACGCACAAACCATCCGTGTGAGTACGGATAAAACTGATCTTGTGCTAAAAGTATCGCCCAAAGGCAGACTTTATCAAACCTATTTGGGAGATAAACTTAAAAATGCTGCCGACTACGATCAAATTTCGTGGAATACTTATGCAGCTTCAGATGGTGCAGTAAGCACACGTGGACACGAGGTGTATGCTGGTTCGGGCAACGAGGACTACTTTGAACCTGCTGTGGCAATTACGCATGCCGATGGCAACATGACTACCTACCTTTATTATAAAGGCAGCGAAACAAAGACCATCAATGGGGGTACTGAAACCATCGTTACATTACAGGATGATAAATATCCTGTGACAGTAAAACTGCATTACGCAGCCTATGCAAAGGAAAATGTGATTAAAACATGGACTGAAATTTCTCACAAAGAAAAGAGTCCTATAACTTTGTGGCGCTATAGTAGTACGATGCTCTATTTTAATGCGCCTAAATATTTCCTAACCTCTTATCACAGCGATTGGGCTAAGGAGGGACAGCCCGAAACCGTGCAGTTAACTGCTGGAAAGAAAATTATTGACACCAAACTTGGCTCGCGTGCAGCCATGCACACTGAACCATTTTTTGAACTCGGACTTAACGAACCCGCTAAAGAACATGAAGGAAATGTGGTGCTCGGAACCATTGGTTGGACAGGCAATTTCCGTTTTACCTTTGAGGTGGACAATGTAGGTGGTTTGCGTGTGATACCAGCCATCAATCCTTACGCCTCCGATTATAAGCTCAAGGCAGGCGAAACATTTACCACCCCCGAGTTCATTTTCACCACAAGCACAAGTGGCACAAGTCAGGCAAGCCGCAATTTGCACGATTGGGCACGTCATTACCAAATAAATATGGGCGAGGGCGACCGCATGACCTTGCTTAATAATTGGGAAAACACAGGCTTCGACTTTAACCAAAAGAGTTTGGCAGAGTTGATGAAGGATGCTAAAGACTTAGGCGTAGACATGTTCTTGTTGGACGATGGATGGTTTGCCAACAAATATCCTCGCAAGGACGATCATGCAGGCTTAGGCGACTGGGATGTAACTCATAGCAAGTTGCCCGATGGCATTCCAGGTCTGGTGCGCGATGCGAAGGCTGCAGGCGTAAAGTTCGGCATTTGGGTAGAGCCAGAGATGGTCAATCCCAAGAGCGAACTCTTTGAGAAACATCCCGATTGGGTGATAAAGCAGAACAATCGCGAAACATATTACTATCGTAACCAATTGGTATTGGACTTGTCGAATCCAAAGGTGCAGGACTATGTGTTTGGCGTGGTAGACCGCATTATGACCGAAAATCCTGAGGTAGCATATTTTAAGTGGGACTGCAATAGTCCTATTACAAACATCTACTCACCCTATCTAAAAAATGATCAGGGCAAGTTTTACATCGACCATGTACGTGGCATTTACAACGTGATGAGTCGCATTAAAGCCAAATATCCTAATTTGCCTATGATGCTTTGCTCGGGTGGTGGTGGACGTATGGACTACGAGGCATTAAAGTATTTCACCGAGTTCTGGTGCTCGGATGATACCGATCCTTACGAGCGTCTTTACATTCAGTGGAGTCTGTCGAAGTTTTTCCCAGCTAAAGCAATGGGCTCGCATGTTACAAATTGGAACAAACGCACCAGTGTGAAGTTCCGCACAGATGTATGTAGCTCATGTAAATTGGGCTTCGATATCGACTTAAAACCCATCAAGGGTACGGCAGACTATCAGTTCTTGCAAGAAGCCGTTAAAAATTGGACACGTCTGAAACCCGTGATTCTCGATGGCGATCAGTATCGATTGGTTTCGCCTTACGAAACTGACCATTGTGCCCTTAATTATGTGTCGAAGGATAAGTCGCATGCGGTAGTTTTTGCTTATAACTTGCATCCGCGTTATAAAGAACCCTTACAGAAAGTTTGTTTTGAGGGACTCAATCCAGATCGTACCTATAAAGTGGAGGAAATAAACTTGATGCCAGGCACACAGTCAGCTTTTAGTTTCAATGGCAAGGCATTTAGTGGTGACTATCTAATGAAGGTGGGACTCAATATTTTCGATCAAGAAGAGGGTACCAGTCATGTGTTTGAATTAAAATAGAAAATGTGTGCTAACAACAGAGTGAAATGTTGTGATATTATATGAGAAGTTTCGGATGGATGCTTTGTGCTGAAATCCGAAACTTTTTATGTTTTAAGAATATAACTTCTAACTATTCTCGCTTTTTTACGGGGGCATGATATTTGTGTCTCTAATGGTAGAGGGTTCAAAATCCGAGACATATTCTGCATGAGTTTATCGGATTTTGCCGTCAATAGATGACATGTTTACACCCACAATAGTTTGTTTGAGTCTTGCCATTGTCGTAAGAGTTTAGATAATAGTAAGATTAACCACCCTTGTTCCATCGTTTCTCATTCGTTTGTCATTCGTTCGATTCCGTATTGTTTCCGTTTCAATCCCGTATCGTTTCCGTATTGTTTCCGCTTCACAATAGAAGGACAATAGAAGGACAATAGAAGGACAATAGAAGGATAATAGAAGGATGATAGAAGAACGATACGGGATTGATACGGATGTTTGTTGTCGATAAAGGCATGTTATAGTGTTTTACCTCGTTAGGTGAGAGAAGGTAGCCAGGTATGTGAAGGGGAAATTATTCCGATATCGGCGGTACCTCAGCAATTCAAACAAGTTTGATTGCATTCGGTTTGCACGATATCCCAATGGTATATATTTCCGTATCAATCCCATATCGTTCTCCGTTCATCCTTCGTTCAAGCTCCGTTCGAGTTCCGTTCAAGCTCCGTTCGAGTTCCGTTCGGGCTCCGTTCAAGCTCCGTTCGGGCTCCGTTCAAGCTCCGTTCAAGCTCCGTTCAAGCTCCGTTCGAGCTCCGTTCAAGCTCCGTTCAAGCTCCGTTCGAGCTCCGTTCAAGCTCCGTTCGGGCTCCGTTCGAGCTCCGTTCATCCTCCGTTCGAGCTCCGTTCAAGCTCCGTTCATCCTCCGTTCGAGCTCCGTTCGAGCTCCGTTCGAGCTCCGTTCGGGCTCCGTTCAAGCTCCGTTCGAGCTCCGTTCAAGCTCCGTTCATCCTCCGTTCGAGCTCCGTTCGGGCTCCGTTCAAGCTTCGTTCATCCTCCGTTCGGAAATCGAAGAACGAACGGAGAACGATCGAAGAAATATCGGAGAATCATCGGAGGCAAAACGAAGATGTATCGAAACTCTAATGGGAAACCAAGGGAAAGGCAACACGAACAAAAACTTTATTTTTAATCACTTAAATTCAAATTATTATGGCAAAATTTTTCGAATTTTGAACACCCTACCTAACGGGGTGAGGCTGGCGCGTGAAATATTATTTTTACTCAAATAATCAAACACAGGGTTTTACTGGTGACCCGAAAAATTGCACAAAATTTGGAATCCGCTTTTTTGCGTTGTAACTTTGCACTCGCAAGCTTGCTAAAACACGCTCCATTTTGGCGGACAAGAATTCCGAAGACATTCCGATATCATACCGAAGGAACGCAGCACGCTTTTTGGATCCATTTCCTAACCTTATTCACATACCTTGCACCTCAACAGACTGCAATAACAACGAAAATCCATTATGAAAGAAAAAATAAAAGAATATCGCCAAATGCCGCTCGATAAGTTGGCTTTAATGCTTGCTTCGCGCCACGAAGAAGGGGCAAGCTACATTCTGCAACAAGTGGAGGGGTGGCAACGGCTGCGACATAAAGTCCCCTCGTGGGCTAAGGTGGAGGACCTGGAATATCCACCACGCTTGGCGCTCGAACAATGCTCGGGCGAGGCTGCTGCGCTTTATAAAGCCCAGGTGGTGAGGGCGCTCTTTGCCCACGAGAATGGGCAAACTAAGGGCATGGTTGACCTTACGGGCGGATTGGGCGTGGACTTCTCGTTTGTGGCTCGCGAGTTTGACAGTGCAGTTTATGTGGAACGACAAGAGGGGCTTTGCGAATTGGCACGGCACAACTTTCCGCTGTTAGGCTTAAAGCATGCACAGGTGGTGTGTGCCGATGGGGTGGATTATTTGAAAAACATGACGCATGGGGTGGACTTGATTTTTCTTGATCCGGCACGGCGCAATGCGGCAGGACGTAAAACGGTGCTGATTGAGGACTGCGAACCTGATGTGTGTGGTTTGGCAGAAACCTTGCTCAGCCACGCACGTTATGTGGTGGTGAAACTCTCGCCCATGCTCGACATTGCTGCTGCCACACGTGCCTTGGGTTGTGTGCATCAAGTGCATGTGGTGGGGCACGGAGGCGAGTGTAAAGACCTCTTGTTGGTGCTAAAGCAGGGGACTGCGCATCCGCGCACGTTTGTGTGTGATAACGGGAGCACGTTTAGCTTCACGGCACACGACGAGGCTACCGCCATGCCACAATATGCTGCACAGGTGGGGACTTATCTTTACGAACCTGGGGCTGCAGCAATGAAGGCAGGTGCCTTTAAGTGGATGGGGGTGCATTATGGACTGAAAAAATTGCACCCTAACTCTCACCTTTACACGGCAGATGTGGCAGTGGAGGGGGATTTTCCTGGACGTGCATTTAAAGTAGAACAGGTGTTGGGCTTTGGCAAAGACGACGTGAAGCTGCTGCGCAAGGTGGCTCCCAAGGCTAACCTCACGGTGCGCAATTTCCCTGCTACGGTAGATGTGTTGCGCAAAAAACTTAAAATAAAAGAGGGGGGCGACCTATTTATTTTTGCCACAACAACGGCTGATAATCAGCATGTTATGGTGTTGTGTCGAAAAAAATAGCAAAAAAAAGCGTTCACCGTTGTAACTTTTTCCCCACCAAGCCGTCTACAATACAGAGAGCTCAAATGAAACAGATAGATTTTCGCAAAGACTTGCTCCCACTGAAGGACAAGATATACCGCATGGGTCTGCGCATCACGCTTAATGCGCAAGAGGCAGAAGACCTTACGCAGGACACCTTGATTCGTGCTTGGAACAAGCGCGATGAGTTGGCGCAGGTGGCCAACATTGAGGCGTTCTGCATTGCTATTTGCCGAAATCTTGCCCTCGACCGTGTGGCGCGTCGTGAAAACGCGAATGCTTCGCTCGAGGCTGAAGCTGTTAACCCCTACGACAATGAGCCCACACCCGACGAAAAGCTTGAACGCGATGAGAAACTTAAACGCATTCATCAACTTTTCAATGCCTTGCCCGAACGCTTGCGCACGGCTTTGCAGCTACGCGACATTGAAGAAATGAGCTATGCCGAGGCTGCACAAACCATGAATATTAGCGAAGACCTTTTTAAGGTGACGCTGCATCGCGCACGAAAGGCTATCAAAAACCAATACGAAAAAATAGAGAATTATGGACTATAAATATATTGAACAACTGCTTGAACGCTATTGGGAGTGTGAAACCACACCTCAAGAAGAGCGCATTCTCAAGGCTTTTTTTAGCCAAGAGCAAGTGCCTGCACAGTTGCAGCGCTACAAAAGTTTGTTCGTATATGAGCAAGAACAAGCGCAACAACACTTAGGTGCCGATTTTGATGAGCGTGTGCTTGCTGCCATTGGTCAAGCCGACGAGAAACCTGCCCAGGACAAAGTGGTGAGGGTAGAGCGCATCTCGCTCAGTCGCAGACTACGTCCGCTATTCCGTGCTGCAGCTGCCGTGGCAATAGTCACACTGCTTGGCAATGCTGCACAACATTCGTTCACCTCGCAGCCTAATAGCCCCAATGCTTGGGACTATAACCAGTCGGCATACAAAGACTCGTACACCGACCCACAAAAGGCGTATGAGGCAAGTATGCAAACCCTCGAGATGTTTAAAGAGGGTGCTAAAACGGCTGTGAATGACTCTGCAAAGCATCATGCAGTGCCTTCGCCCACTGAACGATAATTTTTGTCACCTCATCATCTATACAAAAAAATAATGCAAACCATTAAGCATATTTTTATAGGTTGGTTGGCGACATTTATAGCAATAGCAGTACAGGCGCAGAATGAGCAGGACTTTGCTTCGCGCTTTATGTCGCTCTATGCGCACCAAAGCACTTTGCAATGCACCACGGTTTCGCCCCTTATGCTCGAACGTATGATGCAACTGCCTGATGTGGAAGAAAATGACCACACAAGGCAAGTGCTTTCGCAACTAAAGTCGATTCAAATGGCGAATAACACCGACTGGCACGACACGAATTGGCTTTATAACAAGGCTCTGCGGTTAGCCAATCGTAATGACAAACGCTATAAACCCTACGCACAACGACAAAGCAAACGGCTGTATGTGCGACGACGCGGAAAATACATTGTGGAGATGGTGCTTTTTATGAAGCACGACCGCCACTTCAGATTAATCAACCTCACGGGTAATATGACTGACGACTTTTTAAAAGAGTTGTTTAAAAGTTAACCCCCTCCAAAGGTTGAAAAGACGCTAAGAAACAATCAATTAAAGCTGACAAAATATAAAACAATCCCTTCCCCCTTGCCGTCCACCCAAAGACGCCCCGGACGGTGAACCAATTTTTTAAGTAAAACAACAATCACTCCTCAAAACTGTGTGTGTGACACAAAAAAATCACAAGCTAACGGGTTGGTCTGCACCTCTCCCTTCTTAAGTAAAACAGCCCCTCATAAAACAATCACCGCAGACTTTTGCCACACGGCTTAAATTCACACACTCCTCACGCACGCAGTGATAAAGGTTTCAGTTCTCTCCCTCTTTTTAAACACACACAACTGCACGCTTTTATATGCGAATAACCTTTGTGCAGATGTGCAGATGTGCAGATGAAGGTTGCCCCTTTCCCTTTCAAACTTTGGGTAGCTTTTCATCTGCACAACTGTTTTTATATGCCTCTCAAGTTATGTTAGTTTCATGCAACATCCTCTGAATGATAGTTGCCAATTGTGCATAGCTTTTTTGTGGATTTTGAAATCCCTTTTATGTTCTTACATTGTTGTTCGTAACAGTGTGTTTTTGGTAAAAGTTTAGGCTTGATCTAAAAAAAACGTATTTTTCTTTTATTATTTTTGTTTTGTTTGGAAAAAATATATTACTTTTGGAGCGAATAAATTGACTTAGTGCATATTTTATGCGCTATGTTTCAATGAATTCTAGCCTCAGTCCACGCCGATTCTATTGTAGGTTTAAACTTATATTTAGAAGGTTGGGTGGGTAAGAGAGGCATGACATAATTAAGGCGTTTACTTGACGCTCTGTTTGAGACCCATCGAATCTCGCAAATTCTTTTTTCACAGTCTTGAACTCAGCAACGGTAGATGCCCCGGGTGTGATTATATCAACCCTATGTGGTTCTCTGCTAGCCATCATTGTACCCTTATAGGTGCAATGCTTTTCTGCATACATGGACCTCACGGATTGGATTTTCATATCGGCGTGGGCTCTGACGTTGTCTGTTCAACTGTGATAGGCAATGCGAGAGCCTCGATGGGTGGAATGGACAACAGGTAGGTTCTCCACGCTTTTTTTATGCCTTAATCAAAATACTAACCTTTACATTGTTCGAGAGAAAGCAATGTGCTAATTGATGGCTTTTATGGCTACAGGACACTTGTATTTCAATACTCGCGACGAGCTTATTCGCCTTGATTGTTCCAAAATTGTGTATATGGAGGGCGATGGCAATTATACCCACATTGTGCTTATTAACAAGCAGAAGGTTTCTGTTTGTATGAATCTTAGTAACGTGCAGCGATTTATTTCTGAAAGTTTGCGTGAGCGGGCTTCTATCTTTGCACGTATAGGTAAGCGTTTTATCGTCAATCTTAATTTTATATATAAGGTTCAACCTTTGTTGCAGAGTCTTGTTGTGACCGATGGTGTTCACTTTACTTTTCAGTTGGGCATTTCAAAGGAAGCTTTAAAAAAGTTGAAGGAAATTCTTGTTGGACGTGTGCCTAACAAGACACATATGGTTGTTGATTAAATAAAAAAACAATAGTGGAAATAATCATAGGAAGAGAAGAAGGTGCACGACGTTTGCACTGCATTGTTGGTGGACGTGAGTTTAATATTGGGCAGGCGGGCATGGTTCCTTTGTCTGTAAGTCGTCGGCATTGTAAACTTATTGTCAATGGAACCAATATACATATTGAGAATATCAAGGCACAGAATGTAACCTTTGTTGACGGAACCCAAGTAATTAGCAAGGGTATCACACCGTCAAGTTGTGTGCAATTAGGTGAGGAGAAATTTCTTGTGCCTTTGCAGCAGATACTGCAACTAGCTGGTGGCTCAATGGGTAATGGGATGGTTCCTCAAAAAGAAATGCCGACATTTTCACTGAAACCCATGAAGGCTGTGTGGAATGAATACGACAGTAAAAGAATGGAGATAATGAATAATGCGGCAAAGTTTGCTAACAGACAGCGCCTGCAAGGAATTTTCTCTATGCTTGGTATGTGTATAGGTTTTATTCAAGGTATAGACCAAACATTACGCATGGTTCTTGTATTTGCTGCTTTATGCGTTGGCGTTTATTTTTTCATAAGAGGCAGTATTGGGATATCAGTGCAGCAGCAATTGCATGATCTTGATGATGAATACGCTAAGAAATACAAATGTCCCAATCCTGATTGTGGAAGACCATTTGGGACAATCCCATATAGGAATATTGAGTATAACAAACAGTGCTTGGCTTGTGGTTGCAAATACACACATTGACATTTCGTGTAACAATCGGGATGTTTTATACAGAATGTCGATTTTCTTGTGGTATTGAAACAAAAGCAACCTAATTTTGCGTCATCAAATAACTAATTAAAAACTTTTAAATGCAACTATTATGAATAACGAAGAAACAATCGTCATGAAGCCACAGTATAATAACAAGGCTGAACAGACGGAAAAAGTAGAGGCTACTACTGCACAGAAGTCGAATAAAGTAAAGCAAATCGTTACTACTGCAGCTGCAGGAATAGTTGGCGGTGTCGTTGGTGCTGGCGCTGCATATGCAGCTGATGGTATGAACCATGGCAAAGAAATTGAAGAGCAAAAACCTGAAGATGAAGCGCAGCCTGCAGATGAAGCGCAGACAGCAGAAGTATCTAATGCTTCAACTGCTGAGGCATCTCAAGATGAGCAACAAGTAGAACCTCAGGTTGAAGCAGTTGAAGCCAAGGTAGATGATACTGCGAGTGAAGGGCCTGATTATACAAATCTTAATAATGCAAATCCTGTGACACCTAATCCTGAAGTAGAGGCTGTTGCGGACGAATCAAGTAACGACGACGCTAATGGTGTGCAAGTGTTGGGTGTATATGATGTGCCAGGAGAGAATGGACAGAATATGCAAGCAGCAGTGCTGACCAATGGTGAGGAATATGCTGTTGTTGCGGATATAGATGGGGATGGTGTGGCAGATGTCCTTGGTGTGGATGAAAATCATACCCAACAGATAGAAGAATACGAGGTCTATGACATTTCCAATGAATGTGTGCAGATGTCGAATTTTCAAAATGCGGTTGATTATGAACAACAGCAGCAGGAGCAAGAAACATTTGTCTATAATGCAAATGACGATTTATCAGAGGATTATAACAATCATGCTGATATAAACTATGAGGCTTAGTTTCATAAAGGGCTTGTTTATAGTTGCTACTTTTGTATTGTTGCCATTAACAGTACAGGCTAAGATTTATCTATTGTCAATTGGTATATCTGATTACCCTGGTACCCAAAATGATCTGCGCTTACCACACAATGATGCTGCCACAATGCAATGGCTTTATAAGGAGAACCAACATGCACAGGTTTGTTTGTTAATGAACGACAAGGCAAAGGTGGCAACCATAAAAAAAGCATTACAAAAGATGGCTGCTATTGCAACTCCCAATGATATTGTTGTGATGTCCTTTAGTGGGCATGGCATAAAGGGTGGATTTGTTTGCTACGATGGTTTCTTGTATTACAACGATATCTACTCAGCGATGGCATTGTGTAAAAGTAAAAACAAAATGGTGTTTGCCGATGCTTGTTATTCAGGAGCAATGCGACAAAGTAAAAGAAATGCTAAAGTGAAATCAAATGTCAACAAGACAAGCAACGTGATGTTCTTCTTTTCATGCCGTAGTAATGAGCTTTCTATCGAAACATCGAAGATGACAAATGGTTTCTTTACTTATGCCTTACAACATGGTTTGCGAGGTGGGGCTGATAAAAACCGAGATCGTATTATTACGGCAAAGGAGTTATTTGGCTATGTGAGTGCTAAGGTGAAGCAAAAGTCTGCAAACCGTCAGCATCCTGTGATGTGGGGTAATTTCTCTGATAACATGCCAGTGATGCGGTGGTAAAACCAATAAACAAAAATCTAACAATGAGTGAGATAAAGATTAAATGTCCAACTTGTGGTAAAATCCTTCGTTTAAAGGATGCTCCCAATATCAATGCGGCTTCTTTTACATGCCCTGTATGCCATGAAAAGCATATTGTGGGTAAGTGTCAGCGGTATGCAGAACAGCCCCAACCAACAAGTTCTTGTGGTGACGAAACCCAATATAGAGGCAACTCCGTACCACAACCTGGAGGCGAAGAAACAAGACTTGCATCAGGAACATGGCAAGGTAATGGTGATGAAACTCGTATAGGTGGTGCACCTTCAGTAACTATTGGTATGCTTGTTGATAAAAAGGGTACAGAATATCGCTTGTGCTCGGGTCTTAACACCATAGGGCGTAAGGCAGTTTCGTCTTCAGCATCAGTGCAGATTGCTACTGACGATCGCACCATGAGCCGCAATCATGCAGTGATAGAGGTTCGCAGTGAGAGTGGACATACAATCAACATTATTAGGAATGGGGCGAACAAAAATCCATCTTATCTAAACGGCTCGCTCATTGGAAAACAAGACCAACTCATTCTTAAAAATGGTGACCGCATTAAAATGGGAAATACGGAACTGACATTTAAAAATTAACCAGTTTATGAAATTTGAAATTAAAGCATATAATCTACAGGAACTTGGTCAAAGGGCAAATCAAGAAGATTCCCTCTTTCCTGCATTAGGAAAGGTTACGTCTGGCGACCGCTTATTTGTCTTGTGCGATGGAATGGGCGGACATGAAAAGGGCGAGGTGGCTTCTGCCACGGTGTGCGAGCAGATAAGTCGTACTATACTTAGTCAGTGGCGTGCCGATGAACCTCTCAGCGATGACCTATTCCGCCAAGCTCTCGCTGCAGCCTACGATGCGCTCGATGCCAAGGACGATGGTGCAGAACGTAAGATGGGTACCACGATGACATTCCTTTGCTTACACGCCAAAGGCGCAACAGTCGCCCATATTGGTGATAGTCGTGTTTACCAATTGCGTCCAGCCTCTAAGCATTCGCCAGCGCACATCGTATTCCATACGCGTGACCATTCGCTTGTTAACGACCTTGTAAAGATTGGTGAAATAACAGAGGAAGAGGCACTCCACCATCCGCAGAAGAATGTTATCACGCGTGCCATGCAACCCTGTCAAGAGCAGCGTGCAAGAGCTGACATTGCTCACCTTACCGACATTCAGCCAGGCGACTATTTTTATATGTGTTCTGACGGCATGCTTGAGCAGTCCACCGACGAGAATATTCTCAACATCATCACCAAACCAAACTCCACCGATGAAGAGAAACTTGAGATGCTTCGCAGCGTGACTGAGGAAAACAAGGACAATCACACGGCACACCTTATACATATTGAAAAGGTAATAGGGGCTAATCCCATCCTAGCATCTATCTCTCCTCGCCAACAAGAACCGAAAGGCACGTTGGTTACTCCTGACTTTAGCGCTGTTACTCCGCAACCTAAGCGCCGTAATCTGTTGCCTTGGTTGTTGGTTGCGTTGCTTTTAGTCGTTATAGCAGCTGGCGCTTCATACTTCTGTTTGGGTAATAAAGAAAATGAGAGCGCAAAGCCCGATAGCACTAAAATAGATTCTGCCAAGGGCCGGTCTGCTGAGAAGAAAAATAGCGATGCGCTCATAGAGGACACCTCTTTACAGCCTGTTTCACCTCAAAGTAAAACATCTTTACCCGCCTCTGCCGAAGGACAACCACAGGGGGTGGACAGCAAGCCTGCAAAGCCAACTAAACAGGAAAAACCGCAAACGGTTGCAGATGACAAGCAGGACGCAAAGGAAGACAAACACATTGTTAGCGAGATTTTCAAGAGTAGAAAAGGCTCTCCAAAAGAAGAGAAGCAAACTTCTAAGTTTAACGTAAAGAATAAATAAGTATGTCAGAGAAAAAAAATGATGGTGATGGTTATGGTCTTATAGGATGTGTATTTTTTATAATCGGTATAGTCATTGCTATATGCTTCCCTGGGGGTAAGCCTACTTTTATGAAGTCCTTGGATAAGTCCGTGGAAGATATGCGTAGATCTACCGAACAACTAAAAAAATCAGGTCTTCTTGATACTATAAATCTAAATCGAAAAAAACAAAATATTCTCCAACAAAAATAACCCATGCAACAGAATTTGTCAACTGGAACACTTCTGCGTGAGGGGGCATACAGAATAGAGCGTGTCCTTGGACAAGGCGCATTTGGCATTACCTACCTTGCCGAGCACGTACATTTGGGCAAGAAAGTCGCCATCAAAGAGTTCTTTATGAAGGAGGTAAACTCGCGTGGCGAAGATGGCAGCATTACGGGCATGACCGACGGCAGTCTGTCGTACAACTATTGCCGCAAGTTTCAAAAGGAGGCTGTTAACCTCTCCCACCTTGAGTACCCCAATATTGTGCGTGTAACCGACCTCTTCGGTGAGAATGGAACGTTTTACTATGTGATGGACTACATCGAAGGTCAGAACCTCAACGATTATGTAAAGTCTGGTCCGATAGGTGCCGATGAGGCCACCAACATCATCAAGGCTGTGGCCGATGCGCTCATCTATATGCACGAGACACACCACATGCTCCACCTCGACCTCAAGCCCGGCAATATCATGCGCCGTGCAAGCGATGGCCACATTTTCTTGATAGACTTTGGACTGAGCAAGCACTACGATGCCAACGGTCAACCCGAAACCTCCACCAACATCGGTCTCGGTACGGCTGGCTATGCGCCCATAGAGCAAGGTAATCAGGCAAAGAGCGGCGAGTTCCGCCCCACCATCGATGTCTATGCCCTTGGTGCCACACTTTACAAACTCCTCACCCGCGAAACGCCTCCCGCAGCTTCCGAACTTGTGAGCGACGATGAGCTGGTAGAGGACAATCTGCGTGAAAAAGCTGTGCCAGTCAATCTTATTAAGGTGGTAACCGAGGCGATGTGTCCGAATGTGAAGAAGCGTACACAGACAGTGCGTGATTTTAAGAACAGTCTTGATGGCGTAGAAACACAAATGCCTATTAGTCAGAAATCAGAAAAGAAAATTGTTTGGAATTATTCTGAAAACACATGTCTTGATGGTGTAGAAACACAAACACCTATTAGTCAGAAACCAGAAAACACAATTGTTGGGTGTTATTCTGAAGACGCATTATTTTCGCGTCCTAAAAAATCGGCCGTCTCAGCGTCAATAGAAACGGATTACAATTCATCAAAAGATACCGAGCCAGAAGGAACCAAAGAAGACCTGTTAAAGGATGAAACAGAACGATATTCTATTTTCGATTTCAATGGTAGAATTGGAGAGGGAATATATAGTTTGTTCTTTGTGATTATGTTTGTTGCACTTTTTATTCCACCATTGCTTATAAATGTAATACTTGGGGAGAAAGCTCTCTTGTTCTGGCCAGATCTGTTTAAATACATATATATGGCATGGTGCTTGATGTGTGTATATGTCATTGCATGTGTTGGAGTAAAACGCTGTCATGATATAGGTAAATCCGGTTGGCTTATGCTATGGCCTCTCAATTGGAATTGGACATTACGTGAAGATGGAGATCCTTGTGATAATCAGTATGGTAAGGTGGGCAACGGCATCTCCAAAGAAAGTGTTAAGGTCTTATTCATTATTTCCTTGATATTCATATTTGTTTTAAGCATCTTACCAGCATTAATCTATATTTAATGAGAAGATAACCCATGCAACAGAAATTATCAACCGGCACCCTTCTGCGCGAGGGGGTATACAGGATAGAGCGTGTCCTTGGACAAGGCGCATTCGGCATTACCTACCTTGCCGAGCACGTACATTTGGGCAAGAAAGTCGCCATCAAAGAGTTCTTTATGAAGGAGGTCAACTCGCGTGGCGAAGATGGCAGCATTACGGGCATGACCGACGGTAGCCTGTCGTACAACTATTGTTGTAAGTTTCAAAAAGAGGCGCGCAACCTCTCTCACCTTGAGCACCCCAATATCGTGCGTGTAACCGACCTATTCGATGAGAATGGAACGTTTTATTATGTGATGGACTACATCGAAGGTCAGAACCTCAACGATTATATAAAGTCTGGCCCGATAAGTGCCGATGAGGCCACCAACATTATCAAGGCTGTGGCTGATGCGCTTATCTATATGCATGAGACACACCACATGCTTCACCTCGACCTCAAGCCCGGCAACATCATGCGCCGTGCAAGCGATGGTCACATCTTCTTGATAGACTTTGGACTGAGCAAGCACTACGATGCCAACGGTCAACCCGAAACCTCCACCAACATCGGTCTCGGTACGGCTGGCTATGCGCCCATAGAGCAAGGTAATCAGGCAAAGAGCGGCGAGTTCCGCCCCACCATCGATGTCTATGCCCTTGGTGCCACACTTTACAAACTCCTCACCCGCGAAACACCTCCCGCAGCTTCCGAACTTGTGAGCGACGATGAACTGGTAGAGGACAATCTGCGTGAAAAAGGTGTGCCAGTCAACCTTATTAAGGTGGTAACCGAGGCAATGTGTCCGAATGTGAAGAAGCGTACACAGACAGTGCGTGATTTTAAGAACCAACTGTCTTTGGACGCTGTACCTTCTGTAGCTGAAAGTAAAAGTATTGAGAACGAAGAACAAAACTTTACAGCAGATGAGGAAACCATTGTGGGGAGTCAATCGGTTAAAGATAATAGTGACTCAGATAATACGGATCCCAAACGTCTCTTGGCTCAAAAGTTTAGTGAAACGTTCGATGTTCCCTTGCGAGAAGCTTTGAACTATATAATTGCGCATGGCATGTCTGAGACGCAGCGTGTAATAGACAATGCTATGGCAACAGGGCGTTCTGCACAGAGTTCAGAAGAGCCGAGGAACACTTATAGTGAGCCGAAAACCGAGGACGTAGAAGCTTGGAGAAAAAGAGACTCTTTCCGCCCTTTCTCATTCAAGGGCAGAATAGGGCGCCTGCAACTCATTCTTTCGTATGTAGTGGGCTTTGTGGCTTGGTTCGCATCTTTCCTCTTGTTTGATATAGAACATTCCGACGGAAATGGAGGTGTAATCTTGTTATTCCTTGCTTGTACAGTAGCCTTTTTCTGGTTCCTCTATGCTCAATGCGCCAAGCGTTGTCACGATTTAGGCAAGTCGGGCGCATGGATGTTCGTACCATTTTGGAACGTGTTACTTTTCTTTGCCGAAGGTGAGAAACAGAACAACCAGTATGGCCAAGGCGCAGCTACAGAGTCAGATCATAGTGGCAATAACATATTGTGGGTCATATTCTGGATCGTTGTGCCAATAGGGGGACCATACATTTGGTATAATATGGATAATTTTGATGAATCAATAGCGCAAAGTGAAGTAAATTGGTATGTCGATTCCGCCAGACATGATGAGGTCTATTGTGTTTATGAAGGCAAAAGGTATTATAGATTTCGGAGTGAAATTCCTGATGGTCAGCGTGAAATACACTATGCGGAAGATGACCCTCGAGAGTCATTCTCTGGTACAATCAGTGGCAGAGATTGTAATGGACTTCTAAAATATCGTAATGGTGACTATTTTAATGGTACTATTTCGAATGATTCTACTGTAACAGATTCAGCTTTGGGTGACCAACTCATGTCTGGTCATGGTAAAATAACTACTGAATATGGCACTTATGAAGGTGATTTCTTTAATGGTGAAATGAATGGTCCGAATGCATATTTCAGTTATCCTAATGGGGATGTTTTTGTCGGTTCGTTTGCTAATAATGAATTTAAAGAAGGCAAGTATACCGTTAAGCAAACTGGGGAATACTTTGTCGGCTCATTCAAGAATGGGCAACCTAGCAAAGGCACTTGGTATGATAAGAAAGGTAACAAATTAGAAACTCTATAAATAAAAAAATATGAAAAAAATAGTCTTAATCTTGATGCTGTTAATGGTTTGTTTTGATATTTCAGCACAAAAAGCGATTGTACGCAGAACCAATAAGGTTAGTCATACACAAAAGACAACAAGAACAAACAAATCAAGAACAAACCATTCAAAAACACCCCCAGCGCGAAAAAATAAATCCTTGGATTTCACACGAGTACAAGTTGTAGATTTGGGTCTCCCCTCAGGTACTTTGTGGGCAGATAGGAATTTGGGAGCTGCTTCAATAACAGATGAAGGAGGTTTGTTCGTTTGGGGTGACCCTTATTGGGACAATATATCAAGGGTGCCTGATGGCGTGAATGAAATTTCAGGCACTGGATATGATATGGCTCAATCAATATTAGGAGATAATTGGTGTATGCCAACTATTGCGCAATTTCAAGAGTTGCATGATATGTGCAGCATAAACAAAACCAAAAAGAATGGAGTAGAAGGATACCTTGTAAAAGGTCCAAATGGTAATACTTTATTTTTCCCTTTTTCGTCCATTTATAAAATGAGATTTGGAAATTGGGATTATCAATTATCATGGACTGGTGAAGCAGATTCCCATGGTAATCCTGTTACGTGTAATTTAATACTCGGACTTTATAGTTGGAATAAAACAGATAGAGTAACTATAAGACCTGTTGCTGTAAAATAGTAGATTCATGTGCTGCAGATACTGCAGCATTTTATGGCAATTATTAAACAATATAAATGAATGAAATATGAAGAACAAAATTTCTCTTATCATTGCAATTGCAGTAATTCTATTAGGTTTGACTGCTTGCAAAACTACTAAAGACAAACTCGTCGGTTCTTGGCGCTATGCTAAAACAATGACATTTGACGGAAACGAGATTAGTCTTATGGGAGTGGATAATCAAAAGGAAGATGGTACGTTTACATCGTCTCAAACTGCTGTTGCAACCACAGAAACAGAATATGACGGTGTAAAAGTCCGAATAAAAATTGGTATAAGTATCAAAGGTTATGGCGATTGGAAGGTGAACGACGATAAAGAAATCGTATCATCTCCAGTTTCGGTTAGTGTGAAGGTAACAAGCGTGAAATATTTTGATCCAACAGATGACTCTTTCATAGGTGAACTGACAGGAGGCGAATTGGAGGAGGCTTCAAAAGAATATGCAAGGGAAGTCAAAGCGGACTTGCTCGAAGCCTCAACCGAGCGCATCATCATGTTGCAGGACAACAAATATGTAACAGAATCTGTTGATGATGATGGTAAGAAGGAAACGTATACGTATAACCGGTTGTAAGTAGCACTAAGGTAAGTGAGTTTTCTGACATATGCAAGTATTGGATAATTTATTGTTATCCAATGACTTGCTTTCTTGTAAAAATCACGGGTCTGCTAATTTAAGGCTCTATAAAAATATGAAAAAAATAATTTTAATCTTGATGCTTTTAATGGTTTGTTTTGATATTTCAGCACAAAAAGCGATTGTACGCAGAAATAGCAAAACGGCTCAACCATCAAAAACCATTACGCACAATAGTAAATCTGCACAAAAGACAAGTACACCATCAAAGCATAAAACTCGTAATGTACCAGACCATGCAGTAGATTTAGGTCTTCCTTCTGGAACTCTATGGGCTGATAGAAATTTAGGAGCTTCAAGTGAGTCTGATTATGGCAATTATTTTGCTTATGGTGACATAACTCCAGAGAAATACATAGGTGACAGTGATGAGAAAAATTACCCCAACAAAAACATCGTTCGAACGAAAATGGATGCAGCAACTCATTATTGGGGTGGTCGCTGGCATATGCCTACCCGGGCACAGGCAAAAGAGTTAGTCAAGTTCTGCAAATGGAAAGAGACCAAAATTGAAAACAAATTCGGATATAGAATAACAGGGCCGAATGGTAATAGTATTTTTTTACCATCTGCAGGAGATATGATGTTTATAAAAGGGCAGACAACTCCAGATTATGGCGACCAAGGCTCTAGAGGTAATTATTGGTGTGGTGAAGTTAATCTAAAAGAAACAGAAGCAAACGCTTATGAGATATATTTTGCGACAGATGGACATAGTTGGCACTACGTTACAGGTACGTTTAAATGGCTTTATTGTCCGATAAGACCCGTATGGAATTGAATTGTGAGTCCACTCGGAAAAGTCCTCGACGCTTTTTGACCGATAAATCTGTCAATACCAATATAACTAAAGATGTTGTGTCTCAAGCACACAAAGATATTTTTGTACAATACATGCAATCAGAAAGCAATATAAATAACCCTCTTACTATATAGTGAGTAAATAAAATGGCTAATCCATTATCCTGCCTATATGAGTGTTGAATAGGAGGTTGGAAAGTGAGGGCGCGAACTCTTCTTAAAAAATAATAAATCTTTTTTAATTTTAATATGAAAAAATAGAAAATACTATAGGTCACTAAAGAAGTTTTAAAAATATCAGTCAGTTTTTACTGCAACTTTCAGATGGACCCCTTAACAGGTTTCGTTGTTGATTATGCAGCAGAACGACTGATTGATTGGGCTTTCGCTTACTTCTTTAGTGTATAATAGGAACTCCTATTATACAGATTTAGCATGAATTCCTACACAACGAAAATATAGAGTCAATTTTATTTCGCGCATAATTTTGTGCTATATATGGTCTTAGGTAGGATATTCTTGAATTAGATCAAAATAGAAAGGTGACAATGGCGGTGAGGATACACCTCTTACCATTCCGAACAGAGAAGTTAAGCTCACAGGCATTGATGGTACTGCGGTTTCGTGGGAGAGCAGAAAGTTGCCAATTAGATTCTAACTATATAAATATTTTAATGATTAGTAATATGACAACAAAAAACTTTATTTAGAAGGGGTCTTTATGGATCAAGAAGACCCCAAGTAGTTTGTTAGTTTGTGTCCTGACAATTCTGATACATATTACACTACTGATAGGAAACTACCATTAGTTTTAGAATTGCCCTTGTTAGTAGCACGCAGAAGAGGTCCTCGATACTTTATGTGGCATTGAGGAAACTCTACACGCGTATAATGAAAGTAAGACCATAGAATACGAACGAAGAAGGAAACGGAGATTCCAAATCCAATAATGGGAGCAATCATCGTTAGGCAACCAGCAAATGGCTGCCTAACGTCATTTTTAGCCTTTAGTCTTTATGATGACTATAATGCTTACATAACATTTACCTCCTACCCAATTAAAAAAAGAGGATGCATCGTTTTGACACACCCTCAAGTAATAATGTGGCATGAAAAGTTTTTAATCAATTAGACGATGCGTTTTTATAGTATATTGGGTTTGCAACCAAAGCCGAAATAATACGAATCTTAGGTAAGGAAAAAAGGCTTTATGACCTTAAAACAAGTGTTTAAGATGCGATTATTTGTCAACTTATACAAGAAACCATATAACTTGTACAATGCGACTTAAATGACTTTTAATCGCTAGAAAGTTGCCGTATCTTTGCATTGTCAATAAGACAAAACAATTAAAATTTTAAAGAACAATGAAGAAAGTAATGATTGCGCTGATGATGGCTGTAACAACCAGCACAGCATGTTTTGCGAATGCAAGCAACGACGACGTACAGAAGGCTGCAAAAGAGGTGGCTCAAGCTGTAAAAAAGGCTCCCTCGGGCACAACCTATGGTGTGGTGGAAGTTACTAACAACCATATTGTGGTGAATACGCCACTCGGCAGACACACCATCAATAAAAATGCGGATGGTAGCTTCTCGTTCATGGGCATGTCTGCCAAGCTTATTTCTGTCAAGAATGGAGTGTACAAGGTGAAAACCTCGCTTGGTACGTTCAGCGTGAACACACACAAGGCAACTGTAACTAAACAATAAATGTGTAAACCACGAAAGGTTTGTGACGATCCTAAAAATGATTTAGGTTTTTATTGAAGAGGAGAGGTTTAAGTAGAGATGGATTAGTTGTAGTTCTCACAGAATGAATTCACTCAAAACATTAGAGAGAGGTGGAAAAACTCTTATCTTACAAAGAGTTATTATAGAATGAAAAAACTATTTTGACAACTATGTCGTGGGCTGGCTTCTGTATGTAGAAGTCAGCCTTTTTTTTCTGCGTATATTGAAATACCTGCTAAGGTGTGTATCAAATATGTGCTGAAATGTCATTTCTTTTAAATACTTTTGTATCTCCTGATACATTATACCTCCTTGCCCAAATAAACCAATTAGTCATTTGTTTGGAATTGGAGGCAAATGGTTGAATCGTATAATTAGAAAATTACAAAAAAAGTCACTTGTCATGCAGTCTTTTCTCGGTTTGGAGTATCTTAAAATAGAAAGCGAACATGCTTTTACTCTAGACATGAATACGAAAGAGATAGTAGCACGCGTACAAGAAGGAGATTCTGTAGCTCTGAAAGCATTATACGAAGCATATACCCCAATGATGAGAAATGTATGTTTCGCCATAGTAAATGAGGACGAGGACACGGTAAATGACCTCGTCCAGGTGGCATTTATCCGTGCATACTATTCACTTCATCAACTGAGAGATGCGTCAAAGTTTGGGGAGTGGATTGCAGCGATCACAAAAAATGTAGCCTTAAAGCATTTGGTACAGAAACAGAATAGAGAGATTGTTTCGTTTTCGAGTATGATAGGTGAGGAATTGGAACAAGATGGTGCAATTTCTTCTGATTCTATATTGGCAGAAAAAGAAATTCTTGCATTGATAGACCAGTTGCCAAAAGGGTATGCACAAGTGTTTAAAATGTCAGTGATAGAAGGCTATTCACATCAAGAAATAGCCAAAAAACTTGGCATTGCCCCACATAGTTCATCGTCTCAGTTGTCGCGTGCAAAAGCTATGTTGCGCCATATTATTAACAAAAGGAATATGACAGCTATAGCTCTGATATTGGTAAGTATTCCTATTTGTAGATATTTGCTAAGAACAAAGGATACAGACAAAGATGATGCTTTGGTTGCGGATGTGGTTAAGAAAAGAAATGTAGTGAAGCATTCTGCATTAAAAAACAAAAGATCTGATAAACGGAATTTAGCAAGTAGTAAAGTTAAAGTGGAAGGAAATGTCAATGAAACGCTTTCCATTATAGTTGATTCATTGCATAAGGACAGTCTATGTGTTTGTCTTGATTCTGTATCGAATAAGTGGATAGCAAAAGCGGAAAAAGACACTGTTCTAATTGATACGATTGTAAATCCTTATTCAAAGAACGGATTTTATGTTGTTGACAACATGCACCATGTTCAAAGGCACAAGTGGCAACTGTTGGCAACTGGAATATTGGGTTCAGATTTAGCTCAAAGTGCTTACCGAATGTTTTTGGCAAATGATAGAGAAGATATAACAGATGGCCCTCAACCTTCTGGACCTAAAGCGTTCGAAACTTGGGAAGATTACTATCAGTATCTGCTGCAGAACGAGCATGCAAATTTGTCGGACAAAGAAAAAGCACTTATGGAAATTGCCCAAAACAATATGAACAACATAAATAATAATATTAAGAATAATGGCAAAATAGTGGAACATGAGCATCATGACAAACCTTTAACTTTTGGTCTTTCTGTAAGAAAGTCTTTTGGTAATAATTGGAGTTTGCAAACAGGTTTGCAATATTCACTCTTAAAGTCTGATTTTACATTAGGAGAAGGCGCTCATTACATTAATCGGAACCAAAAGATTCATTATTTGGGAATGCCTTTGCAGGTTTCATACAAGTGGCTTGATATAAAGAATTGGTCTGTCTATACATCGCTTGGTGGTGTTTTGCATATACCTGTATATGGAAAGATGAATGAGCAGTATGTTACAGGGCAGATCATGCCTTATAAGGATAGTTGGCATTTTACACCTTCTGTGCAGTGGAGTATAGGCACAAATATTGGTTTGCAGTATCAGTTTGCGCCAAAGTGGAGCGTTTACGTTGAGCCTTCATTCAATTGGTATATACCTAATGGTAGCTCTTATCATACGATATGGACGGAGCATCCATTTACGATGACAATGCCTTTGGGTATTAGGTACTCCTGGTAAAAAGTTTTGTGTTATGCAGTCTTTAAGACTTTTGTAGCCTCTTATTGGTAGAAGCACAAAAGTTTCTAAAGAAAATATGTATAAGACAAAAGATTACTTTTATAATGGGGTGTTGTATCTTAATAACTTGCTTCGTCCTCGACATAAGAAGCTGAGTACGTTAATGATTTACTCTACCACCAAATGCCAATCTCGGTGTAAGCATTGCTCTATATGGCAGAAAACAGAAGCGCATTTATCGCTGGAAAGCATCCAAAAGATAATGCAGAGCAAATGTGTTACTACGAAAACAGTAGTAGGGTTAGAAGGAGGGGAGTTTCTTCTTCACCCAGAGGCTGATGCCATCATGGAATGGTTTAAGCACCATCATCCGAACTACACCTTGTTATCAAATTGCCTTAACCCCAAAAAAGTCATCGAGGCAGTGCGAAAATATCGTCCTACACATCTATATGTGTCGCTTGATGGCGATAAAACCACCTATCAAACGATGAGGGGATGTAACGGACATGACAGGGTGATAGAAGTTGTTGAGGCTTTGAAAGACGAGGTGCCCATATCGTTTATGTTTTGCTTGTCACCTTGGAATAGCTTTGCAGATATGACCTACGTTATTGAAGTGGCAAAGAAGTTAAAAGTGGATGTGCGTATTGGTATTTATGGTACAATGGATTTTTTTGACACAACGGCAGATTTACTGAATGCAGATTTGCTGAACTTTGTTCAAAGCATTCCCCAAAATATTCATGAAACAGAGGAAAATTTCGATTTTGTTGCTCTGTATGAAGAATGGAAAAATGATAATTTGAATTTGCGATGTCAAAGCATTTTTAGTGAGTTGGTGATTCATTCTAATGGGGATGTGCCATTGTGCCAAAACTTGGGCATAATGTTGGGTAATATTCACGAAAAGTCCTTGGATGAGATATTCAATTCATACCAAACAAGTCGCATTCAGTGTCAGTATTCTAAAGAATGTAATGCTTGCTGGATAAATTTTCATCGAAAATATGACATTATCTTATTGCGCAATTTTGAAAAAATCTTGCCAAAGAAAATGATAGAATGGTTCTATGGTAAGTATCAGTGGACAGAAAATAGTAAAGAAACTTATAAACAATACATAAATCGAATTTGTAGAAAATGAGATATACCAAGCAACTGATAGACCGTTATAAACATTTTCGTAGTATTCGTATGCTTAAGCAAAACTACAGTGGTAAATACGCATTTGTGGGCATTGGAAATCATAGTGTAAACAACCTTTATCCTGTGATTGATTATTTGCACATACCATTGAAATACATTTGTTGCAAATCAAAAAGTAAGTTGGCATTGATAGAAAATATTTATCATAGTGTACATGCTACGACTTCATTGCAGACAATCTTAAACGATAAAGAAGTAAAGGGTGTTTTTGTTTCTGTTTCTCCACAAGTACATTTCACAATAGCATCGGAGGTGTTGAAAAGTGGAAAAGCTTTATTTATAGAGAAACCGCCTTGCCAAAATATGGAGGAATTGATGCAGTTAGTGGCATTGCAAAATAGGTATAATAACATAGTGGCAATAGACTTGCAAAAGCGTTGCTCGCCCATAGTGCAGATACTTAAAAAGAATCTACATAGGTGTGATGGCACAATAAGTTATAACCTTAGATTTCTTACTGGGGCATATCCAGAGGGGAATTCATTGAATGACCTATTTATTCACCCGTTAGATTGTATGGTTTATTTATTCGGAAAAGCAAAAGTGAAATACGCAGAAAAAGCAGGAAACACTTTAATGCTTATTCTTGAGCATCGCAACGCAACAGGTATGCTTGAACTATCGACAGATTATTCTTGGAACGATGCTAAAGAATGTTGGAGTATAAACACTAATAGTGGGATATATGAACAGAATAACTTTGAGGAACTCATATTTCAGAGTAAACCTAAAAAGGTATTGGGCATTCCTTTAGAGAAGATTCATCCACAAAAGAAGGTTACAGTGAGTTTATATAACAGGAACAATTTTGTGCCTTTGATACAAAACAATCAAATTGTTACGCAAGGCTATTATCACACTATAAAAAATTTTATGGATGCGGTAGAAGAAAATATTAACCCCAAAGAGTTATCGTTTGAATCTCTTGTAAACACCTATTCTTTAATAGAAGAACTACATCAATTACTTAAAAAAATAAAATTATGAAAAAGTTATTGTTAGGCAGTGCTTTATTGGCTTTAACGCTTCTGTCTTGTTCTACAGAGCAAGGCATGACAGAACAACCTATAAAGTTAAGTGAACTTGTGAATACAGGTTGCAAACGCTCGTTTTCACCCAAAGAAAGTCGCTCCGATTTTTATAGAACAGAAATGGAAGTGAAACCTAAGGTCTCTATTTGGGTTGATAAAAATTGTGTGGCAGACTTTAAAGTGACTGATCTTAAGGAAAACTGCATAGTGAGTGAATTTCGTCCAACGGTAAAGGTTAATGGAGAAGAACTAATAGTTGTATTGATACCCTATGCTACCGATCCGATAGTTGAAGCTGATTGCTATTGTCGATACGATGTTGGATTTAAAGTCAGCAATATTTTACTGGGTAAATGCATCTTAAGAATCTACATTTCGAATTATTTCGGAGAATATGACACCGAGAACCCTATTTATGAAGGTTGGCTAACATTCGCACCCAATCATTCGTTCGATTTTGAACTTTAAAAAATTAAGTATTGCTTTTACGTTTTATTGACAATGATATGATGGGGTTAAACGAAAGAGTATGCAATAGCAAGAATTAAAGATTGTAATTAGACATCGAACTTACGTTAATAACCTTGTTGACTTCATAGGAACCCAATCACAGTTTTGATAGAATCACTAATAAATTTCTAATGAGAAGCTTGTAAAAATCTCAAAAAGGTGTATATTTGCATCATAATAAATCTCAAAAAGGTGTATTGTGTAAAGACTGAATACCTCAAAAAGGTGTAAAAGATATTACTATGAAGCGAAAAATATATCAACAACTCCTTGACTGGAAGGAGAAAAGAAACGGCGAAGTGGCATTACTCATTGAGGGTGCACGGCGCATAGGCAAAAGTTATATTGTAGAGGAGTTCGGCAAGAATGAATACGAGTCGTATATTCTCATCGACTTCAATAAGGCTCCCCAAATGGTTAGAGACTGGTTCGATCTCTATATAGAAGACCTTGACATGTTGTTTCTCTATCTGAGTCAGCACTATAAAGTGAGACTACACGAACGCAAGTCGCTTATCATTCTTGACGAGGTGCAGTTGTGTCCAAGGGCGAGAGCTGCAATCAAGTTCTTGGTGAAAGATGGCCGATATGACTACATTGAGACCGGCTCTCTGGTAAGTATTAAGAAAAACACACAAGGAATCGTACTACCATCGGAAGAGCGCCCAATACAGATGTACCCAATGGATTTTGAGGAATTTCTTTGGGCCACTGGTAACGATATGCTGATGGATTTGATACGGAAGATGTATGCAGAAAAGAAACCAATGGGACAAGTTTTTCATCGTCAGGCTATGGATGCTTTTCGTCTTTATATGATAGTGGGAGGAATGCCACAAGCCGTGAAGAAGTATGTTGAGACGAAAGATTTTGATGCCGTAGATGTTGCCAAGCGCGATGTGCTAACCATTTATCGTAACGACATCTTTAATTACGCAAGTGAGATAGCTGAAAAAGTGGTATCTATTTTCGATCAGATTCCTCCTCAACTCTCTAAGCATGAGAAGAAGTTCCGTCTGTCTGCTCTAAAACCAGGTGCTAAATATCGTGATTGGGACGATGCTTTCTTCTGGCTGAAGGATGCAAGAGTAGTCAACATCTGCTACAACTCGACGGAGCCGAACATCGGACTGAAGATGAACGAAGACCGTACAACCTTGAAGTGTTACATGAACGATACGGGCTTGTTGATCAGTCACGCTTTTGATGAAAAGGGCATTGTCTCGTCAGAGATTTATCAGAAGCTGCTTTTTGGAAAACTGGAAGTGAACGAAGGAATGCTCATTGAGAATATTGTGGCACAAATGCTAACAGCCAGCGACAATAAACTTTTTTTCTATAGCAAGTCATCAGATGAAGTCGAAAATCGTATGGAGATAGACTTCTTGCTTCAAAAGGACAAAGTGACAACACGTCATAAGATTCGCCCGATAGAAGTCAAAAGCGGTAAAAACTACACGTTATCTTCTATAACAAAGTGTATGAAGAAGTTTGGAGAATACATGACCTCTCCTATGGTTTTGCATGCAGCCGATTACAAGGTAGAGAATGGTATCATCTACCTTCCGCTTTACATGACGCCTTTATTGTAAATAAAGGAGTGTAAATAATATAATGTGCACAGAGAAAATTCAATTTTTCTCTGTGCGCATTGTTATATAAGGTTCTCTTTATATTCTATTAAACGCATTCTAATTTCCCATAAAACAAAAACAGCAACCTACGCTTTAGCGTAAGTTGCTGTAATAAATAGAAGTGTGGACCAGCTAGGACTTGAACCTAGGACCTTCAGATTATGAGATCAATAAAATGATAGTCCATGATATTCTGCTATTATGAACTTCATTGATTATCAATGGGTTATCTCTACTTGATGTTTTATGCCGTATTCCTGAATATCCATGACTCAAACAGTTTGTTTACGCATTGTTTACGCAGAAATTAGGAAGAGAGCAGAACTTCTAACAATTCATTGGCAAGTTTGTTGTCTACCACTTTTATCACATTGTCCTCTTCTGTTGCATAGCCAAGGGCATTTATAGCGCCATACCATACGATGTTTTTGTCTATGATAGTTGTGCACAGTTTTACTTCTGGTAATATTCTTACAGACAATCCTCTTTGCAAAAGGTATTCTGTTTCAGGGCTATTTGCTGTCGTGATAATGAGAATTTCGATTCCAATATGAGCCAAATCGCTCAACTGATTGACCCAAATATTACGCTCTACCCTATATAACTTGGGAGAAGAAACAACGATGGAGCGCTTGGCATCTCCTATACTTGAGGAGTAAGGACGGAAAAATGTTTTGCCATTGAATATCTGCTTCTCACTAACAGGTATGCCTATATCTTTCATATCGTCAAACAATGTGGGTGAATGTCGGGAAATGATTTCATATCCAATGGAAGCGTAACCCTTCAGTCGCTTCTTGTACATATTGTCGCATATAGGCTCGTGAATGTCAATGTAATCATAGATGCGCACATCTTTCTTTTCTTTGTTTTCACGGTGCAGGCGGCCCGCATATTGGGCAACAAGACCTTTCCATGAAATAGGAAGGGCAAGGAAAAGGGTGTCAAGGCGAGGATAGTCAAAACCTTCGCCTACATATTTTCCTGTGGCGACTATCGCCAAAGGTTCTTCTCTGGAAATCTCTTGCAAGTGTTGCTGCATCTCCCGTTTTTCTTTCGTGCTTCCGGTCCCTGTCAATGTGATAACATTCTTCACTTTATCCCTCAATTTTTCGGCTAATATGGTGACATGAGCAGTTCTGTTGGTCAGAATGATTGGCGTTCTTCCGGCTTCAACAGCCTTAAACACATCTTCTACTATGAGCGTATTGCGTATCTCGTCTTCTGAAAGCAACTGATACAATGTCGTTATAGACTGTTTGTCATCAGTAATGGAACGGTATGATGTGAATCGAGGAATTAGACACCTCTCAAATGATTGTTTCGTTATCTGACTTTTTGCATCGGCAGAGAAACGAATGGGACCACATTGCATGAAAATGATAGGCTGATGTCCATCCTTGCGGATAGGGGTTGCCGTCAGGCCATAAACTGCATGTGCTTTTATGCTCTTCAGCACATTCTCAAATGTCACAGACGACACATGGTGACATTCGTCTACTATTACCATTCCGTAATTTTTAACAAAAGGCTTTACGCTATCGCCATCAAGACATGACTGGATGAGCGCAATATCAACAATACCGTGGAGTGAGTTACCTGTAGAGTCGAGACAACCTATCGCAGAGAATTTCTTGCGACGGCCACGTTTCTTCGGCACCGGAGGTTCAATATAGTCAATGTTCAAGAACTCCGTCAGGCGTTCATGCCATTGGGCAAGTAATGCCTTCGAATGAACAAGAATAAGTGTACTCACCTTTTTTCGTGCAATAATTGCGGCCGCTGTAACTGTTTTTCCAAATGCCGTAGTAGCGTGAAGCACGCCATTACTGTGCATTAGCAATGCGTTGATAGCTGCCAGTTGTTCTTCTCGTTCTTTACCTTGAAAAGAAACAGATATAGGCGTACCATAGTTTGTCTCGTCAACAATATTATACTTTACTCCATTCTCATTGAGGAAAGAAAGAATTGCATCTTCGCAACCGCGAGGCATGGCGAGATAGTCGTCTGTGATGTCAAAACATGAGATGATGCGAGGTGTGGAATATGTAGAAAGTCGCAGTGCCTGCTTGCTATAAAATTCAGGGTTCTTGAATGATGCTATTCTTTTAAGGTGATTCAGAACTTTTGCCGAAACAGCCTTTAGCGGAATGTAAATTTTATCGGCCTTGGTGATTTCTATTTCGGAATAAAAATCGCCCTTGGAAATATCTTGTGGTATAGGAGTAACCCAAGGCTTGCTTTCACTTGAAGTGGTGAGTG
>ERZ1026874.372-NODE-372-length-28931-cov-13.682227_pt1 | contig 28931 bp, 30 predicted proteins | sample MGYA00380167_ERZ1026874 | MGnify/ENA primary metagenome ERZ1026874 (study PRJEB33269, sample SAMEA4719803) | human gut metagenome | biome: human-associated habitat; feature: organic feature; material: feces | place: Cameroon | collected 2013-10 ...
CTCGCGACCTCCGCCTCCCTAAGACGGCGCTCTAACCAAGCTGAGCCACACCCCGGAACGAAGATTATCATAGCATAGAATTTTATAAAAAGCAAGCCATTTTTTAAATTTTTCAAATTTTTTCTACAATTTTCCAAAGCAGCAAATAAAATACAAAACAAAAGGCGTCAAAACCTCGTAAAAGATTTTGACGCCTTTAGATGAATCGGAGTGGCGGGATTCGAACTCGCGACCTCCGCCTCCCTAAGACGGCGCTCTAACCAAGCTGAGCCACACCCCGAAACGCAAATAAGATGATACCATGGAATTTTACAAAAAGCAAGAGTTTTTTTATAAAAAGTTAATTTGTCTATTTTAAGTCTTTTGTCGTACAATAATGTAATAAGCTTTAAAGAAAAAAGTGGTTGCGAAGCAGACATTTTTTCGGGATCATTTAGAGAACGAATATCCAGCAAATTGGGATGCAAAGTGGGACGGCACGAATTTGTGGGATTAGGATAGAATTGTGACAACATCGGGGAAGAGCAGAAAAGAATACATAAAACAGTGGAGGATGGGCTATGGCCAATATAACAAAACTGGCACTGGAAGCAGCTTTAAAAAAAGAGCTTCTCACGAAGCCTCTGGACAAGATCACCATCAATGATCTCGCCGAGGACTGCGGTATCAGCCGGATGGCTTTTTACTATCATTTCAAGGATATTTACGATCTGGTAGAGTGGGTATGTGTGGAGGATGGCACGAGGGCACTGCAGGGGAAGAAGACCTATGAGAACTGGCAGGAAGGCTTCTGTCAGATCTTCGAGGCGGTGCAGGAGAACAAACCTTTCATTATGAATGTCTATCGCTGCGTGGATCGCCAGAAGATCGAAAGCTACTTAAACAAGTTGACCTACCAGCTCATTGCGGACGTGGTGGAGGAAAAATGCACCGGCATGCAGGTAGCGGAGGAACACAAGGAATTCATTGCCGGATTTTACAAATACGGTTTTGTGGGTGTGATGTTAGACTGGATCGATCGGGGAATGAAGGACGATTATCATAAGATCGTTGAAGAGCTGGCAATCACTCTTTACGGAAACATCAGCCGCTCCATCGAGAATTTTGAGCACACGGAAAAGAAATTCTGAAACAGTACTGAAATAGTATAAGTACTTTACAAAAAGGGCAGGATGATAAAAACTTTATCATTTGCCCTCTTTTGTAAATTGGTTTTCTTATAAAAAAGAAGTAGGATACTACTTGTAAACAGAAAAACATTTGAGAGTCATCAAAGAAAGGTGGTAATCATTATGGCAAAAAAGAATAATATTGGACTGGGCCTGGCAGCACTGGCCGTAGGTGCAGGCGCAGTGGCAGCAGTAACCAAAGGACATAAGGCAGAGGTGAAAAAGGAGGAGAGAAAGGCAGCCGTCAAGGCAGCCAAGAAAGACTACCGCAACACCGAGCTTGGAAGATACGATAAGAACAGCAAAGGCATCTATTATTCCAATGGTAACTACGAGGCCTTCGCAAGACCTAAGAAGCCCGTAGGAGTGGACGAGAAGAACGCTTACATCGTAGGCAGCGGACTGGCATCTTTAGCAGCAGCATGCTTCCTGGTACGTGACGGACAGATGCCCGGTTCCCACATCCATATTTTAGAGGCAATGGATATCGCAGGCGGTGCCTGTGACGGTATTTTTGATCCTACCAGAGGCTACGTCATGCGTGGTGGACGTGAGATGGAGAACCATTTCGAATGTCTGTGGGATCTGTTCCGCAGCATCCCCTCTCTGGAAGTACCCGGAGCCAGCGTACTGGATGAGTACTACTGGCTGAACAAGGAAGATCCCAACTACTCCCTGTGCCGTGCAACGAAGGATTGCGGACAGGATGCCCATACCGACGGCAAGTTCAACTTAAGCCAGAAGGGCTGTATGGAGATCATGAAGCTGTTCATGACCAAGGACGAGGACCTGTATGACAAGACTATTGAAGATGTTTTCGATGATGAAGTATTTCACTCCACCTTCTGGTTATATTGGAGAACCATGTTCGCTTTCGAGAACTGGCACAGCGCACTGGAGATGAAGCTGTACTTCCAGAGATTCATCCATCATATTTCCGGACTGCCTGACTTCAGTGCCCTGAAGTTCACCAAGTACAACCAGTACGAGTCTCTGATCCTTCCCATGAAGAAGTATCTGGAGGCAGCAGGTGTGGACTTCCAGTTCAACACCGAAGTGACAAATGTTATTTTTGATATCAATGATGGCAAAAAGGTGGCAAAGGCGATTGAGTGCAAGGTAAAGGGCGTAGAGAAGGGTATTGTCCTCACCGAGAACGACCTGGTATTCGTTACTAACGGAAGCTGTACCGAGGGTACTATCTACGGAGACCAGAACCATGCACCCAACGGTGACGCAGAGGTTCGTACCAGCGGCGTATGGAGCCTGTGGAAAAATATCGCAAAACAGGATCCTTCCTTCGGACATCCCGAGAAGTTCTGTTCCGATGTTTCCAAGACCAATTGGGAATCCGCTACCGTGACCACACTGGATGACAAGATCATTCCTTATATCACCAATATCTGTAAGCGTGATCCCAGAAGCGGTAAGGTCGTAACCGGCGGTATCGTAAGCTGTCAGGATTCCAAGTGGCTCATGAGCTGGACCATCAATCGTCAGGGACAGTTCAAGGAACAGGACAAGAATCAGGTATGTGTATGGGTATACGGCCTGTTCACCGACGTACCCGGCGATTATATTAAGAAGCCCATGAAGGATTGTACCGGTAAGGAAATCACTGAAGAGTGGCTGTATCACTTAGGTGTGCCCGTAGAAGATATCGAGGATCTGGCAGAGCACAGCGCAGTCTGCGTACCTACCATGATGCCTTATATTACCGCATTCTTCATGCCCAGAACCAAGGGTGACCGTCCCGATGTCATTCCCGACGGCTGCGTGAACTTCGCTTTCTTAGGTCAGTTCGCAGAGACCCCGAGAGACACCGTATTCACCACAGAGTATTCCGTGAGAACCGCTATGGAGGCTGTCTACGGACTGTTAGGTGTAGACAGAGGTGTGCCTGAGGTATGGGGCAGTGTCTATGACATCAGAGAACTGCTGGACAGCAGCGTGAAGTTGATGGACGGTATGTCTCCTCTGGAGATCGAACTGCCCGGACCTTTAAATGCACTGAAGAAGCCGCTGCTTCGCGTAGTGAAAGGCACTGTAGTGGAAAAACTGCTGCGTGACCACAATGTGATCAAAGACGGCATGCTGGATTAGAATTGTATATGGAATAAAAGTGCGAAGACTCCCATCGGAAAAATCCGGTGGGAGTCTTCGCACTGCGGCGGTTATGAAATATGTCGCAAAAGCGACCCGCCGCAGGCGGAGAATCTCGCAAGCGAGATTCTTTTTTATGCAAAAAACTTTTTTAAAAATCATATGAAGAAAGTTGAACAAATGTAAGCGTTTACATAATACTAAAGTACTAGACAAAACAAACAAAAACGTTATGCCTGTTTTCAACATTGTGCACGAAAATCGGTACTCTGTCAAAAAATTATCAATTTCGTCTTGATATTCCTTTGGCAGATTGTTACAATATCAAAGTACTAAAAACCGAAGCCGAAATGCTCCGGTAGTGGTTTGGGTTACAAAGTTTTGTCAAAAATATTATAAAAAGGGAGACAAAGAAGTATGAAGAAATGGGTATATTTGTTTACCGAAGGTAATGCAAACATGCGCGAACTGCTTGGTGGTAAGGGTGCGAACCTGGCTGAGATGACCAACATTGGTCTGCCGGTTCCTCAGGGCTTCACCATTACAACAGAGGCATGTACACAGTATTATGAAGATGGACGCGAGATCAATGAAGAGATCCAGGGTCAGATCAACGAGTACATTACTAAGATGGAAGAGATCACCGGCAAAAAGTTCGGCGACCACGAGAATCCTCTGTTAGTATCCGTTCGTTCCGGCGCGAGAGCATCCATGCCCGGTATGATGGATACCATTCTGAACCTTGGTCTGAATGAGACCGTTGTTAACGTAATCGCTGAGAAGTCCGGCAACCCCCGTTGGGCTTGGGACTGCTATAGAAGATTTATCCAGATGTATTCCGACGTTGTTATGGAAGTAGGTAAGAAGTACTTCGAGCAGCTGATTGATGCAATGAAAGAGAAGAAGGGTGTTAAGCAGGACGTTGAGCTTACCGCTGACGATCTGAAGGAACTGGCTGGTCAGTTCAAGGCTGAGTACAAGGCTAAGATCGGTGTAGACTTCCCTGATGATCCCAAGGAACAGCTGATGGGCGCTATCAAGGCTGTATTCCGTTCTTGGGACAACCCTCGTGCAAACGTTTATCGTCGTGACAACGATATCCCTTATTCCTGGGGTACTGCTGTTAACGTTCAGTCTATGGCATTCGGTAACATGGGTGATGACTGTGGTACCGGTGTTGCATTTACCAGAGATCCGGCTACCGGCGCTAAGGGACTGTTCGGTGAGTTCCTGACCAACGCACAGGGCGAGGACGTAGTAGCAGGTGTTCGTACACCTATGAAGATCGCTGAAATGGCTGACAAATTCCCTGAGGCATTTGCTCAGTTCCAGGAAGTATGTAAGACTCTGGAAGATCACTACAGAGATATGCAGGATATGGAGTTCACCGTTGAGCATGGTAAGCTGTACATGTTACAGACCAGAAACGGTAAGAGAACCGCTCAGGCAGCTCTGAAGATCGCTTGTGATCTGGTAGATGAGGGTATGAGAACCGAGGAAGAGGCAGTTGCAATGATCGATCCTCGTAACCTGGATACTCTGTTACATCCTCAGTTCGACACCGCTGCTCTGAAGGCTGCAACTCCTATCGGCAAGGGCCTTGGTGCTTCTCCCGGAGCTGCATGTGGTAAGATCGTATTCACCGCAGAAGATGCAGAAGAATGGCATGCAAGAGGAGAGAGAGTTGTTCTGGTACGTCTGGAGACCTCTCCCGAAGATATCACCGGTATGAAGGCTTCCCAGGGTATCCTGACCGTTCGTGGTGGTATGACCTCTCACGCGGCAGTAGTTGCTCGTGGTATGGGTACCTGCTGTGTATCCGGTTGTGGCGACATCGCTATGGATGAGGAGAACAAGCAGTTCACTTTGGCTGGCAAGACCTTCCATGAAGGTGACTGGCTGTCCATCGATGGTACTACCGGTAACATCTATGATGGCGAGATCAAGACTGTTGATGCTACCATCGCCGGTGAGTTCGGCCGTGTAATGGCTTGGGCTGACAAATATCGTAAGTTAAAAGTTCGTACCAATGCAGATACTCCCGCAGATGCTAAGAAGGCTCGTGAGCTGGGCGCTGAAGGAATCGGTCTGTGCCGTACTGAGCATATGTTCTTCGAAGAGGACAGAATCGCAGCATTCCGTGAGATGATCTGTTCCGATACTGTAGAGGAGAGAGAAGCAGCACTGGAGAAGATCCTGCCTTATCAGCAGAACGACTTCAAGCAGCTGTATGAGGCTCTGGAGGGTAACCCTGTTACCATCCGTTTCCTGGATCCGCCTCTGCATGAGTTCGTTCCTACCGAGGAAGCTGACATTGAGAAGCTGGCTAAGGCACAGGGCAAGAGTGTAGAGACCATCAAGACCATCATCGCTTCCCTGCATGAGTTCAACCCTATGATGGGTCACAGAGGATGCCGTCTGGCTGTTACTTATCCTGAAATTGCCAAGATGCAGACCAAGGCTGTTATCCGTGCGGCAATCGAGGTTAAGAAGGCACATCCCGACTGGAATGTAGAGCCCGAGATCATGATCCCTCTGGTATGTGAAGTGAAAGAGCTTAAGTTCGTTAAGAAGGTAGTTGTAGAGACCGCTGATGCTGAGATCGCAGCTGCCGGTGTAGATATGAAGTACGAAGTAGGTACCATGATCGAGATCCCCAGAGCAGCTCTGACTGCCGATGAGATCGCTAAGGAAGCTGATTTCTTCTGCTTCGGTACCAACGACCTGACCCAGATGACCTTCGGCTTCTCCCGTGATGATGCAGGTAAGTTCCTGAATGCTTACTATGACACCAAGATCTTCGAGAATGATCCGTTCGCTAAGCTGGATCAGACCGGTGTCGGCAAGCTGATGGAGATGGCTATCAAGCTTGGTAAGCCTGTAAATCCTAAGCTGCACGTTGGTATCTGTGGTGAGCACGGCGGAGATCCTTCTTCCGTAGAGTTCTGCCACAAGATCGGTCTGGATTATGTATCCTGCTCACCTTTCCGTGTACCGATCGCAAGACTGGCTGCTGCACAGGCTGCTATCGCTGAAAGATAGGCTAAAAGGTAATCATCTGCTTTACCTCTATGAGGTGAAGATAGATTACGAGAAGGCATTGCGTTATCGCAAGAATTATGGGGCATATCTCCGTAAAAGACAGTGGTATGATCTGACAGCGGAGATGTGGATAGTAGTATAAATATAGGGTAGAGGAACCTCATTGCTGATAGAAATATCGGTAATGGGGTTCTTTTCGGTTGTAAAGAAGAGAGTAGACAAAAAGAAGCATCCCCATGCCTGACGGCACAGAAGGGGCAGGGATGCTTTGAAATTTTTATAACAGTACAAATAAAAGAAGAATATATCAAAGGGCAAGCCGCCAGGAAGATGTAGAACAAGCTATTGACATCTTCTTGGCGGCTTTTGCATTTTGCAATGCCGGGAGAGACCGTGAAGGAGGTAACGGCAATGAATATAGATGTTGTAGACGTGAGACTGGATGAAAGAAAGCTACCGTACTTGGTCAGTGAAACAGTGGCTGAATACCGAGGGGAATATGTGGGAGAACAACGGCTGAAAGTAAATTCCCCGGAGAAGGTTGTAAACGTGCTGAACAATGTTTTTCACATGAAAGACTTTTCGGAAGAAAAACTGTATGTGATGTTTTTATCCGCCAGTCTTCATGTGATAGCCTATGCAGAAGTCAGCCACGGAGTAATTGATTCAGCAACCGTAGGAATCCGGGAGATTATGCAAAGGGCGTTTCTGACCAATGCGGCAGGAATCATTCTGGCACATAATCACCCCGGACTTGGAAGTACGGCGAATCCATCAACGCAGGACGTTGATGTGACACAGGGTCTGATGCGAGCCTGTGAAATCATGGGGATTCATATGTTTGACCACATTATTGTAGCAGGAAATGAGTATTACAGTTTCCGGGAAAAACACGCAGAACTTTACGTGAAGCTCGAGGAAAGCAAGAAAAAAGATGGAGGTAGAGAAGTATGTTAGCAGAAGCAGTAGATATGAAAGAAGCGGTAAAGGAAGAAATGGAGAGGCGCTACCCGAGCTGTAGAATACAGCTGGCAGAAGTGAGAAAGAACAACGGACTGTTACTTCACGGTATTTCTATATATGCTCCGGGAAGCATCATGGCACCGACCATCTATATTGATGGATACATTCAGAATGGCTACAGCGTAGAACAGATATGCGATGAAGTCACGGAAATCTACGAAGAGAACGGAATGAAGGATATGCCGAAACCGGACTTTGAAGATTTCTCGAAAATCTGTATGCAGCTTGTAAATGCAGAAAAGAACAGAGAATTGTTAAAATAATTTTCTAACCACAGAGTACATGATATGGCTGTTATTTATTATATTCTTCTAATCGGGGATGCAAAGGAAATGGTAGGTATAAAGGCTGCGAACAGCCTTGCGGATTTGTTGGACGCAGACGAAGAGGAATTAAATGGTTATGTTAGACAGTATACTTTCGCAACGATTGATGATTCGTATATCATTGAACTGTGTGATTATAAAAAGTTATTATAATTGGATAAGAAAGATTTAGAGTCTTATCAAGAATGAGGGTGATATGATAAAATTGGAGACAGAAAGATAAATATTGCCTAATGAGGTAATATAATACGAAGGGAGAAAGTGTACATGGAAGAAAATATAAAGAATAAAATATATAATTCTCAAAAGTGGAAGACTTTTTTAGAAGCAGCAAAAACGAGATGCAGCGATACTGAAAACAATACATATAAACAAGAATTTGTCGAATTTATGAGAAAGTATGAAGAAGAGCATAAAAATGACCTTTCGGAGAGTCTGTACTATTACGATGTTGCGACATCAGAAAGATTTTTTGAAGAGTGCTATCTTCTATTAGATAGCAAGAAAATAAAATCTATATTATCTAAATGTACAGTAATGGTATTGACAGCCAATCCGATTGAAAAAGCAATATTTCATTATATGATGTTTACAAAGTCACACAAAAAGATCATACGAATTTTATGTGGGAATACAGCATATTTTGTTTTGAAATGGGATAAATACTGGGTGGCGCATGTTCATCAAGCAGAAACCGGAGCTCATAAAAATTTAGGGGCGAATACTACAATTTATGAAGCATTAAAATATTTTACGCCTAATGTTATCATTTCCTTGGGAATTGCTTTTGGAATTGATTATTTATCTCAAAATATTGGGGATGTTATTGTATCTAAAAGATTATTACCCTACAGTGAAAACAAGCGAGATGAGGATAAAATTAAGCCAGATAGAAGTCAGGATAAAGTTATTGACTATTGGTTGCAGGTACGTTTAGTCAATGCAAGTGGTTTTTTGGATGGAGTCACCTATGGAGATATTTTAACAGGTGGTTCAGTGATGTCTTCCTTTGAAGAAAAAGATAAGATATGTTCCGGGTATACAAATGCAGATTTTATTATTGGTGGAGAAATGGAAGGCGATGCACTTTTTCAGTATGCCAAAATTGCTGATATTCCAGGTGTGGTCATTAAGGGAATCTGTGATTGGGGAGTGGCAAAGAATGATATATTCCCAGAAGAGCCGGATCGAGAAGAATGTTTTAAAAATAGTCTTCAGGCTTTTGCTATGGTAAGAGCGATAGAAAAGAGCACCCCATTATTTCATGATAAAGAAATTTTTGCAATGCCGAAGAATATAGAGTATATTGAATTGAAGCATAAGTATAAATTATTTAAATATAGTTTTATAGTTTCTCAACTTATTGCGTTGGCATGTTGTTTCCTGAGGATACATAATGTTCCGATAAATCCATTATTATTTGTTTTGTTCTTGATTTATTATAATATAGTTATTTATGAGATTGGAAATTTCAAAAGATGGAAACAGTATCGAATAGAAAAGTTCGAAAATAAATGAACAGCTAGTGTAAATAGAGACAGTAGTTACAATTTTAATTAGACAAATATAAAAGTAGGGTTAGGGTAGTTATGCGAAAGAGGGCTGACCTCGCTGAAATATTTTTTGAGGATGCTTTGGACTGTCATATTATTGGTGACAGCCTACTGGGAGCTTCTGTCAGCAGAGCAAAATTTTTGTCCCCGGTCGGTAAAGTAGATATGAAAACGTTTTATCCGGTGGAAATGGATGAGCTTATGATTGCTATTGGGGAGGGGGTCTTGTAGAGCGGAATAAAAATTGCTTTAACGCTAATGAGCCGATGCATTCAGCACTCCACGATGCAACTTTATGGTCAGTATCTTGTGGTAGGTGGTATACCGGAGTGCGTGATGCAGTTTGTTCAGACGAGGGACTATATCCTGATCCGCCATACGCAGGACACTGTTCTGGTAAGTTGCTTCAATGATATGAGTAAGTATAACAATCTAAACGAAATCAAGAAAACCAGCCTTGCCTATGATAATATTACTGTTCAGCTGTCCAAGAAGAATCGCTGTTTTCAATATAAACTGATCAAAAAAGGCGGACGGACATTAGAATTTGAAAATGCTTTTGGAAAATTATCGGGATATTGATGTATTCAAGACTTATGTTTCAAATCTGGGGCTACTTTGTGCCAAGAAAGCTATAGCTGCAAATGATATTATATATGATTGAGGAGCTGGATGACTTTAAGGGTGGAATGGCAGAGAATTATGTGAATGTGTAGCTATTCATCAATGGCTATAATACGTATTACTGGAAATCTGAGCGTGGTGCGGAAATAGATTTTGTTATTCATCGTGACGGGCAGTTGATTCCGAGTGATGTGAAAACCATCGACAATACCAGCGACAAGAGCTTAATGGTCTATATGGATAGCTATAAGCCTGCTTACGCAATCAAACTTTCTACGAAAAACTTTGCATTTGAGGACAACAAAAAGATAGTTCTGCGCTATGCGGTGTTTTGTAACTGAGTAAGGTTATTACAGAGACAGCAACTTATGTATTAGACTATTAATAAGAATTTAGGAACCTCATTACGGATAGAGATATCGGTAATGGTTTTTTGCTTATATAAATTTGTAGGTATATAAATTTAATTGAGAAAAATCATGGGAGAAGTTATAATTTTGGACAATTTGAACAGGCTTTTGGAACTGTCCAATCAGGGATTGGACAATTGAAGACGGCATACAAGAAAATATCGTTTAAGCTGAGTTGGACACATTATCAGATATTTATGCGCATAGAAGATATGGACGAAAGAGGTTTTTATGAAAAAGAAGCAATACGTTCTAAATGGAATGTGAGTACCTTGAAGAGACAATTTTACTCCGGTTTATATGAAAACTTGCATTGAGCAGGGATAAAAAACTACGAAAAAATTAAAAGAATGGTTGGATGAAGAACAGAATTGCTGACGGAGGTGTTGGATAGTAGTAAAAATATAGCAAAAAAGCCTGCAGGGATAATCTGATTCCTGCAGGCTGTTATTTTGTCTTATCGTGTTCAATAATATCGGAAACGGGGCAGTCTAGGATATAGCAGAGGACATCCAGGGTCTTGGTGGTGATGGCCTCGCCTTTTTTCATGCGGTGAATGGTATTAGCGGAAACACCGTGCTTAAAAATCAGTTCGTATTCTGTCATGTTCTTACGAAGTAATGTGTCGAAGAAAGGCTTGTATGATATCATGTTGTTAAATCGAACCTCCTATCAAATATTATAAAAAGAGTATCATACTTAATTTCTTGACTATACCTAATATATTGACTATAATGTAAGAACGATAGAGAACGATCGCATGAAAACAAAAGTTAATCGCTCGAAATAAATTCTCTCAACGAAAGCGAGGAAAACCAACTATGAAACACAGAACACACAAGCTCGCTGCGAAAGCCGTAGCAGCAATCCTTTGCGCAGCACTGATGCTGACCGCATGTGGCAGTAAGGAAACAACCAGTAATGAAACTGCCAGCACAGAGACCACCTCTGCAGAGACCACTTCTGTAGAGTCAACTGAAGCGACAACCACAGAAGCAGCTACTACAGAACCTACTGTAGAACCGACCAAAGCTCCCACGGAATCAGAGGCAGCTCCCACCGAGACCGCTACTGCATCCACCGTGGAACCCACAGCAGAACCCGTAGAATCTACTGCTGTAAGCACAGGGTATACTTATTCAGAAGTAAGCCAGACCATGTATGCAAAGTCCGCAGTAAATGTCAGAGACCTGCCCAGCACGGATGGGAAAAAGATTGGCAGCCTGAAAGCCAGCCAGGAAATCACCGTGACAGGTAAATGCGACCAGACTGGATGGTATCGCTTCGACTTGAATGGCACCACTGGTTATGTAAGTGACAAGTACATCGTATCCGAAAAGCCTGTAAGCAACGTAGCTGCAAACACTGGTAGCAGCAATGCTGCTGGAAACAACACAGCTGCTACACAGCAGAACACCGCAGCACCTGCTGCAACACCTGCGCCTGCGCAGACGACCACAAATACCACTCCAAACAGCTCAGAACCTTACTTCGACAGAGCTATGGCAGAACAGATATTTGCACTGGTAAACGCTGACCGTGTAGCGAATGGATTGAACGCTCTGGAATGGAGCGAGGACGACTACAACATCGCCATGCAGAGGTGCTGCGAAGACGATGGTCATAACAGCATGAGAGGTGGCACAAGCGAGAACTATGCATTTGGTTACACATCTGCACAGGATGTTTACCAGGGATGGCATGACAGTACTGGTCACCATAACAATTACTTAAATGCAACCTACACCAAGAGTGCTGTTGCAGCAAGATTCACTCCTCTTGCAGGTGGTGCACTGGGATACGGTACAGTATTCTATCAGGTATTCACCTGGGACAATAACACAACTGCATACTCCGAGCCGACCATCGTAGAAAACTCCGTCGCAGCAGCCCCTAAGACTGCCGACGAGAACACAGACACCACATCCTCGAACGTAGGCTGGTCTATGACCCCGCCCACGCAGGAAGACGGCTTGAAGAAGTGGCAGGAGCAGAACCCTGATGTGGAAGTGTCGTTCGGAAATTAAATAGCAAAGTTATGAGCGGACGCTGATGCGTCCGCTTTTCATATTTTACTGAAGGTCTGATGCACAGACCGGGTGCAATACGAAAAAGGAAGGCTGTCGTTAGACAGAATGGTAAAGAAATTATGGATCGAGATATGGACTTATGGAATGCTCTACAGAAGCACATGGGGCATAATGTGAAAATCACGTTCGAGGGTGCGAAAGATAACCCCGAAAATATCTTACTGCAATGTGAGGACTGCCATTTCGATATTTTGAGTGCTGACATTGAGACCGTGTGTGCAAGGGAGGATTGTTGACAGAGGAATAAGGAAAAGCATACTGCAAAGAATAATAGCATACTCCATTGACTGCATAACAAAATTTGTGTATAATTTTACTATCACAGAAGGAGGTGCTTTTATGCCGACGATTAAATCAAGTGCTGACTTGCGGAACAATTATAATGAGATATCAACCTACTGTCATAATTACCCGGAACCTGTTTTTATTACGAAGAATGGAAAAGGTGACCTTGCTGTAATGAGCATTGAGGCATATGAAGAATTAACCAGCCGCTTTGAACTATATAGCCAGATTAAGGAAGGAATGGACGATATTGCCGCTGGCAATACCAGACCGTTCCAAGAAGCCATGGCTGACATTCGGAGCCGCCGCAGAAGATGAATTATCAGGTACACATTACCAAAACTGCGGAGCATGACATTGCGAAAGCAGCAGATTACATCGAATTTGTCTTGAAGAACCCACAGGCAGCAGACCATCTGTTGGATGTTGCAACGGAAAAAATCGGTGAACTGACCCAGATGCCGGAAAAACTACAGCTAGTGGATGATCCCGTTTTGGCTGGGTGGGGAATCCGATTTATTAGGGTAAACAATTATCTTGCGTTTTATACCATAGACGGAGACAAGAAGGTGGTAATCATTGTACGTTTTCTTTATCAAAAAAGCAACTGGAACACCATTCTTCGACAAGGCTTTTCACTCATTTAAGGAACCTGCCCACGCAGGTTCCTTTTTTGCAGTCCGCCGGACTGCCGACAGGGTGCTTGGAAGGAGTGTGGCAAATATGAGGAAGAGAATACTTTCAGGTATCAGAGATTTATGGATTGTTCTGTTCTGTCTGATGGAGAGAACGTTATTACAGATTCTTCTTGCAGTACCCGTTCCAATCAGAATAGTTCTTATGGGAGTACTGGTAGCAAAGTATGTGGAGTGTCTGTTCTGCACAAGCCTTAGCATGACAATCCTTACCGTTGTGATGACGGTATTTGTGTCTACAAATATCAAGAAGTGGAACGCAGAATTTCAGATCATATATGCGATGGCAAGAATCAGAAAGCGTTCACGGAAAAAGGTATATAATTTTATTTAGAATAAAGAATCTATGGGCAGCCGAAAGCCCGCCCGTTTTTTTAGGCAGGTAATGTACCACCTTTGGGCGCAGAATGAGCCACGGATTGTACCAGGTCTGGGTTGAATTTTTCCGGGGCAGAGAATGTACCACTTTGGGGTTTATTTTGGTACATTTCCTGTACCAGAAGTGGAACAGAAAAGCAGATACCCATAAATGGAACAATGATGTACCAAAACAGTCCCAGACTTGGTACAATGATTGCACCAAAGAGGAAAGAACAGGCTTTTCCTACACTTGTGTACCAATATGCGCCCAAGATTGACCCACATCTGGGCGGAAACTGGTACATGGAATGGTTCACTTTTGAAAGAAAAAGGTATGGCACGATGCACAGAACGACCGGCAGCGGTCACATGTTTTTAGAAGGTTCCCATAAGGGAACTTATTTTTTTAGGACAAGCTTCGCAGAACCTTACGGTACAGTCTAAGGTCTATGCGCAGAACTTTCTTGTAAACATTGTTTACAAATTTTGCAAATAACGTCCCGTTTACACGTCGTCACAGACCCTTACGGCTTGTAAACAAGTTCACTTAAAAAATGCCCGTTTTACGGACGCTCTGGCACTCTCGTTTACAGCTGTAAACAATGTTTACAGAAAAGTGCCAATATTCTGACGGCTCGTTTACAGGCTCAAACCCGCATAGTTACGGGGTTTTCGCAGAAATCTCATTGCTTTCTCCGCTAAAGGCTCCGGAAAGCAAAAAGGGCATAAGAGGTTGTGACGCAGCTTCGCTGCGGTCGGCATAGCCGACGCAACCTCTTACTGCGCTGCGCTTGCCCTTGAAACGTCCACCGGACGTTCCTTCGGGTGCCCTGAAACAAGCACAGCTTGTCACATCTGCGATGTAAAAGAATGAAAAATGCTTTTGAAAAGAGACCTAAAAAATAAGAGAAGCTACACCTTACGGCAGATTTATTTTTCATAAAATCATTTTCCAAAAGATAATCAGTGAAGAAAGGCTCGAAAAAACAGTTGTACCAACGAGTGGTTGTAGGAAGAATGTTTGACATCCTGTGTCGGAACATTCATAATAAACTACAGGATAAAAGTAAGGGAAAGCGAAAGGAGAAAGCAGCATGGAATTAGAGAAGTTTGAGGAAGTATATCAGGTACTGGAAGCACAGAAGGAAAAGGACGAGACTGCTGCAGAACTGTATGCAGATGTAAAAGAGTTTGCCTACAAGTATGCAACGATGCGGTATCGGTTCAGTGAAATGAGCAGAGAAGAGAAAGCCGAGAATGACAGCTACCGCACCAGTCAGCACAACCGGTTCATGGACAGCGTCCGTATCTATTTCCGTTATCTACAGAACAACGGGGTGAGTGTGCCGGACATCAGCAAGCTGGAAGCGGATCGAAAGATTTTCGGTAATTTTGCCTGCTACTATATTTTCCGCATTGAGTGTGAACAGGCATAGAGGGAAGTATGTGCCATCTTGCGATAGAATGATAAATGTGCTATTGTTACATAATAAGAATGTTCCATGTGCAGAAAAAGAAGATGCACAATGAATAGAAGGGATATCGTATATGTGTGAATTTAAACTTGAAGAGTTAGAAGTATTCAACTTTCGCAAATTTGAGAATGAAAGATATAAGTTAAATCCACAAATGAATGTTTTCGCAGGAAAGAATGGTTCTGGAAAGACAGCAGTGTTAGAAGCAGCCTGCGTTATGCTGGGGGCATATCTTGCGGCATTCAAGACATATGTACCAAGCCGATTTGTCAGAAATATTCATCCGGAAGATAGTCACCTAAAGGTGTTGAGTGCAGAAAAGCAGAATGTTTTGACGGCGGGTGGAGTTCATCAATACCCCTGTTATGTTAAATGTAAGGCAACATGGAATCATATAGGGGAATCTGTTGAATTTCAGCGAATTGTGATAAAGGAAGATGGCAGGACTAAATTCGACGGAAGCAATCCTATGCAGTCGCAGGTTGTTTCTTGGGAAAATGCCATTGCAAAAGCAGATCATTCCGATGAAGCAATTTTGTTGCCTCTTGTCTTGTATTTAAGTTCAGCCAGACTTTGGAATGAAAATAATGCCAAGACCGGGAAAAATGGAATTTATAATAGAACGGAAGGCTATAATCGCTGTCTTGATAATAAAAGAGGAACAGAGCTTGCATTTGAATATATCAAGAGATTACGAGACGTTGCAAATGAGGAACAGGATGGAAAAAATTTTCCGGCATATAATGCAATATTAAATGCAATAAATACAGCATTTCAAGAAGAGCTGGCTCCCGGAGAGCAGGTGATTATTTCTACAAGGTATGTTTCGGATATTGTAGCATTAAAGAGTGCGGATGGAACGATACTTCCTTTTAGTACCTTGAGTGATGGCTATAGAAACGTAATTAAAATTATTCTGGAAATCGCTACACGTATGTGCATTTTAAACCCTTATCTTCAAGGAGAGGCACTACAAAAGACACCAGGAGTGGTAGTGATAGATGAACTTGATTTGAGCTTGCATCCTACATGGCAGAAAAAAATCATAGGCATTTTGAAGAATCTGTTTCCGAAAATTCAGTTCATATGTGCAACACATTCCCCGTTTATCATCCAGTCATTAGAGGATGGAGAACTGATTACGCTGGATCGAAAATTGGATAGTGAATATGCCGGAGAAGGAATAGAAGATATAGCGGAAGACGTTATGGGTGTAAAAATGCCTCAGTATAGCGAAAAGAAACGAAAGATGTATGATGCGGCGGCTGAGTTCTATGATGCGGTAAAAGAGGGAAAGACACAGAAGGATATCGAAGAACTTGGCAAAAAACTGGCAGTTTTAGAGGCGAACTACAGCGACAATCCTGCGTATCTTGCGCTGATGCGTCAAAAATTCGAGTTGAGAAAGTGTGAAGTAGAACACAATGAGACCAGTGAATAAAGGAAAATCACCTTATCAGAAAATTAATGATTACTCGGAGGCATTCCCCTATTTGGAAAAACAATTAGGAGGGTACTGTTCCTACTGTGAATTCCCAATAAAACATGTTCCAGAGGTAGAACATATTGCTTCAAAGGCAAATGGTGGAGACAGAACTGATTGGAATAATCTGCTTTTGGGATGCAAATATTGCAATACTAGGAAAGGCAAAACGACTTCGCCGGAAGATGTAGGCGAGTATATATGGCCAGACCGTGATAACACGGCACTGGCATATACATATCAAAATGGAATTCCGGAAGTGAATGAGAAAAAGCTTTTGGAAGTAGATAGTACAGGAAAATTTTACAGAAAAGCAAAGAAATTATTTGATTTGGTACAATTAGATCATGTTCCGAGTAAAAAAGAAAAGGACAGAAGGTTCGCAGAACGCAATGAAGCTTTTCAGATTGCACAAGAGTCTTTGAGTAATTGGAGAAAATTTAAGAGAATTGAGGATGATTCGAAGGCTTTAGAGCTTTACAAAAACACAATTGCAACGAATGCATTAGCAGTAGGATTTTTTTCTGTGTGGATGACCGTTTTTTCAGAAGAACCGGAAATATTGTTGATGCTGATTGAAAAGTTTCCTAATACACGAAAGGAATACTTTGACAAGACCGGACATCCGATGACACTTGACAAAATTGAAAAAGTGTGCTAATTTCTGAGTAGGTTGAGACATCAAGTTACTTGTGTCTCTTTTTTTGACTGATAATTCAAGAAAAGAAGAGATCAGGTTCAGATGTATGTTTCAACTTTGAGAAAGTGCAAAAAGAAATTTAAACATACATCTGGGTTTGTTTTAGAAACAAGTCGGATGTATGTTTTTTTATGAAATCAGACGGCGGCGTGGACTATCAGAAAAAACGGATGCAAAGGAGAAAAACGGATGAGCGGCAACACGCAAAAAGAAGAAACCTACAGAACAGCAATGCGGATTTGCAGAATGTGGGGAGTGGCAGAAACTTTGGATGGTGAGATACCGCCTTATGAAAATCCAAAGACACCGGAAATACTTATAGAAAATGAAAAGCTGGTGTTAGAATGGGCAGAAGAATATAGTACTCTTCAAAATGCCGGTTGTGAATTATGGAACTTCTTTATAGAAAGAATAAAAAATCTTATAAATGCAAAATGACATTGCTTTTCTCAGGGTCGCATCTTTTAAAAGCATAGTAAAACCTGCTTCGCACCGTCTTTGACGGCGTTGGGTTTGACAATGCTTTTGAAAGATGCGTTTGGGTAGCCAAGCAATGCAAAGGTGAGGTATGCGGATGCCGCAAAATATGGTCGATGATAATATTTTGAAAATATATTGACAGGAAAACAAAAATATTTTAACATAAACGCATAATAACAACTCGAAATCTTTATAGGTTTATAACAACATTTTTATAAGGAAAATGTTAGTTACGTCTCCGCAAGGAAAGGTAAGCCTATTTGAGTTTCGATTTTTTTATTGGAGCAATTTATGTTTACTTCTTGCTTACGGAGTAAACACAAGTTGCTCCGTTTTTTTATGTAAAAATGGAAGACTTAAAAAATAATCAATAAGAGAAAAGGAGAAAAACAGATGAATGAAAGAACCGGAACGATAAGCATACAGCGCTCTTTACAATATGTCGGATTGGATATGGTGGCAGCAGGAAGTCTGAAAGACGGTTATGTCATAACCCGACAGCAATATGTGAAAGTCTGGCTGACACCGTACCACAAATTTTCCCAACATGACATGGCGCTTATGTTAATAGAAATCTTGCGTGAACGGAAGATGCTGAACGAAGCAACTTACAGAAAAATTCAGAGGAAGTACGGAGGTAAAAAATGAGATGGATATGATGGTAAAAGAGAGACCACGTAGAGTGTGCTTTTACGGAAGAGTTTCCACGGAGCATGAGGCACAGACTAATGCGTTGGAAAATCAGATGGAATGGTACAATGAACTACTGAAGCGTCATGAGAACTGGACGTTGACGGGAAGTTATATTGACAAGGGCATTACAGGAACGCTGGCAAAGAAGCGGACACATTTTTTGAAAATGATTAAGGATGCCGAAAATGGTGGTTTTGATCTGATCGTTACCAGAGAGGTCTGTAGATTCGCAAGAAATACGGTAGACACATTGGCATACACAAGACAGCTAAAGAAGTATGGCGTGGAAGTCTATTTCGTCAATGACAATATCTGGACATTTGACAATGACGGAGAATTGCGGCTTTCTATTATGGCTGCACTGGCACAGGAAGAGTCGAGAAAGGTTTCGGAACGTGTACTGGCAGGGCAGGAAATCAGCAGAAAGAAGGGCGTATTATATGGCAACGGAAATATCCTCGGATACCGTCTGGTACGAAACATAAATGAAGACGGAAAATGGAACCCGGAAGAGAATACTTACAAGATAGAGCCGGAACAGGCGGAAACTGTGCAGATGATTTACGATATGTGTTGTGACGGTATGGGATATCTACAGATAAGTAAGGAACTGGAACGTAGGAAGAGAAAGGATGGTGCCGGAAATGTGAGTTGGTGTTCTTCCAAGATTGGAAGAATCCTGCATAATAAGACCTATGCCGGATACAAAGGCTATCGGAAGTCCTACACTACAGACTATCTTGACCATGACCGAGCCAAAAATCTGGACAGAGAAAGCTACCAGTATGTAAAAGGAAACTGGGAGCCGATTATATCAGAAGAGCAGTGGAACCGTGTACAGAAAATCTGTGCGGAAAAGACGAAGACAGTGGGAGACCATACGATGGGAAAGAAGCCGACAGACAATGTATGGCTGAACAAGTTACGGTGTTCCTGTGCCGCACATTCCAAATATCGAAAGAACAAATGGCGCACGAATAAAAACACAGGAGAAACAGTGTTTGGGTATCAGTGCTATAGCCAGCTGAACAAAGGTAGTTATAAGTTCCGAAAAGAGAACGGACTGCCTACGGAAGGCTACTGCAATATTTCCATGATTGGAGAATGGAAGTTAGAGCTTATGGCGAAGATATTGTTGCAAATGTTGTGGACTGACCGAACGGGAGCAATACAGGAAGCTGTCGATATGATTAGAGAGTGCTACACCGAAGACAACCAGACAGATAACAGGAAGGAACAACTGGCAGTACAATCACAGGTGGACAAGTACACGAAGCGTCTGGGGAATCTGTTGGAACTGCGTGTGGATGGTGAAATCAGCAAAGACGAATACCAGCGCATGAAAGCCGAGACGGAAGAAAAGATAGCAACTTATAAAATGCAACTCTTGCAATTTGACCAGGAGACCGATATACTACCAGATATAGAAACACAGATTTCACAGATGGAGGAAACGCTGAAACAGTACATAGATTTTTCAGACAAGAATGTTCCGAGAGAAATTCTGGAAAAGCTGTTGGTGCAGGTGATTCCTTGTCAAAACCACAGGTTCGTCTGGATATTTAATCTGTTGGATAAAGAGAATGAGATGCTGTGCAGTATGGATGGAAGGAAGAATGCCCCGATATTCAGCTGGTTTGAAGAAAGTCCTACCCTGTTTTCAACACAGCACAGGCTGCTATTGCTGATAAGTAGGATTCGACTATATTGAAATATTAGAGAAGGTATTACAATATAAGAAAACCCCATGGTTCGTAAGAATCATGGGGTTTTTGGTGTAGGAAAATAATAAATGTAAAAAAGCGCGGAATATGTTATACTATAATTGACATGCGTTCATGCACAGGAATCATAAATGGTAGAGAAACAGGGTATTATGATGGAAAATTATCAGGAACAGTATAATCAGGAATTACATCAGCAGGAGATTAACTCCAATTTACGGACATTAAAAGGATATTTTTGGATTGTTGTGACCATGCTGGTGCTTTGGCTGCTGACGCTTACGCGTATTTTTATCGTGGATGCCGGAATCTTTACCATGGCGGTTGGATTGTCCATGGTCATGGGTATTCCTGTTTTGTACATATACAAAAAAGTAGATCTGTCGAAGCATTGGGTAAAATATGTGTTTTTAACACTGATCTGCGTGATCTCTGCGATCTTCGCCGCCTTTTTGTCTTTTCATGCGGTGCTTATCTATGTATTGCCTTTACTTTTGGCAGTGCAGTATCGGAAGAAACAGACGCTTTGGATCACTTATGCAGTGAACGATGTGACCATGACCATCAGCATGGTGGCGGGATTCTACCATGGAATCTGTGATCTGAACCTGTTTTTGGGAAGTAATCACACCAGAGACTGGTATCTGGAACAGTGGGCGGCTGGAACACTGCAGTTTGGCGTTGAGCCGGATCCGTTGTTCGTGATCCTGTTCTACGGCGCGCTGCCCCGGGCAGTGATTCTTTTGATGTTCACTGTCATCCTGTGTTATATCAGTATCAGCAGCCATGAGGATGCACAGAAGATTGCGGATCTGACTTATCGCAAAGAGACTGACCTGGGAACGCATGTGTACAATAAGAACAAATATGAGGAAATGATCCAGACGTATTATCCGGAGGTACACAGACTGGCTGCTATTTTCTGGGATGTGAATAATTTAAAATATGTCAATGATAAATACGGTCACGCCGCCGGGGATGTTCTGATTCAGACATTATCCTCCGTACTGTATGAATTGTCTACGGACAGACGCAAGGTTTATCGTGTGGGCGGGGATGAGTTTGTTATGATTATCGAGAATCCGGTAGAAACCGAGATAGAGTCCATGATAGAGACTGTAAAAGCCGATCTCATGGAAAAAGACGGGCAGGGAGACATACCGATCTCCAGCGCAGTAGGCTGGGCGGAGGGCTGCGGCGTGGATATCCGCAAGATCGTCAATGAGGCAGATACGAAGATGTATGAGAATAAAATACGTGGAAAGGAAGGGAGAGAATAGATGGGAAACTGGGTGAGTGCAGGCTGCGGTGTCATAGCCAATGAACTGGCACAGGCTATGGAAAAAAGAGGGCAGAAGCTGTATGGTGTCGTGAACCGTACGCAGGAGAAAGCAGTAGCTTTTGCAAAGAAATACGGTGTGCAGAATGTATTTACAAGTTTTGAGGAGGTCTGTGCGGATCCGGCGGTGGATATCATCTATATCGCTACGCCTCATAATACGCATATTCAATTTTTACGAAAAGCTCTGGCAGCAGGTAAGCATGTGTTGTGCGAGAAATCCATTACGTTAAACTCCGGAGAACTGGAAGAAGCCATGCAGCTGGCGAAGGAGCACGGCGTAGTTCTGGCGGAAGCTATGACGATCTATCATATGCCAATCTATAAGGAACTGTTAAAGCGAGTAGATGCGGGAGACCTCGGAGAACTTCGTGTGATACAGATGAACTTCGGAAGCTATAAGGAATACGACATGAAGAACCGGTTCTTCAACCGGAATCTGGCGGGCGGTGCATTATTGGATATCGGCGTATATGCGCTCTCTTTTGTAAGAATGTTCTTAAGCTCCTGTCCGGATCAGATCGCCTCTCAGGTGAAATTTGCACCTACGGGAGTGGACGAGCAGGCGGGTATCCTTTTAATGAATCCGAAAAAGGAAATGGCAACAGTGACATTATCTCTGCATGCCAAGCAGCCCAAGCGGGGCATGCTATCTTTTGACAAGGCTTATGTGGAGATGTATGAATATCCCAGAGGACAGAAGGCAGTGATCACCTACACGGAGGACGGTCATACTGAGGAACTCCGGGCAGGAGCCACAGCGGATGCCCTGGCCTATGAGGTAGAGGATATGGAGCGGGCAATTGCCGGACAACCGGAGGTCATGAAGTTGAATTATACGGAAGATGTCATGCACATGATGACAGAGATCCGAAAACAGTGGGGACTGACCTATCCAGAGGAAGAGTAGACAAGGAAAAAATCTGATAACAGTATTCCGGCGGTGAAAAAAGCCGAAGAAAATATGACCAACCGTCGGTATGCAGGGAGAATACTGATGATACGAAACAAGAGTCTGGGGAAGAGGCTTCTGGCGGTGGGACTTATGCTGATATTTAGCATGAGCGGCTGCGGAACAGACAATGCGATAGAGTTAACAGGGAATGGAATAGGAAGTGATGGAATAGAAGCTGCGGCAACGGTGGATCCTGCTGAGGTGACCGCTACCGGAGAAACGGCATCGGATGTCACGGGTGGAGATGCTGCATCCACAGGAACTGCGGAGGATACGAATAAAACGGCACCGACTCCTGCCCCGGCGCCTCGGCAGGAGCTTACTACTGCGGATCGCATGGTGGACCGGACGAAAGTGAAAGGCATCTATGTCACCGGTCCCAAGGCCGGCAGCACCGGAATGGAAGATCTGATCGGACTGGTGGATGAGACGGAACTGAATGCTATGGTCATTGATGTAAAAAACGATGAAGGAAATGTGACGTTCCGGCTGATGAATGAGGAGATTACACAGAACATTCCCGTACTGGACCAGATATCCGAAATGCAGGCAGGAGTGCGCTACATCCGGGATATTCAGGCTTTGATGCAGGAACTGAAGGATCATAATATTTATACCATTGCGAGGATCGTATGTTTCAAGGATCCCATTCTGGCGGCGGCGAGACCGGAACTGGCATTGACGAAACCGGACGGCAAGCCGGTGACGGATGCCAACGGCCTGGCATGGGTGAATCCATACAGGCAGGAGGTCTGGGAATATCTGACAGAACTTGCCGAGATGGCAGCAGACCTTGGATTCGATGAGATCCAGTACGATTATGTGCGTTTTCCGGTGGGATCAGATGCCAATGCAGCGGACTACGGTGTGGATATGGATGCCTATCCGAAGAGGCAGGCAATACAGGATTTTCTTGCCTATGCAGGAGACAGACTGCATGAAAAGGGATGCGTGGTTACGGCGGATGTCTTCGGCACTATCATCGGAAGTGAGACCGACGTGCAGACGGTAGGGCAGGATTACATGGCGCTGGGACAGACCGTGGATGCCATCAGTCCCATGGTGTATCCCTCTCATTATGCGAACGGGGTATTCGGACTGAAGGTACCGGATGCGAATCCTTATGAGACGGTATTGACGGCAATGCAGGGTTCTGTCGAAGAACTGCAGGAGATTCCGGAGGCAGAGCGGGCTGTGGTGAGACCCTGGCTGCAGGCATTTACCGCCACCTGGGTTCCTGGGCACATTTCCTATAACGGAACACAGATCAGGGAACAGATTCAGGCAGTCTATGATGCCGGTTATGAAGAATGGATCCTGTGGAATGCAACGAACCGTTATTCCGCGGAAGGACTGCTTGGCGCAGATGAGGTAGAGGATAATGAAAATAATCAATAAGATCATGATAGGGATTGCAGTGATCTGCCTGCTGTTATGTGGTGGAATCCTGGTATTTGCATTGAATCCGGATATGACTGATGCTCTGGCACAGAGGATGTATGGAAACGGAAATAATGCGGAGACTGCGACAGAGACAGCAGAGGCAATCGGAAATCCCAGCAATATAGGTACAGATGGAAGTGTTTCGGTAACGCTGCCGGATCAGCCTGAAAACAGTCTGAGCGATTACATCAATCCGAATCCACAGGAACCCCTGCGATATCCCGGCGGTAATACCGGAAGCTCCGACAGCGGTACTGTAGCCACACCGGCTCCCCGAAGTGACGCTGTGACGGATTTAAACTCTTATTATGAGAACTGTATTACACAGTTAAGCATTCTTGGGAGCGGAGATCAGCATTTTGACAATGTGGTTCCCAAGAGTCTGTGGAGTACCATTGAGCAGGCGTATAATACCGGAGCCTATGAGCAGGGATATGTGTCGGAGGTGCTGAAAAAGCTTGGCATGGAGAACTTTGCGATTCAGCTGCAGCTGGTAGATCTCGGGGATGGGTATTACAGAGTATATCACAATGTGGTGACATATTAGAGCCTAGAGCGCTTGGATTAACTCAATAAAAGGAATAGAATGGGACACCGTTATCAGAGAAAGATTTCGGTGTTCTGTTTGTTTGCGACGGAAGTGATAAATATTATTAAATAAAAATAAGAATCATTACTAATATTATTGACAGATAATTATGATTACGCTATAATAATGCTGAAGAAATAAATAAAACAGATCAGGAGTGTCATACTACATAGAAATAGCGTAGGCAGTATGGCAGATAGAAAATAGAAAAAGGAGAGATCTTATGGATAAAAAAGCAATGTACAAATTAAGTTATGGATTATATGTGGTAACTACGAGAAATGCAGAGAAAGCAAACGGCTGTATCGTCAATACCGCGATCCAGGCGGCTTCCACTCCGAATCAGATCTGCGTCTGCATTAACAAGGCAAACTATACCCACGATATGCTGTTAAAAACCGGTGTGTTTAATGTATCTGTACTCAGCAGGACGGCAGAGTTTCCACTGTATGAGCGGTTTGGCTTTCAGTCAGGCAGGGAAGTGGATAAATTTGCGGATTATATAGCATATAAAAATGCAGAGAACGGCGTGCCCTATATCACAGAAGGTACTAACGCCTACATTGCAGTAAAAGTTACACAGACCGTGGATCTGGGATCTCATACTATGTTCATCGGAGAAGTGACGGAGATGGAAGTATTAAGTGAAGAGCCATCCGCAAACTATGAGTATTATCAGGAAAATGTAAAACCCAAGCCGGTAGATACAGGGAAGACTGTGGATGGTCAGACAGTATGGCGCTGCACCATCTGTGGCTATGAGTATGTGGGAGAGGAACTGCCCGAGGATTTTATCTGTCCATTGTGTAAGCATCCGGCATCTGATTTTGAAAAAGTGATAAAGTAAATGACAGGAGGTCAGAATTATGAGTATTGACAGTAGAAAGGTAGTTGTAGTGGGCTGCGGATTTGTGGGATCTTCTTCCGCGTTTGCCCTAATGCAGAGTAAGCTTTTTTCGGAAATGGTATTGATCGATGCCGATCATGATCGTGCGGAAGGGGAAGCTATGGATATCAGTCATGGCATGGCATTTGCCAGCCCCATGAAGATCTATGCGGGTACTTATGATGATATTACGGACGCCGCAGTCATTGTGATCACCGCCGGTGCCAACCAGAAGCCCGACGAGACGAGACTGGATCTGATCCGGAAAAACAGTGCCATTATGAAGTCCATTATCGGGGAGATCAAAAAGAGACCCTTTGAAGGAATCCTGCTCATTGTCTCCAATCCGGTAGACATTCTGACTTATATAGCCCTGAAGGAATCCGGCTACCCTGCCAACCGGGTCATTGGTTCCGGAACGGTACTGGATACCGGCAGATTCCGGTATGAACTGGGAGAACATTTGGAAGTGGATAGCAGAAGTATTCATGCTTTTATTATCGGCGAACATGGAGACAGCGAACTGGCAGCATGGAGCGAGGCGAGAGTTGGTGGCATGCCCATCCATGATTTCTGTGAACTGCGGGGACATTATGACCATGAGGCATCCATGGAGAAAATATTTAACAGCGTGAAAAACAGTGCCTATGAGATCATTGCGAGAAAGCACGCAACCTATTACGGAATTGCTATGGCTGTATGCAGAATCTGCGCAGCAATTGTCCGTAATGAGCAGTCCATTCTGCCGGTATCCAGTCTGATGACGGGAGAGTACGGACTGGAGAATGTGGTGTTAAGCATTCCGGCAGTGGTGGATGAAAACGGTATTGAGACGGTGGTTCCTATTGAGTTAAACGAGAAGGAACTGGCTGAATTACAAAAATCTTCAGAGGTACTGAAAAAAGTGATAGCGGAATTTTATCCGGATTAGTCTAAAGGTTTTAATAATGTGAAATGACTGCGCTGTGTCTGCAGGATCCCAAGCTTTGTAAGCTTGCCGAGTTCCGCGGACATGGCGCTTCTTTCAACTCCCAGATAATCCGCCAGTTCCTGACGGTTGAAGGGGATGGTGAAATCGTTGGAACCTTTCATTTTTGCCTGATCGGTCAGGTACGCCATTAGTTTTTCTCTAGTGGTTTTGCGGGAGGTATATTTGATTTTCTGGTTCAGATACATGTTGTTTTGTGCCACGATCCCCAAGAGATTGCGGATCAGGGTATGGTGAAACTCACAGCCGTTGTCACAGGTATTTAACAGTTTTTTCCCATTTAAAAACATAATATTGCAATCCTCCGCAGCCACGATATCCACAGGAAGATAAGGAATCCCGGCACAGACAAAAGCCTCCCCGAACAGGGAGCCCTCGGAGATGGAGGCAGTAATATTACGGTTGCCGTAGTAATCGTCCTGTAATACATGGATCGAACCGGACTCGACAATACCGATGAAATCCGCCGGATCGCCGGCATGCCTGATATACTCCTCCTTTTGATAGGATTTTGTATAGGCGTGCAGGCGCTTCAGCATAACGGGGATATCTTCAGGTAAAATATTCTGAAAGAGAGGATTGTGCATAATAAATTCTCCTTTTGTTGGAAAACCAACATACTTGATGGAATGATTCTAGTATAATCCCCTCAGAAAGTCAAGAAGAGTTCAGGAAAGGAAGGATAACGATGTATAAAAATATTGAAAAACAGACGAAATTAAATCTGAAGGAGTTGGTGAAATACCAGGAGGGGCAGGTAGTCAGCAAGACTCTTGTACAGAACGACTATGTGAGTATGACGATTTTTTCCTTTGACAAGGGCGAGGAAATCTCCACCCATGCAGCAGGCGGTGATGCTATGGTAACCGTTTTGGAAGGCAAGGGCAGATTCACCGTAGGCGGCGAAGTATTCTACGTGGAAGAGGGCGAGACTCTGATCATGCCCAAGGATATCCCTCACGCAGTATACGGTGAGGAGAGATTAAAGATGCAGCTGACAGTATCTTTCTGAGTTGTAGAAAAAATGCGGTTCTCTTTTGAGGTTTGTGCAAAATACCGTTTGTTTGGATTTCTTTGTTGGAAAAACAACATAATGAAATTCTGGATTTTGCAATATTGATCTTGTGATGAAACATAGGACGAATAATTAAGGTCAGATGTTTAGAAAAGTAACGGATGATTTAGAGACAAGCTAAGAGCATAGAGAAATCGAGGAGGTAAATATGATCCGAAAAATCATTCATATTGACGAAGAAAAATGCAATGGCTGCGGTATTTGTGCGAATGCATGTCATGAGGGTGCGATAGATATTATTGATGGCAAGGCAAAGCTGGTCAGAGAGCATTTCTGCGATGGATTTGGCGACTGTCTGCCCGGATGCCCGACGGGAGCTATTACTTTCGAAGAGCGGGAGGCACCTGCCTATGATGAGGCGGCAGTGAAACAGGCACAGCAGTTGAAGCAGAAGGAAAAAATGCAGCGGGAGGGTATGCAGATTCCACATGGGGGATGCCCGGGAAGCCGTATACGACAGATGAACCGGAAGGAAGATGCAGCGGCAGTGGCGGAATACAGTAACGCCAATGATGCAATCAAATCTCAGCTGCGCAACTGGCCGGTACAGATCAAACTGGCACCATTGCAGGCACCCTACTTTGACGGAGCAAAGCTGCTTATTGCTGCAGACTGTACCGCCTATGCCTACGCGAATTTCCACAAAGAATTCATTCGCGGTAAAGTGACGCTGATCGGCTGCCCAAAGCTGGATGCGGTGAACTACAGTGAGAAACTGACGGAGATTCTGCGGAACAATGATATTCAGTCCGTGACTATTTTGCGCATGGAAGTACCCTGTTGCGGCGGTCTGGAAATGGCGGCAAAAAAGGCTATACAGGACAGCGGAAAGTTTCTGCCCTGGCAAGTAGTGACCATCTCCATTGATGGAGAGATTCTGGAATAAAATGTTTTTGCTGAAAGTAAGTGTCTGAAAAAGGAGATTGTATGAAAATGCAGGGAGACAGCATCATCAGTGCCCTGATCGGGTTGGTGGGAGCCGTATCAAATAACGGAAAAACAGAGCAGACCGACAGCGTGATCCGGGAAGCGTTTCTGTGTTTGACGGACGCAGGCAGTGAGGAAGAAATGGTACAGAAGATACATGCGGAGAAATTCATCATTGCGCCGGACTGTGCCACCTGCCTCAATCCCTGCGGCAATACTTCAGATTACGATATGGCGCAATTTTATGCAGCAGATGTGAAGGTCATTTCTGCGAAGCGGGATCTGATCGAAACTGTTTGTAAAAAGCTGGGTTCGTCGGAAAATATCCCGGAGGATGTTTATCAGGGAATTGCCTATCTTGGGTATGATCTGGAACCGGAGGCTTATACGCAGATACAGCAGAAGATTATGTGCTAAGATTGGTAGCGTCTTTTGCTGCCAATCTTATGAATAGCGTGGCTCATTGCGGATGCCATCTGCCACCCGGGGAGATC
>ERZ1026874.375-NODE-375-length-28716-cov-10.996057_pt1 | contig 28716 bp, 21 predicted proteins | sample MGYA00380167_ERZ1026874 | MGnify/ENA primary metagenome ERZ1026874 (study PRJEB33269, sample SAMEA4719803) | human gut metagenome | biome: human-associated habitat; feature: organic feature; material: feces | place: Cameroon | collected 2013-10 ...
GGCGGGCAAAACGATGCCCGCCAGCCAGCAAAGCTGGCCCGCTCGTGCGGTTCAACGCCCCACTGGGGCGTTGATCGCTGCGCGACCCCGCAATGCAAGCATCCGCCCCTACACCCCTATGTTAAAAGGAGCTTTTATTATGACCCACGAAGAAATTTTCAACCAGATACAGGGCGGCCTGATCGTTTCCTGCCAGGCCTTGGAGCATGAGCCGCTGTACACCAAGGAGGGCGGCGTTATGCCGCTGATGGCCAAGGCCGCCGCCCAATCCGGCGCTGTCGGCATCCGCGCCAACACCGTGCGGGACATCACCCAGATCAAGCAGGTGGTCGACCTTCCGGTCATCGGCATTATCAAAAAGGACTACCCCGGCACGCCGATGTACATCACCGTCACGATGAAAGAGGTAGACGAGTTGGTCGCCTGCGGCGTGGACATCCTGGCTGTGCAGGGCACAGGTGCGCTGCGCCCGGACGGCCAGACCAGTGCCGACTTCATCCGCGCCATCAAGGCAAAATATCCCGACCAGCTGTTGATGGCCGATTGCGATAACATCGAGAACGCCATGGCCTGCGCCGAAGCCGGTGCGGATTTCGTCGGCACCACCATGCGCGGCTACACCCCCGAGACCGAGGGCATCAACGATGTGGACTTTGGCTACATCGCCCAGCTGGCCCGCGAGTGCCCGGCCAAAATTATTGCCGAGGGCCACATCCACACGCCGGAGCAGGCCGTGCAGGCTCTCTACGCCGGTGCGTTTGCGCTGGTCGTAGGCGGTGCCATCACCCGCCCGGCCGAGATCACCGCCCGCTTCACGGCGGCTATCAACAACCACAAATAAGGGGTTTGCCATGAGCAAAATGTATTTAGGCGTTGACATCGGCGGCACGGCGGTCAAGCTGGGCCTGGTGGACGAGAACGGGCAGGTGGTATCCCGCGCCGAGCGCAGCGTCAGCTTTGACGGCTACAAAACGCCGATTCTGGACACCGTCACCGCCGCCGTCCGGGACTTTATCGCCCCCCACGATGCCCCCGCGCTGGCCGGCATCGGCGTATCCGCCACCGGCCAGATCGACAGCCGCCGCGGCGTGGTGGCCGGCACCTGCGGTAACTTTCCCGGCTGGATCGGCGTGGACATCAAAGGCACGCTGGAACGTGAGTTTGGCCTGCCCGTCACCGTTGCCAACGATGCCAACTGCATGCTGCTGGGCGAAGTCTGGGCCGGTGCAGCCAAAGGCTATACCGATGTGATCGGCGTTACGCTGGGCACCGGCGTGGGCGGCGGCATCCTGACCGGCGGCCGCCTGCTGGAGGGTGCCCGGGGCCTTGGCGGCGAGCTGGGGCACTTCCGGCTCCACGCGCTGGACGGCGTGGCCTGCACCTGTGGGGCCATCGGCTGTTACGAGCGCTACGCCGCCACCACGGCATTGGTGCGCAGCGCCCAAAAGGCCGGGCTTGGCCTGCCCGATGGCCGCGCCATCTTTGAATCTGCCGCCGCAGGGGATGCCCGCACGCTGGCGGTCGTCAATGCCTGGGTAGGCGAGATCGCTCAGGGGCTTGCCGGGCTGGTGCACATCTTCAACCCGCAGCTGATCCTGATCGGCGGCGGCGTCAGCGCCCAGCAAGAGCTGCTGATCGCCCCGCTGGCCGAAAAAGTACGCGCCAGCGTCATGCCCGCTTTTGCCGAGGGCCTGGAGCTAAAATCTGCCGCCCTGCAAAACGATGCCGGGCTGGTAGGTGCCGTGTACTATTTTAAAAAGCACCACGATTAAATCATCAGCATAAAAAAACAAAAAATCCCCGCACCGCATGGGGCGGTACGGGCTGCCTTCGCTCTCAAATCAGCGCATCCTCTATAATATCCATCAGGTGGACCGGCTCCAGCTGGCCGGCGGTACATCGCGCCGCCAGATCCTCCACAAAAACAGGGTCGGTAGAAACATCCGAGACCTTGCACACCACCTGCCAGTGCCCGGCCGCTTCTCTCTGCGCCGCAATGCCGAAAGAACGATACCGCCCCAGATAAGGAGAGGACAGTTCTTCCGATACAGAGATATAGCGGTACATCCTATCGCCTCCCTCCCGTGTGCCGCATCGTTCTTAACCCGCATCGGGTATGGTGGGAAGTATAACATCCGTTTTATTACAGCTTTCTCACCCGTTTCAACGGCGTAAGCGCTTACTGTCCCGCCTTCGACACGCTGTGACAGGATTTCAGGACAGAAGGCAATATTTATGTCTTTTTTGCCTCTCCCCGGGTAAAAGCTCCCGCAAAAACCGCGCCGCGATACGATCTCACGGCGCGGTATACTTATTTTATCGCAATGATTTTGTCCTGTTAAGCGGCAGGCTCAGTCCAAAATGCGGCCATCGGTGGAGATGGTCACCACCTGCCAGGGCAGGAACTTGCCGCTGGCCTGCAGGGCGCGCTTGGCGGCGTTTTCCAGGCCGCCGCAGCAGGGCACTTCCATCCGCACAACGGTCACTTCTTTGATGTCGTTGTCGCGGATGATGCGGGTCAGCTTTTCGCTGTAATCCACATCGTCCAGCTTGGGGCAGCCCACCAGCGTAATGTGCCCGCGGATGAACTTCTGGTGGAAAGCCGCCTAGGCGTAGGCCGTGCAATCGGCGGCGATCAGCAGCTTGGCACCGTCAAAGTAGGGGGCGTTGGTGGGCACCAGTTTGATCTGCACCGGCCACTGGCGCAGCTGGCTGGGGGCCGTTTCCGGCGCAGCGGCGGCGGTTTCGGCATTGGGGTGCAGGGCCTTGGCCATACTGCCGGGGCAGCCGCCGAAGGTGCGGGGCGCACTGCCGGGGCAGGCGTGGGCCGCTTTATGCTGCTTGGCAGCCTGCACGGCGGCCTCGTTGTAGGGCACGGCCTCGCGCTCCACAAAAGTGATGGCCCCGGTGGGGCAGTGGGGCAGGCAGTCGCCAAAGCCGTCGCAGTAATCGTCCCGCATCAGATGGGCTTTGCCGTTGACCATGGCAATAGCGCCCTCATGGCAGGCGTTGGCGCAGGCGCCGCAGCCGTTGCACTTGGCCTCATCAATTTCAACAATTCTTCGTTTCATAATGGTTCTCCTTGCATTTTGCTCCTGAGTTTGTTATAAAATATAGGTAAAGAACACGCCGCGGGTTGCGCCGGTTGTAGGGGCGAGCATTGCTCGCCCGCGGGCGGATGCAAGCATCCGCCCCTACAGAATTTGTCGCACTCCCCGTAGTGGCCGATACTTGCTCCGGCCCGCAAATGTTCCACATTGCTACCAGTATACTACATCATCTCGTCTTCGTCTGTTGTTATGACAACGCAGGAGTGCCAAACTATGGAAAATTCCGCTTATCTTGCCCTGCCGCTGTTTGCGGGGCTTGCAGCCGATGACATCCCCGCGGCGCTGGCCGCGCTGGATGCCCTCTGCCGCCCCTTTGCCAAGGGGGAGACCCTGTTGGAGGCCGGGCAGCGCGGTGCGCCGATGGGCGTGGTGCTGGCGGGCCGGGTGCTTATCGAGCATCTTGACCTGTGGGGCAACCGCACGCTGCTGGGCCGCGCCGCCGAGGGCGAGCTTTTTGCCGAGACTTACGCCTTTCTGCCCGACCAGCCGATGCTGGTCAGCGTAGTGGCGGCAGAGCGGGGCGAGGCACTGTTTTTGGACCCCGGCAAGCTGATGGCCCCCGGGAGCGAACCCTGGCGCTGGCAGATGATGCAGAACCTTTTGCACATTTTGGCGGGCAAAAATTTAAATCTGGCCCGCCGCAGCCTGTACACTGCACCCAAGACCATCCGGGAGCGGGTGACGGCCTACTTTTCCACACTGGCCCTGCAGAAGGGCAGCCTGGAGTTTGAGCTGCCCTTTGACCGCCAGCAGCTGGCCGACCACCTGGGCGTCGACCGCAGTGCGCTGTCCAGCACGCTTTCCGCCATGCAGCGCGACGGCCTGCTGACCATCGACCGCCGCCGCGTCTGCCTGAAAAAGGCGGAAGGGCTGTAAGGGATATGTATCATTTCCTATTGCCGGATAGAGTGAGAAATGAGACATGAGAATTATACGTATCTATGTAGTTAATATGTCTCATGTGAAATAAAGTGAGACATGTTTTACCTATGGTTGTAGGGGGCGGCGTCCTCGACGCCCCGCGGACGGATATGGAATGCCCCTACGAACCACCAGGGAAACGACATATAATTTCGTAGGGGAGCATTCTATATGCTCCCGCAGGCCGATGGCCCCTACAAAACGTGTACTACCCTTTAGGGCCGGGAAGTGTTTCTCTAGTTATCAAGATATACCCTTATCTTGATAACTAGAGAAACACCTCCCGTGCGCATCCCATTTTCTCAAAAGAGAAATTTCAAAAGCTGGATAGCCAATAGAGTGAAATTTTGAGATTTTGAGAATAAGTCGATACCACGTGTTTTTATTAGTTATAGAATAAGACGTGTGAGACGTAAGTGAAATAATAGATAGTTTAAACGAACCATTTTCTCAATATTCCATTATTTCACTTTCTCACCTGTCTCAACTTTGAAATTTTGAGACATATCTATTTATAATAAACATCGTATCAACGTATTAAATCAATATGTCTCATTTCTCACATCTCTACCCGTGTAGGTTTTGAGACAAGTTGAGACAGATTGAGACGCATCCGCCAGCTGCAAAACGGCTATATCCAGCTTATGTAGGGGCGAGCATTGTTCGCCCGTAGGACTTTGCGTAATTTCTCACTTTGCGGGCGCACACTGTGCGCCCCTACAAGAGCGGTCGCCTCGACCGCTGTAGGGGCCGATGCTTGCATCGGCCCGCGGGAGCATATAGAATGCTCCCCTACATTCCCCCGTAAGGCGCACGACCTCCCATTACCGTAGGGGCGCGCTTGGCGGCCAAAACGATGGCCGCCATCCGGCAAAGCCGGCCCGCTCGTGCGGTTCCCGCAACTCCATATCCGCCCACGGGCGAACACAGTGTTCGTCCCTACATGCTCTACAAACTTAAAACCACATCTTACCAAAAAAGCAGAACCGCTTGGCCCTTGCGCTTTGCGGTTCTGCTTTCTATTTTCTTTTACTGCACCGTGGTTGCCACCTGGGGCGCGCCGCCGGCCAGTTCTTCGGCGGTCAGCGGGCGGATGGGCGCGATGGGGGTGTCCAGCTTTTCGCGGGCCACCGCCAGCATCAGCTTGATGCGGTTCTCCTGGTTCACGCGGGTGGCGCTGGGGTCGTAGTCCACCGGCGTGATGTTGGCGTCCGGGTGCAGGGCGCGGATCTTATTGATCATGCCCTTGCCCACAATATGGTTGGGCAGGCAGCCGAAGGGCTGGGCACAGACGATATTGCCGTAGCCGCCCTCGACCAGCTCGATCATCTCGGCGGTCAGCAGCCAGCCTTCGCCCATCTTCGCCCCCAGCGAGATGATGCCTTCCGGTTTCTTCATCAGCTCGCGGAACGACCCCGGCGCGTAGAAGCCGTACTTGCGCATGGCGTCGTAGCTGGCACAGCCGATGCCGTCCAGCCAGCCCAGGAACTTGTCGGCGCCGCCGGCCACCAGCTTGTTGCCGCCGTACAGGTCGATGTCCAGCCGGTAGTTGGCCACGCAGTACTCCACAAAGCCCATCAGGCCGGGCAGGTTGACCTCGCAATCCTGGCTTTCCAGGAACTTTTCCAGGTCGTTGTTGCCCAGGGGCGAGTACTTGACGTAAATTTCGCCCACCACGCCGACCTTGACCTTCGGCACGCGGGTGATGGGAATGGTGGCGTAGTCGGCGGCAATGTCATAGAACCGCTTCTTCATATCGTGGGCGGAGTAGTTCTTGTCATCTTTAATCCAGCCCTGGATGGTGGCGATCCACTTCTCGGTCATGGCGTCGGCGTCACCCCTGCGGTCCTCGTAGGGGTAGGTCTGGCTGCGCAGCGCCACCAGCATGTCACCGTAAAAGATGCTGGCAATGACCTTGCGCAGCAGCGGCAGGGTCAGCGGCAGGCCGCTGCCCTTCTCCAGGCCGGAGAAGTTCAGCGATGCTACGGGAATATTGCCGTAGCCCGCCTTGACCAGCGCCTTGCGCAGCAGCTTGATGTAGTTGGAGGCACGGCAGCCGCCGCCCGTCTGGGTGATAAGCAGGGCGGTGTGCTCCAGATCATACTTGCCGCTGTTCAGCGCGTCCAAAAACTGGCCGATGACCAGCAGGGCAGGGTAGCAGGTATCGTTGTGGACGTACTTCAGGCCCAGCTGCGCCACCTCGCTGCCGCAGTTGCCCAGCACCTCGGTCTGGTAGCCCTCGCTGGCCAGGGCGGCCTGCATCAGGCGGAACTGGGTCACGGCCATGTTCGGAATCAGAATTTTGTGGGTCTTTACCATGTCCTTGGTAAAGTTCGGAGTCATGTATTCCATACTTGCCTCAATCTTTGTGGTCTTCTTTGCGTTCTTCCAGTGCGGCAAACAGGCTGCGCAGGCGGATATTCACCGCGCCCAGGTTGGTGATCTCATCAATTTTCAACTGGGTGTACAGCTTGCCGCCCGCCTGCAAAATCTCGCGGGTCTCATCGGTGGTAACGGCGTCCAGACCGCAGCCGAAGGACACCAGCTGCACCAGGTCCATATCGGGCTGCTCAGTGCAGTACTTGGCGGCGGCGTACAGGCGGCTGTGGTAGGTCCACTGGTTCAGCACCGAGGTCTGGAACTTCTGCTCGTAGCAGCTGACCGAATCCTCGGACACGACGGCCGCGCCCTGGCGGATGATGAGCTGGTTGATGCCGTGGTTGATCTCCGGGTCCACATGGTAGGGGCGGCCCGCCAGCACGATGATGTGGCGGCCCTCCTTGCGGGCGGCGGCGATGATCTCCGCGCCCTTGTCCCGCAGCTGCTGCATGTGGCGGTGGTACTCGTCATAGGCGGCATCGATGGCGGCATGCACATCCTTTTTGTTCAGGCCGGGGAAGTACTTGTCCAGCGCCTGGGCAAACTTGCCGTAAAAGTCCTTGCGGCGCTCCAGGTTGAAGTAATCGTAGATGAGCCGGGTCCCGGTCAGCTCGGGGCAGTTGCCCTCCAGCACCTCGGGGTAGTAGGCGACCACCGGGCAGTTATAGTGGTTGTCGCCCAGGTGTTCGTCCAGGTTGTAGCTCATGCAGGGGTAGAACACCGCATCGACGCCCTGCTCGCACAGCCACTTGATATGGCCGTGGCTCAGCTTGGCGGGGAAGCAGGCCGTGTCGCTGGGGATGGTAGCCTGGCCGCTCTGGTACAGCTTGCGGTTGGAGAAGGGGCTGACCGTGACCTTAAAGCCCAGCCTGGTGAACAGCGTATGCCAGAAGGGCAGCAGCTCGTACATATTCAGGCACAGCGGGATGCCGATATTGCCGCGCGGGGAAGCCGGGGCCGGAGCATTGCGGTACTCCTCGATGAGCTTGAGCTTGTAGGCGTAGAGGTCCAGATCCTCGTTGTTGGCCTTGCCGGTCACCGGCTTATCGCAGCGGTTGCCGGAGATAAAGCGCTTGCCATCGGCAAAAACGTTCACGGTCAGCTGGCAATGGTTGCCGCAGCCGCCGCACTGCACGGTGTTGACTTTCTGGCTGAAACCGCGCAGTTCTTCCTCGGTCAGCACGGTGCTGCGGGCGTTCTCGCCCGCGCGGGCCTTGCCGTACAGCGCAGCGCCGTAAGCGCCCATCAGGCCGGCAATGTCGGGGCGGATGACGTTGACGCCCATCTCTTTTTCAAAGGCGCGGAGGACAGCTTCATTATAGAAAGTACCGCCCTGCACGACGATGTTGCGGCCCAGCTCCTCGGGGCTGGAAGCGCGAATGACCTTGTACAGCGCGTTCTTGACCACCGAGATGGACAGGCCGGCGCTGATGTTTTCGATCGATGCACCGTCTTTCTGTGCCTGCTTGACCGAGGAGTTCATGAACACGGTGCAGCGGCTGCCCAGGTCGACGGGCTTGTCGGCAAACAGGCCCAGGGCGGCGAATTCTTTCACGTCGTAGCCCAAAGCCTGGGCGAAGGTCTGCAAGAAGCTGCCGCAGCCGGAGGAGCAGGCCTCGTTCAGGAAGATGTTGCTGATAGCGCCGTCCTCGATCTTAAAGCACTTCATATCCTGGCCGCCGATGTCGATGATGAAGTCCACGTCCGGCAAAAAGTGCTTGGCAGCGGTAAAGTGGGCCACGGTCTCCACAAGGCCGCGGTCACAGTGGAAAGCGTTTTTGACCAGTTCCTCGCCGTAGCCGGTGGTGGTCACGCTGGCCACCTGCAGGCCGGGATGGTTCTCGTACAGTTTCAGCAGCGTTTCCTTGACCAGCGGGATGGGGTTGCCCAGGTTGGGGCGGTAGCTCTCAAACAGGATGTTGGCGTTTTGGTCGATGACCACCAGCTTGATGGTGGTGGAGCCGGAGTCGATGCCGATATGCACCGGCCCGCAATCTGCGCCGAAGGGCAGGCAGGGGACGGAGGCCTTCATGTGGCGGGCGTGGAACTCCTCGTACTCCTGCTTATCGGCAAACAGCGGCGGCAGGCTCACGTAGGTGGCCGTGGCGCTGTAATTGTCCAACCGCTGGGCGACCTCGTGCAGGTCCAGCACCTCATCGGCGTAGAAGGCCGCGCCCATGGCCACAAAGAGCAGGCTGTTCTCCGGCAGGGTGCCGGTAACGCCCAAAGTCTTGTCAAAGCTCTGGCGCAGCGTTTTGGAGAAGGTCAGCGGCCCGCCCAGGTACAGGATGTTGCCCTGGATGGGGCGGCCCTGGGCCAGGCCCGCGATGGTCTGGTTGACCACCGCCTGATAGATGGACGCTGCGATGTCACCGGCCTGTGCGCCCTGGTTGATGAGCGGCTGGATGTCGCTTTTGGCAAACACGCCGCAGCGGCTGGCGATGGTGTAGGTGCGGGTAGCCTGCTGGGCCGCCTTGTCCATCTCGTCCGCGCCCATCTTCAGCAGGGTGGCCATCTGGTCGATGAAAGCACCCGTGCCGCCGGCGCAGCTGCCGTTCATGCGGACCTCGGTGCCATTCGTCAGGAACAGGATCTTGGCATCCTCGCCGCCCAGCTCAATGATGCAGTCGGTGCCGGGCACCAGACGGTTGGCGGCCACGCGGGTCGCGAAGACCTCCTGCACAAAGGGGACCTTGCAGCTATCCGCCAGGCCCATACCGGCCGAGCCGGAGATCGCCAGGTAGGCTTTGCCATCGGGCAGATATTCGGCGGCTACTTTTTCCAGCAGCGCCCTGCCTTTTTCCAAAATATGGCTGAAATGCCGCTCGTATGTAGAAAATACGATTTCTCCGGCGTCGTTCAGCACAACACACTTAATCGTGGTGGAACCAATGTCCAGACCAACTCTCATACGGATTTGACCTCCTGCGGTGTAACCTGTGGGGAAAAGGGAATGGGCCGCCGGGCAGCAAAGCGCTGTACCCAGCAGTACCATATTAAGTTATTATACGATTTTTCGCCACGATTGGCAAGGTTTCTATAATAATGTATATCTTGTCAAATTGCAAGCGTTGTACCAAAAAACGGCAAATTGTACCAAAAAAACACCAAAGCGGCGCAGGAATCTTCCTGCACCGCCCTGGTGTCAAAAGAAAAGAGGAGTATGGATGAAAAAACTTGGGGTCACGTTCTCGTTCCGGGTCCCTGCTCCCTTCCTGAGAACACTTACAGTATACCCGGCGAATGTGAAAAGAAAATGAACGGAATTTGAAGAAATATGAAAAATTGTGTGATAAGCTTGTAACGGATATTGGCATTGCGGGGCGTCGAGGACGCCGCCCCCTACAAATCAACACACACGTCCTGTAGGGGCGAACATCGTTCGCCCGCGGGCGTTTGCATGGCCGCATGGTTGACGGGCGTAGGAGACGTTGCTTTGTAGGGGCCGATGCTTGCATCGGCCCACGGGCGCATATAGAATGCGCCCCTACGGATCGTATGTCATTCGCCTAACGGGTCGTAGGGGCGGATTCCATATCCGCCCGCATGTTCGCCCCTACAAAATGTTTTTTCAATATACGAATTCTAAAAAATGTGGTACAATGTTGGCAAAGTCAAAATCCAGGCAAAGAGGTACATCACCATGCCCAATCGCATCAATTATCAACTGGAAATGGAAAAGGTCCTGTGCCGGCTGGGGGATACCAAACCCACGCTGCTGCTGCATGCCTGCTGCGCGCCCTGCTCCAGCGCCACGCTGGAACGGCTAGCCGAGCATTTTCGGCTTTCCATTTTATATTATAACCCCAACATCTACCCGCCCGCCGAGTATCACCGCCGCGAGGCCGAGTTGGAGCGCTTTGTGGAGCAGGCGGGCTACCATTACCCGGTCATCGAGCTGCCCTATGAACCCGACGAGTTCTACACCGCCGTCAAGGGCTTAGAGCAGGAGCCGGAGAAAGGCGGGCGCTGCACCGTCTGCTACCGCCTGCGGCTGGAGCAGACCGCCCGGTACGCCGCCGCCCATGGGTTCGAGTGGTTCTGCACCACACTGTCCATCTCGCCCATGAAAGACCCCATCCGCATCAACGCCCTGGGGCAGGAATTGGGCGAGAAATACAACGTGCGCTTTCTGCCCAGCGAGTTCCGCAAAAAGGACGGCTACAAGCGCAGTCTGCAATTAAGTGCCGAGTACGGCCTCTACCGCCAGGACTACTGCGGCTGCGTTTTCAGCAAGCAGGAGCGCGGGGTGTGATGCCGCACGCCACAAAGCCTCCCTTGTGCAAAGGGAGGTGCCCCGAAGGGGCGGAGGGATTGTCCCGTGCAAAAATGTAGACCGACTTGCCACGCAGACGGAACAATCCCCCAGTCAGCTTCGCTGACAGCCCTTCGGGCCCGGGCCCCTCTGTCGCTGCGCGACATCTCCCCACACTGTGGGGAGTCACCCTTTGCACAAGGGGGCCTTTAGGGGGAAATACCCTCAATGTCCAGCCAAACATCCAAAAGGAGAACTCCCCATGTCCAAACACATCCTGGTCGCCCTGCCGCTGGGCGATGACTTACAGGCACGCTTAAAATCCGCTGTGCCGTCCTTTACTTACCGCTTCACCACCCAGGAAACGGCCACCTTAGAAGAAATTTTATGGGCCGATGCAATTTTAGGCAACGTTCCCGTCGAGCTCATCCGGCAGAACCACCACCTCGAATGGTTCCAGTCCAACTTTGCCGGGCCGGACCCGTACCTGGTCCCCGGCGTACTTCCGCCGGATTGCGCCGTCACCAACGCCACCGGGGCCTACGGCCTTGCCATTAGCGAGTGGATGCTGGGCATGTGGCTGGCGCTTATCAAAGACCTGCTGCTCTACCGGGACCGTCAGGCCGCCCGCCGGTGGGACCCCATCACCCGGCCGGTGCGGTCCATCGCCGGGTCGCGGGTGCTCTGCGTAGGCATGGGGGATATTGGCTCCAGCTTTGCCCGCCGGGCCAACGCCCTGGGGGCCGAGGTCGTCGGCGTGCGCCGCCATGCAGCCTCCTGCCCGCCCTACTGTCTGCGGGTGGTGGGCACTGACAAACTGGACGAGGAACTGCCCTTCGCGGACCTCATTGCCCTCAGCCTGCCCGGCACACCGGAGACCGACCACCTGTTCAACGCCGCCCGGCTGGCCAAGTGCAAGCCCGGAGCTATCCTGCTTAACGTGGGCCGGGGCACGGCCGTGGATAGCGACGCTTTAGCCGCCGCTATCCAGAGCGGGGCGCTGTACGGTGCCGCGCTGGATGTTACCGACCCCGAACCCCTCCCGCCGGAGCATCCGCTCTGGGGGCTGGATACTGTCCTCATCACACCGCATATTTCCGGGCGGTTCAGCCTGCCGCGCACGCTGGAAAACATCGTGGGCATCTTCGCCCACAACCTGCGCCGCTATGCCGCCGGGGAGACCCTCGACAACCAGATGAGCCGCACCACCCACTATGTCAGCGCCGACACCCCCGGGCAGCGGCTGGTCTGCGAACCGTAACAGGAGTTTTCTATGACATTTTATTCTTTTTTATTTTTGTTTTTTGCCTACTCCTTCCTCGGCTGGGTAGGGGAGGTCCTTTACACCGCCGTGACCAGGCGCAGGTATCAGGACCGCGGCGTCCTCAATGGGCCGCTGTGCATTTTGTACGGCATCGGTGCCCACCTCATCAGCTTTGCTCTGCGGGACCTCAGCAATGACAGCTGGTTCTTTTTGGCTGTCTTCAGCGCCGTGTACGCCACCGTCATCGAGTGGGTGGCCGGCCACATCCTGGAGCGCACCAGCCACACCCGCTGGTGGGACTACAGCGATATGCCGTTTAACCTGGACGGCTACGTCTGCCTGGGGGCCTCGGCCCTGTGGGGCGTGTTGGGCGTTGTGGCGGTGAAATGGGGCAACCCGCTGCTGCTTGCCCTTTATGGCTTGCTGCCCCACCGGCTGATCGCTGTTATCCTGTGGGCGGCGCTGGTCATCTTTGCCATCGACGCCGTGGGCACCCTTTTGGCCATGCTGGGCCTGCGCTACCGCTGGGCCGCCGCGGCGGAGATCGAGAACCGCCTGGCCAACTTTACCGTCAACACCGGCATGGCGCTTCTGGGCTGGGTCGAGCAGCGCATGAACAAGGCCCACCCTGCCCTGACCTTCCGGCACCAGCGCCAGGCCAAAAGCACCACCTTCGCCGAAGGCTGCAGCCCGTATAAGATCATCCTGCTTTTCTTCATCGGCGCGTTTTTGGGCGATATTACCGAGACGATCTTCTGCCGCATCACCGCCGGTTACTGGATGAGCCGTTCCAGCGTGGTGTGGGGGCCGTTTTCCATCGTGTGGGGCCTGGCCATTGCCGCCGTGACCCAGCTGCTCTACCGCTACAAGGACCGCCCCGCCAGCTGGCTGTTTGTGGCGGGCACCCTGCTGGGCGGCGCGTATGAGTATTTGTGCAGCGTGTTTACCGAGGTCGTGTTCGGCACGGTGTTCTGGGATTACAGCGCCATCCCGTTCAACCTGGGCGGGCGCATCAACCTGCTGTACTGCTTCTTCTGGGGCTTTGCCGCCATTGCCTGGTTCAAGGTGTTGTACCCGCCCATCTCCCACATGATCGAATCCCTCCCCAAGCGGTTCGGCACCGTGCTGACCTGGGGGCTGTGCGTGTTCATGGCCGCCAACATCGCCGTCAGCTCCGCCGCGCTGGTGCGCTATAACGAGCGTGTCCGCGGCGAAGCCGCCGCCACCAGCCTGGCCGCCTGCCTCGACGAGCATTTCGACGACGCCCGCATGGCCAAGGTCTACCCCAAAGCCGTGCATGTAGAAAAGTAAGGCGGCAGGGGAGAGAGCCTTGCCTGAAGCTCTCTCCCTCCCGGATAGAGGCTTTTTTGAGTTTGTATCTTTTCCCGAAGTGTGCTATACTGATAGCCGCACGAAAATTTGAAGGAGGAACTGCCCATGCTGCGCACTGAAGCAATGGAAGAATACGGCAAGGCCCAAAAGCTGGGCCAGAAAGATTACCGTGAGAAGATGCTCCACGGGCAGTCCCCGTTTTTGCCGGTGCTGGATGACATCCTGCAAAACGTACAGGTGGAAAACCAGCTGCCCCTGGGCCTGGTCGAGATCCCGATAAAGCTGGTGGTCGGCACCAAAACGGCAGGCCGCACCGCCGCTTTTGCCAGCAATTTTATGCCCCTGCTGGATTTAAAGAGCGAGTTCGGCTCCAAGTGGGTCGCCCTTTGCATGGCCCACGTGGACGAGGGCATCCGTGACCCCATCCGCTGCTTTGAATACATGGGCCGCTTCTATGTGCAGGAGGGCAACAAGCGCGTCAGCGTGCTGAAATACTTCGAGGCCGGCAGCGTGACCGGCAGCGTCACCCGCGTGGTGCCCAAATACAACGATACCCCGGAAGTGCGCCTGTACTATGAGTTCATGCACTACTATCCGCTCATCCAGACCTATCTGCTGACCTTTACCAAGCCCGGCAGCTACGGCCGCCTGCAAAAGGCCATGGGCAAAGGCCCCGAGGAAAAGTGGACCGCCGAGGACCGCACCGCCATCCTGTCCCTGTACAACTGGGTCGAGAAAGCCTACACCGCCCTGGGCGGCGACAAGCTGCGCGCCACCGTGGGGGACGTACTGCTGCTGCTTTTGCGCCTGTACTCGATGGAAGAGCTGGCCAAAGCCAGCCCCAGCGAGCTGCAGCAAAAGGTCGACGCCCTGTGGGATGACGTGCTGGCCCTGCAGAACGATGACCCCGTCACCGTCAGCGAAAAGCCGGCCGAGCCTGCCCAGACAAAACTGCTGGAACGCATTTTGCCCCTCCACCCGGCAGCCCCCACCCACTTAAAAGTTGCCTTCATCCATGAGCGCACCCCGGAGACCAGTTCCTGGACCAGCCAGCACGAGTTTGGCCGCACCCAGCTGGACAGTGTGTTTGAGGGCAAGGTGGAGACCTTTGCCTACTTCAACGCTGTGCCCGGCAAAAATGCCGACCTGCTGATCGAGACCGCCATCTCCAACGGCGCAGACATCGTGTTCACCACCAGCCCCAAGCTGGTGGGCGCCAGCCTGCGCTCGGCAGTCAAGCACCCCACGGTGCGCATCCTCAACTGCTCCATGGAGATGCCCTACGCCAGCATCCGCACCTATTACACCCGCGTGTACGAGGCCAAGTTCATCACCGGCGCCATCGCCGGGGCCATGGCCGGCACCGACCGCATCGGCTATGTGGCGGATTATCCCAGCTTCGGTGTGCCCGCCAACATCAACGCCTTTGCGCTGGGCGCCCGCATGGTCAACCCCCGCGCCCGCATTGAGCTGCGCTGGACCTGCCTGCCCGACCAGGAGGACCCGCTGGCCGTCTTTACCCGCAAGGGCATCACGGTGGTTTCGGGCCGCGACGCCCCGGTGCAGGGCCGCCCCCAGCGGGAGTTCGGCACCTTCCTCATCCGTCCGGGCGGCGTATTGCAAGATCTGGCTACGCCCTTCTGGCACTGGGGCCAGTTCTATGAGAATGTGGTGCACAGCGTGCTGGACGGCGGCTGGGTGCGGGATAAATCCGGCACCGACGGCCGCGCCGTCAACTACTGGTGGGGCATGAACAGCGGCGTCATGGACGTGCTGCTCAGCCGCGAGCTTCCCTCGGACGTGGCGCATCTGGCCCACATCCTGCGGACAGGCGTCACCGCCGGTATGATCGACCCGTTTGCCTGCCGCATCACCGACCAGAACGGTACGGTGCGCAACAGCGGCCGCCACGGGCTGGATGTAGAGCAGATCGTCCACATGGACTATCTGTGCGACGCCGTGGACGGCACCATCCCCGAGTACGACGACCTGACCGAGCAGGCCCGCCCGATGTACCGCATGCAGGGCATCCACCGCGACCAGCTGCCTGCCGAGAAGGAGGCCACGCTATGAAGCTGCTGTGCATTGCCGATGAGGAGTGCAAGGCGCTTTGGGATTACTATACTCCCGATAAGATCGAGGGCGTAGACCTCATTATAGCCTGTGGCGATCTGAACCGCCACTATCTTGAGTATCTTGCCACCATGGTCCCCGTGCCGGTTTTGTACGTGCACGGCAATCATGACGAAAACTACGACCACCACCCGCCCGAGGGTGCCATCTGCCTGGATGACGACCTGTTCGTCTACCACGGGCTGCGCATTGTGGGGCTGGGCGGGTCCTGCCGCTACCGCACCGGTGCCTGGCAGTTTACCGAGGCCGAGATGCGCAAGCGCATCAACCGCCTGCGGGGCAAGATCGACCGCCACGGCGGGTTTGACATCCTTGTCACCCACGCGCCGATGCACGGCTACGGCGACTTGAACGACCTGCCCCACCGCGGCTTCACCGTCTTTCACGAGCTGCTGGACCGCTACCATCCCCAGCTGATGCTGCATGGTCATATCCATCTGACCTACGGCTGCAATATCCCGCGGGAGCACCGGTATGGGGCCACCCGTATCGTCAACTGCTATGAGCGTGTCACCCTGGAGGCCGAGCCTGTGCTGAAAGAACGCACGGGGCACCGCTTCCTGGCGCGCCTGCTGCAGCGACCCTGACACCATTTGTAAGGAGAACCACCCATGACTAAAATTGCCGTATTCGGCGCAGGCACCTGGGGCATTGCACTGGCCCGCCTGCTGGCGGTCAACGGCCGCGATGTAACCGTTTGGAGCGCGATCCCCGCCGAGCTGAAATCCCTCAGCACCACCCGCCGCCACCCCAACCTGCCGGGTATGGAGCTGCCCTCCGCCATGCACTACACCGCCGATATTGCCGAGGCCTGCACCGGGCGCGACATCCTGCTGTTTGCGGTGCCGTCCCCGTTTGTGCGCTCCACCGCCAAAAAAGCAGCCAAGTACATCCCGGATGGCCAGCTGATCGTGGACGTGGCCAAGGGGGTCGAGGACAAGACCCTGATGACGATGAGCGAGATCATCGAGGATGAGCTTGCCAAGGCCAAGCGCACCGCCCGCGTGGTGGCCCTCTCCGGCCCCACCCACGCCGAGGAAGTGGCCCGCGATATGCCGACTTTAATTGTTGCCGCCAGCGAAGATGAAGCCGCCGCCAAGGCCGTGCAGAAAGCCTTCACCGCGCCCAGCTTCCGCGTCTACACCAACACCGACCGCCGCGGCACCGAGCTGGGCGGCGCGGTCAAGAACGTCATTGCGCTGGCCGTCGGCATCGCACTGGGCCTGGGCTACGGCGATAACGCCAAGGCCGCCCTTATCACCCGCGGCAACGCCGAGCTGACCCGGCTGGGTCTGGCCATGGGCTGCAAGCCCGAAACCTTCGCGGGCCTGTCCGGCATGGGCGATTTGATCGTGACCTGCACCAGCATGCACAGCCGCAACCTGCACGCCGGTATGCTGCTGGGCCGCGGCAAAACAGCCGAGGAAGCCAAGGCCGAGGTGGGCCAGGTGGTCGAGGGCATCAACGCCCTGCCCGCCGTCTGCCGCCTTGCCAAGAAGTACAAGACGGAAATGCCCATCGTGCAAAGTGTGGACGCTATCCTAAGTGGTAAGCTCGAAGCCCGCAATGCCCTTGCGGCCCTGATGGAAAGGGACCTGAAGCATGAATAAGACCATCAAAGCCGCCTTTTTTGATATTGACGGCACGCTGCTGTTGTTCGGCAGCCGCGAAATGCCGGATTCCACCGTGCAGGCGCTGCAAACTTTGCAGGCAAACGGCGTAAAAATCTTCATCGCCACCGGCCGCCCGCCGGTGCACCTGCCCTATCTGCCCGCTTTGCAAAAGGTGAACTGGGACGGCTATGTCACGATGAACGGCCAGTACTGCTTTATGGCGGATGGTAAGGTCATCTACAGCAAGTCCATCGACCCCGCCGCCCTGCGCACCCTGCTGCCATATATCGAAAAAGAAAAGCTGTCCATCGGCTTTGTGGAAAAGGACTCCTGCTACTTCAACCTCATCGATGAGCGCAGCGCCAATTTTGCCAAGGAGCTGGGGCAGGGGACTGCCGACATCGCCGCCCGCATTGCGCAAAACCCCATCTACCAGCTCAGCGCCTTTCTGCCCGATGACTGTGAGGAGGAGTTCCTCCGCCGCTGCCCCGGCTGCCTGGCCGTGCGGTGGAGCCCTGATTTTGCCGATATCCTGCCCGAGGGCGGCGGCAAGCCCAACGGCCTGGCCGAGATGCTGAAGCATTTTGGCTGGACCCGGGACGAAGCCATCGCCTTTGGTGACGGCGGAAACGACGTTGCCATGCTGGAATATGCCGGTATCGGCGTAGCCATGGGCAATGCCTGTGACGACGCCAAAGCCGCCGCCGACTATGTGACGACGGATATTGATCAGGACGGCATCGCCAAGGCACTGCGCCATTTCGGCCTTGTGTAAACTACAAACCGCATAGCCTGTTTTCCCCCTGCGTATACTGGACGCAGGGGGATTTTGTATGACCGCTTCTTTCTTTGACCCTGCCGCCCTGCGCACCCGCCTGCGGGAACAGCCCAGCCCGGATGTGCCGTTCCTCATCATTCTGCTGGCGCTGCTGAGCTATGGGCTTATTATGCTCTTCTCGGCCGGGTACGCAGTGGCGCTCTATCGCCGCGGCGACGCCTACACCTACATCCGCCCGCAGCTATTGTTTGCGGCGCTGGGCGTGGCGGCCATGTACGCCGCCAGCCTGGTGGATTACCATGTGTGGCACAAACTGGCCTGGCCTGTTATGGGGCTGTCGCTGATTTTGCTCGTCGTTGTGCTGTTTATGCCGGAGTACAACGGCTGCAAACGGTGGATCGTGCTGCCGGGCTTAGGCACCCTGCAGCCCAGTGAGATCGCCAAATTTGCCGTGGTGCTGGTGTTTTCCCACATCATCTCGCTGAATCACGACCGCATGCACAGCTTTGCCGGGGGCGTGCTGCCCTTCGGGCTGATTTTAGGCGTGGTGACGGTGCTGATGCTGCTGGAGCCGCACCTTTCGGGTACGCTGCTGATCTTATCCATCGGCGCGGTACTGATGTTCGTGGGCGGCACCGGGCTGCAGTGGTTTGGGCTGGCGGGCGGCCTGGGGGCAGGGGCCATCGCGGCGGCGGTGCTTGCCCTGCCGGAACTGGTGCCCTATGCCACCGACCGCCTGGCCTCCTGGCGCGACCCCTTTGCCGACCCGCTGGGGGAAGGCCACCAGACCATCCAAAGCCTCTACGCCATTGCCTCCGGCGGGCTGGCCGGGCTGGGGCTGGGCAACAGCCGCCAAAAGTACCTCTATGTGCCCGAGCCGCAGAACGATTTTATCTTCTCGATTCTATGCGAGGAGCTGGGCTTTATCGGCGCGGCGCTGGCCGTAGCGCTTTTTCTGGCGCTGCTGCTGCGGGGCATGTCCATCGCCATCCGTGCGCGGGATAAATTCGGGGCACTCCTGGCCGTGGGGTTCGTGGTGCAGGTGGTCTTGCAGGCCATCTTAAACATCGCCGTCGTCACCAACACCATCCCCAACACCGGCATCAGCCTGCCGTTTTTTTCCTCCGGCGGCACCAGCCTGATGATGCTGCTGGGGGAAATGGGCATTGTACTGTCGGTTTCCCGCCAGACCGACGCCGTATAGCACAGCAAAATTCAAATGGATTTCACATTCATCCGGTTGAAAGCTGTCGCTATTTAGCATATAATAGGGGGGTACTTTTTAATGGGGAGGTGTGCCGTGAGCACGCAAAAACAAAAACGTCCCTTTGCCCTGCGGGCACTGGCCGCCTTTGCCGGTACGCTGGCCATACTGTTTGTGCTGCTGCTGGCTGCCTACGCCCTGCCGGGGGAACGGGTGCGCCAGCATGTCTACGACTCCGCCCGGACGATCCAAAACGAGGGGTTGTACCCGGAATATCTGGGCTTCAAGCTCTTTCAGATGGACAACTACACCGACACACTGATGCTGTTTGAGGCCGCCAGCGCCGACGAGCTGCCGCCCCTGCAGGCCATGATGACCAACACGGCCTACAATGTGGATAACTTCGAGACCCTGGCCGACGACCTGGCCTGGTACATAGAAAAGGATTGGTCCACCGGCGCCCAGCGTACCGATGCCCCCACGCTGGAGCCGTTCTCCTACGCACGGTACTGGCACGGGTATCTCATCTGGCTGCGGCCTTTGCTGCTGCTTATGCCCTACACGGGTGTGCGCATTGTACAGTATATCGTGCTGTTTGCGCTGCTGGCCGTGGTGCTGGTGCAGCTGCGCCGCCGCTGCGGGCTGCGGGCCGCCGTGTGGTTTGCCGTCAGCCAGTTGGCGGTGAGTGTATGGTTCGTGCCCCATCAGGTGCAGTATTTCACCTGCTTTATGATTGCCTACGCGGGCTGCGCCTGGGTGCTGGCCAAGCCCCGCCGCAGCGATGTGCTGTGCTTAGGGCTGCTGGTGCTGGGCACAGCGACGGCCTTTTGTGACCTGCTGGTCACGCCCATCATCACCTTGGGTCTGCCGCTGACCTGCTGGCTGCTGGAACCCCAGCAGCGCCTGCGGGGCGGCGTGCCGCAGTGCGCCTTGGCCGTGGGCGGCAGCCTGTGCTGGGGCACCGGCTACGCTTTATGCTGGGCCGGCAAATGGGCGTTGGCCGGGGCCGTCACCGGCAATAACGTACTGGCCGATGCCCTGCACCAGGCCGAGGTGCGCACCACCGCCGATACCTGGCACGGCATAGAATTGACATGGCGTAATATTTTCAGCTTTTTATACGATACGTTAAACAGCCATCATCTCTTCTGGCCCGCTCTCGCGGTGCTGGCGGTGCTGATTGTCCTGTTCCTCCTCTCCATCCGCAGCAAAACTGCGTTGGTACGTGCCTTACCGTTGGCGCTTACCACCTGCATGACCCCCGCATGGTTTGTGCTGCTGCGCACCCACAGCATCCAGCACGGCTGGTTTACCTGGCGTGCTTTGGGGCTTACCGTCTTTGCCGGGCTGGCATTTCTCTACTACGCATGTGATCTTCGCGCTGCGCGGCGGCGCTTACAAAAGGGAAGTATATGAACGTGACTGAAAATAAGAATGAAGCAACCGAAACCACTGCGACCGCCACGGCCGCCAAAAAGAAGCTGCCCCTCTGGGGCAAGATCCTGCTGGTCGTTGTCATCGTGCTGGCGGCGCTGGCCGGGCTGGCAACGCTGTACGTCAACGGCAAGCTGGACCTGCTGCACTACAACGACGGCAGCGTTGACTCGATGGGCACCATTGATGCGGACGAGGATCAGGACCTGGACGGGTCCGGTCTGGTACATAGCGACGACGAGATGGCCATGCCCGAGGGCAGCCCCTTTGCCGACGACGATGTGCTGAACATCCTGCTCATCGGCACCGACGAGCGCACCGAGGCCGTCAACGATGCCGACGCCTTCACCCACCTGAACCAGCTGGACGGCACCAAGGACACCACCGAGTTCAGTGAGGACGCCCGCGCCGACAGCCTGATCCTGGTCTCGCTGGACATCAAGGATCACGTCATCCGCCTGGTCTCCATCGAGCGCGGCCTCGGCGTGCCCCTCCTGCTGGACGGCTACGAGGGCGAGTATGACTGGATCACCCACACCTTCCGCTACGGCGGTGCCAAGCTGACCATGGACACCGTGGAGGATTGCTTCAACGTGCAGGTGGACCACTATGTCCGCGTCAACTTCAACTCCTTCGTGCAGATCGTGGACGCCGTGGGCGGCGTGGACATCGACATCACTGAGATGGAAGCCAAGGCCCTGAACTGGGAAGTGCCCTCCAACTCGATGCTCATCGTCAACCACGTGGACCCGGGCCCCAACCACTTTGACGGCTACACCGCCCTGCAGTACGCCCGCCTGCGCAAGATCGACAACGACTGGCACCGTATCGAGCGCCAGCGCACCGTTATCCAGGCCGTTCTGGATCAGATCCAGAACGCCAGCGTCACCGAGCTGGATAACCTGCTGAACACCATGCTGCCCCTGGTACAGACCAACTTTACCAAAACCGAGATCGCCGCACTGCTGGTGCAGCTGCCGGGCTTTTTGGGCTGCGATGTAGAGCAGCTTTCCATGCCCCTGCAGGGCACCTACGGCGTGCGCACCGGCATGGACGACCGCCTGATGTACGACCCGGACTGGTACGTAAATACCACCGCCCTGCAAGACTTTTTGTATAATGATAAGAGCGCCGAGGAGGTCATTGCCGCCACGCCGGAGACCGCCGCACGGGAGGCCGAGGGCCTGGCCGACACCGCCACACGCGAGACCGCCGCGAAGGCGTCCGACCCCACGGCAGACTATCTCAAATCCAATCTGCACACCGTCGATCTGAGCTACCCGCTGGACAACTCCGACTTCGGCAACGCCGATTACCGGCTGTTCCTGGCCGGGCTGGAGGATACCCGCGCGGCCGAGGTGCAGCAAAACCTCATCACCTCTCTGCAATCCCAAGGCGTCAGCGTGGTGGCTGTACCCTACGGCCCCGCCGCCGGTGCGCTGCTGGACAACTACTTACAGACCGGCGCTGCCGCGAGCCTGGACCGCTACCTGGCGGTACTGCCCAGTGCGGACCGCGCCGCCGCCAAAGAGATGTGGCAGACCGTCTACGCCAGCTATCCCGGTCGCCTGCACGCCGTAGGCATGGGCACCGATAAAAGCGACTCCGTCATTGGCCAGGCGCTTGAAACGCTGGCCAGCCAGATCCGGAACACGCCGGAAAGCGAAATCAGCGAGGCCATCACCGCCATCAAATCCGGCACGGCCCGCGAGTCCGCCTACTGGTTCAAGACCGCCATGCAGAAGTATCCCCGCCAGATGCAGCGCTATTTCGGTGACCAATACATGCTGGTCTACCGCCTGTATCAGGGCATGATGGGCAGCATCAACGCCGACGAGGGCGCGGGTCTGCTGGCCTACGACCTGCAGCAGGCGCTGAAAGCCTACCCGGACGCTAAGATCCTGGCCTTTACCGGCGTGGATGACCTGCTGCCCGTGGACGGCACCCTGGCCGCCCGCATGCAGGAAGTTCTTGCCAAATCCGACGAGCAGCTTTGCCCCATCGTGTCCCTGTGCGGCGAGTGGGAGTATGACGGCACGTTCACCCCCAGCGATGCTGCTTTGTGGGACGCCGACAGCTTTGCCGATTGGCTGGGCAAATACGCCGTGCCGGACAAAGACCTGTTGCTGGCCCTGGACGGCGAGGACAGCCCCTTTGCCGCCGGCGCCGCCTTTATGGAAAACACCGACACCCCGGCAGGGGAGTGGGCCGCCAAGCTGCTGATCCTGCACGATAAAGTGGACGATACAACGACGAATGCAGAAGAAGATACCAATTCTTAAAAAGTTTTTTGCAAAAAGCTGTTGACAAAACGGGAACAGTGTGGTATAAATGCTTTAAACTGATGAAGCGAAAGTAAAGCTGACAGCGCAGCCACAGAGAGCCCCTGTTGCTGGGAATGGGGCGCAAAGCGGGACAGTATAATGGTTCGCGGAGGGCACGGGGAAAAAGGCCAAGGCCTTGAGTATCCGCTGACGGGCAGCTCCCGTTACAGGGCAGGGGAATGTTGGTTCCCTACAGAGTGGCCGCAGTTTATAGTTGCGGCAAGCAAGGTGGCACCACAGATAAATTGTTATCTGCCCTTGCACAGGAGGATTTCTGTGCAAGGGTAGTTTTTTATTCCTTACACAGCACAAGAGGGGAAATGAACGATGAAACACATTACTTTGAAAGAGCGATGGCAACCTGTTTTGTAAAGCCTGCCAAACAACAAACCAATTTACAAAACAAGGAGTAATTACCATGAAAAAGTTCGTTGCTGTTATGACCGCCGCCGCTATGCTCACTTCTCTGTCCGCCTGCGGTGCCTCCGCTTCTACCGCTTCTTCTGCTGCCGAAAGCACCGCTTCTTCCGCCGCGGCAGATCCCACCACGGGATCCACCGCCGACGCCACCACCTACAAGGTCGCCATCGTCCAGCAGCTGGACCACGCCAGCCTGGATGAGATCCGCACCGCCATCGAGGCCGAGCTGGACGCCAAGGCCGCCGAGAAGGGCATCACCATTGAGTACAAGGATTTCAACGGCCAGAACGATGCCACCACGCTGAACCAGATCGGCACCCAGGTCGTCTCCGATGGCTACGATGCCGTCATTCCCATCGCCACGCTGGCCGCCCAGTGCATGGCCACCGCCTGCGAATCCACCAAGGCCCCGGTCATCTACGCCGCCATCTCGGACCCCGCCGCCGCTGACCTGACCGACATCGACTATGTCACCGGCACCTCCGACGCGCTGAACACCCAGTCCATCATGGACATGATCTTCGCCGTCCAGCCCGAGGCCAAGACCATCGGCCTGCTCTACTCCAACTCCGAGGCCAACTCCACCACCCCCATTGCCGAGGCTAAGGCTTACCTGGACGCCAAGGGCATCGCTTACGTGGAAAAGACCGGCAACACCAACGATGAGATCATGACCGCCGCCAACGCCCTGGTGGGCCAGGTCGACGCCGTCTTTACCCCCACGGATAACGTAGTCATGGCCGCCGCCGCTGCCGTTTCTGAGACGCTGACCAATGCGGGCATCCCGTTCTACACCGGTGCCGACAGCTTCGTCACCGCCGGCGCTTTCGCCACCTGCGGCGTCAACTACACCGAGCTGGGCACCTACACCGCCGATATGGCGCTGGACATCCTGGAGACCGGCACCGTGCCTGAGTACCACGTCATGGACGGCGGCATCATCACCGTCAACACCGAGACCGCCGCAGCCCTGAACCTGGACTACAGCGCTTTCAATGATCTGGCCGGCACCGTGGTCGAAGTTGAGACCACCGCCGAATAAATCTTAACTCCCCAAAGGGAGGTGCAGGCAAGGCCCACGCCGAGCTGCCCTCCCTTTTTATGCAGTACCCCATCAAATCAGGAAGGACGTTTTGCCCATGTTTACCGCTGCAACCGTCTTCAGTGCGCTGGAGCTTGGCTTCATCTACGCACTGGTGGCTATGGCGCTGTTCCTCAGCTTCCGTATCTTAAATATCGCCGATATGAGTACCGACGGCACCTTTACCCTGGGGTGCGCGGTCTCGGCTACCGCCGCGGTGGCCGGGCACCCCGTGCTGGGCCTGTTTTTGGCGATTGCCGCCGGTGCGGCTTCCGGCTTTGTCACAGCTACTTTGCAAACCCGCCTGGGCGTGCCGTCGATCCTCGCCGGCATCATCACCAACACGGGGCTGTACACCGTCAACCTGGCGGTCATGGGCTTTTCCTCCAACGTGCCAATGCTGAAAACGCAGACCATCTTTACGATGGCGCAGGCGCTTTTTGGCGATGTGTTCCCGTACAAGCTGCTGGTGGCCGCAGTCATCACCGTGGTCGTCTGCCTGCTGTTGATCCTGTTCCTGGGCACCCGGATGGGCCTTTCCATCCGCGCCACCGGCGATAACCCCGACATGGTGCGTGCCTCCTCCATCAACACGGCGTTCACCATCACGATTGGCCTGTGCATTTCCAACGCCATGACGTCCCTTTCCGGTGCCGTACTGGCCCAGTATCAAAAATCTGCCGACATCAACCTGGGCACCGGCATGGTGGTCATCGGCCTGGCGTCCCTCATCATTGGCGAGACGCTGTTTGGCCGTGGCGGCATGTGGGCCAAGGCCGCGGCGGCTGTGGCAGGCAGTGTCATCTACCGCTTCATCATTGCGCTGGCCCTGTGCGCCAATGTCCCGTCGGAGTGTCTCAAGCTGATTTCCGCCGTCATCGTGGCGCTGGCCATCGCCGCCCCCACCATCCGGTCCCGCGCGGCGTTCCGCCGCCGCCGCTCCCAAGCCGAGAAAGAAGGTGCCCGCCGTGCTTGAACTGAAAAACATCAGCAAAACCTTTAACCCCGGCACCGTCAACGAAAAGCTGGCCCTGCAAAAGATCGACCTGAACTTGAAGGACGGCGACTTTGCCACCATCGTCGGCTCCAACGGCGCGGGCAAGTCCACGATGTTCAACGCCATTGCAGGCGAGTTCATCTCGGATACTGGTACCATCACGCTGGATGGCCAGGACATCACGTTTATGCCGGACTACCGCCGCTCCAAGTACATCGGCCGCATGTTCCAGGATCCGCTGCGCGGCACGGCCCCCCATATGACCATTGAGGAAAACCTCGCGCTGGCCTATCTGCGGGCGTCCGGGCACACGTCGTCCTTCTCCCGCATCTCCAAAAAGGATCGCGACCTCTTTGCCGAGAAGCTCTCCGCCCTGGGCCTTGGGCTGGAGGACCGCATGAAACAGCCCGTCGGCCTGCTCTCTGGCGGCCAGCGCCAGGCACTGACCCTGCTGATGGCGACCCTCGTCACCCCCAAGCTGCTGCTGCTGGACGAACACACCGCCGCTTTGGACCCCGCCACGGCGGAAAAGGTGCTGGATCTGACCAAAAAGATCGTGGCGGAGAACCACATCACCTGCCTGATGATCACCCACAACATGCACGACGCCCTTACCTTGGGCAACCGCACGCTGATGATGGATCATGGCCGCATCGTGCTGGACGTAGCCGACGAGGAGCGCGCCCACATGACCGTGGACGGCCTGCTGCAGCGCTTTGCCGAGAACGTCGGCCACGCACTGGACAACGACCGCATCTTGCTGAGCGCGGAACAATAAATTACCGCCCCTAGAAGGCCCCCTCTGGGAGGGGGCCCCGCGAAGCGGGTGGGGGAGAGAGCTTAAGGCAAAGTCTCTCCCTCCGGCCCTTCGGGCCACCTCCCTCGCAGAGGGAGGCTTTTCAGCACATATAGCAAAAGCGCCGCTGTACGTAAATTTCACGTACAGCGGTGCTTTGTTTTTTATCTGCTATTGGTTATACTGCTTTACCCGGCCAGTTGTCGGTCTGGGCGGCAACCTCGCCGTCCGTGCCCAGCCACAGCACGGCTAAACCATTGTCATCAGCCACCTGCCGGCTCTGCTCCGGCGGCAGGCAGAAAAGGGCGGTGGAGAACAAGTCCCCCAGCCCCTCATCCGGGCTGGAATACACCGCAACACTGCTGTAATAGGCAGCCGGGCAGCCTGTGGTCAAATCGATCAGGTGGGAGTAGCGCTTGCCCTCGTAGGTAAAGTACCGCTGGTAATCACCGCTGACGATCAGCGAGTCGCCGCCGGTCAGCTCCACGGTCTGCACATACTGCGGCGCATCCTCACCGGGCCAAGGGTTCTCCACACCCACGCGCCAGGCGCTGCCGTCGGCCTTGGGGCCGGTGGTGTAGACGTTACCGCCCATGTTCAGCAGGGCGTGGGTCAGGCCGCGCGCCCGGGCCGCTTTACCTGCCTGCACGGCGGTGTAGCCTTTGGCCGCAGCCCCCACATCCAGCGTCATAGCCGGATCGGAAAAGGCCACTGTCAGGGCTCCGGAGTCCAGCAGCAGGTCGTCCAAATTGCAGTGCTGTAAGGCTTCGGTGATGGCATCTGCCGCAGGCGGGGCAGGATTCTCGCTCTCGCGGGCATCGTGCCACAGGCTCAGCACAGCCCCCGCCGCAATGTTCACCGCACCGCCCGCCAGTGTCTCACCGCTGGTCTTGCACAGCTGCAAAAAGTCGAATAGCTCCCGGCTGACCTGCACCGGTTCCTGCCCGGCACGGGCGTTGACGTCGTACAGGTTCACCATGCCGTCGTAGTGGTGGTAAATGTCAAACAGCTGGTGGTAATGCTCCAAATCGTCGTGCAGGGCATCGGCCTGGGTGTCCCATTCTTCCTGGCTGGCGGCGTACCCCTGCACCATCGTGACAGTGTCAAACATGTCAAACCAGCTGGCGCTGTACAGCTTTTGCTGGGGCGCGCAGGCGGTCAGGGGCAGGGCACAGGCCAGGCAGATCGCCGCCAGCCCCAGGGCCAGCAGCCGCTTCATGTTTTGCCCCCGGCCACGGTCTCGTGCTCGCTGTTCAGCTCTTGCAAAAGCTGCAGCAGCGTCCAGTTTTTGCTGGTGGGGGTCACCATGCCCCGCAGCGGGAACTCCGCCCCGCCCGCCTTGACGAGGTCGAGGAAATGCCCCAGCTCGCCGGTATCGTGGCGCAGGCCGCTCACGATCATGGCGGGCCGGTCGCTGGCCTTAATGAACGGCGCAAAAGCAGGGGAGGGCAACCCCTGGCACAGGTCGCCCACCTTGGCGGCCAGGTCGCCGTCCCCGATGCAGCGGATCTTCAGCTTATAGGCCCGCGCTGCATGGGCCAGGGCGTCATACCCGGCGCTTTTCTCGTCAAACCGCCACAGCAGCACACACCGCGGCTCTTGGATGATACGTGCTTTCATAAACATACCTCATACTTAAAAAGGCGCACCGCCATGTAACGGTGCGCCTTGGCTTTTAGTTTACAGGTCGGGGTGGTACTCTTTGCAGGTGCACTTTTTCCACTTCAGGCCGCTGCCGCAGGGGCAGGGATCGTTGCGGCCGATCTTGGTCACGCGCACGGGGGCGGCCCCCTTGGCGCCAGCCTGGGTGGGGGCACCCTCGCCGGTGGGCTTGGCGATCTGCTCACGCTTCGGCTCGGCGTTCTGCTGGCGGATCTCGATGGTCAGCAGCATGTGCACGGCATCCTCACGGATGGAGGCGATCATCTCATCGAACATGGCAAAGCCTTCAATGCGGTACTCGACCACGGGGTCATGCTGGCCGTAGCCGCGCAGGCCCATGCCCTGCTTGAGCTGATCCATGTTGTCGATGTGATCCATCCACTTGGAGTCGACGTTGCGCAGCAGGCAGATGCGCTCCAGTTCGCGCATCGTCTTGGAGCCGTACTTCTTCTCCTTGGCGGTCAGGATGTCCATACCGCGCTTATACAGCTCGTCGGCGATGCCCTCCTTGGTCAGGTCCTCCAGCTGGTCCTTGGTGTAGTTGAAGTCACTGGGCAGGCACAGCCAGTTCATGAAGTGGCGGCGCAGACCGGCGAAATCCCAATCGTCGGCGGTCTCACCGTTCAGGTAGTTGGTGCAGGCGTCGTCGATGGACTGGCGCATCATCTCATGCAGCTTGTCGCTGATGTCCTCACCGTCCAGCACCATCTGGCGCTGTTTGTAGATGATCTCGCGCTGCTGGTTCATGACGTCGTCGTACTGCAGCACCTGTTTACGGATGGCAAAGTTGGAGGCTTCCAGCTTCTTCTGGGCGCTTTCGATGGTGTTGGTGATGAGCTTGTTCTCGATGGGCACATCCTCTTCCAGGCCCAGGCTGTCCATCAGGTTCTGCACGCGCTCACCGCCGAAGATGCGCATCAGGTCATCTTCCAGGCTGAGGAAGAAGCGGGAAGCACCGGGGTCGCCCTGACGGCCGGCACGGCCGCGCAGCTGGTTGTCGATACGGCGGCTCT
>ERZ1026874.378-NODE-378-length-28605-cov-22.095867_pt1 | contig 28605 bp, 25 predicted proteins | sample MGYA00380167_ERZ1026874 | MGnify/ENA primary metagenome ERZ1026874 (study PRJEB33269, sample SAMEA4719803) | human gut metagenome | biome: human-associated habitat; feature: organic feature; material: feces | place: Cameroon | collected 2013-10 ...
ATTAATTACCATTAATGCCCATTAATTGTTCCATTAATTATTTCATTAATATTCGGTTTGCACGATAATTCAGGGCGCACCTGCTAAATCCGAAACCTGAAGACACTTATAACAAGGCTTCGAGTTCGGCAATGTTTGTGGCTACGCTATAATAATCAGCGGGTTCACCACTTACTAAACCTTGCTCAAAAAGATTGGTTAGGGCGGCAAGCATTGCATCCCAACAACCATCCACGTTATAGAACACTATGGGCTGACGACCGATGCCTATCACGGCATTAGCCATAACCGTAAAAACCTCGTCGAGTGTGCCAATGCCACCCGGTAAAGCAACAAGTACCTCGCTCTCGCGATTCATCATTGCCTTACGGTCGCTCAAGTCCACACAACGGAATGTGACATCGAGGGTGTCGCTCACAAGACCACGATCTACAATGATATCGGGCACCATGCCATACACCCGTCCGCCATTTGCCTTCACGCTCTGTGCAAGCACCTCCATAAGTCCCTTACGCGCACCCCCATAAACCAAAGTGCGCCCCGTGCGACCTATCAAGGCTCCCACCTCGCGAGCTGCTTGCACATAGCTTTCGGGCAAATCGCTCTTCGACGAAAGAAAAACGCCTATCTTCTGCATCACTTCACGGCAATGCATTCAATTTCAACACGTGCTCCCTTAGGCAAGGTTTTTACTGCCACTGCCGAACGTGCAGGGAAAGGAGCGCTAAAGAACTGTGCATACACCTCGTTCATCTCGGCAAAATCTGCCATATCTGCCAAGAATACACTGGTTTTCACTACATTTGCCATAGTGAGTCCAGCCTCAGCAAGGATGTTCTTAATATTGGTGAGCGACTGTGCAGTGAGTTCCTTAATACCGCCTTCGGCAAACTCGCCTGTAGCAGGATTGATGGGGAGTTGACCTGACACATAAATGGTGCCGTTGGCTTCGATTGCCTGGCTATAAGGACCAATGGCTGCAGGAGCCTGAGTTGTAGAAATTGCTGTTTTCATTTTTTCTATATTTTTTAAATGTGTAAATCCTAAAAATTTAGTACACGCCCTTTTATTGCAAAATTAGGAGTATGGCGAGCCAATGTGCCACCGAACCGAGCAACACAAAGATGTGCCAAATGCCATGATAATAAGGGCGCGAGTCGTGGGCAAAGAAATAAGTGCCCGAGGTGTAAAACAAACCTTCGGCAAATAGACTAATGAGTGCGGACGTAGAGATACGTGTACACACAGGTTCGGCTATAAACACAAAGGTCCAACCCATAATGAGGTAGAGCAATAACGAGAGTCGCGGCCAACGTCCCATGGCGGTAATCTTATACACAGTGCCACCTAATGCCACTGCCCATAGTATGCCAAAGACGGTCCAACCTATCGCACCCCCTACCACACCGATACACACAGGGGTGTAAGAGGCGGCAATCATTACATAGATGCTCACGTGGTCGAGCACACGCAACACACGTTTACCCTTGCCTGGCAACCACCAGTGATAAAGGGTGCTGGCAGCATACATCAATAGCATGCCACAAGTAAAAAAAGTGGTGCCAAAGGCATTCTTCCACCCACTGCTATATCCCAGCCGCAGAATAAACCATGCGGCGACGAGCGTAAAGACCACGCCTGCTAAGTGCGTGAGCGTGTTAAAGCGTTCTTCGCCCGTGCGTTTGCTCATTGCGTTCATGGGCACAAAGGTACACTTTATTTTGCACATCCTCACAAACTACCCTACAAAATGCTATTTTTGACGATACACACATATAAAACGTGCGCGAAAGCGGAATTTCTGAAAAGAAATTGCTAATTTTGTCTTCTAAAAACGTAACAAAGACATACTAAAATGCTTGAAATAAAGAACTTGCACGCCTCGGTTGAAGGCAAAGAAATATTACGCGGTGTAAACCTCACTATCCGCGACGGAGAAGTACACGTGTTAATGGGTCCGAATGGTTCGGGAAAAAGCACACTGAGCAATGTATTGGTGGGTAACCCTAAATACGAAGTGACTGAGGGTTCTATCACCTTTAACGGAAAAGACCTTTTGGCATTGTCGCCCGAGGATCGTGCACACGAGGGCATCTTTATGTCGTTCCAAGCACCTACCGAAATTCCTGGAGTTTCTATGACCAACTTTATGCGTGCAGCACTCAACGCAAAACGCAAGTATTTTGGCGAAGAACCTATTGCTGCTAGCGAATTTTTGAAGCTCTTAAAGGAGAAGCGTAAACTCGTAGGACTCGATGCTCACTTTATGAGCCGTGGTGTGAACGAGGGTTTCTCGGGCGGTGAACGTAAGCGCAACGAAATCTTCCAAATGGCTGTGCTCGAACCTAAATTCTCTATCCTCGACGAAACAGACTCAGGACTTGATGTTGACGCACTCCGCATTGTGGCTGAGGGCTTTAATATGCTACGCAACGAACACACCAGCGCCATGGTAATTACCCACTACCAACGCATGCTCGATTACTTGAAGCCCGACTTTGTGCATGTGCTTGTGAAAGGTCGCGTGGTGAAGGAAGGCACAGCACAATTGGGTTACGACATTGAAGAAAAAGGTTTCGATTGGATTGTTAACAGCATTGAAGAGGAGGCGTAAGCATCATGGAGAGCTATAAACAATATACCGACATTTACAGCCAACACCGCGACTTGGTGGACAATGGCAGCTGCCAGGTGATGAACCTTCAACGCGAAACAGCTGCGAACTTGCTCCGCGAGCAAGGCTTGCCCACTCACAAGGTGGAACGCTACAAATATACGGATGCAAACGAGGCTTTTGCACCCGACTTTGGACTTAACTTATTGCGTAAGCCTATGGATGTCGATCCGTATGCTACGTTTAAATGTAACGTGCCCAACTTGAGCACCTCGCTCTTCTTTGTGGTAAACGATATGCCTGCAGAGGCTCCGCAGAGTTCCTACGCACTTTTGCCCGAAGGGGTGATTGTGAGTTCGTTTAGCAAGGTGGCTGCCTCGCACCCCGAATTGCTCGAAAAATATTATAACCGTGCAGCGGCAGAAGATCGTGACTTCCGCACAGGACACGATGGCGTAACCTTGCTCAACACCCTATTGGCACAAGATGGTTTGCTCATTTATCTGCCCAAAAACACCGTGCTTAAGGCACCTATTCAGGTAGTTAACGTGGTGTCAGCTTGCATCGACTTGATGTGTGTGCGCCGTGTGCTAATTATTGCCGAAGAGGGGGCACAAGGTTCTGTTCTTTTCTGCGATCATGCAGAAGGAGACCACAAATATTTGACCACGCAAGTAATTGAAGCGTATGCCGAAGAGGGAGCACACGTAAACATCTACAGCATCGAAGAAACGAACGATAACACCACACGTTTTTCAACACTCTACGTAGAGCAACAAGCCAAAAGCCGCATTAGCTATGATGGCGTTGTGCTGACCTGTGGCAAAAGCCGAAACCGCTTAGACGTGCGTCTGCGTGGTGAGGATGCGCGAGCTGAACTTTATGGTGCCGTAATTGCTGATGGAGAACAACGTGTAGACAACAACATTTTGGTGGAACATCTGTCGCCCAAATGCACCAGCGATATGCTCTATAAATACGTGCTCGACGGACAGAGTAATGGTGCCTTTGCAGGTAAAGTCTATGTGGCACCTGGAGCACAACAAACAGCCTCAGAACAAACTAACGCAAACATCTGCGTAACCCCGACTGCACGTGCTTTTAGCCAACCCATGCTCGAGATTTATGCCGACGACGTAAAGTGTAATCACGGCTCAACTATCGGTAAACTCGACGAAGGCGCACTATTTTACATGCGTCAACGTGGCATCCCCGAAGACGAAGCCCGATTGTTGCTTCAACATGCCTTTATCAACGATGTATTGCGTCATGTAGACATTGAGCATCTGCACGACAGACTCTCGCACCTCGTTGAACTCCGTTTCCGTAAAGAGTTAGGACAACATTGCCACGCTTGCACAGGCTGCGGAAAGAAGGGATAAGAATATGGGAGCTCGTCACCTGATGTTTCAGCAAGAGCCCCTCTTAAAGTTTTGCACATGTACAACATTGAAACCGTCCGCAAGGACTTCCCCATACTTGGACGCGAGGTTTACAAGCGCCCCTTGGTTTACCTTGACAATGCAGCAACCACGCAAAAGCCACGCTGCGTAGTCGAGGCCATTGCCAACGAATATTACTCTGTAAATGCCAACGTACACCGCGGTGTGCATTATCTGTCGCAACAAGCTACCGACTTGCACGAGGCAGCTCGCGAAACGGTGCGCCAATTTATTAACGCTCGCGCCATTAGCGAGGTTATCTTTACGCGCGGAACCACCGAGAGTCTTAATTTGGTGGCAAGCTCGTATGGCGATGCTTTCTTGCATGAGGGCGACGAGGTAATCGTTACGGTAATGGAACACCACAGCGACATTGTGCCTTGGCAATTACTGCGCGACCGCAAGGGTATTGTTATTAAAGTCATCCCCATGACAGACGAAGGCGTGCTCGACTTACAGGCATACGAACAGTTGTTTACACCTCGCACGCGCTTGGTTTGCTGCGCACACGTTAGCAACGTGTTGGGCACGGTGAACCCTGTGAAGCACATGGCTGAAATAGCACATGCACATGGTGCCCACTTCTTGGTAGATGGCGCGCAGAGTGTGCCACACTTTAAAGTTGATGTGCAAGATTTGGACTGCGATTTCTTGGTGTTTAGCGGACATAAAATTTATGGTCCTACAGGAATTGGTGTACTCTATGGACGCGAGGATTTACTCGACCGTATGCCGCCCTACCAAGGCGGTGGTGAAATGATTGCCCGCGTATCGTTCGAAAAAACGACCTACGAACGCCTACCCTTTAAGTTCGAAGCTGGTACGCCCGACTATGTGGGAAGCCACGCATTGGCTGTAGCACTCGATTATGTGTCGGCATTGGGTATGGATCAAATTCAGCAACATGAGCACGACCTTACGCAATATGCCATGGAGCAAATGCAACTTATTCCCGAAATGCACCTCTTCGGCACAGCGCCCGAAAAAGAAGCGGTGATTGCATTCAACGTGGGCAACATCCATCCGCTCGACCTTGGCACCTTGCTCGACCGCCTGGGCATTGCCATCCGCACAGGACACCATTGCGCACAACCCCTTATGCAGCGCTGCGGTGTGGAGGGTATGGCACGTGCTTCGTTTGCACTTTACAACACGCGTGAGGAAGTGGATGCCTTGATTGCTGGCATTGACCGTGTACGCAAAATGTTTTAATCCCCTTACATCATTCACCGAATATGCTTGAAGCTATATACAACAAAGAAGGATTGATTGAAGCAGGTTGCGACGAGGCAGGACGTGGTTGCTTGGCAGGAAGCGTTTATGCCGCTGCTGTGATATTCCCCAAGGACTATCATAACGAAGAACTCAACGATTCGAAGAAACTCACTGCCAAACGACGTTACGCACTTCGCCAACAAATTGAACGCGATGCCTTAGCTTGGGCGGTGGGCGTAGTCACACCCGAGGAAATTGACGAGATAAACATTCTCAACGCATCAATTTTGGCGATGCACCGCGCATTAGACCAACTTGAACTGCGCCCTGAGTTTGTGATTGTCGATGGCAACCGTTTTAAGCCTTACAAGGACGTGGCTCACCAAACCATCGTGAAAGGAGATGGCAAATACCTCTCTATAGCTGCTGCCTCCATCTTGGCAAAGACCTACCGCGACGACTACATGCACGAACTTCACCAACAATACCCTTTTTATGGTTGGGACCGCAATGCGGGTTACCCCACCAAGCAACATCGCCAAGGCATCGCAGAACATGGTTTAACCCCCTTTCATCGTCGTTCGTTTGCAGGCCTAGGCGAACAAGAATTGCCTTTTGAGGGAACGCTATAAATTGCAAATACAACTTGTTTGCAAAGATGCAACTTTCGAAAAGTTCACTGGCAGACATTGGCAGACTTCAGTAAGATTCTCGCTAAATTTTGCCATAATAATTTGAATTTTAGTGATTAAAAATAAAGTTTTTGTTCGGGTCGCATTTCCCTTGGCTTCTCATTAGAGTTTCGATACATCTCCGTCTTGCCTCCGATGATTCTCCGATAGTTCTTCGATGATTCTCCCTTCGTTCTTCAATCGCCGAACGGAGAATGAACGGAGTTCGAACGGAGGTTGAACGGAGGATGAACGGAGCTTGAACGGAGCTCGAACGGAGGTTGAACGGAGCTCGAACGGAGCTCGAACGGAGGTTGAACGGAGCCCGAACGGAGGTTGAACGGAGCTCGAACGGAGGATGAACGGAGCTCGAACGGAGGTTGAACGGAGCCCGAACGGAGGATGAACGGAGGTTGAACGGAGGTTGAACGGAGCTCGAACGGAGCTCGAACGGAGGTTGAACGGAGCCCGAACGGAGGTTGAACGGAGCTCGAACGGAGGATGAACGGAGCTCGAACGGAGGTTGAACGGAGCCCGAACGGAGGATGAACGGAGGTTGAACGGAGGTTGAACGGAGCTCGAACGGAGCTCGAACGGAGGTTGAACGGAGCCCGAACGGAGGTTGAACGGAGCTCGAACGGAGCTCGAACGGAGGTTGAACGGAGGTTGAACGGAGGTTGAACGGAGCCCGAACGGAGGTTGAACGGAGCTCGAACGGAGGTTGAACGGAGCTCGAACGGAGGTTGAACGGAGCCCGAACGGAGGTTGAACGGAGAACGATACGGAAAATATACCATCGGAATTGTTGGTTGAACTGCGATACAGTTTCATTGTTAATGATTTTTCAGGAGTTAATAAAAGTCGATTTGGGGACATTTCTTTTAGATGACGGTCCCTATAATACCCTGCAAAACCTTCGGCATATAAAGATTTTACTGCCGAATGCCGAACATTTTCAGACGTGTTGATTGAAAACCATTTCGCTATAACCACATGAGAATCAGGCAGAATCTGACGCAGAGAAAAGAATTTAAAATTAAAATTCTAATGCCGAAAGTTATGCCGAATATAAAAATATGCCGAACGCATGAAAAGCCTTAGTTCGTGCCTTGTTATAATGGGTTTCCCTTGGGGAAAACTTGCACCATAAATATATACAACCTGGAGTAATAAAAAAAACGCACATTTAAGCATCGTTGAGAGGTTTGGCAATTTCTTGTGCCACAAAATACGAATAACCATTGCTCATACAATTTTAGCATGAGAAATTACGTTAAGTAAATTTATTTGACAGTCTGTATTTAATAATGTTAAATCAGACTTTAATGTCACATTTTGTCTGCCAAACCAAGTGGTTTTCGGCGTGAAAAATATTACCTTTGTGCCGTCTGTCACCATGCCGAAAGTCCCAATGGGCAGAGGTTGGGAAAAACACAAGTTCGACAACTTATCAACAGAGGCTTGTAAGAGATTAACAATCAGCCATCGGTTGACAAATTCCATCCGATAGCGTGTGGTCTTATTGACCTTATGCCGAATGAAAAAGCTGCAAATACTGAAGGCTTATAGAAAGACAATGATTAACTCAAGTAGATGATTAAAACGTTCACCAATTTTTGAACACCTACTTATTAATACCCCCAAAAATAAATATTATGCGTTTAAAACACGACCCAATAGAAAAAACCGAAGAATTTAAGGAGGCTATGAAGGACATAGAGGTACTTTCATTTTTTCGATTTTTTTTCCACAGAAGGCATCCGGGCCTTTGCCATAGCAAATGGGCTTTTAAAAAGAAAATGCTGAAGAAATGGTATAACATTGATTGGAAAACACCACAAGAAATGAATCCGGATGTACATTTCGATTAGTATATATTTTGCGTGCGGAGCGATTGAATAAAATTATTTTCAATTATAAACATTTAAACTGTATAGTTATGATGCCTGGTAATCCACGAATTCTCGTTTGCCCTTTCTGCGGCAAGGAGAAAAGAATCATGTCACTGCTCTCAGGAAACAATATGGGTGCTAGAACTTGGTCTGACAACAAACATGTACTCCCCATGATGCCTGAAAGTTCGTATGTTCAAAAATGTCCTCAATGTGGGAAGTATTACATTACAGGACGCCAAGAAGTAAAAATAGAAGAAGAACCAGAAGAAATCCTTGTAAATGAAGACCTCTCTTTTGACAAAAGTCCTCAGAATGGACAAAAAACGGCAGAAGAAAACTTTCGCACGTTACGTCTTCGCATCCCATGTTTTAACCGAGGTCTTCTAACATATACAGAAATGAAAGAGGCTTTCGCTCAGTTGTTGGAAGAAGGTTTTGTGAACAAGGAAGAAGAATGCCAAGTTCGCATGATGCTTCATCACGCATACAATGATTACTATTACAGGGATGACGACGATTACACGGAAAAGGAAGTAAATGCTGACGACAAGAAACTTTTCTGCGAAAACGCCATTTGGCTTATTCACAACTATATTACTGATGATGTGCTAAAAGCTGAATTCTATCGTGAGATTGGCGAGTTTGAAACAGCACGTAGCATCCTCGATTCTGTAGAAGTTGGAGACGCATTCTTGAGATATACCATAACACAAATACAAAAGAAATTGCAAGATAACGATTGCATTGTTTTCGAGATAAACTAAAAATAAAAGCTATGAGAACGATAGTAAAAATGCTAATCCTAATGATGATAGTAGGATTTGTCTCATGTTCAAAGACAAAAGCTAAAAAGACAGAACAAGACAATCCTTTCCCTGTAAAATATGAGAATGACCTTTTCTCGGTTAATATGCCCAAGGGATGGGTTTGTGATTCTTCATGTTGGGGAGGGTTAGACTCTTTACAAAACAGCGTAGATATTTTCAACCCTAACGGAGGTATCGTATGGTTCTACTTTGTCAAAACGTTCATGCCTATCCAATGGAAAGACATTAACGAAGCAACAGAAATGGCAAAGGGTGCCAGGGCTTTTAGCGGTGATAATGTAGAACTAATCGACGAAATTGACAGTGTGGAAGTTGGAGGTTATCCTACAAACATTCTATATTTTGCCAATTATGTGGATAACGACACAATCATACAAAAACAATTTGTTACGTATCTTCCAGATTCACATATCGTTATATACTTCAATGAGAACTTCTATATCCAGAATTGGGATGAAGCACAGAAATTGGGAGATATGATTATAGGCACTATAAAACTTAAAAAAGTCAAGAACCCCTTGGAAAATGACGGTACTCTGAAAGAGTCTATGGAAGAAGGATTGGAAAAACATCCTGTAGACAGGAGCAAATTGGATAGTGAAACGCAGAAGTTAATTGAACAATATTCTAATGATAAGTAAATTAAAAGCGTTTTGGAACTCACGGTCTCTGTTTTCGAAGATTGTGATGGTTATCACATTACCCATTTTTGTGATAGTGGCAGGAATAGAACACCTAATTGCAAGGATGACTGGAACGACATATAACGAAGTGAATATCATTGTATATTATCTTGGCATCCCATTGTCATGGACCATCATGCTCGATTACATTACGAGAATGCCATTTCTAACACCCCTGTTTATATTGGCATGGATTGTTTTTATATGGAAAGACAAAATGAAATTCAGGACCCGATGTGACTTGGCATTCAAGAAATCGGTAGATTTCCTATTATGGTTCCAAAAGATAGGTTGGAACTATATTGTCAGTTCTGTCATTATATGTGTAGTCATACCCATTCTGGTTTACATCGAATTAATTTATGCCATTATCCACTTAAATTTATAGCTGTACACTAAAAAGTTTTCGTTCGATGTGAAATTGCGGACTGCCACTGGTGGTATTGCTCAAAACGAAACAAAAAAGAACTTGCCGAATGCAACTCTACGGAGAAACATTCGGCAAGTTTTTTATGATGAAAATTAAGGTTGCATTAGCAAACCTTCTCTAACTTCTTCATTACACTGAAGATGAAGATGAACGAGATGAGGCAGAGGGCAACCAATACGCCCCAAACAACAACCAAAGGTACCTTACCCCAAAGGAAACCAGGGATAGAAACCAAGAAGTTACCCAATGCTGTGGCTACAAACCAGCCACCCATCATGGTACCCTTGAGCTTGGGAGGAGCTACCTTTGACACAAATGAGATACCCATCGGAGAAAGTAACAACTCACCAAATGTCAATACCAAATAGGTGCTGATGAGCCAGTTGGGAGATACGGTGTTGTGATCATCCAACGATATACCCAGTGAAGAGAGAATCATCACTACATAACCAATACCTGCTACCAACATACCCAAACCAATTTTACGGGGTGCTGAGGGTTCTTTGCCCTTCTTTGCCAACCATGCAAAGATGGCCATGCTAACAGGTGTAAGACCTACTACGAAACAGGGGTTGAACTGCTGGAAGATAGGAGCTTCGATATCTACGCCGTTGGGGTCGAGCGACAAATACTTATAACCTAAACCACCCAAGCAAGCCAAGATGATTGCGCCTGAAATAACCTTTCCCTTACCTGTTTTGCTGCCGAACAATGAGAAGAGACCGTAAATAATGACAATGCAGAGCAAGAGGTTGATTACATCGAAAGGCATGCTGCCGAGACCTGATACGTGCTTCTGTGTGTATTCGTCTGCGAAGTAAGTAAGTGTAAGACCATTTTGATGGAAAGCCATCCAGAAGAAGATAACTACAGCAAACACGAGGCAAAGTGCTACGATGCGATCCTTCACTTCGCTCTTGCTCAATTCGGGTTCGGTAGCAGCTGCAGCATCAGTGGCACCCTCTTTTTTTACAGGGGCTGCAATTACTTGCTGATAGGTATTTTTGAAGCCATAATAGATGGCAATAGATACGATCAATGAGATGCAAGCTACACCAAAGGCAAAGTGGTAAGAATCGGCTTTAGAAACGCCATAAACATGCTGTGCATACTCCATAATCTTAACAGCGGCTGTGGGTGCGAACAAGGCACCAATGTTAATTGCCATGTAGAAAATAGAGAAGGCTGAGTCGCGCTTACCCTCCATTGCGGGTGAATTATAAAGGTCGCCCACCATTACTTGCAAGTTACCTTTAAACAAACTGGTTCCGACACATATCATTGCCAATGCACCAAACATCAGCGATGACGCTAGGAGACCTGCACCAGCAGGAATTGAAAGCAGGGCATAGCCCAAGAACATTACGAGAATACCTGTAGTTACGCACTTGTTGTAGCCAATTTTGTCGGCAATCATACCACCAAACAAAGGCAAGAAATAAACGAATGCCAAGAAGCCTGAGTAAACGGCTCCGGCAGTTCCCGCAGACCACATGAAGTTGTCTTTCAAGAAGAGCACGAACACGGCAAGCATGGTGTAGTAACCAAAGCGTTCGCCTGTGTTGGCAAGGGCAAGGGTGTAGAGCCCTTTAGGTTGTCCTTCGAACATAGAATTTTGATTATTATTGAGTTATTAATTATTGATTTTTCTGTATGTATTATTTGGTTGCAGCACGTAGTTCTTCTTTCAAGAAGCGGCCGGTATACCCTACTCCGCTTTTGACTAAGCCTTCGGGGGTGCCTTCGTAAAGCAGTTGTCCACCACCACGTCCACCTTCAGGACCCATTTCTACAAGATAGTCTGCTACCTTTATCACATCGAGGTTGTGTTCTATCACAATCACGGTGTTGCCACGTTCTACAAGTTTTTGCAACACGTCCATTAACACACGAATGTCCTCGAAATGAAGTCCTGTAGTGGGTTCGTCAAGGATGTAAATGGTTTGTCCCGTATCGCGCTTTGAAAGTTCGGTGGCTAACTTTACACGTTGGCTTTCACCGCCTGAAAGTGTGGTTGAGCTTTGTCCGAGTTTGATATAGCCCAATCCCACATCTTGTAAAGTTTTTATTTTGTGCAAGATATTGGGCACGTTTTCAAAGAACTCTACAGCCTGATTGATGGTCATATCTAACACATCGGCAATGCTTTTGCCCTTAAAACGCACTTCTAATGTTTCGTGGTTATAGCGTTTGCCATGGCATGCCTCGCAAGGCACATACACATCGGGCAAGAAGTTCATTTCTATGGTTTTGTAACCATTACCCTTGCACACTTCGCAGCGTCCACCACGTACGTTAAAACTAAAACGTCCTGGCTTATAACCACGTATTTTTGCTTCGGGCAAATTGACGTAGAGCGAACGTATGTCTGAGAATACGCCTGTATAGGTGGCAGGATTAGAGCGAGGGGTGCGACCTAACGGACTTTGGTCGACGGCGACTACCTTGTCTACATGCTCCATACCTTCTATGCGCTCGTAGGCTAAGGGTTCGCGCAATGAGCGGTAGAAATGTTGCGAAAGGATGGGCAATAAAGTGTCGTTTATCAACGTACTTTTGCCACTACCCGAAACTCCCGTCACACAGATGAGTGTGCCTAAAGGAAAATCGGCAGTTACGCCCTTTAAATTATTGCCCTTGGCACCTACTAATCGTAGCACATTGCCATTGCCTTTGCGACGTTCGGTAGGTACCTCTATGGTTCGTTCGCCATTTAGATATTGCGAAGTGAGTGTATGCGTTTTAAGCATTTCGTTAGGGGTGCCTTCAAACACTACTTCACCGCCTAAACGTCCGGCACGAGGCCCCATGTCTACAATGTAGTCGGCAGCCAGCATCATGTCTTTGTCATGTTCTACTACAACGACCGTGTTACCAAGATCGCGCAGTTCTTTCAGCGAGTTAATAAGTCGCACATTATCGCGCTGATGCAGTCCGATGCTCGGTTCATCAAGGATGTAGAGCACATTAACCAATTGTGAACCAATTTGTGTGGCCAAACGAATGCGTTGACTTTCACCACCCGATAGCGTCATAGAAGAACGCGAGAGTGAAAGGTAGTCTAATCCCACATCGAGCAAGAACTTTAAACGCAACATGAGTTCTTTTAATATCTCATGGGCAATGGCTTGTTGCTTTGATTTTAACTGACTTTCGACTGTCGACAGAAATTCATAAAGCTCGGCAATATCCATATTGCTCAGTTCGGCAATTGTTTTGCCTGCAAAGCGATAAGCCAACGCCTCTTTGTTGAGTCGGGCACCCTGACATTCGGGACAAACTGCGGTTTTTGAGAACTGCTCTGCCCAACGTTGTGAGGCGGCACTCATCTCTGAATCCGCCATTTGTTGTATATATTTTACCAATCCGTCGAACTCTACATAGTAATCGTCGGTGGTATGTGCCACTGCTGCAGGAATGCGTAAACGGTCGGCACGGCCATTAAATATCTCGTCCATGGCCTCTTCGGGGATATCCTTAACAGGGGTTGTCAAGTCGCATTCATAATCAAGAAGTACGGCTTGTATTTCCCAGAATATCAACACGTTGCGATATTTACCCAATGGTGCCAAAGCACCTTCTTTAATAGAAAGTTTGGCATTGGGCACCACCTTTTCGTGGTCCATCACGCTTACAAAGCCCAAGCCCTTACACTTTGGACAAGCACCTTGGGCTGAGTTAAACGAGAAGTTATGCGGAGCGGGTTCACGATATGAGAGTCCCGACACCGGATCCATTAGTTGTTTAGAATAGAAGCGTGTGGTATTGTCGGCAGCGTCTAAAATCATCATCAAACCACCACCTTGTTGCAAAGTGGCAGACACGCTTTTCTGTAATCGTTCGCCATCTTTGGCTTGCACCGCTAATTTATCGACTACCACTTCAATGTCGTGGTTTTTATAACGGTCGAGTTTCATGCCTGTGGTTATTTCGCGCAACACACCATCGGCACGCACACTGAGGAAGCCCTTGCGACGTATGCTTTCAAAAAGCTCTTTATAATGTCCCTTACGGTTGCGCACCACAGGAGCGAGCAAATATACCTTATGCCCTTCGTAGGCATGGAGAATCATGTCGACAATCTTTTCTTCGGTATATTTTACCATTTTTTCGCCCGAGAGGTAAGAATAAGCCTCGCCTGCACGGGCAAAGAGCAATCGCAGGAAGTCGTATATTTCGGTCACCGTGCCCACTGTGGAGCGCGGATTTTTGTTGGTTGTTTTTTGTTCAATGCTAATTACAGGACTTAGCCCTGTAATTTTATCCACATCGGGACGTTCGAGGTTGTCGAGAAAGTTACGTGCATATGCCGAGAAGGTTTCTATGTAACGGCGTTGCCCTTCGGCATAGAGCGTATCGAAGGCAAGCGAACTCTTTCCAGAACCGCTAAGCCCTGTAACCACGCTCAAGCTGTAGCGTGGCAGTGTCACATCCACGTTTTTTAGATTGTGTACACGTGCTCCTTCTATTTCTATTTTGTTTTCCGACATGTTCGTTTAGTTACTAATCGTTCCGTTTTCAGTGTATCGTCTCAAAAGGGTGATTACCTTTTTGATGTTGTATTTTCGTCCGTCTGCCCCACGAGCCTGAATATTGAGATAGTAGCCTCCATCGGGCATTTCGTGTCCTCCACTACGTCCATCCCATCCACCAGCTAAGTCGGTCCACTCATAGAGTTTTTTACCCCAACGGTCAAAAATCATTGCTTTGAACGACACGATGCTTTGATAGCCTTCTTTTACACGAAACACGTCGTTCACACCGTCACCATTAGGTGTAAAGGCATTCGGCACTTCGAGTTTCGACTCACTGATTGTCACACTGAAAGGTTCGTCCATGGCATAGGCTATGGTATCGGTTCCTAACACAAAACTCACGCGCAGCTCTATGCTATAACTGCCCGATTGGTTGAAGTCGCATTCTGTGTCCTCATCATAGCGCACCAAGTAGGGCTCCGATTGTCCTGAACGGGTAAAGCGCCATTCATAAAGCGGAGTATAACTGCCCACATGTTCTACATTGGCTTTGAACGAAGCATGAAAAGGAGCCGAACCATCATATTGTGTTTCGTCTACTTCTTGTCCATCCGCATCCACATAGGTCATAGTGGGGTTGGCGGTGGGCAAAGCCTCATTGGTTTGCGCCACTGCCACATGCACAGCAAGCAGTATAAAGAGCAAAAATGTAAATATGTTTTTTACCATTTTTATTTCAGTTGACATCTGACAGGCAAAGATAGTGCAAACTGAGCACAATACAAAATGAAAGGCTAAAAGACTTTCATTTTTATTGTCGAAGTGCAGCCTATCTTCGCAAATCGCAGAGATAGTGCAAACTGAGCACAATACAAAGTGAAAGGCCAAAAGACTTTCATTTTTATGCATTTATGCAGTAAATCTCTTTTTTTTGCATTCATTTTTGCGCGACAATCGCCACTCGGGCAACACATTATGCCACGACCCAATGGATAGGGTGTTCAAAATCCCAAAAATGTTCTGCATGGTTTTGTGACCAAGAATGCACGCCTGCACACCCTTTCAGAGCGTGCATTACCAACACTAAGATCCAATAAATTCGCACAAAACATTTTACCAATTTTAAATACCCCACCCCTTCAAAACCGACATTTTGACCAATTCTCTTCCTTCGGTATGATATCGGTATGTCTTCGGAATGATATCGGAATCATTATTACCCGAAAAAACGAAATTTACACCAATGCCTTTTTATCAAATATCGTGCAGAAAAATATTCTGGATTTTGAACGCCCTACTTTACACCTGCCAAAGATTTCTTTACCTTTGCCACATTTAGCCCTAAAAACTCCTACAAAAACCGCAAAAAAATTGTAACTTTGCCCTGTGGGGGAAATATGTACATACGCACTTGCGATTGTTATTATTTTTCCCCTTGAAAACCATTACAAAAAACAACCACGACAATGAATGCTCCCGAAAGCTACACGCACCTACTGAAACAAACCGTAGAGGAGCTCTCTGACACGGCAAAAATGAAAGGCCTCTTTCATCAACACCGACACGGAGACCCCCTACCCTCAGCAGCAGCGCTCGAAGAAATCATCAGTCTGTGCCGTGCAGTGCTTTTTCCAGGTTACTACGGCAAAAGTACACTCAATGCCGTGACCGTGCGCTACCACATAGGCATGGAAGTGGAACGTTTGTTCTCGCTGCTCACGGCGCAAATACAAGCCGGATTGTGTTTTGCACAACAAGATGATTGCGCCCCTTGTATTGACTATCATACCAAGGCAGAGGCTATTGCTGCCACACTTATTAGTATGCTGCCACAAGTGCGCCGCACGTTAGCAACTGACGTAGAGGCTGCCTACCTGGGCGACCCTGCAGCACAAAACTATGGCGAAGTGATTAGTTGTTACCCTGCCATACGTGCCTTGACTTGTTACCGCATAGCGCACGAGCTTTACCGACTTGATGTGCCACTCATTCCGCGTATTATCACAGAATTGGCACATAGCGAAACGGGCATTGACATTCACCCTGGAGCACAAATTGGAGAATACTTCACCATTGACCACGGTACGGGCGTGGTGATTGGTGCCACTTGTATCATTGGACGAAACGTGAAACTCTACCAAGGTGTAACACTCGGTGCTAAGAGTTTTCCGCTCGACCAACATGGAAATCCCATTAAGAATAACCCTAGACACCCTATCCTTGAGGATAACGTAATTGTTTATTCTAACGCTACCATCCTTGGTCGCATCACCATTGGACACGACAGTGTGGTTGGCGCCAATAAGTGGGTTACGCACGATGTGCCCGCTGGAGAGAAGGTGTAGCAATATATTATTTCGATAGATTACCAAACTTGAATTATGCAAGAATTTGAACTCATAGCCAAAACCTTTCAAGGACTTGAGGAGGTGTTGGCACAAGAACTTACCGAACTCGGAGCCAACAATGTGCAAATTGGCCGACGCATGGTATCGTTTACTGGCGATAAGGCCATGATGTATCGCGCAAACTTCTGTCTGCGCACTGCTATTCGCATCCTCAAACCCATTAAACACTTTAAAGCACGCGGTGCTGACGATGTGTATGAGGCTGTAAGAAAAATTGATTGGAGTCAGTATTTGGATGTGAACACAACCTTTGCTGTAGACTCTGTGGTTTTCTCTGAAGAATTCCGTCACTCTAAATTTGTTGCCTACAAGGTTAAGGATGCTATTGTTGACTACTTCCGCGACACAACTGGCGAGCGTCCCAACATTCGTATCACGAACCCTGATGTGAAACTCAACATCCACATTGCTGAAGAAGATTGCACCCTCTCGCTTGACTCTTCGGGCGACTCTCTCCACTTGCGTGGCTACCGTGTGGCAACTGTTGAAGCACCTATCAACGAGGTATTGGCAGCAGGTCTTATCAAGATGACGGGCTGGAATGCTGATTGCGACTTTATCGACCCATTCTGTGGATCGGGTACCTTCCTTATTGAGGCTGCGCTTATGGCACGCAATATCTATCCGGGCGTATTCCGCAAGTCATTTGGCTTTGAGAAGTGGAAGGACTTTGACGCTGACCTCTTGCAAGAAATTTATGACGACGATTCGCAAGAACGCGAATTCACACACCATATCTATGGTTACGACATTAATGTGCCAACCGTAGAAATTGCATTAAAGAATGTGCGCAGCGCTGGTGTACAAGACATTGTGAGCGTACAACAACAAGACTTCCGTAAGTTTACTGCTCCCCAAGAGAAGTCTATCATCGTAACCAATCCGCCTTATGGCGAACGCCTCACTCCGCCCGATATTTTGGGACTGTATCAAGCCATTGGTAAGGTACTCAAAAACGAGTTCCAAGGTGGCGAAGCATGGATTATCTCGTCTAAGGCTGAACTCTTTGAGAACTTGGGTTTGCGTCCAAGTTTGAAGACTCAAATCTTTAATGGTAAGTTGGATTGCGACTTCCGTAAATACCAACTTTTCAGCGGTAAACTCAGCGATTTCCGTGCTGAAGGTGGCAAGGTTAAGACTGACGAAGAACGTCAGTTGATGAGCGACCAACGTCGTTTCCGTGCAAAACGCGATGACTTTAAAAAGCGCTTTGACGAAGAAACAAATAGCTTTGGTGGCGATGATGACGAATTGGACGAACAATACAGAATATTACGTCGTAAACACCGCGAATTTGAACAAACTCACGCTCCGCGCAAGCCTAAGGCTGAAGGTGGTTTCCGCAAGGGAGGCGACTTTAAGAAGGGTGGCTTTAAGAAAGAAGGTTTCAAAAAAGACGGATTCAAGAAACGCGAAGGTGGTTTCCGCAAAGGTGGCGACTTTAAAAAGAAAGGTGGCTTTGGCGGTAAAAAACGCGAAGGTGGTTTCGATAAATAATGCATTGAACGTAATGAAACTTAAACACACTATTCTTGCAGCCTTGGTGCTGCTATTTGCCAACACAGCTATGGCACAATCTAAAAAGAGCTTTACGCTGGAAGACTTGATGTGGGGCGGCAATAACTACGCTAACATCATGCCACGTTACTACGGCACTGCCTTTTGGGGTGACCGTTTGCTCAAACTCGAAGTGGACGAGGTAAAAACTCTCGCCAATGATAAAGGCGCATTCGAAAAAAGTGCGACACTCTTTACCACCGAACAAGTAAATGCTGCCATCGACACAACCAATGTGGGTAAGGTGTATAACTTGCTCTATGCACGTTTTCCGTATGCTAACAAAACACAAGTATTTTTGCAAACCAGTAAGGTAAACTTTTTGTACGACTGGAAGGCTAAAAAGACTGTTTGGACAACTGCTCGCACACAGGGTGAATCTGCCAACGACTTTGCTTATACGTCAAAAGCTGAAGCCTATGTAAAGAATTGGAATCTCTATGTACGTACGGCTGACGGCAAAGAACACCAAGTAAGCACAGATGGTTCACGCGAATTGCAATATGGCTTAAGCGTACACCGTGACGAATTTGGTATTCGTAAAGGCACATTTTGGAGTCCTAAGGGCAATTTGCTTGCCTTCTACCGCATGGATCAAAGCATGGTGACTGATTATCCCTTGGTAGACATTGCACACCGTGTAGCGCAACTTGCTCCTGAAAAATATCCTATGGCTGGTATGACAAGCCATAAGGTGACTGTGGGGGTATTTAACCCTGCTACCAATAAAACGGTATATTTGCAGGCTGGCGACCCCACAGATCGCTACTTTACAAACATTGCTTGGAGTCCTGACGAAAAGACAATTTACATGTTCGAGTTGCCACGTACACAAGATAAGGCAGAACTCGTAGCATACGATGCGCAGACAGGTGCTCGCAAACAAGTGCTCTACACTGAAACGAACAAACGCTATGTAGAGCCTTGCAACCCCATTCAGTTCTTGCCTTGGGATGATTCTAAATTCATCATGCAAACACGTCGTGATGGTTACAACCACCTCTACTTGTTCGACAACAAAGGCAAAGAATTAAAACAACTCACTAAGGGTAATTTCGAGGTGATTGAGGTATTGGGCTTTAACACTGCTGACAAAAGCATTGTGTTCCAAAGCAACCAAAATAATCCGATTCAGTATAGCCACTTTAGCGTAAATGTGAACTCTGGCAAAGTGCTTTGCTTAGACAATGCTGAAGGCACACACTACGCTACGCTCTCTGCTAATGGTAAATTCCTTACCGATCGTTGGTCATCACCCAAGACCTTCCGCCAATATGACTTGGTGAACACAAGCAAGAAGCATATTACAAAGCTTCATGCTGATGGCAACCCTTGGACTGCCTACAACGTGCCCGAGATTAGTAGCGGAAGCATCAAAGCTGCCGATGGGACTACCGACCTTTATTACCGCTTGGTAAAACCCGTTGACTTTGACCCTGCGAAGAAATACCCCACTGTGGTGTATGTATATGGTGGACCACACGCCCACAACGTAGAGGCTGCTTGGAACTACTTGGCTCGTCCTTGGGAAATCTACATGGCACAACGTGGCTACGTAGTGTTTGTGGTTGATAACCGTGGTTCGGAACATCGTGGTTTTGAATTTGAAAGTTGCACACACCGTCATTTAGGTGACAACGAGATGGCTGACCAAGTGAAGGGTGTTGACTTCTTGAAGACACTTCCCTATGTTGATGCCGATCGTATTGGTGTACATGGTTGGTCGTTTGGTGGTTTTATGACCACAAACCTTATGTGCTCTTACCCCGACATCTTTAAAGTAGGCGTAGCGGGTGGTCCTGTTATTGATTGGAAATACTACGAGGTAATGTACGGCGAGCGCTATATGGACACTCCGCAAGAGAATCCTGAAGGCTATGCTTCTTCGTCACTCCTTAACAAGGCAAAGAACCTCAAAGGTCGCTTGCAAATCATTGTAGGCTACAATGATCCCACTTGTGTAATGCAACATAGCCTCAGTTTCCTCCGTGCATGTGAGGATGCGGGTACACAACCAGACTATTTTGTATACCCTGGCGATGGTCACAACATGATGGGTCACGACATGGTTCACTTACATGAACGCATCACACGCTATTTCGACGATTATTTGAAGAAGTAAGCACTTATAATTAACGCCTCAGTTCCTCCAAAAAGGAATTGAGGCGTATGCGTTAATGGCATGGCAGAAGGCATGAAGAAAGGAATTGCAGCGGGAAAAGAATAAGGACGTGCGCTGCAAAAAGCTCAGTATAGCCCAAGCAATGCTTGCTGATGGCATGAAGGTTGAACTTTGGTGCTAAATACACAGGGTTCACTAAAGAATAAATTGAAAAAGGCTTAGGCAGGTAAAACTTAGGTCTATCTCAAAACAATACAAAGAAACCGGTATGGTGATTGATAAAAATCGATAGCCATACCGGTTTCTTTGTGTCTGTCATCTTTATTATACTACTCACCCAATTTCGAAGTACTCCAATCTGATTCTACTGAATTTGAAATAAAGATATTAGGTGTTTGTACTTTACCATTTATTAGAACTGAGTGTTTCCGAACCTCCTTAGAAACATATTCTGACAATTCACCTAAAGAGGTTTCGCCTTGAGTTTCTTGTAATTTCTTTAATAAGAAATAAGTAAAAAGTCCGTGTTTCTTTTCATTATAGGGATAAGCGGTTTCACTTCCACTTGCAGCACTAAGCACCACCATCTTACCCCTTGGTTTTTCTTGTTTAGGCTTTATTGCTACGCCACGTGCTGAGTTTACCATACCATCGCCTCTTTTTGCCCCACTGAAACATGCATCAAGCAACACTACAACCGACTTTGCATTGAGTGCTGCAAGGAAGGTGTATAAATCGCTCAACTTATAGCAAACATTTAGATTTTTTCCATTTGCGTCAATCGGAAGCAAATACGATGTTTTAGAACCTTCATCAGGTATGCCATGTCCTGCATAATAGAATATGATATTTATGTCATCATCAAAAGCTTTCGATATTTCTTTTATATCATCTAATGCCGTTAACAAGCCTGCATAAGACAAGTCGCAATACTGCCGAATATTTATTTTCGGAATGCCCAAAACATGCTCGCAATATTTGGCAAAGATTTTAGCATCGTTATTGGCATAAGGAACGCCTTCCACTGCTTGATAATGCTCATTACCAATAATTACAGCAAAAGTTTTAGGTCTGCTATGAGGTGCATCTTTGCTAACGATGTCAATCTCATCAATAGCTTGCGCATTTTCCTTAGCTTTAGCATGGTTCTGAGAAACCTTTAAATAATTTTTCTTGGTATTAAAAAGCCATGAGTCAAAACTATTGTAAGCAAATGCTGAGTACGCACCATGCTCGAAGCATTCTTTAAGCAAAGGCAAAACTTGACTTTCTTCTGTACCTTTGTCCATACTTAGGAGGTAAAAATAAGCACCTTTATTAAAGTCTTGTTTTACCCCCAAGCCTTTTACATAACATTGACCCAAAATAAAGTTTGCCTTTGCTGAACCTCTTTTAGAAGCTATGTATAATAGATTTATTCCTTTCTGAAAATCAATGGGCACATGTATACCATTAAGGTTGAAGATGGCATAATCAATCAGAGCGCTTTCATATTTTTGTTCAACAGATTTCTTAAGCCATTTAATACACTCGTTTCCATCTTTTGTAACCCCCATCAATCCATTGTTATAGATAACAGACAAGTTGTATTGTGCAATAGCATTGCCCTTTTGTGCCGCACGCATTGTAAGGTTGAAAGCCTTGGTATATTGACCACTTGCTTCATATATTTTCGACAAATTAAGCATAGCGTCAATATTACCACCTTGTTCAGCTTTTTCATACCAATAGGCTGCTTTTTTGTAGTCTACATCCACAAGGTTTGCAACGCCAAAATAAAATATATTTCCATACATGTATTGTGCATCTGGTTCTCCCTTATCAGCTGCACCTTTCAAATATTTCATTGCATTTTCAGCGTCAACCGCGATACCAGATGAAGGACACAACTCAGCCTCTGGACCATAATAATATAAATAGCCCATTCTGAACATTGCTTTTGCATCTCCTTGGTCAGCTTGTTCTTTTAGCTGAGGAGTAAACTTAAAGGGTGTATTGTCAACGAATTGTCCTTTTGCGCTTACTGCAAAAATAAAGCTAATCAACAATAACAGTATTCGTTTTTTTAATATGCTAATAATCTTCATAATCAATCATTTTTTCTGTTTTACTTATTGTAATCTTCGGGCTCTATTTCTAAAATATAGAGAATGTCACTATTCTTATCTGTATAAATGTAGTGAAAACGATAGTTGTTTTGCATGCAATATTTTATAACATCCTGTGTCTTAGCCTGTTCAAATAAATCTGAAACAAATGCAGATTTACCATTCTCAATGTTTTTTTGGAATAGGCCCAGGTTAAACTTATCTTTATCGATGTTTGTTAATTTGTAAGTGAATTCAAGAATATTAAACTTCTTAGCCTTTTGCACAGAAACAAGTTCTATATTCTCAGCAATCTTTTTTCCGCCTTTAAGACCTGCATTATATATATTGATGTTTGCCTCTATTTTTTCGGCATCAGACATCTCAAACGATTTCCACGTAATAGAACGCCAAATTTCGGGCAATTTAGACTTTACACCCACTTTATATCCAGCTATAACTGTTATGGTCGAAGCATCTCCTTCGTTAAAGGCATAGATAGCGCCTCTCCAAATTTCGCCATCCAATTTTGACTCAAAATCAGATGTAATAGCTTTTTTAGACATAAAAATAGTGGAACGAAAAGGTTTAAATTTCGCCTCTTTTAAAATATTTATATTCCGATCTTTAATAATTTGGTTTAACATTGCAGTAGGATCCAGTTTCATCTTCATGCCCACCACGCAAGCTATGTTGTAGCATTTGCTTTCAGCATCTTGCATATACATAACTTCCATGGATGTGTCAGCCATATTCAGATTTCCGCCAACCCAGTTAGATGGTATTTTTACGCTTAAAAAGTTGTTCTCAACAACCTTTTGTGCAAATAAAAATGCACATTGAAAACAACAAGCGAATGCTAATAAAAATAATTTTTTCATTGTGTTTTAAGTTAAATGTTAGGTTTTAGTCTTGTTAAAGACATTATTTGACAAATGTACGATATTTTTCTATAATATACCAATTTTCAAAAAGAAAAGTGGGAAGCGATATATATAACAAACAGGATTGAACGCTCCCTTCCAAGAACATTCAATCCTGTTTTTTATTGTATTTCAACAAAATATTATTCTAAGTAAGTGTAGCCATAGAGACCTGAGCGGTAGTTTGAAATAAACTCCTTGCCTTCTTCGATGGTAATTTTACCTTCTTTTATAGCCTTGCTTACCCATGCTTCGAGACGGCGCACAAGACGTTTAGGGTCGTACTGCACATATTCAAGCACATCGGCTACGGTTTCGCCATCAATCGTCTTGTCAATGCTATAGCCATTCTCGTCTACTGTAACGTGAACAGCATTGGTATCACCAAAGAGATTGTGCATATTACCCAAAATCTCTTGATATGCACCTACAAGGAACACACCAATGTAGTAGTGATCGCCCTCGCGGAAACTATGTAAAGGCAAATAGGAGGTTTGCTGATTATAGTTCACGTAAGCGCTAATTTTACCATCAGAGTCACAGGTGATATCCTGGAGTGTGGCAGACACTGTAGGCTTTTCGTTTAGTCGCTCAATAGGCATAATGGGAAAGAGTTGGTCAATACCCCATGAGTCGGGAAGTGACTGGAAGAGCGAGAAATTACAGAAGTATTTATCTGCCATCATTTTATCGAGTGTGCGTAGTTCATCGGGCACATGCTTTTGATGGTGAGCCAATTCGCTAATTTCGCGCGTAATACTCCAATAAAGACTTTCTATTTGCGCACGTGTTTTAAGATCGATAATGCCATGACGGAAGAGGTCGAGAGCCTCGTCACGAATATCTTGTGCATCGTGCCAATCCTCAAGCATTGATCGGGGCGAAAGTTTATCCCAAATCTCTGTAAGGTCGTGTACTAACTGATGGTCTTGTTCTGAAGGATGGAAGTTTTCGTCCATGTGAGGCATACTCACACTCTCCATCACGTCAACTACCAACACTGAGTGGTGTGCCGTCAACGAACGTCCGCCCTCAGTAATGAGGTTAGGATGCGGAATATTATTCTTATTAGCAGCATCTACGAAGGTGTACACACAGTCGTTTACGTACTCCTGAATAGAATAGTTTACTGAACTTTCTGAGTTGCTTGAGCGTGTACCATCATAGTCAACGCCTAAACCACCTCCACAGTCTACAAATTCAATGTTAAAGCCCATGGCATGGAGTTGCACATAGAACTGTGCTGCCTCACGCAGTGCAGTACTAATTCGACGAATCTTTGTGATTTGCGAACCAATGTGGAAGTGGATAAGCTTAAGACAATCGTGCATACCCATCTCGTCGAGCTTTTGCAAAGCATCGAGTAGTTCTGAAGAGTTCAGGCCAAACTTTGAAGCATCGCCTCCACTCTCTTGCCACTTACCTGTGCCACTTGCCGCCAACTTAATGCGGATACCCAAGTTAGGACGTACGCCCAACTTTTCAGCTGTGCGAGCAATCGTAAAAAGTTCGGGCAATTTTTCAATCACAAGGAATACACGCTTACCCATCTTCTGTGCCAACAATGCCAACTCGATAAAGTTTTGGTCTTTATGACCATTACAAACGATAAGGCTGTCGCTATCCATATTTGTGGCGAGCACAGCGTGAAGTTCGGGTTTTGAGCCTGCTTCAAGTCCCAGGTTATACTTTTTACCGTGACTAATAATTTCCTCCACCACAGGACGCATTTGGTTCACCTTGATGGGGTAAATAATAAAGTGTTCGGCTTTATAATTATACTCCTCGGCAGCTCTATTAAAACAGTCTGAAGTTTTTTCGATACGATTGTCAAGGATGTCGGGGAAACGCAGAAGCACAGGAGCTGTAATGTCGCGCGAGGCAAGGTCATCGACAATTTCTTTTAAGTCAACGCGAACCCCGTCTTTTCGTGGCGACACATAAGCGTGTCCTTTTTCATTGATGCCAAAATAGTTGACACCCCATCCTTTTATGTTGTAAAGCTCCTCAGAGTCTTCAATTCTCCATTTACGCATAGCTTCTTGGGCTATTTTTATTTTTTGCTAATAAGTTTATCTTAAATAGGTATTCACTTTTATTTAAAACACCTACTTTTCGAGTGCGGCGCGTATTTGCTCCGTCACCAATTCTATTTTATCGAACGAGTCGAGCACGTCAACATCCACCACATGACGGGCTTTGGCGTAGAAAGGTTCGCGTTGTGCAAGTTGTTCGGTAACAAACGTGCGCAGTTCTTCTGGACTTTTACCTTTGAGCAATGGGCGTTCACCTCGGCTCATAGACAAGTGTTGCAAAATAGTTTCGGGCGATGCTTTAAGATAAAACACCTCGCCTACACTATTCATATAGTCCATATTGTCGAAAAAGCAAGGCGTACCCCCACCACACGACAGCACAACATTCTCAAACTCGGCAGCTTCATGCAGCATGCGTCGTTCAAGGTCGCGAAAATGCTCTTCACCCTTCTCGGCAAAGATCTTGCTCACCTTTGTGTGGAATCTTTCTTCGATATACCAATCAAGGTCGTAGAACGTACTGTTCAATTCTTTGGCAAGTGTACGTCCCACGGTCGTTTTTCCCACACACATATAGCCCACTAAAATGATGCTCTTCATGCGATGCTTTGTTTTACGCTTTCTTTGCGCGTGATCGAGTTGTTGTTTTCTTCGTTTTAGACTCATTCTCAATGATTGTACGACATTCATCGAGTGTAAGTTCTACGGCACGGTCGGCATCCTTTTTAGGGATTTTATAGTTCTTACCCTTGTAGGCAATATAAGGTCCCCAACGTCCGGCACGAATTTCAAGTTCGGGTTCTTCCTCGAACTGCTTAAGATGGCTCTTTTCTTCCTTCTCGCGCTTTTCTTTTATCAATTCAATAGCACGTTCAAGGGTAATGTCCATCGGGTCTTCACCCTTGGGGATTGATACGAACAACTTACCTAATTGCACATAAGGTCCAAAACGACCTACGTTTGCCTTTACCGTTTGTTCTTCAAACTCACCGAGTGTACGAGGCAACTTAAACAACTCAAGTGCCTCTTCGAGTGTAATAGTCTCGATGCTCTGACCTTTGGCAAGATTGGCAAAACGCGGTTTTTCCTCATCATTTGGTGTACCTATTTGCACCACAGGACCGAAACGACCAATCTTCACACTCACAGGCTTACCCGTTTTAGGTTCAATGCCTAATTCGCGCTCACCCACACGGTGTTCTGTCTTTTCGTTGAGCGTACGTTCTACCTGAGGTTCAAAGTCTTTGTAGAAGTTGCTAATCATCTTCGTCCAATTCTCCTTACCCTCAGCCACTTCGTCGAACTGCTTCTCCACATTGGCAGTGAAGTTATAGTCCATAATTTCGGGGAAATACTCCATCAAGAAGTCATTTACCACCAAACCTGTGTCAGTAGGCACTAATTTACCACGATTACTACCCACGTTTTCTGTCATAACCTGCTCTACCACACCATTTTCAGTGAGTGAGAGTTGCGTATAACTACGCGGAGCACCTTCATTATCACCCTTCACCACATATTCGCGGTTTTGGATGGTTGAAATCGTAGGTGCATAGGTAGACGGACGACCAATGCCCAACTCCTCAAGTTTATGCACCAATGAAGCTTCAGTATAGCGCGAAGGCTGTTGTGTAAAACGCTCTTGTGCCACCACTTCGCCACGGGTAAGCACATCGCCTTCAGCCATAGGTGGCAACAAGCCACTTTCGTCGTTTGCATTGTTGTCATCATCGCCACGACTCTCACGATATACACGCAAGAAACCATCAAAGCGCACTACCTCGCCCGTAGCCTGGAAGTACTCATCACGTCCACTCACAGCAATATTCACTGTGGTACGCTCTAATTTGGCATCTGCCATCTGGCAAGCAATCGTACGTTTCCAAATCAACTCATACAAACGCTGTTCGCGCGTGTCGCCACTGATTTGCTGACGATTCATATCTGTAGGACGAATTGCTTCGTGTGCCTCCTGAGCGCCCTTAGAATGTGTGTGATAGGTGCGACGCTGATGATAGTTATCACCCATAAGCTGGTCTATCACAGGTCCACAGCTATTCAAGCACAAGTCTGAGAGATTCATAGAGTCGGTACGCATGTAGGTTATCAAACCCGATTCATACAAACTCTGCGCCACACGCATTGTCACAGCCACAGGATAGCCCAACTTACGGGCTGCCTCTTGCTGCAAAGTTGATGTGGTAAATGGTGGAGCCGGCGTACGTTTAGTAGGACGCGTAGCTATATTGTCTATATTAAATGTAGCCTTTGCACAATCATTCAAGAAAGCCTCAGCCTCCTCTTTGGTTGCAAAGCGCTTATTCAGTTCAGCTTTTAGCAAAGCCACCGAGCCATCTTTTTCGGGCACATTAAACACTGCCGTTACACGATAACTTGCCTCGGGCTTAAACTGTTGAATTTCGCGTTCACGTTCCACAATCAGTCTAACCGCTACACTCTGCACACGTCCTGCCGAAAGACTGGGACGCACCTTACGCCAAAGCACAGGCGAGAGTTTAAAGCCCACCAAACGGTCGAGTACACGTCGAGCCTGTTGTGCATCCACCAAATTAAGGTCGATGTGTCGTGGATGTTCTATCGCTGCAAGGATGGCAGGTTTAGTAATTTCGTGGAACACGATGCGTCGTGTCTCCTTAGGGTCGAGACCAAGAACTTCCGCGAGGTGCCAAGAAATAGCTTCTCCCTCGCGGTCCTCATCGGATGCAAGCCACACAGCCTCCGACTTTTTAGCCTGAGCCTTTAGTTCGCTCACCACCTTCTTTTTATCGGCGGGAATTTCATATTGTGGTTCAAAAGTATCGAGGTCAACGCCAAAGTTTTTTTTCTTCAAGTCACGAATATGTCCGTAGCTTGACATCACCTTGAAGTCTTTCCCCAAAAACTTTTCAATAGTCTTGGCCTTAGCCGGAGACTCAACTATAACCAGGTTATTTTGCATAGTTTTCTGTTTTATGGTGCAAAAGTAGTGCAAGGCGAGCGAAGAGCAAAAGAAAAAACCAAAAAGTTTTTACTTTTGCTATTCCGAGCCGCAGCCTACTTTATGAAAAAGTAATGCAAGGCATAAAAAAATCCTCCATTGAATCACTTCAATGGAGGACTAAACCTTTTACCTTATGAACCAAAAACTTTTATTAGGCAAGCTTATTGATGTGAGTCATCACACCGCTCTTAATGTTAGCTGCCTTGTTCTTGTGAATGA
>ERZ1026874.379-NODE-379-length-28551-cov-21.618789_pt1 | contig 28551 bp, 26 predicted proteins | sample MGYA00380167_ERZ1026874 | MGnify/ENA primary metagenome ERZ1026874 (study PRJEB33269, sample SAMEA4719803) | human gut metagenome | biome: human-associated habitat; feature: organic feature; material: feces | place: Cameroon | collected 2013-10 ...
GCAGACCGTAAGTGGTTCAATCCTCTGGTATGTCTCTTGATGGTGGCTCACATTGCCATTAATATCTTCCCTACAGAAGCCACATCTGCCTTTGGTGGAATGTACACCTCTGGTCCTGCCGCTGGTGTTCTCAAGACCGTCTTGGCGCTTGGTACACTGATAGTCCTGATACAGGCCAAGGAGTGGTTGAGCCGTAAGGACACTGCCTTCAAGGAGGGCGAGTTCTATATGTTGGTTCTCTCTACTCTGTTGGGTATGAACATGATGGTTAGTGCCAACCACTTCCTCCTGTTCTTCCTCGGTCTGGAGATGGCATCCGTGCCAATGGCTTGCTTGGTTGCCTTCGACAAGTATCGTCACAACTCTGCTGAGGCAGGTGCCAAGTTCATCCTTACCGCTACTTTCTCAAGTGGTGTGATGATCTATGGTATCTCTCTGCTTTATGCTGCCTGTGGCACATTGTACTTCGAGGATGTAGCAAAGGTTATCTCTGCTTCTCCATTGACCATCGCTGGTATGGTGTTCTTCTTCAGTGGCTTGGGATTCAAGATCTCCTTGGTTCCTTTCCACTTCTGGACAGCCGATTCTTACCAGGGTGCTCCTACTACTGTGACAGGTTATCTGTCGGTAGTTTCCAAGGGTGCTGCTGCGTTCACACTCTGTGCTATCCTCATGAAGGTGTTCCAGCCAATGGTAGAGTACTGGACCGTATTACTCTACATCGTGATTGTACTCTCTATCACTATAGCCAACCTGTTCGCCATCCGTCAGAGTGACTTGAAGCGTTTCATGGCATTCTCTTCAATCTCTCAGGCTGGTTACATCATGTTGGCAGTCATCGGCAACTCAACCTTGAGCATCACCTCGCTGACTTACTATGTTCTCATTTACGTAGTAGCCAACTTGAGTGTGTTTGCCATCATCTCTTCTGTTGAGGAGCACAATGGCGGTACAGTGCAGATGGACAGCTACAATGGTTTCTATAAGACCAACCCACGTTTGGCTTTCCTCATGACTTTGGCGTTGTTCTCATTGGGCGGTATTCCTCCATTCGCCGGTATGTTCTCCAAGTTCTTCGTGTTTATGGCAGCCGTTCATGGCGCCGATATCCACACCACACTCGGAGCATGGGCTTATGGCGTAGTATTCATCGCTTTGGTCAACACAGTCATCAGCTTGTACTACTACTTGCTCATCGTGAAGGCGATGTTCATCAAGCACAGCGACAGTCCGCTGCCAACCTTCCAGAGCGCTTGCTCTACCAAGTTGGCTCTTGCCATCTGCACTGTTGGCATCGTGGCTTTCGGTATCTGCTCATTCGTCTTCGACTGGATTTCAGTAGCAGCCAACGCGTAAGTTGTAAATGACATGCCTCTGTGAGGACTAACATCCTCTTTCAGGGTAGAACAATATAGCTCGGAACAAGTTTGTTCCGGGCTTTTTTTTGCTCTTCTCTTGCATACTTATCTCTTAGTCTGTCGTATACTTATCTCTTAGTCTGTCGTAAATTTGCCTTTAAGTCTGTTGTCCCTTAACTTCCAGAACGACCATAGGGAGTGATAACATTCCTTAACTTCCTAACTTTCCCCAACTTCCTTAATTTCCCCCATTTCCCAACTTCCCCACTTGAGTATTTTTATAAAAAAGAACATTATTTGTTTGGTTGTTTGCCGAATAAATACTATTTTTGCAGTATGAACAAATAACTCAAAAAAGGGAGATTATGAAAAGTATTAAAAGAATGGCTCTTGGAGCCATGGTGGTTGTGATGATGATGACATCATGTGGAACCACACAGACCGTGCCTCTTACAGGCCGCACACATCGCATCTCGGTGTCAGACGAGCAAGTGCTCAGCCTCTCCAACCAAGAATATACCAAGTATATGGCGACTGCCAAGAAGTCGACCAATGCTCAGCATACTGCCATGGTGCAAAGGGTAGGGCGCAAACTGGCTACAGCCGTGGAAACCTATCTGAAGCAGAACGGCTTTGCCAACGATGTGAAGAACTATGCATGGGAGTTCAATCTCGTGCAGGACAAGAGTGCCAACGCCTTCTGTATGCCTGGTGGAAAGATTGTGGTGTATGAAGGCTTGTTGCCCTACACACAGAACGAGACGGCTCTTGCTATCGTCTTGGGTCATGAGATTGCCCATGCTGTGGCAAAGCACAGTGCCGAGCAGCTTACTAAGCAGCAAAACCAACAGGTTGGAACCAATATCCTGGGCAATGTCCTCAACCAGGCTGTAGGCAGCGGTGTGGGCGATCTGGCGAGTGCTGTGGCTGGAAAGTATTTCTCATTCCGCAACCTGAAGTATTCGCGTGACAATGAGACTGAGGCCGACTACATGGGACTTATCTTTGCTGCCATGGCAGGCTACGATCCTCAGCAGGCCATTCCGTTCTGGAAACGTATGTCGCAGGGCAGCAGTTCCAACCAGAATGACATCTTCAGCGACCATCCTTCAGATGCCAAGCGAATAGCAGCCTTGCAGAAGGAAATGCCTACTGCGCTCAAGTATTATCATCCTGCCAAGAATACAAAGAAAAGGTAAGCTTGGGAGAGAATGAATTGACAAAAGCACTGGCAGACCAAAGAATGTGCTTTCGTGACAACCTCTTTGCGTGACTGCAATAGGAATGACTAACTAAAAATTCAATGATATGATTGATTACATCTCACAAAACCTTTGGCTGTTCTGGACGGTGATAACCTTCCTGTGCCTGATTATGGAGTTGTCTTCGGGCGATTTCTACGTAACGTGTTTTGCCATTGGTGCCATTGTCAGCATCTTAACCGCATGGATGGGCTTGCCATTCTGGTTGCAGATTGTGGTATGGGCGGTTTGCTCCGTGCTGAGTATCTGGCTTATTCGTCCGCACTTGCTGCATATTATCAAGCATGGTGCCGATGACAGAGTGAGTAATGCCGATGCCTTGTTGGGACAGGTTGGCGAGGTGAGCCAGTGCATCGTAAAGGGCGGTTATGGTCGTGTGAAGCTCGATGGTGACGACTGGAAAGCTGAGGCTCCTTCTGCACTTGAGGATATTGCCGAAGGTGCCAAGGTGAAAATCGTGGGCAGAGAGTCCATCATCTTGAAGGTGGAGGAAATCGTAAGATAATTAATAACCCTAAAACATAACGATTATGATTGGAATTTATGTATTGGCTGCCATCGTTGTGCTGGCCCTTATTTTCGTAAAGAAAACGATTGTTATCATTCCTCAGAGTGAGACAAAGATTATAGAGCGTCTGGGACGTTACTATGCAACCCTCAGACCAGGTATCAACATCATTATACCATTTATCGACCGTGCCAAGGAGATTGTGGCTATGCGCAATGGTAGATATATGTATACCAACACTATCGACCTGCGTGAACAGGTGTATGATTTCGACAGACAGAACGTGATCACAAAAGATAATATCCAGATGCAGATCAATGCTCTGTTGTACTTCCAGATAGTAGACCCCTTCAAGAGTGTGTACGAAATCAACAACCTGCCCAATGCCATCGAGAAACTTACACAGACAACCCTGCGTAACATCATCGGCGAGATGGAACTGGACCAGACTTTGACCTCGCGCGATACCATCAATACCAAGTTGCGTGCGGTATTGGACGATGCTACCAACAAGTGGGGTATCAAGGTAAATCGTGTGGAGTTGCAGGATATTACTCCTCCTGAGAGTGTGCTCAGAGCCATGGAGAAGCAGATGCAGGCTGAGCGTAACAAGCGTGCCACCATCCTGGCTTCTGAGGGTGAGAAGGAAAAACAGCGCCTGCTCTCTGAAGGTGAGAAAGCCGCTATCGTCAACAAGGCCGAGGCTGTGAAGCAACAGGCCATCCTCAAGGCTGAGGGTGAGGCTACTGCACGCATTCGCAAGGCTGAGGCTGAAGCCATCGCCATTCAGAAAATTACAGATGCCGTAGGACAGTCTACCAATCCTGCCAACTATCTCTTGGCGCAGAAATACATCGCCATGATGCAGGATGTGGCTCAGGGTAAGGACAACAAGGTAGTATATCTGCCTTATGAGGCTTCCAACCTGATGGGCTCTATCGGCGGCATCAAGGATCTTTTTAAGGGATAATCAAAACTAAACTATGAATAAGAATATCTGTATCGTGGCGGGTGCCCGACCCAACTTTATCAAGGTGGCGCCCGTCATCAGAGCGATTGTAAATGCCCAGAAGAGTGGAAAGACAATCAACTACAGTTTGGTTTATGCCGGCTGTGAGGATGATCCTACACTCGAGGGCTCACTCTTCGACGACTTGGAGATAAGTCGTCCTGATGTCTATTTAGGTGTGGACTGCGAGAACCTCAACGAACTCACAGGACAGGTCATGTCTAAGTTCGAGCTTTATCTGCAGCAGAATCCTACGGATGTGGTTATTGTGGTCGACGACCTTGCCTCTACCATGGCTGCAGCCATCGTTACCAAGAAACAAGGCATTCTGTTGGCACATATTGCCGCAGGAACCCGTAGTTTCGACATCACTATGCCCAAGGAAATCAACCGACTGGTTATCGACGGACTGTCTGATATCCTCTTTACTGCGGGTATTTCCAATAACAGCATCGCCAACAAGGAGGGCGCCGAGCTTTCCAAGGTTTATATGGTGGGCAATGTGCTCATCGATAATATCCGTTTCCTGCAGCAGCGCATGAAGCGTCCCCAACTGATGGACGACAAGCAACTGAAGGAGGGACAGTACATCGTGCTGACGCTCAACCGCAAGGCCATCATCAATAATAGCGAGGAGATGCGCAGCTTAGTTTCTGCCGTGGTTTCCTCTGCTCATGAGGCTGGTGTGCCTGTAGTGGCTCCGCTTCGTGGCAAGGCTCGCCAGGAGGTAGAGGCTATGGGCTTGGAGGGTATCATGCTGATAGAGGCTCAGGGCTATTTGGACTTCAGCTATCTCACAGCTCACGCCATGGGCATCGTTACCGACTCAGGCAATGTGGCTGAGGAGGCAACCTTCAACGGTGTGCCTTGTATCACGCTCAACAGCTATACCGAACACATCGAGACCGTGAAGATAGGTACCAATGTGCTGGTGGGCGAGGATGCTGCCCGTCTTGTCTTGATGACGAAGGTCTTGCTGAGAGGCGAATGGAAGAAAGCGGGCATTCCCGACAGATGGGATGGAAGATCTGCCGAGCGTATCGTTCAGATACTGGTCAATGAATAAGGCTTTTCTGCTCAGCTGCTGCCATTCCATGGCCTTAGGAGGGCATTGTTATGGATAAGACAACAACAGAATTAATGCATAAAAAGAATAAGGGGCAACTGAAACTGTTGCCCCTTATTCTGTCTTAACTCCTTAACTTCCTTATTTAATACGGACGTTCACGATTTGACTTAATGCGAAAAGCATCCAGCATTAATCAGTCCTGCCGGGATAATTGTATTGGTCGAAGTAGACTGGAGTCTTGTTGTTGTACCAGATGCCTTCTACGTTCAGACCGATAGAGAAATTCCTATTGACATTGTATTTCACTCCTGCTCCCAGTACATTGGCACCAGCTGCCCCCATGCCATAGCCCAACGGCATGACACCTGTTACAGGCCAGCCCCAGCCATAATAGGGATAACCTCTATAGAGATTGCCATATCGGCTGTAGTTGTTGCTCACGCTCAGTTGTCCGTAAACATAGGCTTCCCAGTGTTCGTTGAACCGATAGCCAAGGATGGCGTACAGTCCCACATCACGATAGCTGTCGCTTCCCCAGAAGGTATTGTTGAAATAACCACCGCCTGCTATCCACAACTTGCCGTCCTTGGTGAGCGGAGCCAGATAGGTGGCATTGATGTTCTGCGAGAAACCGCCCTTGTGTGGGAGGTTTTTTCCAAAAGTGGCAAAGGCAGAAAGGTCGAGCGATACGTTCAGTCCCCGGTGCAGTCCGTAGCCATACGTGCCGAAGGGCATCATGCTGACGGGATTGTAGAAGAAACTGCTGTCGCCTGCATACACCGACCTGTCGCCAGCATACATCGGTTTGCTGTCTGTATCCTGGAATGGAGCCAAAGCCATCAAACTTTTCTTGGCAACGGAGTATTGGGTGTTCTTTACCGGCTTACCCTTGTATATGAGAGGCTGTTCGGCCTGAAAGATGGTGTCGCCAGGCAACAGCCAGTCTTCACGTGGATTGTCGCTACTGTGGAGCGGACCGAGATGAACCTGCTGTGCATGAACAGAAGCACAGCAGAGGATGAGCATGATGAAATATGCTATTTTACTTTTCATAATGATTCGTCTTTTTAGGCTTTTGTAAGCCTGATATTCTCGTAATTCACGTACAAACTTACAACTTTTTAGACGAAAGCAGTCAGATGTTTATATTAAAAAACAATAAATAGGAATGTTTTGGTTAAAAAAGCATTACCTTTGTCTTGTAATAATAAAAAGTATGAATATGAGAAGAACTTTTTTGTTTATAATGTGCTGTCTGCTTCTGCCTCTGACGGCTTGTGCGCAGACCGATAATGTCGTACCCGATACAGCTGCTTTCCATCAGGATGCCACCTGCCCGGAGGTGCTGATAGAAACAAACATGGGCAATATCCGCGTGGCGCTTTACAACGATACACCTCTTCATCGTGACAATTTCCTGAAGTGGGTGAGGATGGGCTATTATGATGGTTGCATCTTTCAGAGAGTCATCAAGAACTTTATGATTCAGGGCGGCGATCCTGGCACACGAAAGGTGAAGCCTGGCAAAGTGGAGCGCTTCGATACTGCCTACACTGTGCCTGCCGAGATACGTTATCCCAAATATTATCACAAGCGCGGACAGCTCTGTGCTGCCCGTGAGGGCGATGACGTGAATCCACAGAAAGCCTCGGCTCCTTGCGATTTCTACATCACCTGGGGGCGCAATTTCTCAGCACGCCAGATGGAATATCTGGTGCAGAAGATGAAAGGCGAGGACAAGGTGTACGCCATTCCCAACGAACAGGTGCAGGCTGGATATGTGAAATATGGCGGCGTGCCCCATCTTGATGGTGGCTATACTGTCTTTGGCGAAGTGCTTGAAGGACTGGATGTGGTAGAGAAAATCCAGAATGTGGAAACCGATAAGAGCAATAATGACCGTCCCCTGCAGGATGTTGTTATCATCAAAGCTACGGAAGTCAAAAAATAGACTATATATAATAAGGTATAGAACTTTCGCTGGGTTCAGAAGTTATAGAAGTTAAAGAAGTTATCACTCCCTTCGGTCGTTAGAAGTTATAGCCAACAGCCTTTTTGGTTGTATATTAAGCTGTAAAGCATATGGCTTTAACTTCTCTAACTTCTTTAACTTCTCTAACTTCCCCATTTGCGAAAGTTGAGTAAGGTATATAGGGCGGAAAAACGCAATAGGCTTCGTTGGCAGATGAAGGCGGCTTCGATAGCAGACGCAATAGGCTTCGTTGGCAAATAAATGTTCCTGTAGAATTTCCACAGAGCAGAAAAATCTTGGAAAATATAAGCATCTTTATGCACGAAAACAATAAATTGCAAGGTTTTGTATAAAAAATCTGTCAATTTGTTTGGTGGATACAAATAAAAATGCTACTTTTGCAAGCGTATAACACAATCGGGGAATCCCCCAATTGTAGTAGACAATAAATAAAAGAAAGAACAATGAAGAAGTTTAACGCATACTTTTATAGCTTTTATTTTTACTTTGCAAGCAATTGTAAAGCGGGAAGTTGCGTATAATTTCAACTTAGGATATTAAGATTTAGAAATCTATCGAAACGGTCCCGCTCCTTGGAGAGTGAGGACCGTTTTTCATAACAGATACAAACAATATAGATGAAGAGAATAGCAATACAAGGCGAGTTGGGGTCGTTTCATGACATAGCTGCCCATCAGTACTTCGGTGAAGAACAGGTGGAACTGATTTGTTGCGCCACCTTCGAGGAGGTGTTCGAAAACATCAAGCGCGATCCTACAGTCATCGGCATCGTAGCCATCGAGAATACCATAGCGGGCAGTCTGCTCCACAACTATGAGCTTCTGCGCCAGAGCGGAACGACAGTAGTAGGCGAGCACCGACTTCATATAGAGCACAGCATCTGTTGTTTGCCCGATGATGACTGGAGTACACTCCAGGAAGTGCATTCCCATCCTGTGGCATTGATGCAGTGTGGCAGATTTCTTGCCAATCATCCCGACCTGAAAGCTGTTGAGGCTGAGGATACCGCAGGCTCGGCTGCCTTCATCGCCAAGCATCAGGTAAGAGGATGGGCTGCCATCTGCTCTACTTATGCAGCTGAGATGTATGGCATGAAGGTGCTGCAAGAAGGCATCCACGACAATCCGCACAACTACACGCGCTTCCTCGTGGTGAGCAATCCGCAGAAGGCAGCTCTCCTTCGACCCATCGAGAAGGCCAACAAGGCAAGCATCGTCTTCAGCCTTTCCCACGACAAGGGATCGCTCTCCAAGGTGCTCACCATCCTGAGTTTCTACGACGTGAACCTTACCAAGATTCAGTCGCTGCCCGTCATCGGACATGAGTGGGAATATCTCTTCTATGTAGACCTCACCTTCGACAACCTAACCCGATACCGCCAGAGTATTGATGCCATCACACCACTGGTGAAGAAAATCAAGGTTCTCGGCGAGTACGAGGAAAGAGAGTAGGAGTTGAAAGGTAAAAAAGTAAAAAGGTAAAAAAGTAAAAAGGTAAAAGGGTAAAAAAGTAAAAGGGTAAAAAGAGCCTTGCTGCCGATTATACTTAAAATTCAACGCTAAACATTGAACATTAAAAATTAAATATTAGATAAAATGATACAGCCAGCCAATAGAGTAACCGAGATACAGGAATACTATTTCAGCCGCAAACTGAAAGAAGTAGCCCAGCTCAATGCTGAGGGAAAGGACATCATCAGCCTTGCCATCGGAAGTCCAGACATGCCACCGTCAAAGCAGACCATCGACAAGCTCTGCGAAGTGGCTCAGAAGTCCGACACACATGGTTATCAGCCTACAGTGGGCATTCCTGAGCTGCGAAAGGCAATGGCAGAGTTCTACAAGAGATGGTACGATGTAGACCTCGACTGGGCTACAGAGATACAGCCGCTGATAGGCAGCAAGGAAGGCATCCTGCATGTCACTTTGGCTTTCTGCAATCCCGGCGACGAGGTACTGATTCCTAATCCAGGCTATCCCACCTATACTGCCATCAATAAGATTTTGGGCACCAAGATTACTTATTATGATCTCAGAGAGGACAACGGATGGCAGCCCGACTTCGATGCATTGGAGAAGATGGACCTCAGTCATGTCAAGCTGATGTGGACCAACTATCCCAATATGCCTACAGGAGGCAATGCCCGCATGGAGACCTACGAGCGACTGGTAGAGTTTGCCAAGAAGCACAATATCGTGGTGGTGAACGACAATCCTTATTCACTCATCCTCAATGAGCACCCCATGAGCATCATGCAGGTGCCGGGAGCCAAAGACTGCTGTATCGAATTCAACTCGCTGAGCAAGAGTCACAATATGCCCGGATGGCGAGTGGCGATGATTTCGAGCAACAAGACATTCATCTCGTGGATTCTCAAGGTGAAGAGCAATATCGACAATGGCTCGTTCCGAGGCATACAGCTGGCTGCTGCCGAGGCTATGACAGGCAACAGCGAAGAGTGGCATCGTGAGAACAACATCGTCAACTATCGCCGTCGTCGCGACATCGCCGAACAGATCATGGACGTGATGGGCTGTACCTACGATCCTAAGCAGGTGGGCATGTTCCTTTGGGGTAAGATACCTGAGAGCTATGCCGATGTGGAAGACCTGACCGAGAAAGTGCTCCACGAGGCACGGGTATTCATAACCCCAGGCTTTATCTTCGGAAGCAACGGCAAGCGTTATGTGCGCATCAGCCTGTGTGCCAAGGACGACAAGATGAAGGAAGCCTTGCAGCGCATCAAGAAGCTTTTCGCATAGAGTCTTCATCTTATAAAAAATAAGTAAACTGTAAACATTCACATTTAAAAATATAAAAAGATTAAGATATGGAATTAGAATTAGAACCTTTACGTCTTCCCAGTGATCAGGAACGTCCCATCGTGATAGCAGGACCATGTTCTGCCGAAACCGAGGAACAAGTTATGACAACCGCCAAGCAGTTGGCTGAAAAGGGATGCCACATGTTCCGTGCAGGTGTGTGGAAGCCACGTACCAAGCCAGGAGGCTTCGAGGGAAATGGCGAGACAGCTCTTCCCTGGATGAAGCAGGTAAAGGAAGAGACCGGCATGCTGACAGCTACCGAGGTGGCAACACCCGAGCATGTGGAGCTGGCTCTTAAGTATGGCATCGATGTGCTGTGGATAGGTGCCCGCACTTCTGCCAACCCATTCGCCATGCAGGCATTGGCCGACAGTCTGAAAGGTGTCGATGTGCCTGTGCTGGTCAAGAACCCTGTCAATCCCGACCTGGAACTTTGGATAGGAGCCTTGCAGCGTATCAATCAGGCTGGTATCAAGCGCTTGGGAGCCATCCATCGTGGTTTCTCAAGCTTCGACAAGAAGATCTACCGCAACTTGCCTATGTGGCAGATTCCTATCGAACTGCATCGCCGCATTCCTCAGTTGCCTATCGTCTGCGACCCAAGCCACATCGGTGGACGTCGCGACTTGATAGCACCACTGTGTCAGCAGGCTATGGACCTCGGCTTTGATGGCCTTATCGTAGAGAGCCACTGCAGTCCTGACGATGCATGGAGCGATGCCAAGCAGCAGGTTACTCCTGATGTACTCGACTACATTCTCAGTCTGCTCGTAGTTCGTGATGAGCACTACTCAACAGAGGGACTGCATCAGTTGCGTGGACAGATCGACGAACTGGACAATCAGTTGATGGAGCTTTTGGCAAAGCGCATGCGCGTATGCCGTGAGATTGGTACATACAAGAAGGAGCACAATATGACAGTTCTGCAGACCAACCGCTACAACGAGATTCTCGACAAGCGTGGTGCTCAGGCTTCACTCTGTGGCATGAGTCCAGAGTTTGCTGCTCAGATCTTCGAGCACATTCACGAGGAGAGTGTTCGTCAGCAGTTGGAAATCCTGAACCAGAAGTAATTTTTAGTGAAGAGTGAAGAACGAAGAGTGAAGAATCCAAATGCTTTGAAGGCTTGGATGTTTTGCTGTAGAATTCCTCGTTCTTCACTCTTCACTCTTCACTTATAAAGAGATATGAGAATATTGATAATGGGAGCAGGCAAGATGGGAAGTTTCTTCATCGACCTGCTCAGCTTCGACCACGAGGTGGCCGTATACGAGAAGGATGCCAAGCGGTTGCGCTTTACCTACAACTGTCTGCGCTTCACCAAGTTGGAGGAGATAGCCGAGTTCAAGCCCGAGCTCGTCATCAATGCCGTGACGGTGAAGTACACCTTGCCTGCCTTTGAGGAGGTGTTGCCCTGGTTGCCCAAGGACTGTATCATCAGCGATATTGCCAGTGTGAAGACGGGACTGCATGAGTTCTATGCTAAGAGTGGTTTCCGTTTTGTCAGCACGCACCCGATGTTTGGTCCTACCTTTGCCAATCTCAACCAGTTGTCAGAGGAGAATGCCGTCATCATCAAGGAAGGCGACTATATGGGCAAGATATTCTTCAAGGATCTGTACCAGCAGTTGGGGCTCAACATGCACGAGTACACCTTCGACGAGCACGACCAAACTGTGGCTTACTCGCTGAGTATTCCTTTTGCCAGCACTTTCGTTTTTGCGGCTGTGATGAAGCATCAGGACGCTCCGGGTACTACCTTCAAGCGTCACATGAACATTGCCAAGGGCGTACTCAATGAGGATGACTATCTGTTGCAGGAAGTCCTCTTCAATCCCTATACTTCAGGACAGTTGAGTCAGATTCGTGAGGAGCTTGCCGAGCTGATCGATATCATCGACCATAAGGATGCCGGTCGCATGAAAGCTTTCCTCACCAAGATACGCAATAACGTAAAGGAAGATATTGAAATAAAGAATTAGAAAAGGTCGGAAGGCCTCTTCTTTGTACCAATTCCTATAAACCCCTCCTGTTTCACGTGCTGACGTTTCGTATCTTCGATATCGTATTCCGTGAGTGCCTTTGGCTTGTTGCCGAAGACTATTTAATTGGGGTCTGCTGAATTAATTCAGCAGACCCTAAATAAATGCAAAGATACTGCTTTTCTAAAATTAGGGGCATAGAATGGGTTAAATCTTATAGAATTAGGGGCATAGAATGAGGAAAACTTTCTAAAATTAGGGGCTAAGGTTAAACTATAAGGATTATTCCGTTGTGAATTTTGTTATGGAATCCTGAAGTTGCCACAATTCTGTATAATCTTTCATCATACTTATACTTTTTACAAGAACATGGTCATGAAAACAGGTAGAAGTATTGTCTCTTTATCCTTTTTAAGATCCTTGGTATATATTAAGTACCTGTTACTGATATACTCCGAATATTTTTTGCAAAATTCATCCAACGACTTATGTGTCTGATAGCCAGAAGATTTTACCTCAATCGGCCACAGTTTGCTTCCACGTGATAGTAAAAAATCAACCTCGTAATTGTGGTTTGATGTTTTGGATCGCCATGTATGGTAGAAAAGCCTATTGCCTGTTGCCACAAGCATTTGAGCTACAATATTTTCATATACGTAGCCCAAGTCAGCTGATAACTTGTCACTAAGAAGTTTCTGATAGATGACATTCTCGGTTACATCTTTATCCCAAAAGGCCAGCGTGACAAAAAGCCCAGTGTCCCCCATAAACATCTTGTATTGGGCGTAGTCCATATGTGAAGGAAGCCCGACATTAGGATTGTTTGAGTGGTGTGCGAAATTTACGGTAAGGCTATCTTCCATGTCGCGCAAGAACTCGGCTATTATTTCTGAGGATTCATTTTTCCCTAAGATGCTGGTTTGTTGATATCGGCTGGCATTTTTACTAAGCTGGGCGGGTATTGCACTGAACATTTTAGATATCTTACCAGATGGGTCTATCTTCAAAAAATCATCTATATATATATACAGGATTTCCCTCTTCTTGTTATCAACCTCTGTCAAGTTATTTGTTTTCAAATAAGTATAGACAGCTTGTGGCATGCCCCCAACTAACATGTACAGCCTAAAGTCACGATGAAGTTTCCTCATGGTTGCATCACCTAAAGAACGTTTGCTATTGAAACTTTCTCTAAGCAAATCAATTGTAATATTGTCATTCAAAGCCCAACGAAACTCCTCATAGTCCATAGGATACATCGTAAGTCGTGTTTCCTCACTTGGTATAACGATTCCCTTGGTGTTCTTTCGGATAGAAAGCAATGACCCTGTCTCAATATAGTCATATCTGTGATCTTTGACCAAATATTTAATGGCCTCACGAGCTTTGGGGCACTTCTGAACCTCATCAAAAATGATTACAGATTTACGTTCGTATAATCTTACACCATATATAAATTGAAGTTGCATGAAAAAATGATTGCGGTCAGAAATGTTGTCAATCGCCTCCCACAAGGCTGTTGGTGCATCAGCAAAGTCGATGAGTATATAGCTTTTATACTCGTTTTTTGCAAATTCCTCTGCTATTGTGGATTTCCCTACACGACGTGCTCCCTTGATGAGAAGTGCTGTAGAACCATCTCTGGTCTGCTTCCAGTTAAGCATTTTATCATATAGTTTACGCTTAAAAACTTTTCCCATAATCTATTCTATTTATTGGGTGCAAATTTACGATATTTATCCTAAATCCCCAAATCTTTTTGGTTAAAAAACAGAAGAATCCCCAAATGTTTTTACTGAAATACAAGAAGAATCCCCAAATGTTTTTACCTAAAAAGCAGAAGAACCCCAAAAAGTTTGGCCATTTTTCCGTTGTGAATTTTGGGCGGGGTGACTCGCCCTTTTTTATTATCATTTGGAGATTATATCTATTTGTTTTATTGGATTTCCAATATTGTATCTTGCGAAAGTTGAGTTACATCAAATGTTGGATATATTCATCCAACTCTTTGGGCTTTCCGTCCTTTTCACACAGTTTCGACAGCATACGTTTACGCGACATGGAAATGTCGGGCAAGTTGCATTGCATGAAGCAACTGATGGCAGAGGGGGAGAAGTGCAGTCTTGTCAGCAGGCAAATACGATATTCCTTTTTGCTTAGTTTCAATTTGATATTTGCCAAAGATGGAATCATTCCCTCAAGGGTTTCTTCTAAGTTGTCCCAGGTTTCGTTAGTGATTTTCTCTTGCGGATGACATTCTATATAAGCCAGTTTCTTATACACAAATGTATCCATCAGTTGTTTGTTTATCTCGACAAGATTACGTCCGGAATGAATGCTTTCGTATTGATTAATTTCTTTTTGGAGATTTTCTATTACAGCCTCTTTTTCTTTGATGAGAGCCGCTATTTTTGTTTCGTTCAAGTTTTTCAGATGAGCCAGTTCTGTCTTTGTCGTTTGCAATTTCAGAATGCTGGCTTTGTATAGGCGTTGAGCCACCAATAGCTTATGGTTTCTCTTCCTGATGTTTTTTCTGTAGATATAAACAGCCGATAATAATATCAAGCAACTGCTTATAATAATAAGGTATATTGTATTTAGTCTTTGCTTTGCCTTATATTCAGCTTCTTTAGCCAGTTTTTGATTTCTGCTATAGTCATACATTGCCTGCATTTGTTGCAACTGCGATTCTCTCAACTCATAGAGTGAAGAGTCGTTATATTCAGAACTCAATAATGCATACTTTGCAGCTAAAGCAGAATTATTTGTTTTTGTGTAATATTTTGCCAATCCTTCTGTGGCTGCACATTTGTTGCTGTAAGATTTGCTAAGTTTAAAACTTTGTTGAAGACATGTATATGCAATATTTAAGTTGTTCATAAACATATAATATAACCCTTTTTCGTAAAGCAAAAATGCTTTAGAATCATCATAGTTGGTATTTCCTTGATAATTAGTTGATTGGTATGCCTCAAATGCTTCTTTGGCTTTTGGGTAGTTTTTGTTGTCTATATAATATATGTAGTTGCATCCAAATGCAATATTAGCATCATAGTCGTAGCCGTGTTTTCTAAAAAGATTGGCAGCTTTAAGGTTAATTATAATTGCAGAATCTTTTTTACCAAGAAAATCATATGCACTGTTCTTGTTTTGATAATATCTTAATGCATTCAATGTGTCTTTTGCAAAGTATGCATATTTTACAGCTTTGTCTAAAGCACCTAATTCTTGATATGGCAAGAATTGTTTTTCAAACAATATCCCCATCTGTCCATAAATCCTGCACAATGTCGCATAATCACAATCTTGACTGGTAGTATCAGCTTGCTCCGTTGCTTTGTTATAATACTCTAATGCCATAGGAGCTTCATGTATATCTCGATATACACAACCAAGCATATAGTAGGCAAGCATACGTTCATTGGATGTACCATGTTTTTCGTAATATGCTACCACATTTTTCATGATGCTGTCTGAAGAAAACAAAATGTCTGCCTTGTTCATCGCCTTATGATAGAGCAACTGATAACGCATACGTTGAGCTTTAGAAAAGTCATTTAGCTGCGGCTTTGCCTTGTCCAATAGTTTGATAGCAACTTTTGCCGAATCATCATCTATATTCATGATGCTGTCAGCTTGCTGCAACAAGTCATCATGTTGCTTGTCGCCATGACAACCAGCAAGCACAAATAGGGACACAATTGCTAAAAGTACTAACGGAAGTTTTTTCATCTCTCTCTTTTTATATATTTATCTTATGAAAAGATAATGCAAACGAGCATAGAATATCAAGCTTGCTTGAATATTACGCCGAGTGCAGCTTATTTTATGCAAAGATAATATAATTTTCAAAAAAAGACAAATCGTAGTAATATTTTTTTGTTTTAAGAAGATGTTGACTTCTGAATTTAATGATAAACCTATTCTTGTTGATTTTTGTGAAGTTTTTATAATTGTTTGTATTATAGTGACTTATATGACTTTTGTGAATTTCTGTGAATTTTTCATTGCCCTTTCTTTATAATTTTTCAGAAAGATCAGATTATCTTTGCACCATTGTTTTTTTTATAAAGTCATCAACATGAAAAAAGTTTTTTATTTATTTTTAATTGGGAGTGCTATGCTCATTTGCCCGCTCCAAAGTAAAGCTGAGTCTTATAGCTTAGTGCGTACAGTTATTTATGTAGGGCAAAAAAATAATACAGGAAGCAAGGCTCCTGCAAAACCACTCTGTATTGACATTACAGCTAATGTCGTTACTGTACCAGAAAATGTAGTAGGTTATATGCTCACTCTTTCTAATGAGGGTGAGATTTATACCTATTATATTACGGGCACAACACTTTTTATTCCCCAAGTAAAAAGTGGAGTATATGAATTAACCATTACCAATGGTAGTGTCAGTTATCAAGGTGATGTAGAAATATAAAAAGAGAGGCAGAAAGTCTGCCTATATAACAAAAACAAAAAATGTTATAATTATGGTACAAAAAGTAAAAAAGTCAATGGGATTAGTCAACATCCCAAATGAACTGTTAGAGCAAGTCTCTAAAAATGGAATGTCAATGTTGTTCGGAGGAGAAAACTTTGGCGGTGTTGATTTAAATGAATCGTTAAACAATGGGTTACATTGTAATGTTATAAACCATGGTAGTACTTGTGACACCATAAATGATGGTACTAATTGCGCTACCGTCAATACTAAAGTCAGTTGTTCTAGTATCAATGTTCAAGCGGTTTGTCATATAATAAGAAGCTAATTATACTGTTAAATTACATAATATAATCTGGAAATTCTAGTTATGTTCTATAAATAACAGTATTTCCAGATTATTATAAATTTAAGCATCTATGAATAAAAGAAAATCTTTCTATCAACTGAGCCAAAAGGTAGCTCCCGAGATATATCTTTGCTCTAACTTACGCAATGAAACACATATTTTGCTGTCTGAAGATGTGTTCAAATTGTATGATGCAGATAATTTGGAACAAATTGAACAAAGGTATCCACAAGTATACGAACGATTGGAAAAAGGAAAATTTCTTGTATCTGAGGATGCTGATGAATTTTTAGAGATACAGGCCCAGCGTAAAAGGGATTTTGAAGATACAAGTATGTACCAACTCATTATTAATCCAACATTAGATTGTAATCTGTCATGTTGGTATTGCTATGAAAATAAAATACCTAAAAGTGTGATGAGTGAAGAAACAATAGAAGCTGTTGCTAAAAACATAGAGTCACACTATAAGGAACAACCTTTTTCAACCCTCAAGTTGTCTTTTTTTGGTGGAGAGCCTTTCCTTAGATTTTTTGTAATAAAAAAGATAGTGGCTAAAGCCGATGACTTTTGCAAAGCCTATAATATAAATTTTATTCTAGATTTTACCACTAACGGCACACTTTGTACCCAGACAGCAATCAACTTTCTGAAAGGCTATAGATGCTTTTTTCAAATTACCCTTGACGGAAATCGGGAGCAACATAACAAGATAAAACATCCCAAGTCTTCTACGTTTGATGCTTTTTCTGCCACTGTAAATAACATACGTAATATATTAGACCATATCAAACTATCGTATGTAGCTGTTAGAATCAATTTTGATCAAGATACCCTTAAAGACTTTGATTCTATCTTAGAAGAATTGCAGCCATTAGATAGGAAAAGAACAAAAATTATACTAAAGAAAGTATGGCAAGTAGATGTAGATAAAATTTCTCAAGCATTGGTTCTATCTACAATGGAAAAATTATTCAAAGCTAATTTTGTCGTAGACTATTATGGGCAAGGTGGTGTTTGCCTATGTGACAGAAAAAACGAAGCTGTTATTAATTATGATGGAAATGTTTTTAAATGTACTACCATACCAAAATTTGACAATGAGCATGCTCTTGGACATATGGAAAATGGAAACATCATGTGGAACAGGGAAAAGACAGCGTACTTAAACAATTTTGAATTACAGGATAAATGTAAGAAATGTAAGTTATTACCTATGTGTGGAGGTCCATGCCAAAAGAAAATGGAAGAATCTGATGATATACCATGTTTTTTGGAAAATATAAACTTTAATATGGCAGAGTTTGTCCTCCTGCAGTTTAATATAAATATGATAAGAGAGAGAGTATATGGAAAATAATCTTTGTAAACGTGTTTCATTGTTAACTCTTGGCCTTCTGCTGACGTATATCAGTGGATTTGCCCAAATTCATCTACAGATATTTGTAAAGGATAGCAAACAACAAGCCATAGAGCGTGCAGAAGTAAGTGTGCAGTACGGCGACTCAATAGTGGACTTTGGTATTACCGCAAAAGGTGTTTTTACAGCTACTGTGCCTTCGGCTGGCATTTACAGCATACAGGCATCCTGTGTGGGATACACTCCTGTAAGTATTTCGAGGGAGGTTAAACAAGAAAGCAAGGTTGTACTGGTAATGACCGAACAATCCATCCAGCTTAACGAGGTTTCTGTGACTGCCAAGAAAATACCCCAAACCACAGCTACAGGTACAGTATATACTCTTTCGCAGAACGCTAAGGAATGTGGCAATCCCTTTAAGGCCTTGTCGGAAATACCCTTGCTGAGAGTAGATATTTCTGGTCAGACCGTACAGACGGCCGATGGCGACAGTCCACTTATTCTTGTTGATGGCAAATTGTTTAATTCGGGCATTGCACCTATCGACCCCTCACGCATAGAGTCGGTGGAGCTGTCGGAAGTGGTTAGTGCTCGTTATCTGCAAATGGGGGTTTCCAAGATACTCAACATACGACTACGCAAGGACATGCCTTGGTATTCATTCACAGAACTTCGCACTCGCCATGACATTCCCTATAGATATGGCTTTGGGGCTGGTAGCTTTGAGGTAGGAAAGAAAAAGTTCGCTATCTCGGGATATGTCGGTCTTACCTATCTGCGCCACGACAAGACAAGCTACGAAATCAATGAAAGCAACGAGGGTGTTACTAAAAACAAAGATGGAGAAAATAAGAAAAATACTGATACTCAGGAGGGCTATCTGTTGCTGAAGTGGACACCAAACTCGAATGATTACTTTTCCGCCATATTCAGAGGACTCAACAACGATATCAGAAACAAGGCTCACTTTGATGGTCGATATATCACAGAGAATGTAGACAATTCATTCCAGACCGACCAATCGGAGACTACTTCACATGGTGGCATGTTAGGTTCTATCTATTACGAGCATACCTTCAAGGACAACAGCATATTGTCATCATACGCCAAATACAACTATGGTTTCTCCAATGCCAATCAGGAGAACGTGGAGAAGAACACTGACAATGTCGTACCCACCATAGTGGACTACAACTCCAGACGAGATCAATATAAAGTGTCCGTCGACTACGACAGCGGCGAAAAGAAATATGGAAACATAACTTCGGGTGCCAGTATGGAGTATACCATGGATAAGGACTACAACTATGTAGCCACACCTACGGAAAAACTTCATACTAAACGACTGAATAGTTTTGCCTATGCATCGTATGCCAACGGAATAGGCAAACTCTACTATATGGCCTCGGCTGGTGTACAATTGCTGGGCATATCTACCGATGCTGACAAAACTACTCATTGGCGTCCCAAGGCTTCGGCCAGCCTGTCGTGGCAATTGCCCCATAAGCAGGTGTTAAGGGTTAGCTACTATCTCACCAACAGCCTTCCCGAAACCAGTCAGTTGACAGCATACAATACTTCCATCAACCCTTGGTACCGGATAGAGGGAAACCCATATCTGGTACCTGTAATGATACAAAATATCGACTTGAAGTATGACAAGTCGTTGGGTGATTTCACCATACGTCTATATGGCAGTCATAACCGATATAACAAAATGATAGAATCGTATGTAAGAACAGAAGACAACATTCAGATAGAGTCATACCGAAACAACGGCACCTATAAGGGCACTAGCCTAGGTACCTACATAGCCTATCGTTCCAATTCGTTTAAAGCATCTTTTTCTGCCAGCTACAACTGGGATAAGTACAACGATCAATCGGCCAAGGGCTATGTCGACCTCAATGGATACATACGTTGGGATTTTGGCAACTTCTTCCTCTATTCCACCTTCGACTGGAAAAACAAAAGCTACACTGCTATCAGCCACACCGAGTATCATAACCCTACCAATGCCCATGTGCAGCTGGCTTGGCAAATAACCAAACAGCTATACGCATCCATAGCCATGCCATATTATTGGGGCACCAGGAGCCTGACCAACATAACGGAAATGACAGGGTATTCGATGAAAAATAAAATACGATTTAAGAGCGAAAGCCTAAGACCATGGCTGCTCGTTTCGTGGACCCTTTACAAAAATCCTAAGCTAAGGATTGACAATAAAAATCCTGATATGTAAAAATGTCTTTTCCTATTACTTTTCAGCACGACAGTATGCAGTGCGGCATAGCCTGCCTGCAGATGATATGCAAACACTTCGGCAGAGAGTATTCTCTCGACTTTCTGTCGAAGTTATGCTTTGCTACTAACGAGGGCGTATCCTTGTTAGGCATTGATGATGCGGCCAACAAACTGGGGCTCAAGACTCTCTGTGTCAAGGCAAGCATGGATGAACTTGACAAAATATCGCTGCCTGCGATTTTACATTGGAACCAAAAACATTTTGTAGTACTATACAAAATAAAGAAAGGTAGAAAGTATTACATTGCCGACCCAGGAAAAGGATTGACAACCCATACCAACAAAGAGATGCAAGAGCACTGGCTAAGCACTAATTCGAAAGGCGTGGCCATGATGCTGGAACCTACACCTCACTTCTATGATACAAAAAATGCATCAGGAGTTGGCGAAAAGGAAATACCTTCTTTTAGATTTCTTTATGGATATGTAAGGCGTTATTATAAATATTTCGGGATGATAGCCGTCGGATTAGCTTTGGGAAGCATCATACAATTGGTGTTGCCTTTCCTTACTCAAGCTATTGTTGACAAGGGTATCAAACATCAAGACCTCAATATTATTTTGCTTATCCTGTTTGGGCAACTCATGCTTACAATAAGCCGTACTTTCATCGATTTCTTGCGTAGGTGGATATTGCTGCGTATCAGCATGAAAATCAATATATCGCTCATCAGCGATTTTTTTATCAAGTTGCTCAAGTTGCCAATGTCATTCTTTGATACAAAGCTTCTGGGAGACTTGATGCAACGCATGAATGATCATGGTAGGGTAAACAACTTTTTGACACACAATGTACTTAATATAGTGTTTTCTTTGCTCACCCTTATCGTGTTTAGCGTTGTACTGGTGATATATGACAAATTCGTCTTTTTGGTCTTCTTGATAGGTAGTATGCTTTACGGAGGTTGGATTGCTTTGTTTCTTAAACGTCGAAAAGTGATAGATTACGAATTGTTTGAGCAACAGGCTATTAACAACAATCGTACTTACGAATTTATAACGTCGATGCAGGAAATAAAATTGCAAGATTGTGAGCAACGAAAACGTCAGGAATGGGAGCATATACAGAAAGATTTATTCAAAATACAACAAAAATCACTTCGACTGCAACAACAAGAAGAAGCTGGGGGTATTTTTATTAACGAACTCAAGAATATAGCCATCACGGTGATGTCCGCTGCTGCTGTTATAGAAGGGAATATGACGCTGGGCATGATGTTGGCCGTGCAATATATAATAGGACAACTCTGCTCACCCGTGGAACAGCTGATGGATTTCTTTTATTCCATACAAGATGTAAAAATAAGCCTGGAACGTATCAATGAAATACATAGTATGGAAGATGAAAACGGAAAAGCAGGACTGCTCACCTCAATTGAACAAAAGAATAAAGGCATCAATATACAGAATGTGATATTTAAGTATAATCCACATGTCTTGACAAAGACTATAGATCATGTTGATATACAGATACCACAAGGAAAAGTAACTGCCATAGTCGGGGCTTCAGGAAGCGGAAAGACAACGCTTATCAAATTAATCCTTGGGTATTATTCTGTTATTGAAGGACGGATATGTATAGGTAGTACCAACATCAACGATGTAAACAAACAGTGGTGGCGTCGTCAATGTGGTGTAGTGATGCAAGACGGTGTGATATTTTCTGAAAGTATTGCCAGAAATATAGCCGTGGATGATGCAGAAATAGACCAAGTACGATTGTTGGAAGCTGCTAAGATTTCCTGTATCTTTGATTATGTTATGGGGCTTCCTTTGAAATTCGACACAAAGATTGGTAGAGATGGTATTGGATTAAGCCAAGGTCAAAAACAGCGCATACTGATAGCAAGGGCTGTATATAAGAACCCTGAATATATTTTTTTTGATGAGGCAACCAATTCGCTTGATGCCAATAATGAGCGGAAGATTGTAGAAAACCTTGATCGTTTTTATAAAGGAAAGACTGTGGTTATTGTTGCTCATCGTCTTAGCACGGTAAAGAATGCAGACCAAATAGTAGTAATAGATCATGGTAAGGTCGTGGAAACGGGAACCCACGATACTCTAACTCTAAAAAAAGGAGCTTATTTTCAGCTGGTAAAGAATCAATTGGAACTTGGAAATTAAACAAAACTATCAATAAAAACAGTTTTTGTTTGTATCTTTCGTAAATTTTGTCTAAATTTGCCATGTCATTTGATGTTTTGCTGTTCTTACATAGCAGCATCAAGATAAGAGAGATTTCAGATATAGGAATTATGGGCAACTAAATGTTGTTTTGATACTTGTTAGAAAAATAATTTGTAGTGTAATAAAAATATACAGAAATGAAAAAGTACATACCTTATTTACTTAAATTCGCATTTATGATTTTTGCAATTTTTCCTGCAATCAAACATGAATGGCTGGCTATAAGCGTGGGAGTCATAGCCTTGGCAATACCTTTGGTTTGCTTTGTCTGGTGCTGGATTTCCGATAGTGTGATGAAGGCATTTGAGCATGCTCGTGAAGACAGTATCTATAATGTGATGATTTCATTGATAGGGTTTATCATATACTATTCCGTTTATGATAGCTTGCTGCTGTGGACCATTATTTTGGCGTTTCAATTACTCGACTTCTATTATGAATATTCTTCTCAGAAAGACCACAAGCAATAACTCTATTTTCACAAATGGGGAAAGTTGAGTTAATATAAGGATGGCAGGTTCGCTGATTTTTATATCTTTGCTTCATCGTTTTAAAAATAAAGTCATCAACATGAAAAAAATAATTTATATTGTTTCAATTCTTTTCGTGGCAATTGTTATTACAACTATTGCATATGCTTTATTTGATTTTAATCATGAAAATTTGATAATAATTTTCTTTTCATCTTTAATTTCAATTATCATTACGGAATATGTTAGAAAAAGGATTTCTTGACTATCATTAATTGGGTAAGTTTTCATGGTTACTATAAAAGGATTAATTGAATGATAATAAATGATATGAAACTCGAAAAAATACAAAACAATATGATTTTCAACAGAAAATTAGTGTGGAGGATTTGGAGTATATGGTTATTCCTTAACCTAAGTTTGTTGATTATCGCAAGTCGGCAAACGGCTGAAGCAGGTAGCAGAATCGCCTGTATATATCCTTTTAATTACCACATGGCTAATACAAGTTTGTGGGCTTATGACATTACTGAATTTATAGGCTATGCATTGGTTATACCACCTGTTGCGGCTTTTCTGTTTCAAAGATTTAAGAGATCAGAAAAGAATAAGTTTTGCCAAATGATGATATTTGCTTTTAAAACCTATATCATATATTGCTTTGGCTTTGTTGTAATAGCTTATTGGGATGACTCAGCCATTATAGAGTTTTATCTTACGATAGCCAAAGCCATGGCCATGATGATAGTTACGTACTATGTGGCAGATGATGTTTTTGATGCAATAGCAAAATTAAAAAACTGAGCCCCTTTTTAAGATATTGGCAACTAAATGTTGCTCTGATACTTGTAAGAAAAATAATGGGTAGTGTTATAAAAATTGAACTTTAGCAAGTTCAGAAGTTATAGAAGTTAAAGAAGTTATCACTCCTTCGTTCGTTAGAAGTTATAGCCAACAGCCATTTTGGTTGAATATCTATCTGTAAAGCATATAGCTTTAAGTTCTCTAACTTCTTTAACTTCCCCATTTGCGAAAGTTGAGTTATTTCTTAAATTCGCATTTATGATTTTTGCAGTTCTTCCAGCAATCAAACATGAATGGAAGGTTATAAGCATGGGAGTCATAGCCTTGGCAATATCATGAAACCTCGCCATGATTTCCTCATGGCGAGGTTTCGCCTTTTTCTTAGCTATGGTTTATAGTTTTTCGCAGAATTCTATTTTCTCCTTATTAGGTCCCTCGATAGTAAAGAACTTAACGCCGTTCTCCCAGAATGGAAGACCGTTGACTTGCTGATTCAGCATCTTGAAGGTTCCTGCTTCCTTTACAACCTGGAAGAGATCCTCGATGTTCTTTACATCGATGGCAATATGGTCGATGGCTCCATATTCCATCTTAGCCTGGTGGTTCTGGTAGGTCTCAATGATGAGGTTGTGGAGCTGGAGGAAGGCTACTTCCTCATTGCCGTTTACGGTGCGAAGGGCAGTTTCAAAGCCCAGAGCATGATAAAACTCAATGGTCTTGTTGATGTCGTTGGTAGGAATGCCAATGTGTTGCACGCCTGTAGTAAAATCTTTGATTTTCATAATGAATTTGTGTTTAGATGATTGTTATGATAAAACTTTCTGTGTATTGAAGATTTAGAAGCGGATGATTTCTGCTCCAATCTGGAAATAACTCTGGTTGCTCTGCGGATTCCACATGCCCTTGGCATAAACCGGAACGGTGTAGTTGCCGAGTTTGAGATCGTGGGATGCCTGCAGCGATACGTGAACGATGCCTGCCGTGGTTCCGAAGAAATGTGCATCCTCGCCAGCTCTGTTCAATGCGAAGGCTCCACCAACTCCCGCATCAACCTTCCATCCATCTTTCTGGTAGATAGGATATTCCGCATAGGCGAAAGTGGAATATTTCTGTTTTGTATTGTCGCTGTTGCGGTCACGTCCGAAGACAACTGTTGACCAGCTCAGGAGCAGCGGAAACTTCTCTCCCTGAAATCGATAGCTCAAAGTAGCATCGAGGAAACGCCCCGTGGTATGAGCAGAGTAGTTCCAGTATTCTTTGTTATTATATGTAGCACCAGGCGAGAAGTTGTAGGTGTCCCATAGGGCTAATCCCCAACCGCCAGCTTTCAGATTCAGATAATGATTAAACTCCTTGTAGGAGCCTTCCGAGTTGCAGCCGCCCCAAAGTCCCACGGTAACGTGGTCGTTGGCCATCGTGTAACTGAGGTCGGTGAGGAGGACGACGCCATCGGAAACTTCCATGCCACGCCACAGATGATTGTTCTGTACGTTGGCTTTCAGATGGAGCTGCGCCTGGGCATTCCCCAGACAAGCTGCCATCATTAAAACAATAACTACAATTCTATTCATGGTTTATCTACAAAATTCCTTTGGTAATACAGGCATGGCGCCGTTCTGTGTACAGACGAATGCTGAAACCTTTACTGCCAATTCATGTGCCTCTTTTACACTCTTGCCCTTCAGTATGCTTGCCACGAAAGCACCAGTAAAGGAGTCACCAGCACCCACTGTGTCAGCCACTTCCACCTTTGGTGTCTCGATAAATGAAACTTCACCAGGGGTGAACACATAGCTGCCATTTACGCCACAAGTAAGGATGAGCATCTTCAGATTGTACTTGCCTAAGAGAAGCCAGCATTTGTTTTCCAGGTCGATGCCCGGATAACCGAAGATGCGGCTAACGGTGATCAGCTCTTCATCATTGATCTTTAGAATATTGCATCGCTTGATGCTTTCGGTGATAATCTCTTTGTTATAGAAACCCTGACGCAGATTGATGTCGAAAATCTTGAGAATATCTTCTCCTTCAGGCATATTGTCGAGGAAACGGTAGATGGTGTTGCGGGAAACTTCGTTGCGCTGAGCTAACGAGCCGAAGCAGGCTGCGGTGCAATTCTTTGCCAATTTTTCCAGGGCTAGAGTGTAATGGATATTGTCCCAGGCTGCTCCCTCCTTGATGTCGTAACAAGGAATGCCGTTGGCATCGAGCGAAACCTGAACGGTGCCTGTAGGGTAGGCTACTTTTTCTATCTGATAGTTGAGATGGTGATCGTTGAGTTCCTTCTCTAATTCCTTTCCCAGTTCATCATCGCCCATCGCACTGACAGCATAACTCTCGAGTCCAAACTGCGAAACGTGGTAAGCAAAATTGGCAGGAGCGCCACCGAGTTTTTTACCTTCAGGAAGCATGTCGAAGAGAGCTTCACCGATACCTATCACTAATTGTTTCTTTTCCATTGTCATTTTTACTTTAAGATTGTTAGAGATGTTGTTTGGTTTCTTTTGCAAAGATAATCGCATTTTCCTATTGTTGCAATAAAAAAAATAAATTATACTCTGCAAACGTTCCTGCAATCGTTTCCAATTATTGCAATCGTTTGCAGGATGTACATAAATTATGGCTATACACCTATTATATAAAAAATCCTCGTAAGCAAAAATGGACTTACGAGGATATGATACTTATATAATGAAACTGTTTTTTGGATAGAGAATGATGATACTAATAGGAAGAATTCAATCTTCCTCATTCTCCAGCAAGTCGGTGCCGAGGTGAGTGGTCTGCTCTCGCTTCAATCGGTCGCGCACCTCTTTTGGCTTTGTGGCGTAGGTAATCATTCGGATGGAGTCGTTGTAGCTCACGTACTTCCAGAGCCAGTTGAGCATTACCATCATCTTGTTCTTTACACCAAGGATGGAGCGCAGGTGTACCACCAACCATAATAGCCAGGCAAAGAAGCCCTGACTGTGGAACTTGCCAAGCTCTACTACTGCCTTGTTCCTACCTACAGTAGCCATTGAACCTAAGTTTTTGTAGCGGAATGGCTTGAGCTGTGAATCTGCTGCTCCCTCTGCTATCTTCTGAATATTCTTTGCCAGAAGTGCAGCCTGCTGAATGGCTACCTGAGCCAACTGTGGATGACCGCCTGGATAGGCTGGGTCTGTGGTCTGAATACTTTGGTCGCCGATGGCAAAGAGACCATCCATGCCTGGTATGCGGTTGAACTCATCTACTACGATTCGGAAACCACGACCTAATTTGTCGCCGTCGATACCGGTGATAGGTTGCGCCTTTACGCCAGATACCCAAAGGAAAGTGCGGGTAGGAATCTCCTGTCCATCCTTCATCAGAACCTTGTGGTCCTTGTAATCAGTTACCATCTTGCCAAACTGTACATCCACACCCATGCTGGTAAGGAAATCGTATGCTTTCTTGGAAGAATCCTGCGACATTCCGGCGAGCAGTCTGTCGCCAGCTTCCAGAAGATAGATGTGCATCAGGGATGAGTCCATATCCGGATAATCGTAAGGAATCACGTAGCGCTTCATCTCAGAGAGGGCTCCGGCAATCTCCACACCTGTGGCACCACCGCCCACAATCACCACGTTCAGCAGTTCTTGTCGCTCCTCTTCCGTAGCACAGGTCAAAGCACGTTCCAGGTTACTCAACAGGGCATTGCGCAATCCCATCGCCTCAGAAACAGTTTTCATTGGAATTGCCCATTTCTCAATGTTGGCATTGCCATAAAAGTTGGTAGTGGTTCCTGCTGCGAACACCAGATAGTCGTATTCGATTTTGCCGATAGAAGTCTGCAGAATCTTCTTGTCTGGGAATACTGCTCTCGCTTCTGCCATTCGGAAGTAGAAGTTCTTGCGCTTGCGGAAAATCTGGCGGAATGGGAAGGAGATGGAACTAGGGTCGATACCTGCTGAAGCTATCTGATAGATAAGTGGTGGAAACTGATGGAAGTTGTTCTTGTCAATCAACACCACCTGAAGGTTTGCCTTGCTGAGGTCTTCTGCCAAACGAAGGCCTCCGAGTCCGCCACCAACAATCACGACTCTTTTCAACTGATTTCTCTTGATATTAATACTCATAACTACGATTATTTTGGGAATTACTAATATTTGCAGATTTATTTTTCAATGGGCATATAGCCAAGGTCTTAGCTGAAAAATCAACTGCAAAGATATAGCTTTTTGATAAGGATGAAAAATAAAAGATGTAGAAAAATAGAGTTGAAATATTTTGCAATCGTTCTCATTTTTTTTAGTTTGAAATCAATGCAATAAAATGTAATATTCAGATGGCATTTTGATGAGTCTTTTTATTTTTTTTCTAAAAAAGATACAATTTTAGCAGAATTGTTGTATTTTTGCATTGGAAACTTCAATATTCAAACGTTTATCTCTAAAAACATAATAATGAAACATGTAACTATTAAAGACATTGCTCGTTCACTCTGTATTTCTGTTTCTACCGTTTCCAGAGCATTGACCGATGACAAGAACATACGCAAAGAGACGCGAGACATGGTGAAGGAGGAAGCAAAGCGACTTGGTTACAAGCGTAATCCTGTGGCGATGAACTTGAAGATGGGTCGCACTAATACCATTGGTGTCATTGTGCC
>ERZ1026874.381-NODE-381-length-28432-cov-11.204567_pt1 | contig 28432 bp, 25 predicted proteins | sample MGYA00380167_ERZ1026874 | MGnify/ENA primary metagenome ERZ1026874 (study PRJEB33269, sample SAMEA4719803) | human gut metagenome | biome: human-associated habitat; feature: organic feature; material: feces | place: Cameroon | collected 2013-10 ...
GGTTTTCACGCGCTAGCCCAACCCCGAAAGGGGGTATTTATGGACATTCAAAAAAATAAATTCATGAACATTTATGGCTCATTGATGGGCATTTTTGACGAAAAAAACAAAGACATTTATGTCGAAAAAAACAAAGAGCTTTTTGACGAAAAAAACAAAGACATTTTTGACTGAAAACGAATAACTTGCGCAGAATCTGAAACTTGATTTGCTAAACCCTTTTGAGGGTCACGCTTTTTTTATTACTTTGCACTTTAAATAAAAACGAAAAAAGAAATGACTATACAAAACGAAGAATTGGCAGAACAGCTGCGCTACATTAAACGTTCGCTGCGAGGCGTAATGAATGGTCCTGTAAGTGCTTCGATGCGCGATAAGGGTTTGAACTATAAGGTGATATTTGGTGTGGAGTTGCCACGCTTGCAAGAAATGGCACAAGAGTTACCCCATACTTATGCCTTGGCTGCAGCCTTGTGGAAAGAAAACATTCGCGAATGTCGTTTGCTGGCAGGCATGTTGATGCCTCCTGCTGAGATGGATGCCGAGTTAGCCGAAGTGTGGGTAGAACAAATGCAGTATGTGGAAGAGGCTGAATGCACCGTGATGCACCTTTTTAGTCAGCAACCTTGGGCATCGAGCAAAGCATTTGAGTGGATTGCAGCAGAAGGCGAGATGTATCAACTTTGTGGCTATTTGTTGCTTGCACGCCTCTTTATGCAAGGCTTTGTGCCCAACGAACGCGATGCAGCCGAATTTTTAGATCAAGCAGCTACCGTTTTGCCTCATGCCAACACAAAGGTGGGACGCGCTGCCAGCAAAAGCGTTATAAAATTTATGGATTTGGGCGAAGAACAAGAGGCTGCAGCCGAACGTATGCTTCAAACAATTGGCTAATGAGTCGCAAACAATAGTCGGCAAAAAGTTTCGCTTTCACAGCATTGGCACCTTGCAATGCGCAAAAAAAGAGGGAAATGCTTTTCCACTCCATCAAAATAGCTTAACTTTGCTTGCGAAAGGTCTGCGCACAATGCTAAAACGCACGTTTTTAGCAAAGAACTTGAAAGCAAGACTTTTAACACACAGAAATCATCATCTTAAAACAGATATGGCAAAAGGTAAAGTGGATGCTTTGTTAGGCATCGTATTCGGAGACGAAGGCAAAGGTAAAGTAGTAGACTATTTTACACCGCGTTACGACGTTGTAGCACGTTTTGCTGGCGGATGCAACGCTGGTCACACCATTATTTTCGATGGTAAGAAGTTCGTGCTCCGTTCTATTCCTTCAGGTATTTTCGACGAAAGCAAAATCAACATTATTGGTAACGGTTGCGTAATTGCTCCCGACCTCTTTATGGCTGAGGCTCAAGAACTTGAAGCAGCAGGTTATGAGTTGACCAATCGTTTGCACATTAGTCGTCGTGCTCACCTTATTCTGCCTACGCATCGTGTTCTTGACCGTGCTTATGAGGCAGCAAAGGGTAAAAACAAGGTTGGTACTACAGGTAAGGGTATAGGTCCTACTTATAGCGACAAAGCAGCTCGTGTAGGTTTGCGCGTAGGTGATATCTTGCACAATTTCGATGAGAAATATGCTGCACTCAAGGCTCGCCACGAACAAATCTTGCGCGACCTTCATTACACCGACTACGATCTTGCTGAAGAGGAAGAACGTTGGTTGAAGGGTGTGGAATACATGCGTAAGTTTAACCTTACCGACACAGAATACGAAATTAACCACGCTTTGGCAGAAGGTAAGAACGTGTTGGCTGAAGGTGCACAGGGTTCATTACTCGACATTGATCACGGCACTTATCCCTACGTTTCGTCATCGTCAACTACCAGCGGTGGTGTATGTACAGGTTTGGGCATTGCTCCCAATGCAATTGGTCATGTGTTTGGTATTTTCAAAGCATACAGCACCCGTGTAGGTGGTGGTCCTTTCCCCGTAGAACTCTTTGATGAGACTGGTGATACCATCCGTCATATTGGTAATGAATATGGTGCAGTAACGGGTCGTAACCGTCGTTGTGGTTGGTTAGATCTTGTAGCTTTGAAGTATGCTATTATGATTAACGGTGTAACTGACCTCGTTATGATGAAGGGTGATGTGCTCGATGGTTTCGACACAATTAAGGTATGTACTGCTTACACCAAGGATGGTGAAACCATTACAGAGATGCCTTATGACACTGAAGGTTGGCAGCCTGTTTATGAGGAACTTCCTGGATGGAAGGCAGACATCACAGGTGTACGTGCTGAAAAGGATTTCCCCCAAGCATTTGCCGACTATATTGCTTACATCGAAAAGGCTACCGACACGCCTATTAAGATTGTTTCGGTTGGTCCTGATCGTGAGGCTACTATCATTCGATAAACTTTTCATACTTCTTTAAGTAGGTGTTCGAATTTAAAATAATTCTGAACACCTACTGCGATATCCCCTTCTGCTGCTTTTTATCAATGTAGCCGAAGGGGCTTTTGTTTGAGAGGATTTCTCTCTTAAAAAAAATGCTGCTTTATGAAGGATTATGCTAATCATACGCTGCACGAACACAATGAACACATGGGTAGTGACGAACTTTTTGCATTGAGAAATATTCGTCCTACTTCGGTACGTGTGTTGGTGCTTAATGAATTGGAACGTGCTGACTGTGCGCTTTCGCTGAGTGACTTAGAAGGTCGATTGGCTACGGTGGATAAGTCGAGCATCTTCCGCACGCTTACGCTTTTTCTTTCGCACCACTTGGTTCATTGTGTTGAGGATGGTACGGGCATGACCAAGTATGCCTTATGTTCGCCCAATTGTCATTGTGGCGAAACACACAATGGAACATCCCTCAACGATTTGCACACACATTTTCGTTGTGAACGTTGTGGACGCACTTTTTGTTTGCGTGGTTTACCCGTTCCCAGTGTTCCCTTGCCCAAAGGTTTCAAACTTACCTCTGCCAATTATGTATTAGTAGGCCTTTGTCCTGAATGCTCGCATATTCTTTAAGGTAGACTTTTATTTGCGCTTCGCGCTTTGGGGTAGTCAAAAATGTCCATCAATGAGCCATAAATGTTCATGAATTATTATTTTTGAAATTCCATAAATAAACCCCTTTCGGGGTTGGGCTGGCGCATGAAGACCTCAATAGAATGTAATACTTAATACTTATTACTTAATACTTAATTCTGATGGACATTTATGGCTACCCCAAGCGCGAAGCGCAAATAAAATAAATATTTTTGACCTCAAAAAACAAAACGGCTATTCGTTGTATGTGTAATTGGGGCTTTTAAGTAATAAGTAATAACGCCGCAACTCTGTGATGAGTTGCGGCGTTTCGTTTAAAAAGAGATATTCAAAAAGTTTATTTCACAACCACCTTGTAGCTGTCAATGCGGTTGCCATTGAATTTCTGAATAATGTAAGTACCAACGGGAAGCCCCTTCACTGCCTGAGCAGGTGTGATGTTCTTGCCTTGGTTAACTACAGTACCATTGAGAGAGAACACGGTGATGTCGGCAGCATCGGCACTGATTTCGTTAATACCAGTGTTTAGGTTGTTGTTAACAGAGAGCACAACATATTTGTCAGCAGCACCACGTGAAGCCAATTTAACGTAAGCCTCGTGTACACCTACTTGGTCAGAGTTAAACTTAACAAAGAATGAACCACCCTCGGCAGGAAGTTCCTTTACAGAAAGTGCAAACTTACTCTTGTTAGGACCACCCAAAGAGAGTTTAATGGGAGCTGTTAAGTTCTCGCTAACAACTTCAACCTCGTTAGAAACAGCATCCAAACCAGGCAATGCAGTAAATGCCATGTCAGAAACATTCGGACGAATAACAGGAATGTCGGTGCGACCAAATGTTACATCGTCAACGTAGTAAGTAGCACTGTTGTAACGTCCACGGATGCTGGTAAAGCGGAATGCCATGAAGAAAGTGTCAGCAATGTTTTGGTCAGACAAGTCGATGTGGTATTCAAACCATTCGCCACTTTCGTCCTTTGTGCAAGGCATGTTGAAACCACTGACGGGAGCAACATACATAGAGTCGTCGGCAAGGTCGATGTAGCAAAGTTCAAGTTGGTCAGCTTGGTTGTCGGTTAAATAGTCACCGCGTACACGGAAGGTGAAGATCTTAGACTCTGCATTCTTAAAGTCGAGTGCAGGAGTAACAAGCATCATCTGGGCAGGAGTTTCTTCGCCATCTTCCACCTTAGAGTCATAAGCCGTAACCTTAGCTACACTTTCACCATTCGATGCGTCAGTGTTATTAAAGGTATAGCTCCACCAAGCACGCTTACCCTTTAAAGCAATGTTCTTCCAACCTTCGCGAGCAAAAGGTTTGTTCTTTTCGCCACCATCAAAGGTCTCGTTGAGCAACTTCACAGGGTTAGAAGCATCGAGTGGCAACAGGTCACCTTCGGCAGGATTTTCGGGAATAACATTATCGGTAGCAACCCCCTTGATGGGAATGCGAAGTGTGTCGGTACCCAAAGCAGAAACTACAATCTCGTTTTCGTAACTACCCGCAGTAAGCGGTACAAAAGTAACCTTAACTTGTGCCTTAGCATCCTTCATGAGCATGCTGCTGCTAATGCGGAATACGTCAGCCTTTGCCAATTTAACGTAAGCATAATCGGGCAAGTGCGCTGTGGTCAGTGTGATGGTTTGCTCTTGTGATTCGCCAATCTTAGTAGCAAATTCAGGAATCGTTTCAGGTTCTACAGAGATAACGGGTGGGTTCTGTTCATCGATAGCATAAGCTGAGATTGACACGCTTTGTGAAAGTTCGGGAGCTTCGGGACAGTCAATAAACAAACGTCCGCTATGCTTGCCAATGGCAGTTGGTTTGTAAGAAATAACAACATCTGTTTCACTGCTACCCTTCTTAATTTCAGCAACAGAGGTAGTAAACATAGTACGGTTAGCACCTGTAACTTCAAGGGTGATAGCACCCGGCATGTTCTTTGCGCTGATGTGGATTGTGCCAACTTCAGTAGTTTTGCCAACCTTGCCAGCTGTCATTTCAAACTTTGTAGGCGTCACATTCAGTTCAGGTTCTCCCAATTCTTGTGCTACAATGTCTTCAGCCCCACGTGGTGCAACAAGAACAGCACTTGCTGAGGTTGAAATACCCATAATGTCGACTGGTGTGGTAGGAATGCTTGTGCCAATAAGAGAAGTACCCTTGAACACGCGAAGCTTACCACTCTCAGTACCATCATTGATAACGGGTTGTTGCATACCCTCGGCAAACTCAGTTGCTTCGGTAGTAAATTCAACACCATTTACACGAACCAAAGCGTTGACATAAGTCTTGGCATTGGCTTTCAGTTCAGACAACGTAACCACAACAGGGTCAATTTCATTGCCCGAAGAGAGCGTCTTGCCCAAGTTCGTATCAAGCGGAGAAGGAATGAAGCTTACCATTCCCCAAGTGCTTTGGATGTTACCAAAGAACCCCGTCAACTTATCGCCAATAGCGGGCAATTTTGTAAGAGCCGTTTCGGGCTTGATAACGATAGCTGCTGTTTCGTCTTCAACATAAATGGCAGGAGTTGCGGCACTGCTGTCAACAAAGGTAACCAAAGCTTCGCCTGTGTAGCGATAGGTTTCGTAGAGTTCGCTATTCTTCTCAGAAATCTCCTTGATGGTTGCACAATCTATAATGGGTTCTGCATACCAAGAGAATGCTGAAGTTACATCGGCAGCCCCTTCGCTTTTAAATACCACCTCGGTAGCACCTGTAGTTTCGGTAGTGGGGTTGAGTGTAAAGGTAACTTTAGCACCTGTTGCGCTTTCGGCTTCCTCCTTAGTGATTGTGGTTGGGTTAGCAGTCAGTTCATTGCCTGCAATTTCAAGGGTAATGTCGCCCGTAAGGTCTTTACCCTTCACCGTAACTTCTTTGCTAATGGGCATTCCTACATAAGTAGCACCCATGTTCACTTCTTTCATCACGCTAATGGCAGGCTTAGCGGGTTGGGGTGTATCGCCACCTTCACTGCTTGCGTTAAACAAACCTGCATAGCTTTGTGCAATGCGCAATGAACCAATATACATCTCGGCACAGCTATTTGTTTGGTTTGAGCCTTGACGAATTTCTAAACCTTGCAAACCATATTTGCCTAACTGAGAGCCCAAGGTGTTAATGTCAGTTGTTGCATCGGGAGTCTCAGGTTCGTTGGTAAAGTCTGTGGGATTTACAAAGAGGGCTGTTTCATCGTAGGGAGTTTCAGACTCTCCTGTTTTAATGCCATATCTCACTACAACGAGTTGTGTGGTGTTAAGGTCGAATGTTCCATTGGCAAAAACAGCTTTGTTTGAACCACGGTCAATACCTATTTTGTATTTACCCTCTTCGTCTGCCTTAACAATGAACAATCTGCCCAATTCGGTAGAACTAAAGTTTTTGCCGCTGGCAGCTCCATCCACGGTACTGGCTTTGGTGCGAGGACAGAGAGCCATTACAAAATTTTGCGCTTTTGATTCATCGCTTGATGGAAGTTGGGTTACATGAATCAATGCTGAATAATAAACATAGCCTTCAGTCAAACCATCATCGTTAGAGGTGAAGCGTGTAATTAAGTCTTCTCCTGAAGCAGTTGGTGTGATTTGCACACACTTGCCTTTCACACCACCAGGGTAGTTGGCATATTCAAGTGTTTTGTCAACCACTTGGATAGGAGCTTCGGTGTTGTTGCCATACCGATACCATTTATCTTGGTCAATTAGGTTGCCAAGAGCATAGTTAAAGTCTTCTTGATAGCTAACAGGGGAGTTGTTGGCTTCACTGCTGTCTTCACTTTGTGCCCAAACAGCAGTAGGAGCAACCAATAACCCCATGAGCAATAGCAACAAGCCCGGAATCTTTTTGTAAATTTTTCTCATGCGGGTAAATGTTTTAGGGATTTCTAAAAATGGTGTGCATTTAAAAGTCGAAAAGTCAATAGCTTAAGATAAGCGTTTTTCTTTTTTAGAGGGTGGTTCTAATAATTCTGATAAGTTGATTTGTGCCCTATCGTATGTGTATTTTTTGTTAGTGAACGAAGGAGCATAGCGGGCTATGTGACTGAGCGAACTGACAAAAAGACACATGCGAGAGGGTGCAAAGCAACTATCAGAATTTTAGAATTTTAAAATCAGAATTTTTAGAACCACCCTATAAACAAACGTTTTAGAAATCGCTCTTTGTTAATAGGATTGTTATTTTGTTGTTTTTTAGGCTGCAAATGTATAACATATTTATTTATTATGCAAGTTTGTGTATCATAATGTCGAAAAATATGTTCTAAAACATACATCTGTTTAAAACTTTGGCTCTTTATGCAACAATTAGAGCATGATAAGGCTGAGGCTATGAGCAGAATGAACAAAAAAATGACAGAAGCGTTGAAAGGTGCGTTGGTAGAGAAAGGTTTTTTCATGTACACTGAAGTTATCAATATCCTTATTTCAATCCTAATCTTTCATGAAAAACTACATATTTGAAATAGAAGCAAGTCTACATGGAGTTTTTTTTTTATTTTTGCATCATGGATAATCCAAGTACACCCCGCATACTTATTATATATACCGGTGGAACTATCGGAATGATAGAGAACCCCGAGACGGGAGCGCTTGAAAACTTCGATTTTGAACAGTTTAAGCGCCACGTGCCCGAACTTCGTTTGTTCAACTACCACATCGACGCACTTGCCTTCGACCCACCTATCGATTCAAGCGATATGGAACCGCGCTATTGGACGAAGATGGCACACATCATAGCCGATCATTACGAAAGCTATGATGGTTTTGTGTTGCTCCATGGCACCGACACCATGGCATACACGGCATCGGCTTTAAGCTTTATGCTCGAAAACTTGGGAAAACCTGTTATCATTACAGGTTCGCAGTTACCCATAGGACAGTTGCGCACTGATGGTAAGGAAAATTTGTTGACCAGCATCGAGATTGCTGCAGCACGCGATCAAATGGGACGTCCTATGGTGCCAGAGGTGTGCATTTTCTTTGAAAGCCGACTGATGCGTGGTAACCGTACCACAAAGTTCAACTCTGAGGGCTTTAATGCTTTCCGCTCGTTCAACATGCCATCGTTGGCACACGCTGGCATTCACATTAAATATGAGAACTACCTAATTCGCCATCCACGTCCAGGAGCAGCATTTACACCCCATTTCTTACTCGACAACAATGTGTTGATTCTAACCATCTTCCCTGGTATACGCAAGGAAGTGGTGGATATTTGTGTCAATGTGAGTGGTTTGCGTGCTGTTGTACTCAAAACCTTTGGTGCGGGCAACGCACCACAAAAGCCGTGGCTTGTTGAGAGTATTCGGCATTTGGTAAACCAAGGTGTTGTGGTGGTAAACATTACTCAATGCTTTAAAGGAACAGTAGAGATGGGACGTTACGAAACCAGTTTGCAACTGCTGCAAGCAGGTGTGGTAAATGGCTATGACTCTACGGTTGAGGGAATGCTCACTAAATTGATGTTCTTGCTTGGACAAGGTTATTCGCGCGAGGAAATTATCCGACTGCTGAATACGAATATCGCAGGCGAGATAACGTTGTAATTTTGTTTGTCGCAAGTTTTTTCTTCACAAAAAGAAAAACCTTGCGACAATATGTTTTGGGATATTGAAGTTGTCTAAACTTTTCTAGCGAAGATTAGATTTCATATAAATTTAGACGACTTCATCTTTTAATAAAGACTTTCAATGAAAAAAATCTTTCAACCTATCATCTTTTTGCTTTTTACAACCCTCCTTTTTGCTTGCACCACTAAAACTGCAGATGTTGAAGGAAAGGTATTGCAAATGAATTATGCCACTTTGCTGCAACTGCAAGAAACCGATAGTTTTGTAGTGGCAAGTGTGATAGATCCTTGGCATAGCCAAAAAAAAATGGCGCAATATGTGTTGGTGCCACGTAGCCAATCTGTGCCTAAACAAATGCCCGAAGGCATCTTGGTGCGCACACCTATTGAACGAGCAGCCCTAACCACCTCTGTTCATGCCGCCTTGTTGCTCGAGTTGCAATGTGCCGATGCTATGGCTGCTATAACCGATTCTAACTATGTAGTGAGTCCTACACTGAAGCATTATTTGCAACAACGCAAAAATACATTGTGCGATGCAGGACAAAGCATGGCACCTAATGTTGAACGTTTGCGTGCTGCTAAGGTAGATGCTCTATTGGTTTCGCCCTTTGAAAATGCGGGTTTTGGTGCATTAGAGCGTATGGGCATTCCGCTCATTCAGTGTGCCGATTATATGGAGCCTTCCCCCTTAGGACGTGCAGAATGGATGAAGTTTTATGGCTTGCTATTTGGTTGTGCAGAGCGTGCCGACTCATTGTTTGGTGAGGTAGCAAAAGCCTACCTTGCCCTGAAAGAACAAACACAAAAAAAACGCAAAGACAAAGACAAACCTACGGTGATGTGCGACTTACGTATGGGAGCAACTTGGTATCAGCCAGGAGGGGCAAGTACCATGGGGCAACTCATTGCCGATGCAGGAGGACGCTATGTATGGGCAGACCGCAAGGAAAGTGGAAGTTTACCACTTGATGCTGAAAGTGTATTGGCACGTGCTGCACATGCAGATATTTGGATTGTGAAATATGGTCAAGCCACCGACTTAACCTATGCGCAAATGGCAGCCGACTTTAAACTTTACACCCAGTTTAGTGCATGGAAACATCGTAGAATATATGCGTGCAACACCTTGCATGTACCTTTTTTTGAAGAAACTCCCTTCCATCCAGAACGTGTGTTGCGCAATCTTTCCGAAATCTTTAGTGGTAGCATGCAACAGCAGTCTGCAAACTATTCCTATTATACCCCCTTAAAATGAGAATATCGCTTTTACTATTGCCCATACTTTGTTTGTTCGCATTGTTAGTAGGCAGTGTGCATTTATCGCCAACCGAGGTATGGACAGGTTTGGTAGGCAGTGCCGACGATACGGTGCATTTCATCGTAATGGAGTCGCGATTGCCCCAAATGTGTACCGCCTTACTTGCAGGAGCAGCCTTAGGCTTGTGTGGATTGGTGATGCAAACACTCTTTGCCAATCCATTGGCAGACCCTTCCTTGTTAGGGGTGAACAGTGGTGCCTCGTTAGGAGCAGCTATTGCACTCTTAGCCTTTGGGGGAAGTTTTGCTTTGGGGGGAGCAACCCTTTCGGGCGTGATGCTAACTATAGGAGCCGCCTTTGCAGGAGCCTGTGCTGTCATTGCCTTGATAGCCTTATGTAGTCGTTGGTTAACCAGCAATTTGTCGTTGTTAGTGGCAGGTGTGATGTTGAGTTTTGTCATCTCTTCTGTCATTTCATTATTGAGCTTTTATGCCACGGCAGATGGGGTACGTTCTTTTGTGGTATGGGGCTTAGGTGATTTTTCAGGCGTATCGTCAGATCGTGTATGGCTTATGGCATTATGGGTGTTAGTGCCTGCAGCAACCATATTTTTGTCTGCCACTTCCCTAAATGCTTTATTGCTTGGCACAGACTATGCTACCAACTTAGGCGTCAACGTGAAGCGTGTGCGCACTTGGTTGTTAATATTAACCGGACTGCTTACTGCCGTAGTAACAGCTTTATGTGGTCCCATTGCTTTTATTGGTTTGGCAGTACCTCATGTAGCACGTATGTTATTGCGTACAGCCGATCATCGCAAACTCATACCTGCTGTTTTAGTGCTCGGAGCCGATGTTGCTTTACTTTCACTTATCATCTCGCATTTACCAGGCGAAAGAGGTACTTTGCCCATAGCAGCCATCACGCCTTTATTAGGTGCTCCCATCGTGCTTTACATTTTGATACGACATAAGTAAGGAGTGTAAGGTCATCAATGTTTATTTTTTGCGCTTCGCGCTTGGGGTAGTCATAAATGTTCATCAATGAGCCATAAATTTCGAACTATAGGTCAAAAAACTACGTTGTAGTGGATAAAAAATCCGTTTTTTATCCACTACAGTGCACTTTACTGAATAAAAACGGAGATTACACGTTAGCTTTAGTAACCTTATTTGAAATTTTACCATAGGTCATTAAAAAGCGGTAGAAAAGAAAGGTGAAGATAGAATTTAGAAGAGATAAATTTTAAATTTAATCCTTGTTAGAAAGACGACTTAATTATTTGTTCCTATCGTCCAGCAATAGGCTGGACGACAAAGTAATATATATTAAAAGGCAAAGTATATTGATATAAATTGCCGTCCAGCCTAGGCTGGACGATAGAGGTATATGTATTATAATGTACAATGTGCATTTTAAGTCCCCATTTTATATTTCCTTCCAATCAACCAATCCCTTTCCCATATTATCCAGTTCTATGGCAAGGGCTACGACTTTGCGTTTATCAGCCTTGAAAGGCTCGGCATATTGTTTGGCTCTCATTTGCTCTGTAGCAGCCTCAATCCCCCCATTATTGCTCAGTTTCAGTTCAAGGACATAGATAAAATTGGTGGTTTCTATCACCATGTCTATTCTGCCTGTGGCAATCATCTTCTCCACTTCTACCCGACAACCAATGGCATTGAAAATTGTGCTCATAATCAAGCGGTAGCGCTCCTCCATATCCATGCTAGCAAGTTTTTTGTTGCTGTAAGGCACATCCGCAATAAGCGCCTTTAGGCATTTCATGGCTTCGGGCAGATTGCCAAGTTTAAGGGAGTACAACAACATATTCTGGGTTGATATTACTTGTGCATTCGATTGCAATGTCAAGGCAGGCAATACAACTTTATATAGAGCCTTTCGAACTTCATAGTTTGGAATGCCTAACAAATAAATATCATCCATATATCCTTTTATTGTAAGATAGCCAGACTGATAAAGGAACAATTCTGCTCCACCACCTGTTACATCGGAAGTTTCTAAGGTATCACTGTCTATAGGACAGTTTTCAAAATTTTTCAGTCTCATTTCTATATTATCCACAAACTTAGGCAACAGGGATGTGGCACCTGATGAAGCCCAATAGTTCTTGAGATCAGAATCAGCCAATGCATTGATGAGACTAAACGGATTGAAGACATCCACCATGTTGCGACGACTGAAATGATAACCATCATAGTAGGCTGTTAATTGTGCTACAGCCTCGTCGAAAGTCCATCCTTCATATTCAGCCAACTTGCTGATTTCGGGTTTAAAATCATGCAAGACTTCTTCCTTCGTGATACCACAGAGTGCTGCATATTCAGGCTCGAAACTAATGTTGCTCAAATTATTGAGCACAGAGAAAAGAGAAATCTGCGTAAACTTGGTAATGCCTGTGATAAAGACAAACTTTTCGTATTTGTCATCAGCCTTGAGAATGGCAAACACCTCCCGATAGATAGAGGTGCACGCTTCGTGCTGAGGAGTCTTCCAAGAATGCTGTAATGGAGAGTCATATTCATCGATAAGGATGGCAACCTGCTGTCCTGTCTGTTTGTAAGCAGTTTGGATGATAGCATCGAAACGGTCGGCAAGTTGGGCTGTAGGTTTAGGAGTAATGCCATATTCTTCCTCTAATCTGTCGAAAGTTATATCGAGATAAGAGCGCAATGTCTCTGGTTCTGCGCCTGCACGACTCATATCGAGTCTGATGACAGAACGCTTCACCCATTCTGTTTCCATCTGCATGATTTTCAATCCCTCGAAAAGTTCCTTCTTTCCCATGAAGTAAGCTTCGAGTGTATCGACCAATACAGATTTACCAAAGCGGCGAGGGCGGCTTAGGTAATTGTATGTTTTATCTCTGTTGGCAAGTTGCCAGATGATATCTGTCTTGTCAACATAAAGATATCCACCCTTTCTAATTTTCTCAAAAGACTGGATGCCTACGGGCAATTTTCTATCGTTTGTCTCTACCATAATTCCAAATCTTTGGTTTACAAGTTCAAATATACGATTATTTTCTCATAAGTAGGTAAGTAGGGATTCAAAATTAGTTTATAATGAGTTTCAGATTAGTCAAAGCGGGCTGCAAGCCCCATGATTCCTTAGGCAACACTTTGGGTAAAATACGTACATTGTACAACCTTTATACAAAATCCGTCAAAGTTCTTGAGATATGTAAGCAATTCCAATCTTATATCATGGAGACAGTTTAATGACCGAAGAAAGGAAACGGCTGGACTGTGTGAGGAACTGCGCAAGAGAATGCACTAAATTAATTCCGCCAACAGGTTATTACTTACATATACTTACCTATTACTTATTTATTTGTATCTAAATGTAAGAAAAATACACATAATACTTGCATATATCAATTTAAATGCCGAATATTGTATTTGATTTATCATAAAATACGCATATTATTTACACATTTACACACAAAAACCAAAGCCTATGTTACGTATTGCCATACAAGCCAAAGGAAGATTAAATGAAGACACCATGCAGTTGTTAGCAGATGCAGGGATAGATGTAGCACAAAGCAAACGCAAATTAGTGGCACGTGCTAAGGGATTTCCTATAGAAGTGCTATATCTGCGTGACGACGATATTCCACAAGCTGTGCATATGGGTGTGGCAGATGTGGGAATTGTAGGACGCAATGAAGTGGCAGAGCGCAATATGGCAGTTGACGAAGTAATGCGTTTGGGCTTTGGAGCTTGTCGCATTTCGTTGGCAGTGCCACGCGAGGTGGTGTATACAGGACTTGAATGGTTCAACGGACGAACAGTTGCTACCTCTTATCCAACCGTGTTGCGCAACTTCTTTGCAGAAAAAGGAATTAACGCAGATATTCACGAAATAGCTGGTTCGGTAGAAATAGCTCCTGCTGTGGGTATGGCTGATGCGATATTCGATATTGTGTCGTCGGGTGGTACGTTGGTGCAAAATGGTTTGCGCGAGGTAGAAGAAGTGTTCTATAGCGAAGCAGCGTTGGTAGCACATCCAGGACTTGACGATGAGAAAAAAGCTGAGATAGAAAAACTGAAATTCCGCTTTTCGTCTATAGTCAATAGTCGTGGCTATAAATATGTGTTGATGAACATTCCCACCGCACTGATTGATGAGGCTGTGCAACTTTTGCCAGCCATGCGTTCGCCCACCATATTGCCACTTGCTGCCGAAGGCTGGTGCTCACTCCATGTGGTATTGCCCGAAAACGTGTTGTGGGAAAAAGTAGAACAACTCAAACAAATTGGTGCCGAAGGTATCTTGGTGCTGAACCTCGAAAATATGATTCCTTAGCGTGACCCCCAAAAAAAGACAAACAAAGCAATGAATATCATAAACAATCCACAGCCTTGTGAGTGGGCTGCGCTGTGCGAACGTAATGCACCAAGCGATGAACAAGTGATGGAAAGTGTGCGTGCGATTGTAGAAACCGTACGTAAAGAGGGCGACCAAGCCTTGCGACGTTTTGCTCACGATTTTGATTGTGCTACAATCACTGACATAGAACTGACTGACGATGAACGCACCTTGTTGGCCGCACAAACCTCAGCCGAAGTGCAACAAGCCATTCAGCATGCACTGCATAACATACAGGCTTTTCATAAAGCACAAAAGCCTATGATGGTTGAGGTTGAAACTCAACCCGGTGTGCATTGTGTGCAAAAGGCGGTACCCATTCAGCGTGTGGGATTGTATATTCCTGGCGGACGTGCACCTTTGTTCTCGACTGTGTTGATGTTGGCTGCTCCAGCTGTTATTGCTGGTTGTAAAGAAATTGTGCTTTGCACTCCGCAAGGAGCCGATGGACATATTGCTCCCGAAATAATCTATGCTGCCAATATCTGTGGCATTCACCACATCTATCGTGTGGGAGGCGCACAAGCAATAGCAGCCATGGCTTATGGCACCGAAAGCATTCCGTGTGTGGATAAAATATTTGGTCCTGGCAATCGTTATGTGACGCATGCCAAACAGTTGGTTAGTACGCACACTGCCATTGATATGCCTGCAGGACCCTCGGAGGTGTTAGTGATGGCAGACCAAACAGCTCATCCCGATTATGTGGCTGCAGACATGCTATCGCAAGCTGAACATGGACCCGATAGCCAAGCCATTTTGGTTTGCAACTCTATGACCTTGGCACAACAGGTGGCTGCAGAGGTGGAACGACAAACAGTCTTATTGCCTCGTAGGGAGTTAGTGGAACAATCTTTGAGTCATAGTCGCATCATTGTGTTGCCTACCCGTCAGGAAATGTTGCAATTCTCGAATGCTTATGCTCCCGAACATCTCATTCTCTCTGTAGAGAATCCGTGGCAAATGGCAGAGGGTGTAACAGCAGCAGGAAGTGTGTTTGTTGGCAACTATTCGCCAGAATCAGCAGGCGACTATGCCTCAGGTACAAACCATACTCTGCCTACAAGTGGGTGGGCACGCTCTTATAGTGGTGTAAACATTGACAGCTTTATGCGTAAAATCACTTTTCAAGAACTCACCCAAGAGGGATTGCAGGCTTTGGCTCCTACCATCGTAACCATGGCTGAGGCTGAAGGCTTGCATGCACATGCCCAAGCTGTGAGAGTTCGTAAATCATAAGTATTAAGTATTACAAACTATTTATGCGCTACGCGATGGGGAAAGAAATTTCCATAAATAAACCCCTTTCGGGGTTGGGCTGGCGCGTGAAGCATTGTTATTCGTTTTTAGTCAAAAATGACCATCAATGAGCCATAAATGTTCATAAATTATTTTTTGAACATTCTTAAGTGGAAATGTTTTACCTACCTACTTATGTATGCCCAAATCCTCAAAACCTCTTCGTATGACCTATTATATACGTAAAAATATAGCCCAACTGTTGCCTTATTCTACGGCACGCGATGAATATCAAGGTGGTGACATCTCTGTGTGGCTCGACGCCAACGAAAGTCCTTATGACAATGGGGTGAACCGTTATCCCGATCCGCATCAAAAAGAACTGAAACAAGTGTTGGCACGTTTAAAGGGTGTGGATGCTGCACAAATATTTGTGGGAAATGGCAGTGACGAAGCCATTGACTTATGCTTCCGCATTTTTTGTGAGCCAGGACAAGACAATGTTGTTGCCATTGCTCCCACCTATGGCATGTATGGTGTGGCTGCTGCTATTAACCATGTGGCAGTACGCGAGGTGCCACTTGATGCTGAGACTTATGCGTTGAACGTAGACCGCATGTTGGATGCAGTGGACGAACATACTCGTTTGATGTGGGTGTGTTCGCCTAATAACCCTACGGGCAGTGCCTTCAGTAGGGCAGACTTAGAACGTTTGGCAAATAACTTTAAGGGAATTTTGGTAGTAGACGAGGCGTATGCTGATTTTTCAAAAAAAGGCAGTATGCTTGCAGTGCTTGCCCAACATCCCAATTTAGTGGTATTGCAAACCCTTTCAAAAGCATGGGGCATGGCAGGCTTGCGTTTAGGCTTGGCATTTGCAGCCCAACCCATTGCCGAACTCTTTGCTCGTGTAAAATATCCCTATAATGTGAATGGACCTACACAACAAGAAGTTATAAAGCGTTTGGAAACCGAACCACACGATGCCCATGTGTTGGAGGTCATTGCTCAACGTAACTTGTTGGCTGAGGCTTTAAAGAAATTGCCTTGCATACAGAAGGTGTATGAAAGTGATGCCAACTTCTTGTTGGTGAAGGTGACAGACGCGGATGCTATTTACGAGTATTTGGTGAAACAAGGCATTATTGTGCGTAACCGCAATCGGGTAGCAGGTTGTGAGGGATGTTTACGCATTACAGTGGGGACGCCCCAAGAGAACCAACGCTTGCTGCAGGCGTTACAGACTATTTCATATTGAAAACCTACTTCTCTCTATATATAAGGTGTATAATCAAGCGAAAAGCCTATTTCCTCAATGAAGAAAATATTGTTTATTGACCGCGACGGAACGATTATTAAAGAACCTGCAGACGAGCAAATAGACTCTCTCGAGAAATTAGAGTTCGTTCCTGGAGCCATTAGTGGATTACGCGCTGTGATGGACACAGACTACTTGCCTTTGTTAGTAAGTAATCAGGATGGATTGGGCACAGCGAGTTTTCCTGAAGAAACTTTTTTGCCTGCACACCGCAAGATGTTGCAGACCTTAGCAGGCGAGGGCGTAACCTTTGCCCACGAATATATAGACCCTACTTTTCCTGCCGACAATGCGCCCACACGTAAACCAGGTACGGCAATGCTAACAGCTTATTTCAGTAACGACTACGACTTGAAGCACTCTTACGTAATAGGTGATCGTGCCACCGATGTGCAGTTGGCAGTAAACTTAGGTTGTCGTGCCATTTTGTTGCAGAAACCAGAAGTGGCAGCACAAATGCTCAATGAACCCCAACAACAAGTATTGGCTCTGGCTACAGACAGTTGGTCTGAGATTGCTGCGTATTTGCGACGTACAGAACGATGTGCTGAGATAGTGCGTAAAACTGCCGAAACTGACATACGGGTGGTAGTAGATTTGGATGGAGCGGGCGAAACGCACATCGATACTGGTTTACACTTCTTTGACCACATGCTCAACCAACTGCCACACCATGCAGGCATCTCGTTGGTGTGTACGTGTAAGGGCGACCTTGAGGTAGACGAACATCACACCATGGAGGATGTTGCCATTGCTTTGGGCGAAGCCATACGCAAGGCATTAGGCGATAAGCGTGGCATTGAGCGTTATGGTTTTGTGTTACCCATGGACGAATGCGATGCTTTTTGTTGTCTTGATTTGGGGGGACGCATTGACTTTAAGTGGAATGTGCCTTTTACACGCGAGTATGTGGGAGATACACCTACCGAAATGTTTAAGCATGTGTTCCAGTCGTTGTGTGCAGCCATGCAATGCAATTTACACATTGAGGCTCGTGGCGAAAACAATCATCATCTCATTGAAGGTGTGTTCAAGGCTTTTGCGCGTACTTTGCGTCAAGCCATTCACCGCAATGTGTTCAGTTATGAAATACCAACCAGCAAGGGAGTGTTATGATAGCTATTATCAATTATAAAATGGGCAATTTACGTTCAGTGGAAAATGCCCTTCATCGTTTGGGAGCAGAGTATGCAGTGACCCAAGATGCTGAGGTTATACACCGTGCCGACCATGTGTTGTTACCTGGTGTTGGAAATTGTGCTGAGGCTATGCATAATTTGCACGAAAGCGGACTGATACCTGTTATAAAACAATTGCGCCAACCGGTATTGGGTATCTGTGTAGGATTACAAGTGATGTGTCGTGACTCTGAAGAAGGAGCACAGTCAGGCATGTTAACACCCTGTATGAATATCTTTGATTCGCACGTACGTCGTTTTCCCGAAATGCCTAATATTAAAGTGCCACACATGGGGTGGAATACCATAGGAAATCTTGAAAAAAAATTGTTTGATGGTTTGCACAGTGGCGACTCCGTGTATTATGTGCATTCGTATTATCCCACCCTTTGTCCCGACACTATAGCCACAACCGAACATGGCTTGTTGTTTAGTGCCGCTTTAAAGTACGAACAATTTTATGGCACACAGTTCCATCCAGAAAAGAGTGGGGATGTAGGCGAACGCATCCTAAGCAATTTCCTGAATTTGTAGGGAGTATTCCTTATATTATAAAGGAGTATTCCTCCCCCTCTAACTTTTTTCCTAAACCTCTCTCAAAAATAACATGATAATTCTCCCTGCAATCGACTTGATAGGTGGACGTTGCGTGCGACTTTCGCAAGGCGACTACAATCAGCAAACCCAATATGAGGCAACACCAGCCGATATGGTAAAACAATATGTGGCACATGGATTGAAACGCATTCATGTGGTAGATTTAGATGGTGCAAAGGCTGCCCATCCCCAAAACTTAGACACCTTACGTCAGTTAGCAGCCCAACCTGGGGCAGAGATAGAGTGGGGAGGAGGCATAAAGAGTACAGAAGCTTTGCAACAGGTGTTTGAGGCAGGAGCCAAATATGCCGTTGTGGGTAGTGTGGCAGCTAAACACCCCGAACTCTTTGAACAATGGTTACAACAGTTTGGACCCGAACGAATGGTGTTAGGGGCTGATGTACGCCAAGGACGTGTAGCCATAAATGGTTGGCAAGAAGATGTAGACCTTACGATAGATGCTTTGGTAGACCGCTTTTTGCAATATGGTTTAACCCAAGTAATTTGCACCGACATTTCGCGCGATGGCATGTTACAAGGTCCTGCTACCGAACTATATGTGCGTTTGCAACAAAAATATCCCACGGTGGACTTTACTGTATCGGGGGGTATATCGTCAGTGGCAGACATACAAGCACTTAAAGCAGCCAAGCTGCGACGTGTCATTGTGGGAAAAGCAATTTATGAAGGACGAATAACATTGGATGAACTATGCTGAGTAAACGAATAATTCCTTGTTTAGATGTGAAAGAAGGACGCACCGTGAAGGGCGTACACTTTGAGGACTTGCAAGATGTGGGCGATGCTGTGCAGTTGGGACAACACTATGCCCGAACAGGAGCCGATGAGTTGGTTTATTTAGACATCAGTGCTACACGTGAGGGACGTAACACATTTACGCAGTTGGTAAGTAGCATAGCCGATGGCATAAACATACCCTTTACGGTGGGGGGAGGTATTTCGACTCTTGATGATGCCGCAAGGTTGTTAGATGCAGGAGCCGACAAGGTGAGCATTAACAGTGCAGCCTTGCGCCACCCAGAATTGATTGACCAAATAGCCTCGCGTTATGGTTCGCAATTTGTGGTAGTAGCTATTGATGCGCAACATGCTGCTATTGCTTCAGACGTTGATGAGGCTGAGGCTCATTGGACGGTATGTTCGCATGGAGGAACTGTGCCTACTGAACGTGAACTCTTTTCTTGGGCACGTGAGGTGCAAGAGCGTGGAGCGGGCGAGGTGTTGTTTACTTCGATGAACCACGATGGTACAAAAAATGGTTATCCTTGTTCAACCTATGCACGTTTGTGTACCTTGTTACACATACCTGTGATAGCTTCGGGTGGAGCGGGCAATGCACACCACATGGCAGAGGTGCTGACTCAAGGAAAAGCTGATGCCGCATTGGCTGCCAGCATCTTTCATTTTGGCGAAATAACCATTCCAGAACTCAAACGCCAGTTAAAGGAAGAAGGCGTTGCCGTTAGATTATAAAAAGTGATATGAACAAAATAGATTGGAACGAGCTGAAACTCGAAAAATGTGCTGACGGACTTTTGCCCGTAGTTGTGCAAGATGCAACCACCTTGCGTGTGTTGATGTTAGGATATATGAACCGCGAAGCTTTCGAAAAGACACAACACGAAGGTCGCGTTACGTTTTTTAGTAGAACGCGTCAGCAGTTGTGGACAAAGGGTGAGACGTCAGGACATTATTTAAATGTGGCAGAGATGTATGCCGACTGTGATGCCGACACCTTGTTAATTAAGGCACACCCTATAGGTCCAACCTGTCATCGTGGCACCACAGCTTGTTTTGACACACCAGCTGAGGAAGGTTTTGTGCGTGCCTTGTCTGCACTCATAGCACGTCGGCATGCTGAAATGCCTGAGGGTTCATACACCACGCGCCTTTTTATTAAAGGTATTAAGGCAATAACCAAAAAGGTGGGTGAAGAGTGTGCCGAAAGCATTATCGAAGCAGTTGATGGCAACCGCGAACGTTTTATTTACGAAGCAGGCGACCTTATGTATCATTACCTTGTGATGTTAGAACAAATGGGTGTTTCGCTCGAAGAAGTTGAACACGAATTGTTGTTGCGACACTCGTGAATGCTTTGCTGCATCTAAAATTCTCCTACATTCTATATTAAAAAGCCCCATACATCTTTTTGAATGTATGGGGCTTTATATGTTAATAGGGAATTTGGAAATAGAAATTAGAGTTCCAAGTCACCATCGTGAATTTCGTGCCAGGGAAGACCTTGCTTGTTGAGTTCTTCCATGAAGGGATCGGGATCGAACTCTTCAACATTAAATACACCTGGCTTTTTCCACAAACCAAGCATAAACATGCGAGCACCAATGCAAGCAGGTACACCCGTGGTGTAGCTTACGCCTTGCATACCAGTTTCTTCGTAGGCAGCCTGGTGCGAGCAGTTGTTATATACATAGTAAGTATGTTCCTTACCATCCTTAATACCACGGATGCGACAACCAATGCTGGTTTCGCCCTCGTAGTTTTCACCCAGGTCTTGTGGATTAGGCAATACAGCTTTAAGGAATTGCAATGGAACAATTTCCATACCCTGATAAATGATGGGCTTGATAGAGTCCATACCAATGTTCTGAATAACGCGCAAGTGAGTGAGGTATTCCTGACCGAAGGTCATCCAGAAGCGAGCACGCTTAATGGTGGGGTAGTTTTTAACAAGGCTCTCAATTTCTTCGTGGTGAAGCAAGTAGCTCTCCTTCGGACCAACATTGGGGTAAGTAAGAGGCTTGTGAATTTCGAGAGGTTCAGTTTCAACCCAACGACCATCTTCCCAATAAAGACCTTTCTGTGTAATCTCGCGGATGTTAATTTCGGGGTTGAAGTTTGTAGCAAAAGCCTTGTGGTGGTCACCAGCGTTGCAGTCAACAATGTCGAGGTATTGAATCTCGTCAAAGTGGTGTTTAGCAGCATAAGCAGTGTAGATGCTTGTTACACCTGGGTCGAAACCGCAACCCAAGATAGCAGTAAGTCCAGCCTTTTCAAAGCGATCCTTATATGCCCACTGCCAAGAGTATTCAAAGTGCGCTTCGTCCTTGGGTTCGTAGTTAGCGGTGTCAAGGTATGAGCAATCGCACTGCAAACAAGCCTCCATGATGGTAAGGTCTTGATAAGGCAAGGCAAGGTTCATTACGAGGTCGGGTTTAAACTCGTTGAAAAGAGCTACCAATTGTTCTACGCTGTCGGCATCAACCTGAGCGGTCTTAATGTCATCGCGGCCAATGGCTTTAACAATAGCATCGCACTTAGACTTTGTGCGGCTTGCAATCATAATTTCGTCGAACACATCTGTGTTCTTAGCTACCTTATGAGCAGCTACAGTAGCGACGCCACCAGCGCCGATAATCAAAACTTTTCCCATTGTGTTTTATGTCGTTTTATTTAATTCTTTATTTGTGTAAGCTCTTCTTCCGTTAATCCTGTTGCAGCAGCCACGTCTTTTATAGAAAGTCCAGCTGCAAGAAGATTGGTTGCAATGCGAACTTTTTCATTAAAGGCTCCTTTTTCAATTCCTTGTTCAATTCCTTGTTGCAATCCTTTTTCAATTCCTTGTTGCAATCCTTTCTTCAATCCTTCTTCAAGTCCTTGCTTCATGGCATAGGCATGTGTGGCAAGGGTATCGCGCATGACTTTGATGCTTTCATCATATTTGGCATGCTCTTCTTTGCTTAGTGCGTTGACATCAGAGATGGCAGCAAGTTTTTGGAATAAAGCATTTTTTGCCAAGAATGGCATTCTTTCGAGAGTTGTCATATTTTTAAGCACAAAAATCCAACGTTCAAAATCGTTATCACAATCCATTTCCTCCTTATTAAAAAGAGGAAGCATGAGGTACACGATACGCAGTTTGTTCGAGACAACAGCTTTTGTATCGCGGTCGGCGAGTACAAGGTCGGTTCTAAACTTTTGTGGTGCTATTGTGGGTTCCACAAAGTTCATAAAGCAAACTGTATACACGGGTAACAGTTCATAGTACCAATTACCCTTTTCGCCTTGGTTCACTATTGCACGCGAAGAGTAGTAGAGTGCACGATCAATAAAGTTCTCTTGAGCACGATTTTGCATCTCCACAATGATGTGTTCACCCTTATCAGTGGTGCAATAGATGTCAAAAATAATGTTTCTACTATCCGCCGTAATGCCAATTTGCTCATTGTTTTTAAATTCGAGTTGTGTGATTTCGAATTCATCTTTAAACAAATTGTTGAGAAAAGCAATGAGCAAGTCCTTGCTAATTTCCCGACCAAAGATATGTTTAAATCCCCAATCGGTAAAAGGGTTTATAAATTTCGCCATACTACTTATAGTGCTTTGTGGTGAATGAAGCTTTTGCGTGTTCTCGAAATGAAAAATCATGCGTTTAAATTCGCAATATTAGAACGAAACACTACCCTTTACAATGGTTTTATCTCCGTTGCGTATTTCAAAGAGGTGTCTTGTGTCGTCTTTCTCGTCTAAGCAATGGTAAATGTCGAGCAAATCTCCGCAGTAAGCTTCTAAGCAGTATGCCATTTCGATGCGTTTAGCAGGATGCAGCTTCATCTCTTCAGCGGGGAAGAAGTTGAGCAACATTTCGATATAGCGAATAGAGTTCACGTGTCCGTTAATATCCAAATCCGTGTAAACTGCTTTATGTTGGTGTACTAAGGTTGCATCTTTCATGCGCATGCGTCCCATAGGTTTAATGGGAGCAGGACGTTCGGGAATAAGTACATTGCTAAATCCCCCATTAGGCAGTTTCTCCAAGTCGGCAGGCATACGTGTAGCCGTATCAATCAATGCCCAAATGCTTGTAGCGTGTCCATAGGCAGTGCCATCAGGACGCATAATGCTAAAGTGTCTGTCAGTAAATTGTCTGTAAAGTCTGTCTACCCACGTTTCGATGTAGAAGTCCTCACCGCTACATGGCAGCGTTTCCATATCAATAACCAATCTCGAGAGCACCCAAGCGTGGTGTAAGGCTATCATCTGTGGATAGCCAAAACCATGTTCTCCAGCATGCAGCGAAGCACACCTTAAAACCAAGTTGCCCAAGTTACCCCACGAAAGGTTTCCGCAGAAATCCTCAGTAAAAGGTTCTACGCAATATTTGTATTGGCTGAATTTTTCCATGTCGAATAGCTTTTACTTTGTATCTATTGCAAAGATACAGTAAACCAACCGGACACGCAAAAAAAACATGTATAGTTTTTGTGAATTTTTGGTATATAAAGGCTTTTCAATCCGTTCAAACAAGGTTTTCAATAGCTTCAATGCGCCAGCTTTGTCCCCCTAAAGCACGAAGCACAAAAGAGCCGCTTTCACAGAGAAAACGGCTCTTAACTAAATGTATTATGGGTATTTTATCTTTTAAAAATCAATTTCAAGTCCGAGACCAAACACATCGTTTGTTCGATGGAAATTGTCGCGACCAGCAGTAGAGTAATTTGCTAAACCTGTAACGATGCTACTTGCTGCACCCATTTCAGTGTTAATCTCACCAAGACGCTGCTCGTAGATAGCGCGTTGTGCAGCGCTCAAGTTAGGATCTTGCAAAGCTTGGCTAATTTGTTCCTTACCAGCAGCCAATTGAGCAGTGAGTGGAGTGAGTTTGCCAGCAAAGGTACCCTTGATATCGTAGAAGTCCTCGTGCTCACGTTCGTAGTGCTTGTAGAACGTCTTGAAGTAGGCAATGTTGAGAGCCACCTTCTCGCGCAGTTGGAAACGAGCACCCAAACCTATAGAGTTAGAGTTTGTAACAAAACTCATGTCGCTAATAAATTTGCTGTTCTTGCCCAAGCCATAGTTTGTGGTTTGCCAACCAGCACTAACCGTCCAACGTTTGCTTACGTCAAATTCGGCACCAGCCAACACTTCCCAACCACCATTCTTCAAGTAGTTATGGCGGTTTTCGTTCTGTGTAGCCTGCTTATCAAAGTAATAGTGGAAACCTGCATTCAAACGCAATTTCTGGATGGGGCTATATTGTGCACCCAAGGTAAGGATGGCTGGAATATCAGCCTTCACCTTCTTACCATCGTCATATTCATCAATGCCACTTGAGTTCACACCCGTTTGGTTCTTCAAGCGTAGGCGCGTTTTAAATTCATAGCGAGCCGAAAGGTTCACCTTGTTGTTAACCTGCCAGTCAACACTCACAATCGGTGTAAAGCCCCAACCGCTTTGGTCACAGTTCAGTTCCTTGTCAGTAACAAGCTGTGCAAAGTCGGGCATGTTCTGACTTTTAAAGAAGTCTGTAGCAGGCATATTCACAATGCCAGCCTGTGTGTTAACATCCAAGTTAATGTTGCGCACATAGCCGTAGTAGTTACACTGCGCATAAATAACGCGTCCACCCACACTCACGTTCAAGTTAGGCAAAATTTTATAACCCACGCCAAATTGTCCGCCAAAGTAATACTGACGACCCTGCATGTGCGTATCCATGCTGTAGCCTGTGGCAACACCAGGAGCAATCGCACCGACCAATACGGGCAACATAGCCACCTGACTTTCGAACGAGGGAAGACCATCAGAGAACTTACACTTACCGCCGCCACCAGTAATGCCAAAGTGGAACGAAGCAAACCATTTTTCGCCCACACGTGCCAAGTCAAACGAAGGAATTACGGGTGCTTTAGCCTTACCTTCAAATGCCTTGTAACCATCCTGCGTATTCTTCACACCATTCACTGTGCCCAATGCAAAGGGAGCAAAAACAGTTTGGTCTTTACGCGTTTGGTATGCACTCTGCAAGTCAAAGCCCAAGTGCCAACCTTCAGACATAAAGCCCAAACCTGCGGGGTTGCTATATGCACCATCAATGTTAATGGCTGCATCGCGTGCAGGGTTGCGCAAAAAGTTCACGCTTTGGTTTGTATTTGTAAGGTAGCCACCTGCTTGAACTGCTGTGGTAGCGCTCAAAGCAAGCGCAGCTGTAAGGATAATTTTTTTCATTATTTCCGTTTTATTGTTCTAAACGTCGGCAAAAGTACGAATAATTTGCACAACAACCAATGATATGCGCAATTTCTTAACAAAACAAAGCATTTTTAGCAGCTAACTTCTTCATTGCAAAGTCTGTATACCAAAAAGTGTCTACATCCATAGGGATATAGACACATTTATGAGAGGCATACAAATATGAGAGGCATACAAAAAAAGATTGTAGACCAACCTCTGCGTTTCATGCAAAGGGTGGTCTACAATCAGCAAAATCTTCTATGCACAGGAGCATTCAGTTGCATTGCGCCAAACAATTACTTGTTAAGCTGTTCCTGAATGAAGGCTTCCATTTCAGGAATCTTCTCTTCGGCACGCTGCAACAAGGTGAGTTGGTTTTTAGAACGTACCAAGTTGTGCTCGGGATACTGAATCTTGAAGTAAGTATCGCCATTCAAGTAGTCGGTAAAGAAACGAACCAACTGCATGTAGGGGAAGAGCGTAGCACCATAGGGCAAGTTCTCAATCTCGATAGGAGTGAGGAATGCGCGTGCAGTTTTGAGGTAACCCTCAGTAAATGCCTTAAAGATGTCCATGCGGAAAGCAATCTTGTCGTATTCGGGACTATCTTCAGCTTGTGTATTTGCAGCTGAACGAAGGAAGTCGCCAAAGTCTGAGAAGATGAAGCTGGGCATCACAGTGTCGAGGTCGATTACGCAAAGCACGTTGTCATTCTGGTCAAAGAGGATGTTATCAACCTTTGTGTCGCAGTGGCAGATGCGTTTAGGCAATTTACCTTCGCGGAAGAGTTTTTCGCTCTTGCACATGCTGTCGGCACGCTTTTCAATTTCGTCGATAATATCCTTCACACCAGCGGCACGACCCATCTTGTCTTCCTTAACAGCGTCGTGGAATTGTTGCAAGCGGAATTCAATGTTGTGGAAGTCCTTAATGGTTTCGCCCAATTCAACGGGGATATCAGCCAACATAGCCTGGAAGTCGCCAAAGGTTTCGCCCACAATGTATGAGCTTTCGGGTGTAACACTACTCTTCGACACTGTATCGGGGATGAACACCATTACGCGCCAATACTTGTTGTCGAACACATAATAGTATTTGCCGTCCTTGCAGGGAACAAACTTCAGCACCTTGCGGTCGATGTCCTCAGTCTGCTTTGCTTCAAGCTTTTTGCGGATGTGACCTGTTACTGCAACAATGTTGTTCATCAACATGTCTACATCGGGGAAGATGTCTGTGTTAACGTGTTGAAGAACGTAGTCGGGGGCATCACCCTCAGTCACTACTTTATAAGTGGTGTTGATAAGACCGTTGCCAAGGGGTTTTACCTCGCAAACGTTACCTTCAATCTCGAACTGACTGGCAATATGCTGCAAATCTTTCTGTTCCATGATATTTATTTGTAGAAATTTTTAGTTGTTATATTGGAAACTGTCATGCAAATGTAACAAATAATTTTTGTATGTGCCATTTTTTTAGATAAAAACAATGCTTCACGCACTAACCTCACCCCGAAAGGGGGTTATTTATGGACATTCAAAAAAATAATTCATGAACATTTATGGCTCATTGATGGACATTTTTGACGAAAAATACGTAGATATTGTTTTACTTCACGAATAACTTCGTAACTTAGCACCATTGAATTTGATACCTATATATAGTAACTATGATTGAAATAAGCAACAAGCATCTTTCAGTAGCCATCAGTCCTATAGGGGCGGAGGTGCAAAGTATAAAGGACGTAAACACCCAGCGCGAATACCTTTGGCATGGTGATGAACGTTGGTGGAGTGGACATTCGCCCATACTCTTTCCCATTGTGGGTGGTTTGTGGAATGGCACTTGTCGTGCAGACGGACAAGAACTGCACATTAGCAAGCACGGATTTGTGCGTCGTGCTCCTTGGCATGTAGTTAGTGTTGAGGCAGACAAAGCAGTACTTGAATTTGTGAGTACTGTGGGCACTTTTGAGGTGTTCCCCTATGCCTTCCGTTTAACTGCAACATACACCCTTGAACAGCGTAAGCTCCGTGCCGAGTTCCAAGTAGAGAACTTAGGCGGTACTTCCTTCTGTTTCCAATTAGGTGGACATCCTGCCATAACCTTGCCTAATTGGAGCGAGGAGAATACGCTCGATGGTTATTTGCGTCTTGAAGGTACCCCCACTCATGTGCTTCGTGCGGGTGAGCAAGGTTGCCTTGAGCCCAACACCTTCCCCGTTCCCCTCAATGCAGAAGGTTTGGTGCCTTTAACAGTAGAAACTTTCAGTCACGAAGCCCTTATTTTCGATGCGCATCAAGTGCATGCAGCCACAGTGCTAACTACATCGGGCAACCCCGTGGCACGTGTAGAAAGTGCAGCTCCTGTATGGCTCTTCTGGAGTCCGCAAGGCGTTCACTCTCCCTTTGTGTGTCTTGAACCTTGGTATGGTCTTTGCGACCATCAAGCATTCTGTGGCGACATTACTGAGCGTCCTTACATCAATACACTCGAAGCTCATGCCGTTTGGACAGGAGGCTATGGCATTGAAGTGTATGAATAAGGTTTTAGGTAAGAGCTTCTGACTCCAAAACCTTGCTCCATTCATGGAGCGAACGAAAAAGGAGGTAAACACTTTTAATGGTGTTTACCTCCTTTACTTCATTATTTTTGCCGTAGGTGTGCAATTGGGCCTAGGCGAACAGCCGTTTTCATAGGATACACATATTGTTTTTAAATGTACGATTCATTTAGGGCAATTAACAACCTCTAAAATTCAACGTCAATGAAAACGGCTATACGCCTAGGCCCAATTGCACACCTACGGCGTGCGTAGTGCATCGGGAACATATCTAATAACCAGGCATGAGAGTGAGGGGG